>OFMD01001667.1_pt1 | contig 13075 bp, 15 predicted proteins | sample 1541211 | NCBI WGS metagenome assembly OFMD01 (sample SAMN04209231, study PRJEB22552) | human gut metagenome | biome: gut; material: feces | host: Homo sapiens | place: USA: Oklahoma | reverse complement strand
TGCCACAGCTGGCCGAAATCCGCCACCGACCGAGAAAATCGGTCCAGCCTATATACATAGAGCGTTGCTATCCGCCCGGCCTTCACGTCCTGCATCAGCTGCCGGAAGGCCGGGCGTTCCGTGTTTTTTCCGGAGTATCCCGCATCCCGGTAAACAGCCGGCTCCTTCTCCCCCGCCATCCGCCGGCACAGGTCCACCTGCCCGGAAATAGACAGGCTGTCTTTTTTCTCCACGGATTGCCGGGCATATATGGCATCCTGCCGGTTCATGTATCGCCCTCCATTTTCCCGGCCTGCAATGCCGCCAGAGCCTCCAGGCACCGTCGATATGCCTCCTCCAGCCGCTCCTGCCGCTCCCGGGTTGACGGATAGGTGGGATAAATGTTCTTAATCTCCATAGCGCTCTCACCTCACCTCATAGTATGCGCCGCCCCCGTCAAAAATGCCGCCGATCACGCGGCCTTCAAGTCCTTGCCGATAGGGATAGTCTGGATTGGAAGGATTACGATGCCGATACCATCTTCAAGCGGGTCACGGAGCATCTGCAGCCGGGGAGCATCGTGCTCTTTCACAACGCCGCCCTGCACACGCCGGAGGCCCTGCCCTCCATCCTGGAACAGCTCACTCAGGAGGGCTATACCTTTGTACCCATCTCCCAGCTGATCCTCACCGGCAACTATTCCATCGACCACACCGGGCGGCAGTGCCCGTGCTGAAAAATCAAATAAACACCTATTTTTGTCCCGCTCACTTCAACAAATCCAGAAACTGTCATCCATTATTTTTCCTGTATATCGCTTAAACGCAATCTTCTCTAAACTTATTTAAAAAGCGCCGCTGTCTCTGCTAAACATTTCGCACAGAGACAGCGGCACTTTTTTCTTTCTTCAAGCATTCTTAAGCTCTCCATTTTTCTTGATTCAGTTGCTTTGCACAATTCTTCCACTTAAAAATAGTGCACATAAGCAACAAAAAAATCAGATATTGCTCTTGACATCCTGTGCAAATGATGGTATTTTTTCACATAAATAACACGTTTACATTTGATGTAATTTTTTACACAGCAAGAATGAAAACACTTTAGGAGGAGCACTATAGAGACGTATGAAAAATTTAGTTTGGCGGGAAAAGTAGCCATTGTTACTGGTGCCACCCGCGGTCTTGGTCAGGGAATTGCTCTTGGCCTAGCCGGAGCCGGAGCTGATATTGTAGGTGTGGGGCGCTCCGATCACAGAGACACAAAAGAAAAGGTAGAAGCTCTTGGGCGGCGCTATCTGGAACTGAAACTGGATGTAGCGGACGAGAATACTCCGGATGTGGTAATCCAGAAAACCGTCGAACAGTTTGGAAAAGTAGATATCCTGGTCAATGCGGCCGGTATCACCCGGCGAGTCATGGCCATTGATATCTCTCGAAAGGATTGGCAGGATGTCTTGGATGTCAATCTGACTGCTCTGTTTTTCATGTGCCAAGCAGCGGCTCGGCAGTTTATCAAGCAGGGCGGCGGAGGAAAAATTATCAACATTGGTTCAATGACATCCTATCAAGGCGGCGTAAAAGTAATCCCCTATACCGCCAGTAAAGCAGCGGTACGCAATATCACCATGCATATGTGTAATGAGTGGGCAGCTCCCTATGGCATTCACATTAACTGCATCGCCCCTGGCTACATGGTTACCGATATGACCGCTCCTATGCGCTCCGAAGCTTCCCGCATGGCCGAAACTAACACCCGGATTCCTATGGAGCGCTGGGGTGTACCCGAAGATCTGGCCGGTGCAGCAATCTTCCTAGCCTCCGACGCCTCCGACTATGTCAATGGCTTTACCATTGCCGTGGACGGTGGATTCTTAGCAAAGTCTTAAGCAGCATAAAGGAGCTATTTTTGTTATGGGAAAAAAATATCGTGTCGGCCTGATTGGTGTGGGATCCATTGCACACATTGCACATCTTCCCATTCTGGCTGCCAGAAATGATGTAGAAATGGTTGGTGCCTTTGCTAAGCACATTGAAAGTGTGGAAAAAACACAAAAGAGCTATGCTATTCAGCACGCAGTACATAATCTGGATGAGTTACTTTCATTAGACCTGGACTGTGCTTTTGTGTTGTCTCCCAAAACCGTCCACGCGGAGCAAGTGATCCGGCTCTTGGAAGCTGGAGTTGATGTATTTTGCGAAAAGCCCATGGGAATGACGCTGAAGGAAGCCTATGATATGGCTGACGCTTCCGCCCGCACAGGCAAGAAGCTGATGATTGCTTTTAACCGCCGCTATGCACCGGTCTACCGAAAGGCCAAAGAGGTATATGGGCAATTATCCCCCGATGTGCTTATTGCGCAGAAAAACCGTCCGGCCAGCGAATACCGCGCCACTCTTGAAAATGCGATTCACATGGTCGATATTCTGCGTTATTTCTGCGGAGAATGTGTAAAGGTGGAAGCCTGTTCCAAATTTACAGATCCTCTCTATGAAACTTTAGCTACCGCACAGCTTCAGTTCGAAAATGGATCTGTGGCCATGCTTGTGGCGGATCGCGCTTCCGGCCAGTGGGTGGAGACCCTTGAAATGCACGGCCATAACAAAAGCGTTTTGGTCAACTGTCCGGACACAATTACCATTACCGATGGTCAGCAATCCCACACTACCTCTATGACTCCCTTGGCCTATGGCTGGGCTAAAGTCATTGATAAGATGGGCTTTACTCAGGAGGTCGACCACTTCTTTGACTGCCTCAGCAATGACAAGGAGCCTTTAACCAGCGGTGCAGACGCCTATAAAACCCAAGAACTAATGCACCGTATTCTCACCACAGCTGGGCTCCCCGGTTTGGAATGAGGTGAGTGGCTTGTTCAAAATCGCCGGACACACCATGGGAACACCCGAATACACTTTGCCCCAAGCTCTGGAACTTTTCCACCATATTGGTCTGGATGGCGCAGAGATCGTGGTCCAAGACGGTTATCGCTGCGCCATCCCGCAGCAGGCAGATTTGGACGAACTAAATTCTCTGCGCCGCCAGGCGGACAAGCTCGGTCTTCGCATCATTGCCTTGACCCCATATTATTCCCGTTTTAATGATTTGAGCTCTCAGGTCCGCGAGAAAGAAATTGATGGTTTGACACAGGTCATCGGTTATGCAAAGGTAATGGGAGCAGAATTTATTCGAATCTATGCCGGCAACTTTGCTCAAGGGGATACAGATCCTTCGGGAGAAAAACGTCAGGTCTTAGTGGACAGCATGCGCCTCTTGGGAGACCGCGCAGCAGAATACGGGATCAAACTCGTCATGGAAAATCACTTTAATACCATGACCGTATCCGCTGCGGACAGCATCTCTTTAGCACAGGAAATCAATCACCCTGCGGTCGGCATTCTCTACGATCAAGCAAACTTGACCTTTACAAACAACGAACCGTGGAATCAAGCCTTGCCCTTACAGTTCTCCAAAGTATACTATACTCATGTAAAAGATCTGGTTTTCCGGGATGGTTGTCGTACCTTCACTTCCTCTGATGTCTCTCATCCGAAAGAAGAGGAACGAAATGTTATCACCCGAATCGTAGGAGAAGGAATCGTTCCCTGGCCTGCAATTCTCAAGGAAATGAAGCGCCTTGGCTACGACGGTTGGCTATCTTTGGAATACGAACGGAGATGGCACCCTCAGGATATTCCAGACGCCTCTATCGGCATGAAGAAATCTGCCGAGTATCTCAGATCGTGTTTTAAAACCCTAAACTAACATATTAAGGAGGATTCTCACATGAAACGGATGAAAAAGACTCTGGCTTTGGCTCTGACCGGTATTATGCTGCTGTCAGCCGCTGCATGCAGCAATTCCAGCGCGGGTTCCGGTTCCTCTACCGGTTCCAACTCGTCCAATTCTTCTGGATCTGGCGGCCTGAACGGATATCCGAATCAAAACGTAAACGTAGTAGTCCAGTACTCCGCTGGCGGCGGCACCGATCTGTCGGTCCGCGGCGTGTTGGATGGCGTACCCGATTTCCCTGTCAATTTCTCTGTAGCTAACGTCACCGGAAACGGCGGTTTAATTGGTTTGACTCAGGTAGCCAACTCTGCCGCCGACGGCTATACTCTGGGCGTCATGAATACCGACTTTATTATCAATATCATCCTGGGCAACACGGACCTGACAGTGGATGACTTCTCTCCTCTCGCCTGTGCTCTGATGGATCCCTTTGTACTTATTATCGGCAACAATGAAAATTACTCCACTTTGGAAGAGTTCGTGGCCTATGCCAAGGAGCATCCCGGTGAAATTGTAATTGGTGAAACCGGCACTGGTGCTGCCCCCACCCTGGCTATTACCGCCATGGAAAACGCTCTTGGCATTGACGTGTCCAACGTGACCTATGAGGGCAGCGCCGACTGCGTCACCGCCATCGTTGGCGGTCACATCGACGCCACCTTTGCCCAGCCCAGCAACGCCACCGCCCAGGTGGAGGCTGGCAACGCCAAGATCATCGGCACCCTTTCCAACGAGCGCCTGCCCGCTTTCCCCGACGTGCCTACCTTCGCAGAGGTTTTCCCCGACGAGATTGATTATGAGATGATGGGCTTCTGTATCATTTCCTCCCCTGCCGGCGTGGATCCTGCTATTCAGAGCTATCTGTCTGAGAACCTGCGCAAGGGCGTAGAGAGCGAGAGTTATGCCAATACTCTTTCCAGCTTGGGTATGCAGACAGAAAACCTTTCCCCCGAGGAACTGTCTGACTTTTTGGATCAGCAGATGGATCTGTATACGGATCTGCTCTCCTCCCATTCTTAAATTAACGCCTTACCTTTAAGGTTATTCCAACACAACATTAGTATCGTTCATGTAGCGTCTGAACACCGGGGCACCGGAATTGATTTTCCATTCCGGTGCCCCGCAGCTTGTCTGAAGAGAAAGGAGGGGTTGTATTCGTGAGAAAATACAACTATTTCTTGTCTGTATTCCTAATTATCATTGGGTTTTCAGGTATTTACATGGCATCAAACTTTGAAACCCGCAGTGGTAACAGTGGCGATCCCGGCGCTGCCTTTTGGCCTGTTTTGCTATGCTGCGGTCTGATTCTCTGTTCTGTCATTTTATTGATCCAGACTATTCTGGAATCCAAAAAGGCCACTGAAAAAGAAGATCCTCTGATTGACTATCGCTCTGCGGGCGTCCATTGTGTCTTCTTGATCTTTGTGATCATGATCGCTTATGCGGTCATTATGAATTACTTTGGCTTTATTCCTGCTACTTTGCTGTTCGTCATCGCCACTATGCTGGCCATGGGGGAGCGCCGCCCAATCTGGATTGGGCTCACCACGGTTGTAATCACTGGATTTATCTATGTGGTCTTCACCGTGATCATGGGTGTTATCCTTCCCCAAGGCAAGTTCTTCTAAGGAGGGATCCGATCCATGTTGACTGCTTTTACCGCCGGCTTGATGTCGGTATTTACTCCTATGGGATTATTAGCCATCCTGGGCGGTGTTCTATGTGGAATCTTTGTCGGCGTAATGCCCGGGCTTTCCTCCGTCATGGGCATGTCCATCATGTTGCCTGTCGCACTGGCTATGGACGGCAATATGGGCGTGCTGATGATGCTGGGTATTTTCTGCGGTGCTATCTACGGCGGCTCCATTACCGCTATCATGATCAACACCCCCGGCACAGCCAATTCTGCTGCCACTTGCCTGGACGGTTATCCCATGGCCCATAAATATCACCAGCCCGGTCGTGCCATCTCTATTTCCACCACTGCCTCTACTTTCGGCGGCCTGTTCTCTGCTTTAATGCTGCTGTGGACTTCTCCCATTCTGTCCAGTTTTGCTCTGAAGTTCAGTGCACAAGAGAGTTTTGCACTTGCCCTGTTTGGCATCAGCGTAGTGGCCAGTACTCCAGTGAAAATGTTTTAAAAGGTATTATGGGTGCTCTTATCGGCCTGCTTTTGGCCACAGTTGGAGTGGATACCACCACCGGTGCATACCGTTTCACCTTTGATACTGTTTATCTCACTGGCGGCATCTCCAACATCCCAGTTTTAATTGGTTTGTTTGCTTTCTCCCAGGGCTTGATCAACGTAGCAGACAATTTTGGCAAACACCGCGATAAGGTCAGCCAGAAACTGGAGCGTATTCTTCCTACAAAAGAAGATTTGGTTGCTATTTTCCCCACGCTGATTCGCTCTAGTGTTATTGGCACCATCATCGGAGCTATTCCCGGCACCGGCGGTGATATCGCTTCCTGGGTGGGTTATAACGAAGCCAAACGCTGGTCTAAGCATCCTGAGAAGTTTGGTGACGGAGCGCCAGACGGCATTGCTGCTCCTGAGGCTGCAAACAATGCTATTTCCGGCGGTGCTCTTATTCCCCTGCTTTCTCTGAGCATCCCTGGCGATGCTTGTACTGCCATTATGTTGGGTGCTTTAATGATGCTCGGCATCACTCCGGGGCCTTTGCTGATGAGTGAGTCCCCTGACAAGGTCTATATGATTGTCATTGGCCTATTTTTTGCCAATGTGTTTATGGGAATCTGTGGATTTGGTGGTATCAAGATTTTTGCCAGAATCTCCTCTGTTCCCGAAATCATTCTCACCCCCTTGATTTTTGTATTCTGCTTTGTGGGCACTTTTGCCGTCAACCATACGGTACAGGACATCTACCTGATGATCGTATGCGGTATTCTCGGCTTCTTCCTTATCAAAATGCAGTTCTCCATTCCTCCCATTATTTTGGGTATGATTCTGGGCGGCATTTTGGAAAAGAACTTCCGGCGTGCCTTGGTGCTGCCCAATGGCGATTGGACCACCTTCTTTACCCGTCCCATCTCCTGCGTGTTTATTATCATCGCCATTCTCTCTCTGTTCTACCCCTTTGTTCTTCCTATGTTGAAAAAGCGTAAAGCCCAGAAAGCTGAGGCGAAGAACCATGACTGAATGCTGTAAATTCTGCGGCGGAGAGGACCTGAGGCCTGATCTGATAGAAATTGGCGCACTTCCCGGTGGACGACTGTATCTTCATCGCGACCAAACGCATCCCGGACGAGTCATTCTGGTCGCTGACCGTCATGTCAAAAAGGTTACTGACCTGTCTCTTCCAGAATACAAAGCTCTGATGGAAAGTGTTTATCACACAGCCCAAGCAATTACTGACCAATTCAGTCCAGACAAGATTAACTATCTCATCTTTGGCGACACCAGCACTCACCTGCATGTTCATATTGTACCTAAATATCAAAACGGGAAGGATTGGGGCAAAGTTTTTCTTACTGATGAGCCGGAACCTCTTTTTCTGGAAGAAGATGCATATCAGAGTATCTGCGCTGATCTGTGTCGTCGGCTTGGACTGAATTAGAGGGGGTAATGTAATGGGAAAGGTTTTAATTACAGCGTCCCACTTTCAGACCCTGTGTCAGGAAGCTATCCAGCTGCTGGAATCCAATGGCCATAGCCTCATTCTCAACGACCACGAGCTCCCCTATTATTCCTTTGAGGAACTGGCTTATGGGCCGGGGAAATCGATGCAGCTATTATCGGGATGGATCGCTGGGATGATCAAGTATTTCAAATTGCTCCCAAGCTGAAGATTCTTGCCCGGTTTGGTGTGGGTGTGGATAACATCGACCTAGAAGCTGCAAAGCGCCACGGGGTACAGGTTGTCAACGCCGCAGGTATGAACGCCAACGCAGTAGCCGAGTTGGCTGTTGCCATGATTTTAAACTGTCTGCGGGGCGTGCCGGAACTGAGCCAAAAGCTATCCCAAGGACAATGGCTTCGTTCTGTGGGGCGCGATTTACAGGGACAGACTGTTGGTCTTCTTGGCTTTGGAGATATCGGGGGGCGGGTCGCAAAAAAGCTTTCTGGCTTTGACGTCAAGCTGCTGGCCTATGATCCTTACCCCAACCAAGAAAAAGCAAGCGCCCTTGGTGTGACTCTGGCCGATCTTGATACTGTTCTGTCCAGCAGTGACATTTTGAGTATTCATATGCCCAGTCTCCCCGCGACTCACCACTTCATGAATCAGGATACATTCTCCAAAATGAAGGAAGGCGCCTATTTTATCAACACAGCCAGAGGCGCTCTGGTGGACACTCAGGCCTTAGTCCAGGCAGTATCCAGCGGCCATCTGGCAGGCGCTGCCGTAGATGTTTACGAGCAGGAACCTCTGCCCATGGATGCCTCCATTCTTCATACTCCTGGAATCCAATGCACTCCGCATGCCGGAGCCGAGACTCGTGAGACTTACCGAAATATCAGCCTAATGACCGCCCAAGCTGTGATTGACAGTCTCAGCGGAAAAGAGCCCAAAAATTGGCTGAATAAATAAGGAGTGAAGCAACATGAAAAAAATGAAGGGTGTTATTACTGCCATGACCACCCCCTTTGATAGTAAGGACCAGGTTGATATTCACGCTCTGGAAGAGCAGGTAGAATTTCTTATTGAAAAAGGCGTAGACTGCCTCTACCCGTGTGGAACTACGGGAGAAATGCTTATTATGACCCCTGAAGAGCGGGAATTGGTTGCCGAAACAGTTTTGAAAGCTGCTGCCGGCCGAGTTACCGTCTATATCCATGTGGGCGCTATGACTCTGAAAGAAACCGTGCGTTTGGCTCGCCACGCTGAGCGCATTGGTGCTGACGGTATCGGCGTGGTAACCCCTGCTTTCTTTGGCGTAAAAGATAAGGCTATGCTTCGCTACTATCAGCAAGTATCCGCCAGCGTCTCCAAAGACTTCCCCATTTACCTGTACGCCATCCCACAGTGTGCCGCCAACGACCTTTCCCCCGCCCTGGTGGCTCAGATCATCGAGACCTGTCCCAATGTGATTGGTATCAAATACAGCTATTCTGACATGATCCGTCTGAAAGACTACTTAAATCTGAACAACGGTAATTTCTCCGTTCTCTTCGGCGCAGACCGTCTTTTCCTCCCGGCGCTGGTCATGGGATGTGAAGGAACCGTATCCGGCTGCTCGGGCCCCATGCCTGAACACTTTGTAAATGTCTACCGTGCTTATCTCAAAGGCGATATGAAAACTGCTTTGGCCGAACAAAAAATTACCAATGAGATCTGCGAAATTATGAAAAGCGGTGCAGATATGGGGATCTTCAAAGCCGTCCTTCAGTTCCGGGGTATGACTGGCGGACATATGCGGGCTCCTCTGATTGATCTGGATGAGGAGGAGAAGGCAGCCCTCCACACACAGATCGCGCCCTATCTGCCCCAATGAAAGTGCTGTGTTATGGTTCCCTGAATCTGGACCATATTTACAACGTGCTGGAGTTTATCCGCCCGGGGGAGACACTTCAGGCCCTGTCTGTGGAACAGCACTGCGGAGGAAAGGGATTTAACCAAGCGGTAGCAGCCGCAAAAGCGGGTCTGCCCGTGTACCTGGCAGGATGTATCGGCCCAGACGGAGGGATCTTTCGTGAGATTTGCCGCACCGTAGGAGTGGACGATACTTATCTGCGTGAGGAGAACCTCCCTACCGGCAGTGCGGTAATTCAGGTGAACCAGCGTGGAGAAAACTGCATCCTGCTTTACGGCGGCGCCAATCAGGCGGTAACCGAGGAACAGATTGAGCAGACTCTGGAAAATTTTCAGCCAGGAGATGTACTCATTGCCCAAAATGAAATCAGTCAGCTACCCAAGCTGCTCTCCTGTGCAGAAAAACATGGACTGCGCATTGCATGGAACCCTTCCCCCATGAACGAGAAAATTACCCCAGATATGCTCTCCAGCGTAAACTGGCTGTTTGTCAACGAGGTAGAAGCCGAGCAATTGTGCGGTAGCAATCAGCCCGAGATCTGCCTGGATCGTCTGTCGGCCTTGTGTCCCAAAGGAGCTGTGATTCTGACCTTGGGCAGCGCTGGCTCTTGCTATGCCGGTCCGGAAGGTCATTTTTTCCAACCCGCCTTCTCTGTACAGGCAGTGGATACCACCGCTGCCGGTGATACCTTTACTGGATATTTTTTGGCTAGTATACTGAAGGATGGAGTACCTCAGTCCGCTTTGGAACTGGCCAGCAAGGCATCTGCATTGGCAGTTACACGAAAAGGGGCATATGACTCCATCCCGTGGAAACGTGAAGTAGATGGTACGGCACTAAACTGAAATATACTTTTACCAAAAGCGGCTCCAACCCAAAATTGGCGCCGCTTTTCCTTTTCTTAATACGAAAACGATAACAATTGACATGATAAGCAACTCATGATATGCTGAAATAAAATGGATTGATAATTATTCCATCATCGGTCAATCGTTTTTTTATCTGGGACACAGTATCCCAATTTAAAAATCCTCTGTTTGTTAATGTGTGAAAGATAGATGGCTTCAAAGAAGGAGAGTATTTATGGCAGCAACTTTAAAAGATGTGGCAGAATATGCCGGAGTCAGCATCGCCACTGTATCACGCGTCTTAAATGATCCTGAAAAGGTGGCTGAGCAGTCTCGCAGCAGAGTTCTCAACGCAATCGATGTGCTGGGCTACTCATCCAATCTGCTTGCAAAGAGTCTGCGGAAAGATGGATTGAATGCCGTATCTGTTTTACTGCCAAGTTTAAGCGATCCCTTTTTCGCCCAAATGAACCAGGGAATTTCCGATGTACTGGCTACTTGCGGATATTTGATGCTTACTGTCGCTACAGAAGGTGTCCAAAGTATGGAAGAGGAATATCTGCTGAAGGCCAAATCCATGGGACTTGCGGGAGTTTTGGTATATACCCCTGCCCGTTGTATCCCCTCTAGTTGGGAATCTTTCTGCGGCAGTTTTCCAATCCTTTTTCTTTCTGATACCGACGCTCGCGGGCTCCCTAAAACAGAGCAACTGCCAGCGTCCTGGGAAGCTTTGGGAGATCAAGTGGCCAACTATTTTCTCAATCAAAAACGGCATCATTTGGTATATTTAGCCGATCACACATCCAGATTTTCTTCCGCATTCTTTACCCGCCTTCAAAACACAATTCGTGCAGAGGGAGGAACCTGTCAGCATTGCAGCGCAGGTTCTTCCTTGGACGATGCTTACAGAGAACTTACCCGGTATCTCAACCAAACCGAAACCCTGCCCGACGCAATCATCACCCAAAACTGCTACCAAGGCGCAGGGGCGCTGTCTGCACTAAAGCAGCAGGGAATTCGAGTGCCAGAACAAGCCGCTGTCCTTAGTCTGGAAAATGCTCAATTAGCCCAATTAACTTCTCCTCAGCTGTCTGTCTGGGGACCCTCCGGTTATCAGGTAGGCGTCTTGGGCGCTCAGCGTCTGTTGGAGTTAATCCGCCTGAATGAAGATACGCCTGCCGCCCCAAAAGAAGAGGTCAGTCTGACTTTAATTGTAAGGGGGTCCACAGATGTTAAAGCATGACTCTCCCCGGATTCTTTCTCTGGGCGTACTCAATCTGGACTTTGTTATGGAACTCGGCAATGAAATGATTGGGAAAAAGAAGATGGGCCGTCAGATCTCGATTAACGCAGGCGGCCACGGAAGTTCCCAGGCCATTGCCGCTGTACGATGTGGTGTTCCTACTGCATTAATTGGCAAAGTCGGAGACGATGCCTTTGGCCAACAGATTCAGTGCACTCTGGAAAAGGAGCATGTGGACTGCCGCTTTCTCACCCATGTTCCAAACGTCCACAGCGGTCTAGCTACTATTATCATTGAAGATCACACAGACAATACTTTTATCGACTTTCTGGGTGCAAACTATGAGTTGACCAATGAGGATATTGACCACTGCAAAGATGCAATCTGTCAGGCGGACTTGGTCATGATCCATATGGGACCGGCAATTATGGATGTAGCCACCCATATGATCGAACTGGCAAATGAATGTCATACTCCAGTTTTGGTTACGCCTTCTGTCATGACCGCAGATGTCCCGCTCCATTTTTGGAAGAAAGTAGACTACCTGGCTATGAATCTGGCTCAGGCAGCCGCTATCAGTTGTCTCTCTGGTGAAAATGCAAAAACAGCCCGAATTTCTGCCAGTATTCTTTCCAACCAAGTACGACAGGGCGTCGTTGTACACATGGACGGAGCCGGAGTGTTGGTTGCGGAAAAAGGTACTATGAGTCTTATGGACACTTGTTTTTCTGGTGAGATTCTGGATTATTCCGGTGCCACATCCTTTTTTACCGGTGTACTCGCAGCGGAATTGGTAAAAAACAGTTCCATCCAAGAAGCAGCCATCAAAGCCCACCGGGCCGCTCTTCTTTGCATGGGAAAAGTTGGTGTATATACGTCCTTCCCCTCCGCCGAGGTATTGAAAACATTATAACGCTCGTTAAAAGAGAAAATTTCCCACAAAAACTTCTTGACAAACGCCGGACTTCTATGATACTTTAACCACAACAGAGACTGACAACCGAATACCGAATCCATACAGCGGATGAACGATTCAGGAGAGACCGCGTATCTTACGCGGCACCGAAGGAGCAATGCCACACTCTCTCAGGTAAAAGGACTGGGTCGGGACGCAAATCTGAAAAGCATCCTTTGGGTGCACCGACGGGGCAACTGTCTGGAGGCGTTCAGGCTGGAATCTCTCAGGTTCTATGTACAGAGGCGCAGCGATATTAGGTATCGTTGCGTCTCTGTTTTTCTTTGCCCGAGAGATTATATTCTGAACGGAGGGAATCCCCATGAGCGAACTGAAACGCACCCAGCTTTACGACGTACATGTGGCAGCCGGTGCCACCATGGTGGACTTCGGCGGGTGGGAAATGCCCATCAAGTACCCCACCGACATCGTGGCCGAGCACCTGTACACCCGCAGCTTCTGCAGCCTGTTCGACGTCTCCCACATGGGCCGCATCCTGGTGGATGGTCCCCAGGCCGTCCCCTTCCTGCAGCATGTGCTCTCTAGCAACGTGATGGCTCTTGACGTGAACAAGGCGCAGTACGCCATCCTGCCCACCGAGACCGGCGGCGCAGTGGACGACGCCTACCTCTACCGCTTTGAGGAGGATCGTTACCTGCTGGTGGTCAACGCGGCCAACACCGATAAGGACCTGGCGCACCTGCAGCACCACATCCAGAACTTTGACGCCAGAATGACCGTCATCACCGCCGACTGGGCGGCCATCGCCGT
>OFMD01001664.1_pt1 | contig 13090 bp, 9 predicted proteins | sample 1541211 | NCBI WGS metagenome assembly OFMD01 (sample SAMN04209231, study PRJEB22552) | human gut metagenome | biome: gut; material: feces | host: Homo sapiens | place: USA: Oklahoma | reverse complement strand
CAGAAGGGCTGGATCATGTTGGTCCACTGGTCGCCCCAGGCAATGGCCATGGCGGTGCGGCCATTCTCGATGCCCATAGCCGCGCCGGCAGGCATCATGATGGGGCCCTGCACGGCCCACTGGCCGCCGCCGGAGGGAACGAAGAAGTTCACCACACCGGCTGCCAGGAAGGACAGCATGGGGAAGGTGACGTTGTTGGAGACGCTCACGAAGAACTGGGAGATGACACCCGCCAGAGACACGCCCTGGTCGTTGGCTGCCACCATCATGCCCATGATACCGGCATAGAAGGGGAACTGCAGCAGCACGCCTGCTGCGCCGCCGGCGGCGTCGGAGATGGCATCCACATAGCGGCGCAGGTCGCCGTGGAGCAGAATACCCAGGAACAGGAAGATCATGTTCACGATGTTCAGGCCCAGGGTAAAGCCGTTCTGCACAAAGTAATAGATGATGTACACGAAGCCGCCCACCAGGGTGATGGCCCACAGGAGCTTGGAGTGCTCCAGCTTATCGGCAGGGGTCCTGACCTCATAGGTGCGCTCGGCCTCATCCTCCAGCAGGGTGGGGTCGATGCACACGGTGTGGGCCTTATCGGGATGCATGGCGTAGTTCACAAGGGGCATGACAAACAGAATGACGCCCACCATGATCAGGTTCATGGGGTGGAACACCGTGTCGGTGATGGGGGCCTGATACAGGACCTCGCCGAATTTCTTGCCCGCCACCAGATCCAGGGGGATGGAGCCGGACAGGCCTGCGTGCCAGATGACGAAGCCGGAGTAGGCGGAGGCGATCAGCAGGGGATAGTCCACGGTGGGCACCCGGCGCACCACTTCCTTGGCCAGCAGCGTGCCGGCGATCAGGCCGAAGCCCCAGTTCAGCCAGCAGCAGAGGGTGGAGATGAAGGTGGTGACCACGATGGCCTGCATGTTGTTGTGGCACAAGCCGGCGGCAGCCCGCAGGGCCTTTTTGCAGGGCTTGGCAGCCGCCATGGCGGAGCCGAATACCAGCACCAGGGCCATCTGCATGGAGAAGCTCAGCAGGCCCCAGAAGCCCTTGGAGTCACCCCAGGCGTTGAGCACCTGCAGGGGGCCCATCTTGGTGGCGCACATGGAGCCGATGAAAACGATGATGCTCAGGATGATGGCAAACAGGAACGCATCCGGCAGCCACCGGTTGACCACGCGAACGCAGCCGTTGGTGAATTTCTTGAACACAGACTCACTCTCCTTTATTTTGTCCGGAAGGGGTGTCCCGCCTCCGCAATTCTGTCCCGGTCTCTGTGCGGAGCAGGGACGTCTCTGGTTCTATTGTATAATAGGAGCGGCCTGTTTACAATTAATTTTTCGCCGAATTATTAACAATTATTTTGTAAAAGTATCACAATTTTTCCATTTTCAGCGGTTTCTTTCATTAATATACCGTTAAAGATTCAATAATCGTATAAAGTCGAATTAACAGCCCGTCGGAGTATTTCTGGCAGTCCGGAGGGGCGCCCTTTTTCCATATGCTTTTTACCGGTCAAACCTTGTTATGCGGTAGGATTTCTGGTATAATAAAATGATTCAGAACATTTTCAGGAAAGGAACGACATTGCATGGAGCTGCACGCAAAGCTGGTTCGTTCTCAGCTATCATTTTTCAAGCCCTTCGTGGCCGGTCTGTCCCTGGAGGTCACCCGAAAGGGGCAGGACAAGCTGGGGGAGCTGATGACCGCCCTGCACCGGCGGGAGGTGCTGGTGCGGGACCACGACTTCGGCGCTTTTCAGGGGGCGTGGGTCATGCCCAAGGATCAGCGCCGCAGCGGCGTGATCCTGTATCTCCACGGCGGCGGCTATACCTGCGGCAGCCTGGAATATGCCAAGGGCTTTGCAGCCACCCTGGCCTCGGAATGCGGTGTACGGGTGTTCTGCCCGGCATACCGTCTGGCCCCGGAGCATCCGTATCCCGCGGCCCTGGACGATGCGCTGGAGAGCTATCAATACCTGCTGAAAAAGGGCTATGAGCCCCGGCAGATCCTGCTGGCGGGGGAGTCCGCCGGAGGCGGGCTCATTTACTGTCTGTGTCTGCGGCTCAAGCAGCTGGGCATGGCCCTGCCCTGCGGGCTTGTGGGCATCTCTCCCTGGACAGACCTGACCGGGTCCGGGGACTCCTATCGGGACAACCGGGAGAAGGACCCCTCCATGACTCCGGAGCTGCTGCAATTTTACGCCAAGTGCTATACGCAGGACCCCACGGACCCTCTGTGCTCGCCGCTGTTCGGCGACCTGACGGGGCTGCCGCCGTCTCTGCTGTTTGTGGGCGGGGACGAGGTGATGCTGGACGACACCCGTGCCCTGCATAACCGGCTTCTGTCCGCCGGATGCCGCAGCAAGCTGCACATTGCCCCGGAGCGGTGGCACGCCTATGTGCTGTACTGCCTCAATGAGAACATGGCTCAGGACTTCGAGGACATCAACCACTTCCTGGACCGGACCCTGTCCCCGGCCCGGAGCCTGCGGTGGATGCGGCTGGACAACGCCGCCAAGATCTATCCTGCCGCCAAGCGCCGGAACTGGAACAACTTCTTTCGCCTGTCCGTCACCCTGACCGAGCCCATCGACACAGCGGTGCTGCGGGCGGCGCTGGACGTGACGGTGCGGCGGTTCCCCTCCATTGCCGTGCGGCTGCGGCGGGGGGCATTCTGGTATTATCTGGAGGAAATTCCCAAGGCGCCGGACATCCAGCCGGAGAAAAGCTGCCCCCTGGCCCATGTGCCCTTCGGCCAGGTGCGTCAGTGCGCCTTCCGGGTGCTGGTGTACCATGACCGGATGGCGGTGGAGTTTTTCCACGCCGTCACCGACGGCACCGGCGGGCTGATTTTTCTGAAAACCCTGACGGCGGAGTATCTGTGCCAGAAATACGGCATCAGCATCCCGGCGGAAAAGGGTGTGCTGGGCCGCCTGGAGGAGCCCAGTCCGCAGGAGCTGGAGGACAGCTTCCTGCGCTATGCCGGGGACGTTACCGCCAGCCGGGCGGAGAGCACTGCCTATCACCTCAGCGGCACGCCGGAAAAGGACGGATATAAAAACCTCATCACCATGATGGTGCCGGTGGACCGGGTCCGCGCCTGTGCCAGGCAGCACGGCGTATCCGTTACAGAGCTGCTGGGCGCGGCCATGATGCAGGCCATTGCCGACCTGCAGGCGGAGAAGGTACCCCGGCGCAGCCGGCGCAAGCCGGTGAAGGTGCTGCTGCCGGTGAACCTGCGGACCCTGTTCCCCAGCCGCAGTCTGCGGAACTTTGCCTCGTATATCACCCCGGAGATCGATCCCCGCACCGGGGACTACACCTTCTCCGAGATCTGCGCCGCCGTCCACCATCGGATGGGACTGGAGAACAACACCCACACCCTGCGGGCCAAATTCGCCGCCAATGTGGCCAGCGAAAAGTCCCCGGTGCTGAAGGTGATGCCCCTGTTCATCAAAAACATTGCCATGAAGGCGGTGTTTAACGCCGTGGGCGAGCGCAAATCCTGTCTGTGCCTGTCCAATCTGGGGGCGGTGGAGCTGCCGGAGGTCATGGCCCCCTATGTCCGGCGGGTGGACTTCATCATCGGCGTCCAGGCTGCCGCGCCTCACGACTGCGGCGTGGTGTCCTGGAACGGCACCATGTATATCAACTGTATCCGCAGCATCCAGGAGCCGGAGCTGGAGCTGCATTTTTACCGGGTCCTGCACCGGCTGGGTCTGCCTGTGAAGGTGGAGAGCAACCAGCGGGGCCGGGGATAAGGGAAAGGAGCGTTATCCATGTATTGTATCCATTGCGGCGTGGAGCTGTCTGACAGCGAGACCGTGTGTCCTCTGTGCGGCACCCGGGTGTTCCATCCGGATCTGCCCCGGCAGCAGGGGGAGCCCCCCTTCCCGCCGGAGCCGTCGGCCCACCCCGAGGAGGTGAACCGCTCCGGGGCGCTGTTCATCCTGACCATGCTGGCGGTGCTGCCCATCGTCATCTGCATCCTGTGCGACTGGTCGCTGAACGGGACCATCGTGTGGTCCGGGTTTGCCTCCGGCGGCGTGTTGCTGCTGTATATCCTGGCGGTGCTGCCCCTGTGGTTCAGAAGGCCCAACCCGGTGATCTTTGTTCCGGCGGACTTTGCGGCCATCGGGCTGTATCTGCTGTATATCAACTTTGCCACCGGCGGGCATTGGTTCCTGACGTTTGCCCTTCCGGTGACGGGGACCATCGGGGTGCTGGTGACCACGGTGGTGACGCTGCTGCGGTATCTCAGCCGGGGGTATCTCTACATCTTCGGCGGGGCGCTGATGGCCGGCGGCGGCCTTGCGGTGCTCATTGAGTTCCTGCTGAACATCACTTTCCAGGTCCATCGGACGTTTATCTGGTCGTTTTACCCCCTGGCGGCGGGAGTGCTGCTGGGGATCATGCTGCTGATCATCGCGGTGTGCAAGCCCCTGCGCCGGTCCCTGCACCGGAAATTCTTTATCTGAGGCGGTGAGACGCAATGAGTGATTCCTGCGTGGAGCTGGTGACCTTTGACCAGCTGCTCCGGCGGTATCCCCAGCTGGAGCAGCACCGCATTGCTCCCACCGGCGGAGCCTTCTGCCGGGCGGAGCGGCTCAAGGGCGGCGGAGCCGCCGGGACCTATGCCATGCCCCGGCCTATGGCACCCACCGGAGACAAGCATTTTTTTGGCTTTTACCTGACGGACCGGCGGCTGCTGCTGGCGGAGGAGGGCGGCTTTCTGCGGGGGCTGGCAGGGGACCTGGAGTCCCAGACCCCGGCTCAGGCGCTGGCGGAGCTGTTTGCCCGGCTTCTGCAGGAGGATATGCCCACCCTGCAAAAATATGAAAAGCGCCTGACGGCTCTGGAGGAGGCCCTGATGCAGGATCAGGCCCAGGACCTGGACAAGAAGCTCTTTCGCATCCGCCGCGAGCTGTCGGTGTTTGCGGCGTATTATGAGCAGCTGGACGACCTGTTTGCCGCGCTGTCGGACGAAACGGAGGAGAGCGACGCCCACGCCTCCCGGCTGTTTGACCGCCTGACGGGACGGGCTCAGCGGCTGCTGTCGGCCACGGAGCTGGAAAAGGAGTACGCCCTGCAATTGCGGGAAATGCACCAGACGCAGCTGGACATGCGGCAAAACCAGATCATGAAGATCCTGACCATCGTTACCACGGTGTTTCTGCCCCTGTCCCTGATCGCCGGGTGGTACGGCATGAATTTCGTAAACATGCCGGAGCTTACCGCACAGCACGGATACCTGGCGGTGTGCATCATCAGCGTGGTGTGCATCATCGTGGAGCTGGTGATCTTCAAGTGGAAAAAGTGGCTGTGAGCTGCAAATAAGAGCAAAAGGACGCGCCGGGGCGCGTCCTTTTTTCAAAATCTGAAATTTTCTCCGGGCCGCGGAACCAAAGGCCGGGCCGGAGTATCTAATATACGTCATGACAAATGGGCGGCCCCGGGGCCGCCAGGAAAGGACGGTGATGGCCTTGCGCCTGTCACAAGAGGAATTTACTCGAGGGGTGCAGACCTACAGCCGGGACATGTACCGGGCCGCCCGGGCCCTGACCCCCTGCGATGCCGACGCCCAGGACGCCGTGGGCCAGGCAGTGCTGCTGGCCTGGCAGTCCCTGGACCGGCTGCGAGACCCTGAAGCCCTGCGGGCGTGGCTGGTGAAGATCAGCGTGAACTGTGCCCGGCAGCTGAACCGCCGCAGCCGCCGGGAGGTGTATCTGGAGGACCTGCCGCCCCAGGCGGCAGCCCGGGAGGACCCGCGGCCGGAGCTGTGGGACGCGGTGCTGTCCCTGCCCCGGGACCAGCGGGCGGCGGTGGTACTGTATTACTATGAGGACCTGCCGGTGGCGGACATTGCGTCGCTGCTGCGGGTGCCGGCGGGCACGGTGAAATCCCGGCTCAGCCGGGCCCGGGATAAGCTGCGGCTGGCGCTGTCGGACCCGCAGGTCACGCGGAAGGAGGAACGAACATGAACGATTTGGATACCCGTTTGCGGCATATGGCCCGGGAGGAGGAGATCCCGGTGCCCAAGGACTTTGACGAAAATCTGACCCGGACCCTGGCCCAGCTTCCCGCACGGAAGCGGCGCAGGATCCCCCGGGCGGTACTGCTGGCAGCCTGCCTGGTGCTGATGCTGACGGGGGCGGTGCTGGCGGCGGAGAGCGGGGTGTTTGCCCGGTTTGGGACCCCCGGCGATCTCAATGTGGAGGGGCTGTTCTACGACGGCACCGAATACGGCGGTACCTGGACCTACAGCACGGACCGGCGGCTGCCGCTGGCAGACATTCCCCAGGCCAGCCAGGAGGCGGCGCGGACTTCGACGGAGGATCTGCAGTTTCCGGACATGGCGGCGGCGGACGCGTTCCTGGGCGGCGGCGTTCTGCCCCGCAGCGCCCAGCAGGAGGCACGCGAGCGCGATCAGGTGTCCATAGAAGCCCAGTGCGACCAGCAGGGACAGCTGGTGCGGATGTATATCCGCACTGCGTACTGTGATGAGCTTCAAAATCCCGATGGCGGGATCCGATACGGCGACTACATGCACGTTTGGATGTATGTGCTGACGGATGTGACCCCGGAGGACGATGTGGTTTCCTGGATCTATTCTCAGGGACAGCTGGAAAACCTGGAGCAGCTGGAGGACTACAAGGCCCCGGGCGGCGGCAAGGCGTATATTTTCCGGGAGACCACACCCGGTTATGGCAACCGCTATCGGGCGCTGTTCTGTGAGGGGCCCGTGGTGGTGCAGCTGGATCTCTCCATCATGACGGACGGCTCCCTGGTAGGCGGCATATCCGATGCCGACGCTCTGGCGTACCTGTACAGCGCCGTGGACAGCTACGGCCTGTAGACCTTGTAATTTCCCGGGAAAGACGGTACAATAAAACCGGCGGAGCACCGCCGGTTTTATTGCGCTTTTCAGGAGGTCATCTCATGCACAGATACGCTTTGGTGGTCATTGACATGCAGCGGGGGTTTCTGGACGCGTCCAGCCCCCTGTTTATCCCCGGGGCGGCGGACACGGTGCCCGCCTGCGCCCGGGCCATCGACTGCTGCCACAGGGCCGGGGTGCCGGTGGTGTTCGCCGTGCGGCACTACCGGGCGGACGGCTCCGACGTGGAGCGGGCCCGGTACGACGTGTGGGCCCGGGGCGGAAGGCCCCTGTCCGAGACGTGCCCGCCGTCCATGTCCGACGCGTGGCCGGAGGAATTTCACCGGGCGGACACGGACTATGTCATCGTAAAGCCCCGGTTTTCCGCATTTTTCCACACGGAGCTGGACCTGATCCTCCGGCGGCTGGGGGTGGACACGGTGCTGCTGGCCGGGACCACCACGCCCAACTGCATCCGCTCCACCTTCTACGACGCCCTGTCCCTGGACTATGACGCGGCGGTGCTGTCGGACTGCACCTCCTCCGTGACCCCTGCCGTGCAGGCCGCCAACCTGGCGGATATGCAGCGGGTGGGCGGACAGGTTCTGACGGCGGAGGAGCTGGAGCAGCTGCTGGGGCAGCAAGCAGAATAGCTGAAGCAGCAAAACCTCCGGGAAAACCGGAGGTTTTGCTGCTTCTCAGCTTGTCATAAAAGGGCGGTGCCCTTTTTTGACAAGCTGAGCAAGCATTTTCAGAGCTTTCATAAAAGTTCTGAAAATGCGGTGATTGAAAACGAAAGACACCCCTGATGGGTTTCTTTCGTAACTATCTTCCTTTCCGAAGGCGGAGGCAATCCTGCTTTTTTGACAGTCTGCGAAGCGCGTTCAGTTCAGCACGCCGCTGACATAGCGGTACTTGTCCAGGCTGGACGCAGCGTTCCAGGTCATGTATCCGCCGGTGTTGCCGGTGTCGTTCAGGGCCCGGATCTGGGCGGCGATCTCATCGGGGCCATAGGTGTTGTACGGCTCCCGGATGGCGTTGTAGCACTGGATCCAGGTGCGCACCGCGGCAGGGGAGGGCGTCTCCTGCTGCCGGGCGGCAGCCTTCTCGCCGAAGGTTTTCATGGTCTCATAGGGGTGCTCCCAGGGCAGCCAGCTGCCGGAGGCAGAATAATGATCGGGGTACGGCATGGCGCTGATGGCGTCCACCACGCCGCTGATGGCCGCCCAATACTGGCCGTAGGCCGTGACGTACTTTTCCGCGCACTCGCCGAACACATCGGCAGACACATACACCCCCGCCCCGTGGAGCCGGTCGGCGGCGTACTGCAAAAACCGCTGAACGGCCTGGGCCTTGCTCTCGTCATTGTCGTTGTGATAGTCGATGGTGCCCGCCTCGTCATAGTCCCAGGTGCCGTCGGGGAAGCGGACATAGTCGAACTGAATTTCGTTGAAGCCCATGGTCTCGGCGGCCTCCAGGGCCAGGTCCACCTTATACTGCCACACCTGGCGGCTGTATACGCTGGGCCAGTACATGCCGCCGATCTTCAGCGGCTGGCCGCCCAGGTCCGCCACCACGCACTCCGGATGATCTGCGGCCAGGTTGGGATCGTTGAAGGCCGTGATGCGGCCGATGACATAATACCCGGCGTCCTTCAGCTTTTTCACCGCCGCCTGATAGCTCTCCAGCGTGTTGTAGGCATCCGCATAGGCGCTGGGGGAATATTTCTGCATCACCGGCGAGGCGTAGCCGATGGCCCCGCCGTCCATGATGTCCACCACAAAGGCGTTGATGCCGCACCCGTCGGCCACGGCGATGTATGCCTCCGGATTCCGGATGGCCTCGTTGTTCAGGTACAGGGCCTTCACGGTATCGGGCATGACGTTGCCGCCAAAGCGGGGCTTTTCATAGGCGTCGTAGTCCAGGCCCGCCGCGTCGCCGCCGCCCCAGCTGTCGCCCCGGTCCGCGTGGAGCCGGGCCATATCCGCGTCATAGGGAGCCGTGGCCTGGTCCTCCGTCAGGCGGACATACCGGGCGGGGATGTACCCGCCGTCGGCCCGGTAATAGGATACGCTGCCGTCGGCCGCCAGGTCCCGGTAGCCGGTAACGGTCAGGGCCTGGCCCCGCAGCACCAGGGGGCCGGTGGGGTCGCCGCCCTCATCCGTCAGATTCTGGGCCCGGCGGACATACACGGTTTTCAGCGTCACCACGCCGCTCAGGTCATCGGTCAGGTTCTCCCGGTCCAGCCAGGCGAAGCTGCCGTCCTCCTGGGGCACCCGAACCTGGTCCGGACGATCCTTGTCGGCCTCCTCCACCACATAGGTGACCTGGCTGCCCCGGACCAGCTGCCGCAGGACATTGCCCTCCTCGTCGTACAGCGGAGCCGTCTCCGCTTCCGAGGCCACATAACCGGCCGCCGTCTCCAGGGGGATCTCCTTCTGCCGGGTAAAATGCCACACCAGTGCGGCGATGGTGGCCAGGCACACCAGAGCCAGGGCGATCCCCGGCCACCGGGGGCGGCGCTGCTTCCGGCTGCGCCGGGGGCGGGGGGTATAATCCGGCTCCGTCTCCTGGACCCACTCCGGCGCCCACGCGCCGGTCTGCTGTTCTTTCACGGACATAGGGAGGTACCTCGCTTCTGTGTTTTTTCGCCATTATACCGCATTTTCCGGCAAATGGCTACCCCCATTCTCCGGTCCGCCCCATCCCAATAGAAAACCGGGAAAATTCCCGGGAAAAACGGAACAAACCGCAGATTACCGGGGCAGAAATGTGAATTTTTTTCGCTGCCCTTGCTTTTTTGGAAAAATAGGCTATGATATAGAGGAAATAATATGTCCCGCACGGCGGGAAAAGAAAAGAAGGTACTGTTATGACGAAAATTGACATCGTGTCCGGTTTCCTGGGCGCAGGCAAGACCACCCTCATCAAGAAGATGGTGAAGGAAGCCTATCAGGGCGAAAAGCTGGTGCTGATCGAAAACGAGTTCGGCGAGATCAGCATCGACGGCGGCTTTCTGAAGGACGCGGGGATCCAGATCTCCGAAATGTCCTCGGGCTGCATCTGCTGCTCCCTGGTGGGCGACTTCGGCAAGGCCCTGCGGGAGGTGAAGGAGCAGTTCCAGCCGGACCGCATCCTCATCGAGCCCTCCGGCGTGGGGAAGCTCTCCGACGTGATCGTGGCGGTGGAAAACACCGTGACGGATATCCCGGATATGAAGCTGAACTCCTTTGTCACCGTGGCCGACGCCGGCAAGGTGAAGGTGTATATGAAGAACTTCGGCGAGTTCTATAACAACCAGATCGAGGCCGCCGGCACCATCATCCTGTCCCGGACCCAGAAGCTGACCCAGGAGAAGCTGGAGGCCGCCGTGGCTCTTCTGCGGGAGAAGAACCCCACCGCCGCCATTCTGACCACCCCCTGGGACCAGCTGGACGGCAAGACCGTTCTGGCCGCCGTGGAAAAGGTGTCTCTGGCCGACGAGCTGCTGGAGAAAATGCGGGCCGAGCACGAGGCCGAGGAGGCCGAGCATCATCACCATCACCACGAGCATGACCACGATGACGACCACGACGAGCACGAGCATCACCATCATCATGACCACGATGACGAGGATGACCATGAGCACTGCTGCCACCATCACCATGAGGATGAGGAGCACGAGGATTGCCATCATCATGACCATGACGAGGAGCACGAGCACCATCACCACCATGACGGCCAGGAGTGCGACGACCCCGCCTGCTCCTGCCACCACCATCACCATCACGCCGACGAGGTGTTCACCAGCTGGGGCGCGGAGACGCCCAAGCAGTTCACCCAGGCGGATATCGACCGCATTCTGACGGCTCTGGATTCCGGCGACTACGGCGCCATCCTGCGGGCCAAGGGCATCGTGCCCGCCGCCGACGGCCAGTGGCTGCACTTTGACTATGTGCCCCAGGAGCACGAGGTGCGCTATGGCTCCGCCGACTACACCGGCCGCCTGTGCGTCATCGGCTCCCAGCTGAAGGAGGACGGCCTGAAGACCCTGTTCGGCCTGTAAGGAGACGCCTATGGACATTCCTGTATATCTCATCACGGGCTTTCTGGATGCCGGAAAGACCGACTTCATCAACGGCATCCTGAAAGACGGCTTCGCCAGCGAGGACCGGACCCTGCTGCTGTGCTGCGAGGAGGGGGAGACGGAGTACGACCCCAAGGTGCTGTTCAACGTGTTCACCTACACCGTGGACGATCCCGCCCAGCTGACGCCGGAATTTTTCAAGAAGCTGGAAAAGCAGTACCGGCCCAAGCAGGTGATCATCGAGTTCAACGGTATGTGGAGCTTCGAGCCCCTGTACCGGGAGGGCCTGCCCGCCAACTGGATCCTGTATCAGATCATGTGCCTGGTGGACGCCACCACCTTTGAGCCGTATCTGCGGAACATGGGGCAGCTGATGATGGAAAAGATCCTTAACGCGGATATGATCATCTTCAACCGCTGCAATGAGGAGCTGCGCAAGGCCCTGCGGGGCCGGAACCTGCGGATGGTGAACCGGCGGGCCGACATCTATCTGGAGAACACCGACGGCACCAGCGAGGACTACGTCACCGACGACATGGCCCCCTTCGACCTGTCCGGCGGCCATCTGGACGTGCCGGACAACGACTACGGCATCTGGTATGTGGACATGATGGACAACCCCCAGCGCTACGACGGCATCACCGTGCGGTATAAGGCGCTGATGTGCCACTCCAAGAAGTTCCCGGGCATCCACTGCCCCGGCCGCTTCGCCATGGTGTGCTGCAACAACGACATGCAGTTCCTGGCCCTGGTGTGCAAGGGCCAGGAGCTGGAGAAGTTCAAGAACCGCCAGTGGGTGGAGATCCAGGCCACCGTGAAGAAGGAGAAATGCCAGGCCTATGACGGTGAGGGCCCGGTGCTGTACGTCACCGACGTGAAGCCCTGCCAGAAGCCGGACCCGGAGAACGTCAGCTTCTGATACAGATCGCAATATTCAAAAAGAATCATACAGATAGGAAACCCTTCGGCACAGCCGAAGGGTTTCCTATTTTTGAAAAACATCGAGCGCACAGCTGTCGCAAACCGCGGCAGGAGCCGCCCGGACGGGCGGCTCCTGCGGGATCTATGACGTGAGTAAGGTTCTTTGTATGGCTCAGTCGTCGTACATCTCGATGAGCTTCAGCAGGTGATCGTAGCGAGCCTTGGCCTCGGCCTCGTTGCGGGCGAACAGATTCTCCGCACGGTCGGGGAACTCGCGGGTCAGACGGCTGTAGCGGGCCTCGTTCATCAGGAAGTCGTGATAGCCGCCGGCGGGAGCCTTGGAATCCAGGGTGAACTTCTTCTCCGCAGCGGGGTTGAAGCGGAACAGGTTCCAATAACCGCAGTCCACAGCCTTCTTCATTTCCTTCTGGCAGTTCATCATGCCGCCCTTGATGCTGTGCATCTCGCAGGGGCTGTAGCCGATGATCAGGGAGGGGCCATGATAAGCCTCGGCCTCGGTGATGGCCTTGAGGGTCTGAGCGGGGTTGGCGCCCATAGCCACCTGGGCCACGTACACATAGCCGTACTGCATGGCGATCTCCGCCAGGCTCTTCTTCTTGACCTCCTTACCGGCAGCGGCAAACTGAGCCACCTGGCCGATGTTGGAAGCCTTGGAGGCCTGTCCGCCGGTGTTGGAGTACACCTCGGTGTCGAACACGAAGATGTTCACGTCCTTCTTGCTGGCGATGACGTGGTCCAGGCCGCCGTAACCAATGTCGTAGGCCCAGCCGTCGCCGCCGAAGATCCACATGGACTTCTTGGCCAGGTATTCCTTCTTGCTGAGGATGTCGGCAGCCAGGGTGCAGGCGTCGCAGTCGCACAGCAGCTTGCCCTGGGCCTTCAGCTGGGCGGCGTGCTCGGCGAACTGAGGCACGGCGGCCAGCTCCTCCACGGTGCAGATGCTCTCCTCCAGGGCCTTGACATAGGCGCGGGCGGGCTCGGCGTTGGCGCTGCCGTCGTCCATGGTATCCAGCCATGCCTGAGCGGCGGCCTTCAGCTCGGGACGGGCCCACTCCACGGCGATCAGCTGGCGGGTCTCGTCGGCCAGATCCTGACGGATCTTGTCCTGACCGATGAACATGCCCAGACCGTGCTCGGCGTTATCCTCGAACAGGGAGTTGCACCATGCGGGGCCGTGGCCCTCCTTGTTGGTGCAGT
>OFMD01001655.1_pt1 | contig 13145 bp, 9 predicted proteins | sample 1541211 | NCBI WGS metagenome assembly OFMD01 (sample SAMN04209231, study PRJEB22552) | human gut metagenome | biome: gut; material: feces | host: Homo sapiens | place: USA: Oklahoma | reverse complement strand
GCTTCCATCCTTGCTCCGTAGGGCGGGGTGCCCTCACCCCGCCGCCCTTTAATCCACCGCACTCCATGTAAAAAACCCTGTCATTGCGAGACCGGCGCACACGCGGGTCTCGCAATCCGCATCCCCCATCCACAAAAAAATCCGGCCCCACCGGGCCGGATTTTTTAGAGGCTGTCGGAAAAACCCTCCGGGTTTTTCGTCAGTCTTAGTTATTTCTTCAGCGCTTCCACGCCCTTGCGCAGGGCGGCCACATTTTCCTCCGTGGTGGCCCAGCTGGCGGCGAAGCGAATAGCGGAGTGGGTCTCGTCCACCCGCTCCCAATACTCATAGCCGAACTCTTTCCCCAAGACGGCCAGCTCCGCATCGCTCATAATGGGATACTGCTGGTTGGTGGGGGAGTTAAAGAAGAAGGGATAGCCGTTATCCTCGAAGATGGCGTGTATTTTCTTGGCCATTTCGTTGGCGTGGCGGGAGATCTTGAAGTACAGGTCGTCGGTAAACAGGGTGTCGAATTGCAGACCCAGCAGCCGGCCCTTAGCCAGCATACCGCCCCGCTGCTTCATCATGAAGCGGAAGTCCTTTTTCAGCGCCGGGTTCATCACCACCACGGCTTCGCCGAACAGGGCGCCCACCTTGTTGCCGCCGATGTAGAAGATGTCGCACAGACGCGCTACCTCCGGCAGTGTCAGGTCGCAGTCGTCGCAGGTGAGTCCGTAGCCCAGCCGTGCCCCGTCGATAAACAGCGGCAGAGAGCACTTTTTGCACACCTCGTACAGCTCCGTCAGCTCCGCCTTAGAGTACAGGGTGCCGCCCTCGGTGGGCAGGGAGATATAGACCATACCGGGCATGACCATGTGCTCATAGTCGGGGCTGAAGTGGTGCCAGTTGTAATAGTCCTCTACCTGCTTCGCGGTAATTTTACCGTTGTCCGTAGGAAGGGTCAGCACCTTGTGCCCAGAGGACTCGATGGCGCCGGTTTCGTGGCAGTTTATGTGGCCGCTGGTGGCGGAGAGCACACCCTGATAGGGGCGCAGAACAGAGGCGATCACCGTGGTGTTGGTGAGGGTGCCGCCCACCAGGAAATGCACATCGGCGTCCGGGGCCTGGCACGCGGCCTTGATCTTCTCCCGGGCGGCGGCGCAGTATTCATCCTCGCCGTAGCCCACGGTCTGTTCCATATTGGTCTGCATCAGGCGCTCCATAATGGCGGGATGTGCGCCCTCCAGGTAGTCGCTATTGAAATAGATCATCTGTGATTTCTCCTTTCAGTTCCTCTGACGGTATTTTACCGCAAAAAGCAGGCACTGTAAATGGGGAATTTCAGTTTGCCGAAAATCCAATTTCCCTGTGAGAAAAACCGCCGCTTGCCAAATCTTCGAAAATCGTTTATACTATGAATTACTAGAGCCGGAAAGGAGGCTGCGCCATGAAGAAGAAAACAGTGAAAAATGTGCTTTATTATGTTGTGCTGGCCGTGTTGGTGGCCGTTTTCTGCTTCTCTGCCTATAAGATATACAGCTATTACGCGGAAAAAAGGGAAAGCACCCGCCTCAATGAGTCTGTGGCCCGGGAGTATACCATTCGCAAAACCGGCCAGGCTAAGGAGGAGTATTTCCAGGTAGATTTCGACCAGCTCTGCCAGCAGAATTCCGATGCTGTGGCCTGGCTCTATCTCAAGGGCACCCCCATCAACTATCCGGTGCTTCAGCACGATGACAATGTTTATTATCTGGACCATCAAATCGACGGCTCCGTAAACTCCAACGGCAGCATTTTCATGGACTATCGCAACGCCCCGGACTTTTCCGACCGCAATACCTTGATCTACGGTCACCATATGCGCACGGGCAATATGTTCGGCAAGCTGGTGAATTTTAAGAGCAACAGCTACTATCAGCAAAACGACCATATGTACCTTATGACCCCCCAGGGCACCTATCGCCTGGACCTGCTGTGCGGCGCAGTGGTAGATCCCACCGACCCCATCTACTCCGTGGACCCCACTCCGGAGGCTCTCAGCGCCTGCATGCGTAAGTCCACCTTTCAGACCAAGCTGGACCTGCCCTCAGAGGACGCCAGACTTGTGACCCTGTCCACCTGCAGCTACGAGTTCGAGGATGCCCGCTACATCGTCATCGGTGTCCTGACCCCTGTGCCCGATGCGCAGACCTGACACAAAGCAAAGAAATCCACACTGTCCGATGAAAGACAGTGTGGATTTTTTCATATGCAGACTGGCTCAGACCATGATCCCCGTGCGGTTCTTGCTCTGGGCAATGAGGCGGTTCAGCCCCTTGGCCGGGCGGTACAGCGCCAGACCCAGCACCGTGAACACGACCAGGAAAATGAGTAGGATCCCCAGATCCTTCCAGTAGTTGGTGCCGTAGCTCCCGGCCACGCACTCCCGCATGGCGTCCATAGCGTAGCGGAAAGGCATGTAGGGGTTCAGCTTCTGGAAAATCTCCGGCAGGACCTCCACCGGATAGGTGCCGCCGGCACCGGCCACCTGCACCACCAGCAATATCACATCCAGGGCCATGCCGATGTTGTCCAGGGCAAAGACCATGGCGTAATTGATAAGGGAGAATACCAGGCCGTTTACACAGGCGGCCAGCAGGAATTTCCACGGATACAGGCATTGGATCTGCACATACAGCAGGTCTCCTGCGGCCACAATTACAGCCTGGGCCAGGCCCACCAGCAGGAAGATACCGTAGCGTCCAAAGAAATGGGCAGCCAGGGAGGGCCGCTCCAGCTCGGGCCGGGGCTTGTAGCCCACCTTCAGGAAGGTGGCACACAGCAGGGTGCCCACCCACTGGGCCAGCACCGTATAAAACGGAGCCATAGCTGAGCCATAGGTGGCGATGGGGTAGGTGTCCACCGTCTCCATGGCCACAGGGGAGGCCAGGTATTCTGCCAGGCTCTTGCCGTTTCCCTGGAGCAGATCCGTAAGCTCCTGCGCCTCCTTGTCTCCGGAGAGACGCTCCAGGAGCTTGTCGGCGGTGTCCAGAGCGCTGCTGACGGAGCTCAGGCCCGACCGAGCCTGCAAAAGCCCCGTCTCCAGAGACGAAAGCTGGGTGTTGAAATCGGTGATGGCCTGTCGGATGGACACACTCACCGAGTCGGTCCCGGCCAGGAGCTGGGTCGCTCCGTCCAGGGTCTGCTGCAGGCCCTGGAGCTTCTGCTGCACCTGCTGGGTGGTCTCCTGGCTCACCAGCTCGGAGAGACTGCCTACAGCCTCCTGGGCCTGGGCTGTCACCTGGGAGGCAGTCGCCAGCAGGGCGGCGGCCTCATCCAGCTTGGCATCTGCCACGCTCTGCACCGTCTCCAGGGCCCGGCGCACGCCGTCAAGCTGCCCGGCCAGAGCTTCCAGGGCCTGTGCTGCCTGGGTGGCGCCCAGGGCCTGCAGCTGCTGGGACATAGCCCGGCACTGCTGCGATAGAGCCGCAACGGACTGGATCTGCCCCGTCAGCTTTTCCCGGGTATAGGTATGGAAGTCGTCCAGGGATTGGCTGGCCTTGTTCAGGTGTGTCTGAATGTCTCCCAGGACAGTGGAGACGGCCTCCAAAGCATCCCGGGTAGCGGCGTTGGTCTTGTCGATAAGGCTGCCGGTACCGCTGAGGACGGTATTGGCGTCGCCCAGAAGGACTCCGGCGGAGGTGGCCGCGTCGGCGGCGTCACCGGTAAACTGGTAGGCGCAGGTTAGGATGGTCTGGGCGGTGTTATTAAGCCCCGACAGGGCATCCAGCGCCGTGGCCGCCGTACCCAGCTGCCCCCGGATGGATTGACTGGCCGATTGCAGCTTGGCAATCAGCGTGGGCCCGTCCACGCCCATAGAGCTGAGGAAGTGGGCAAAGTCCGCCAGGTAGCCGGTGATGGTCTCTATAAAGGTGGTGTTCACCTGCTGCTGCACGGCGGTTTTTGCCTTGCCGGTTATTTTGGGGGCAATGGCGTTTTTCTTGTCGTTTTCGTAGTAGTGCAGCTTAGGGTTTACACTGCCGCCGGAGAGGGAGTCAAAAACATCCTGGGTGAAGTCGTCGGACACCACCAAAACCGCATAGCAGTCACTCTTTTCCAGGAGCGTCATGGCCTCGTCCTTGCTTTCGGGAAACACCCAGCCGATGGTGTCGTTGGCCTCCAGGGCCTCCAGAATCTTATCGCCGATGTTCATTTCCAGGCCCAGGAGGCTTCCACCCTTGTCCTCGGACACCACCGCCACGGGGATACGGGAGGTGGCGTCGGGGCCGTAGGGATCCCAGTTGGAAAAAATATTAAACCAGGCGTACAGGCACGGCACCACGCACAGGCCCAGCAGGATCACAATGGACACGATGCTGGCGGTGACCCGGCGCAGGTCGCCCCGGAAAATAGCTCGAATGGATCTCATTTTTCCCCCTCCTTTTCCTCTGCCGCCGTAAAGGAGCGTATGTACAGGTCAAGGTGCTGGGCATTGGCGCGGATGGTCTCCATCCACTCGGGGTGGGCGGTGTGTGCGTAGGAGCACAGGGCAAAGTAGCTGTGGCAGCCGCAGCGGGGGATGTAGTCCTCCACCTGAGACAGCAGGGAAACGCTATTCTCCGCTGCCGGACGGGCCGCCGGGGCGGGCTTGTCCTTCGCCGGGGCCTGAGCGGGAGCCGCAGGAGCCGCCGCCTGGATCACAGACGCCTTATCATCCGATACATGGGGCAGGGGAGAGGCCTTTTGCGCGGTCTCCTCGGGGCCGCCCGGCTCCTCCGGACCCACCCGCTCAATGCGGCTGCCGTACTTGGCGTCCAGCCGCTCGTAAGCCTCCAGCAGCCGACGGGGCGGCTCCAGGGAGAGCAGGTCGTCGAATTGCTTCTCCGTCTCCAGGGCCTCCCGCATCTTTTTCTGAATGGAGTCGTCTATGTATGCGATCCAAATGAGGTACCCCACCAGGACGAACATACAGAATATCCAGATCAGCAGGAACGCCACCCGATTGCTGTCCGTGAGCCGCCGGGCCAGCAGCAGCACCACCGGCAGCACCAGCATGCACCACAGCCCTCCGCGAATACGCTTTTTATTGCCGCTGTGCAGCTCCTGAACGAAGGACAGAAGCTGGTCATAGAGCCTTTTGTACTGCTGATTATTTTCTCTCATGCAAACTGTCCTCCTTTCACATCAGTTCCGTTTCTTCCAGCTTTTCGCTGACGAAGTGGTTGGTGCCGATGAAGGGCTTGCGCACCAGCAGACCGATGCAGAATGCCAGCACCGCGAAGATCAGCAGCTCCAGCAGATACACCGCATAGTCCATCTCATAGGTGCCGCAGATGGCCTCGCGCATAGCGTTGATGGCATAGGGGAAGGGGAAGAAGCGGTAGATCTTCTCAAATATCTCCGGCAGGATCTCAATGGGATAGGAGCCGGAGGACCCGGCGATCTGCACCACCATCACCACCACCACAATAGCCTTGCCGATGTCCCCGAAGGAGACGGTAAGGGAGTAGATCAGTGTCACGAAGGTGAACGAGGCCAGCCCCGCCGCCAAAAACAGCATCCCCGGGTGCAGACACTGGCACTTCAGCAGGTAAATGTCCCCCAGCACAATAACCGCAGCCTGGAGCTGTCCTATGAGCAAAAACAGGAGCAGACGGCCAAAATAGCACTGGTTATCCGTGGCCATGGGGAACTTTTTCCGATCCGGATGGACCTGTAGCAAGGCCACCAGGATAACGCCGCCCACCCAAATGGCCAGCACCGAGTAAAAGGGCGTCATGGCGGTACCGTAGTTTTTCACCGGGTACACCGTCTCCGACTCCACCTCCACCGGGGAGGCCAGGAAAGCACCGAAGCGGCTGGCATCGCCGCTGAGGGCAGTGTCAAGCTGATGCAGCAGGTCGGAGCTGGAGCAGGCGGCAGCCAGCTTACTCAGCTCGTCCATGCGGTCGGCCAGACCACCCAGCACCACCTGCAGGCAGCCCAGGGCGGCCACTGCATCGTCCTTGCTGCCCTGCACCGCGTCAATGGCCGGAACGATGTCCTGCTTCATGGTCTCCATGGCCTTTAGAAGCGGCTGCACATCCGTGGCGGCGTTCTTCACGCCTCCGGCAATTTGCTCCAGGTCGGCGCGTATTTCGCCTGCTGCCAGTTTTTCAAGACTCGGCATAGCCTCCAGGCAGGTCTGTATCTGCTCATTGGTAACGGCTTTGTCCTCTATTACCGTGCGAATTTGCTGCAGGTGCAGCTCCGCTGTGTCCAGCAGCGTCAAGGTTTGGCTCACCCCGTCCAGGCGGCTCAGATGGGCCAGGACGGAGCGAATGTTCTGCACTTTCGTCTGGGCGTCCTTGGCTGCCTGGGCCGCGTCGGTGAGGGCCGCTTGGTCGCCCTTGGCCGCCTGCTGCAAGGCGCTCTCCAGATCCTCGAGAGAGCCCGTCAGAGCGCTGGCGGCCTGCCCGGACTGCTCCTGTACCTGGCTTAGGAGGGCGGTGCTGTTTTCGATTTGCTGCTGCCAGGTGTCGGCCCCCTCAAAGGTCAGACCGCCCCCCTGGGTGAGCTGGTCCAGGGCCACGCTGTCACCCAGGATGTTCCCGATGACATTGCTGTATGTCCGCAGCTTAGCCCCCAGTGCCGCAATGTGCTGGGATACCTGTCCGGCGGCCTGGGCGATGTTGGCCGAGCCCGTCAGCTCGGTAGTATCGCTGTAAAGCTGGGAGAACAGATTCCCCAGGTACTTGGCCCGCACATCCTGCTGCAGGGAGGTCACGGCGGTCTGGGTGATCTTACTGGCCACGGCGTTTTTCTTGCCGTTTTCGTAGTAAGTCATACCGGCCCCGCCGCTGGAGACGGCGGTGGAGAGATCCGTCATTCTTGCCGTGAAGTCCTCGCTGAGGATCACAGCGGCATAGGTGTCCCCGGCATATACGCCGTCAATGGCCTCCTGCACGGAGTCCGTCACGATCCAGTGAATGGTGGTTTTGGCGGCTAAGTCGTCCATGACCTCCTGCGCCATGTTCACATAGGAGCCGTCGTCCAGGGTCACGCCCGGGTCGTCCGAGGCCACGGCAATGGCAATGTTTTTGGTGCTGCCGTAGGGGTCGGTATTGGCATAGATGTTGAACCAGGCGTACAGCGCCGGGAGAATGCAGATGGCCAGCATGATAACAATGGCGAAAAACTGCCGTCCCACGGCGCGAAGGTCGTTTATGAAGATGTTAAGAATCTGCCTCATAATAGCCTCCTTGGTTGTCATAACACCCATTTTACCATAATTTTTTCTCCCGTCAATCCTTATTCTATGGAGGCAGACCGGTTGTATATTTGTGCAGAATATGATATAGTAGACCCGAAAAAATCATTGTGCGGCAGAGGTACGATATGGAACGCATACAATTGCAGGATAATAAGAGAGACCTGGCGGTGCTGGTGGGCCTGCGCTCCCCGGTGCTCCGGGAGGACAGCACCGACGAGGAGAGCCTGGAGGAGCTCTCCGCCCTGGTGGAGACCGCCGGGGGCCAGGTGGTAGGGAGCATCCTCCAAAGCCGGGATAAGCCCGACCCCCACAGCTTCATCGGCGAGGGTAAGGTGGAGGAGGTCAAGACCATGGTGACCCTGGAGGGTGCCACCCTGGTCATCTTCGATAACGAGCTGTCGCCCTCTCAGATCCGTGTACTCACGGAGCTTTTAGGCGTGCAGGTCATTGACCGCAGCGGACTGATTCTGGACATTTTCGCCCAGCGGGCCAAGACCAAGGAGGGGTGCTTGCAGGTGGAGCTGGCCCAGTATCAGTACCTGCTGCCCCGGCTGATCGGTATGTGGACGCACCTGGAGCGTCAGGCGGGCACCAGCGGCAAGGGCCCCATCGGCTCCAAGGGCCCGGGCGAGACGCAGCTGGAAACGGACCGCCGCCACATCCACCGCAAGATCGACAAGCTCAAGGAGGAGCTGGAGGAGGTGCGCCGGGTCCGCAGCACCCAGCGTCAGCGCCGGATGAAAAACGAGATTCCCGTGGTGGCCATCGTGGGTTATACCAACGCCGGAAAATCCACCCTTCTAAATGCCATCACCGGCGCGGACATCCCCGCCAATAACCGCCTTTTCGACACTCTGGATACCACCACCCGGCTGCTCACCGTCAGCGATACGCTGGATGTGGTTATTTCCGACACGGTGGGCTTTATCCGCAAGCTGCCTCACCAGCTGGTGGAGGCGTTCAAGGCCACCCTGGAGGAGCTGGAATATGCGGATCTTCTGCTCCATGTCATCGACCTCTCCAACCCCCAGTGGGCCCAGCAGGCCCAGGTGGTAGACAGCCTCATCCGGGAGCTGAAGGCGGATCACATCCCCTGCCTGCGGGTGTATAACAAGTGCGACCTGGCCTTCCCCGGTGCCCTGCCCAGGGAGGAGGGCAGCGTGTATATTTCCGCCAAGACCGGCGAGGGCATTGACCGTCTCCTCCGGGCCGTGGACCAAAAGCTGGATAAGGGCACCCGCCGGGTGACGCTGCACCTGCCCTATGATAAGGCGGGACTTTTGGACGGTCTGTATCGGGAGGCCAAGGTGGAGTCCGTGGAATATGAGCAGACCATCACCGTGGTGGCCGTCTGTCCGCCCAAGGTCCTGGGCCAGATAAAGCCCTATGTGGAGGGCTGGCAGGAGGAAAAGGAGGACTGGGAGTAATGCAGAAAATTCCCTTTTCCGCCGCCCAGAGCGAGTTTACCGAAAAGCGCTCCCGGTTCATCGGCCAGGTCTGGCCCGTCTCCTCCGAGGAGGAGGCCCAGGAGCGCATCCGCTCCGCTAAAAAGAAATACCACGACGCCCGGCACAACTGCTGGTGCTACATCCTGGGCGATACCGTCCTGCGCTATAGTGACGACGGGGAGCCCCAGGGCACGGCGGGCCAGCCTATGCTCAATGTCTTTCAGCGGGAGGGCGTTGGCAATGTGTGCTGCGTGGTCACTCGGTATTTCGGCGGCATCCTGCTGGGAGCCGGTGGCCTGACCCGTGCCTATGGCAAGGCCGCCCGGGACGCCCTTTCTGCCGCCGGAGTCTCCACCCTGCGCCTGTGGAGCCGGGGGCAGCTTCACTGCGATTATAGCCTCCTGGAGCGGATAAAGCTGGACATCGCCGCCCTTGGCGGCCTGGTGGACGGCATGGACTACGGCGCAGATGTGACGATCACCGTCTCTCTGCCGCAGGGGGCCTTCGAGGTATTGCAGCAGCGTCTCACGGAGCTCTCCGCCGGGTCTGTCACCTTGCAGCCTCTGGGCGCGGGCCTCCGCCCGGGTCCGAGAGAAGAAATATAATAGTGTATTGACCCCACCGGGTCTGCTCCGCCGTCAGGCAGCCGTTATTTCCCTTACGGCTGCCCCTTTTTTTCTTGACAGATGGGAAATACCTGCTATAATAATGTTGGCTTATAAAAAATAAAAAACCATAAGCATTTTTTATAGGAAATATTGCGCGGTATAATAACGCCGATTACAGAGCGGGAATGCTGCGACAATGAAAAGAAAAAGCATCCGCAGGAGTCCTGAAAAAAGACCTCTGCGGTGCTGAAATCCAAGGCTTTCGGAGCTTTTTTCAAGGCTTCAAAAGTACAAGCAGCGGGGCAAAGAGACTGATTTTGCACGCTGCCTATCGCACACCGGGAGGAACGGATATGAAGTATGATGTCATTATAATCGGCGCAGGCCCTGGCGGCATTTTTGCGGCCTACGAGTTGACGGAGCGGGATGCTTCCTTGCGCATTGCCGTCATTGAGGCAGGCCACAGCCTGGAAAAGCGCCACTGCCCCATCGACGGAGACAAGGTCAAGACCTGCATCAAGTGTAAGAGCTGCTCCATTATGAGCGGCTTCGGCGGCGCAGGTGCCTTTTCCGACGGTAAGTATAACATCACCAATGATTTCGGCGGCACGCTCCACCAGCACATCGGCAAGGATAAGGCTCTGGAGCTGATGCGCTATGTGGACAGCATCAATATGCGCTACGGCGGCCAGGGCACAAAGCTCTATTCCACTGCCGGGACGCAGTTTAAGAAGCTCTGCATCCAGCATAAGCTGAACCTGCTGGACGCCTCTGTCCGTCATCTGGGCACCGACATCAATTTTGTGGTCCTGCAAAATCTCTATGACCACCTGAAGGACAAGGTGACCTTTTACTTTGATACCCCTGTGGAGCATCTTTCGGCTCTGTCGGAGGGAGGCTATCGGGTGACCTCCGCCGCCGGGGAGATGGACTGTGACCGGTGCATCGTCTCCGTGGGCCGCAGCGGCAGCAAGTGGATGCAGGAAGTTTGCAAGAAAATGCACATCCCCACCAAGAGCAACCGTGTGGACCTGGGCGTTCGGGTGGAGCTTCCGGCCGTTGTGTTCTCTGACCTCACCGACGAGCTCTATGAGAGCAAGATCGTCTACCGCACGGAGAAGTTTGAGGACAATGTCCGCACCTTCTGCATGAACCCCAACGGCATCGTGGTCAATGAAAATACCAACGGCATCGTAACCGTAAACGGCCACAGCTATGAAGACAGCGCCATGAAAACCGAGAATACCAACTTCGCCCTGCTGGTGGCGAAGCATTTCTCTGAGCCCTTTGAAGACAGCAATGGCTACGGCGAGAGCATCGCCCGCCTGTCGAATATGCTGGGCGGCGGCGTAATCGTCCAGCGCTTTGGTGACCTGGTCCGGGGCCGCCGCAGCAACCAAAAGCGCATTGACGAGGGCCTGGTGACCCCCACCCTCAAGGCGACCCCGGGGGATTTGAGCCTGGTGCTGCCTAAGCGCCTGCTGGACGGCATCATTGAGATGGTTTACGCCTTGGATAAGATCGCCCCCGGCACCGCCAACGATGATACCCTCCTCTACGGCGTCGAGGTGAAGTTCTATAATATGGAGGTGGCCGTAGACGAGAATCTGGAGAGCTGCTGCAAGGGCCTGTATGTCATCGGCGACGGCAGCGGCATCACCCACTCCCTGTCCCATGCCTCTGCCAGCGGCGTGTATGTGGCCCGCCACCTGACGGAAAACCGGTAAAGATCGGCAAAGAGGGAAAAACAATACTTGCAAAAAAATAAAAGAAAAGAGGAAAAGTTATGGCAGTATTGGAAGGCTTGGAGCCTCGTGGGGTACTTCATTGGTTTGAGGAGCTGTGCCGTATTCCCCACGGCAGCGGCAACACACAGGCCATCAGCGATTATCTGGTGCAGTTTGGCCGCGAGCGGGGCCTTGCGGTGCAGCAGGACGCGCTGGGGAATGTGATTCTCTGCAAGCCCGGCACCCCGGGCTATGAGAACGCCCCCGCCGTGATGCTCCAGGGACACATGGACATGGTCTGCGAAATGGCCCCGGGCTGCACCAAGGACATGGCTCGTGAGGGTCTGGATCTGGTGGTGGACGGGGATGTGATCTACGCCGAAGGCACCACCCTGGGCGCAGACGACGGCATCGCCGTGGCTATGGGCCTGGCCCTGCTGGATAGCCACGATATTCCCCACCCGCCCCTGGAGGTCGTGCTTACGGTGGACGAGGAGGTCGGGATGAAGGGTGCCACCGGTATCGACCTGTCGGGCCTTAAGAGCCGCCTGCTTTTGAACCTGGACTCCGAGACGGAGGGCGAGATCACCGCCGGATGCGCCGGTGCTGCCAGGGTTGATATTGCAGTGCCCGTAAAGCGGGATGCCTTCCCGGGAGAAACGGTGGAAATCACCGTCTCCGGCCTTTTGGGCGGCCATTCCGGCGCTGCCATCGACCGGGGCCGGGCCAACGCCATGGTGCTGCTGGGCCGGATTCTGTACGCATTTTTGCAGGAGAACAGCGGCCGTCTGGTCACGCTCTCCGGCGGCGGTAAGGATAACGCCATTCCCGTCGCTGCCAGCGCTGTTTTGACCGTGGCGGATGCGGAAAAGACAACGGTTATCTGCCAAAAGATGGAGAAGATCTTCCGCAGAGAGTTTGCTGTGGCCGACAGTGATATTACCGTCGCCGTGGCACCCTGCCGGAGTGATGCTCTGCCCATGGACGCTGACTCCACCCACCGGGTCCTTGCCCTGCTGCAGTGCGCTCCCAACGGTGTGCTGGAGCGGAGCAGGGAGGTAGAGGGCTTGGTCCAGACCTCTCTGAACCTGGGCATTCTCACCACGGAGGCGGATTCCGTGGTGGCCACTTTCTGCGTGCGCAGCAATATGAACACGCAGAAGGAGATGCTTCTGCAGAAGCTGGAGCTGCTGTGTGACCTGCTGGGCGGCAAGATGTCTGTCAGCGGCAGCTACCCGGCCTGGGAGTTCCGGGAGGATTCTCCTCTGCGCTCTCTGATCGTAGAGGTGTTCACAGAGCAGTATGGCCACGCCCCCAAGATAGAGGTACTGCACGGCGGTGTGGAGTGCGGCATGCTGGCCGATAAGCTCCCCGGCCTGGACGCTGTATCCATGGGCCCGGAGGTGAACCAGATCCATACGCCTCGGGAGCGGATGTATATTTCCTCCGTCCAGCGCACCTGGAACCTGGTCCTTGAGACCCTCCGCCGTCTGCACTGATTCAAAGCCAAAGACGCCGGTAAATACGAATAAATAAAGAAACGCGGCATTTTGAAATGCCGCGTTTCTTTTCATTGTGATTTATCCTCTTCCGAAGAAGTAGTCATACAGGGAGCCGAAGCTATTGCCGCCGTTCTGCTGATCCTGCTGATTCTGCTGGCCTTGCTGGCTGTCCTGCACCGTATCGTCGGCCTTCACATCAAAGGTCAGGCTGGTGGTGTGGCTGCTTCCGTCACGGAAGTAGGTCACCGTCACGGTGTCCCCGGCCTTGTGCCCCTTCTTGGCGGCGGTAAGGTCCTCCATGGAGGCGATGTCGGTGCTGTCCACCTTGGTGATCACATCCCCCATCCGCAGTCCGGCCTTTTCACCGGCTCCGCCCTTGTTTACGCTGTAAACGAAGGCGCCGCTCTTTTGCTCAATTTGATATTGAGCCGCCATCTGCTCAGTCATAGTCCCGGCGGTAATGCCGAAGGAGGGCTTATCCGTCACCTGGCCGTTTTCCATAATGTCCGTGATAATGGCCTGGACATCCCCGATGGGAATGGCGAAGCCCAGACCCTCCACAGTGGTGTCGGAATAGCTGGAATACTTAGCGGACACAATGCCCACCACCTCGCCGTACAGGTTCATCAGCGGGCCGCCGGAGTTGCCGG
>OFMD01001649.1_pt1 | contig 13179 bp, 11 predicted proteins | sample 1541211 | NCBI WGS metagenome assembly OFMD01 (sample SAMN04209231, study PRJEB22552) | human gut metagenome | biome: gut; material: feces | host: Homo sapiens | place: USA: Oklahoma | reverse complement strand
CCTCCCTTTAGGCAAGGGAGGCTTTGGGGACGGATTGCCACAGCCAGTGTGCTGCGCACTGGCTTCGCAATGACATTGCTTTTGCAAGAGGTGCGGTGCAAGTCCGGCGGGCGGACAGAGGCGTCCGCCCCTACGGATAACATGAGAATCTGTACAAGCCCGGGGCGGGTCGTCCAGGAGGCCGACCCCTACGCACCGTTTGCCGATAGAATGCCGTAGGGGGCGGCGTCCCCGACGCCCCGTTTTACCGAACGCCTTGTTACGCTTCGTAGGGCGGCGTGCCCTCACTCCGTCATTCTCCGCAGCAGGTCCGCCCGGTAGGGGAGCTTTTGGGCCAGGTCTATGGGGGTATAGCCCCAGGCGTTTTTTATGGACAGATCCAGGCGGCACCGGGAGAAAAGCAGGTCATACAGCGGGGCCATGTCCCGGTCCGTCAGCTTGGGATGGCTGATAAGATATTGGAGCGCCACCCGGCCTTTCGCGTCCGGCTGGTTTATATCCGCCCCGGCATCTATCAGCAGCTTTGTCAGCTCCACCGTCTGCGCCATGTTGTGCTTCGGGCGCGAGAACAGGATGTGAAACAGGGTTTCGTTTTCACTGTTCGTGCCCGTCAACTCCGCACCCTGGGCGATGAGAAACCGAACTATGTCATATCGGTCCTGGGGCGACTGGTGGGCCATGGCGTCAAATACGATGGTGGAGCCGCCGTGTACCTCGTGAAGCCGCTGCGGGTCGTAGACCTCCATGAACTGCGCAAGGGTCTGCCGTTTGGCCAAAAAATACATATCCATTTGCTGGGAAGCCTCCTTTTTGTTAGCGTTTCGCATCAGTCGCAGCGCCAGCTTCGACAGGGCGCTGATGGCGTGTGCCGCGTCAAATCCCATGATTTTCTCCTTTCTGACGGTTCACTCCTCCACCGTTTTTTTTCTTTTTGAGAAATGGAAAACCCGCCTCCATGGTCACCAGGGCCAGCATCATCAGCGCCGCCCCCACATAGCCCCGGGGAGTCAGCCGCTCCCCGGCGAAGAAGAAGGCCACGATGGCCGAAAACAGCGGCTCCAATGTAAAAATCAGCCCCACATGGACCGCAGAGGTGTGCTTTTGCTGCACGGCGGTGATGGCGAAGGCGATGCCTGTGCAGAAAACGGACAGAAACAGGACGCTGCCCCAGCCTGTGGGGGTTTGGGGCAGGCAGGGGGTCTCAAACAGCAGCGACAGCACCAGCATGGCCGCACCCGTCACCAGCTGCTGGAACACGCCCAGCTGCAGGGCATCCACCTCCGGCTGATGTACCGCATGCTCCACCACCAGGAGGTTGATGCCATAGCCCAGGGCGCACAGCAGGCAGATAAGGTCTCCCGGCGCCGGGCGAAAATCATTTCCCAGGGTCAGCAGCCCAAGACCCACCGTGCAGAGAACCAGGCACAGCAGCATCCGCCGCTCTGGCCTTTTCCGGTACACCAAAAAGGCCAAAAGGGGTGTGGTCACCGCCGGCAGGGAGCAGATAAACCCGGCGTTGGAGATGGAGGTATACAGCAGGCCCACGGTGGCGCCGATGTAGGTGAGGGTAAGGGAAAGGCCTGCCGGGACCGCCCACAGCAGGGTCTTGCGGTTTACATGCCGCAGCTTGCGAAACAGCACAACGCCCAGCAGCACAAAGGCCAGCAAAAACCGCACGGCACACAGGGCAAAGGGCGGCATCTCCCCCAGGGCCAGGTCGGACAGGTAGTAGGAGCAGCCCCAAAAGCCGGTGACCAGCACCAGCAGCAGGTCGGCTTTCCTCTGTGTTGTCATGGGCGGGACCTCCTATCATAGCAAAGCGGGGAGGCAGGAGCGACCTACCTTCCCGCTTATCATATACTATTTTCATCACGGCTGCAAGGGCGGCTTTCCGACCCCGCAGGGGAGGCGATGCCTCTGCCGCCACGGGCCGACCGGACCGTTTCACCGCAAAAAAAATCGAGTGGTCATAAGGGAAATCCCTTATGACCACTCGATATGGTGCCGGTGACCGGACTCGAACCGGTACGCTGTCGCCAGCGGTGGATTTTGAGTCCACTTCGTCTACCAATTCCAACACACCGGCAGGTGCTGAATTATTATAGCGCACTTTCGGGCCTATTTCAAGAGGAAAATTTGCATTTGTCGGGGGAAATCGTTCACGCCCCGGCCTGGGGACGGCAAACGCTGTGAGGCTTTTGGGAGCGGGGCCTGAAGCGGTGAAATGCACGGCGCAAAAGCGCCGTGCATTTGAGACTGTCGAAAAACCCTCCGGGTTTTTCCGACAAAAGGTTTGCAGTCTGCTGCGCGCATAATTTGTCCGTCCCTGACGGACAAATTCCACACTGGCAGCCTGAGATGTATTTTCTCTCACGCACATGTCGCGAGAGAAAATGATTTTAATTTTTTTCCGCCTGCGGGCGGCAAACTCTGCGAGGCTTTTTTGACACGCTGAAATGCACGGCGCAAAAGCGCCGTGCATTTTATGTACGCATATCCGAAAAATATTACAGGTAGTTGCGCATACCCTCGGTGGCGGTACCCTCGTCCATGCTGAGGGTCACGGTGAACTTCACACTGTTTGCCTCACTGAAGCGATCCAGCCAGTGCAGGAAGTTCTCCACATCGGGCAGGCTGTTGCTGCCTACCACCTTGGAGAGATTGTCTACAAATACATGAGAAATATCGTAATTGCCGGCGTACAGGCCGCTGATGAAGCCTCGCAGGCACTCAAAAGAATTCAGATTATATTCCTTGCCATTGACCAGACGCACGCTGGACTTAATGTCAAAGGTCATATCCGCACCGGGCTCGATGCAGACCACGCTGCCGTTTTCGGACTCCACGGCACTGTGAATCAGGTCGATGAGCTGCTTTGTTTTACCGGCGCCGTTCGCACCCATGATCAGTCTAACCATAAGAGATCACTCCTTTGTGTATTTACCAATACTATACCACACTTCTGCGGCAATGGCAATGGAGAAAGCAAAATTCATGAAAACTTCATGAATCATTTTCCGCCAGCCGCGCCCGGAGACTTTGCCCCAGCTCCTCGTAGCCGGGCTTTCCCAGCAGGGCAAACATATTCTTCTTATAGGCCTCCACCCCGGGCTGGTCAAAGGGGTTTACATCCAGCAGGTAGCCCGACAGGCCGCAGGCGTAGCAGAAGAAGTAAATTAGCTCTCCCAGAGTGAATGCGCTGCGCGCTCCGCAGCACACGCGGATGTTGGGCACGCCCCCCTCCACATGGGCCAGGAGAGTGCCGTCCATGGCCTGCTGCTTTAAGTCGCTCATGGTCTTGCCCGCCAGGAAGTTGAGCCCGTCGCCGTTTTCCGCATCGAAGGGGACGGCCAGCTCCCCGGCCCGGGGCTCAAAGCGCACTATCGTCTCAAAGAGATTTCGCCGCCCCTCCTGGAGATACTGACCCATGGAGTGGAGGTCGGCGGTAAACTCCACGCTGGCCGGAAACAGGCCCTTGCCCTCCTTGCCCTCGGACTCGCCGTAAAGCTGCTTCCACCACTCCGCCATGAAGCGGAAGAAGGGGTCATAGCAGGCCAGGACCTCAATTTCCATCCCCCGGTGCTGCAGCTCGTACCGGGCTCCGGCATACTGCCAGGCGGGGTTGGCGTCCATCCCCTCCCGGGCGCAGTCGGCCTCCATGGCGGCCGCCCCGGCCATGAGCTGCTCAATGTCGATACCCGCCACGGCAATGGGGAGCAGCCCCACTGCCGTCAGCACACTGTACCGCCCGCCGATGTCATCCGGCACCACGAAGCTCTCGTAGCCCTCCGCCGCAGCCAGGGCCTTCAGGGCGCCCTTATTCCGGTCGGTGGTGGCGTAAATGCGCCGGGCCGCCTCCTCACGCCCGTATTTCTGCTCCAAAAGCTGGCGGAAGAAGCGGAAGGCCACCGCCGGCTCCGTGGTGGTGCCGGACTTAGAGATGACATTCACGGAAAAATCCTGCCCCTCCAGCAGCTCCATCACCTCGGCCAGCTGGTCGTTATCCAGGCCGTTGCCTACGAAATAGATGTTGGGGGTATCCTTCTTTTTCAGATTGTAGTTAGGGGAGCACAGGCACTCGATAACACCCCGGGCCCCCAGATAAGACCCGCCGATGCCGATGACCACCAGCGCCTGAGAATCGCCCCGGATCTTCTTGGCCGCCGCCTTGATGCGCCCGAACTCCTCCCGGTCGTAGGTTCGGGGCAGGCTTACCCAGCCGGTGAATTCGCCCCCGGCCCCGGTGCCGCTGCGCAGCCGCTCGTGGGCCAAATGCAGCCGGGGGGTCAGCGCCGCCTCATAGGGCAGCGGGATAAAGTGCCGCATATGGGAAAGATCAACACGGATCATAATAGTGCCCTCCTGTTTTGTTCTTTTTCCTATGTTACATCTATCCGGAGAAAAATACAAGAGAAATCCGGCGGTTTTCTTACCCGAAAACCGCCCGCTGCAGCAGACGCAGAAACAGGCCGCTCCAGGACAGCCGCTCCACGCCCTCCGTTGCCGTCAGGGGGATCTCCCGCAAAATCTCGTCCCCGCAGCGTACCGTCAGCGTTCCCACCTGCTGCCCCTTTTCCACCGGGGCGGTGAGACACTCCGGCAGGTCGGTGTCATAGGTCAGGCTCCCGGCGTGCTCCTTTTTCACCAGAAGCACATTCTCGGCAGGGGCCAGGGCAGCGGCTTTGGCTGCTCCCAGCTTCACCGGTACCGTAGGCGGCTCCGGCGGGGCAACATGGGCCAGGGCGTAGGCGGAGAAGCCGTAGTTCAGCAGGGTCTTGGCGTCCTCAAAGCGCTGCTGGCTGGTCTCGTCCCCCAGCACCACGGCAATAAGCTCCATGCCGTCCCGCTCCGCCGTGGCCGAGATGCAGTAGCCTGCCGAGCCTGTGGACCCGGTTTTCAGCCCCGTAGCCCCCTCATAAAAGCGAATGAGCTTGTTGGTATTGGAGAGGCCGAATTCGCCGCCCCGTATGGTGTCCATCCAGATGGTGGTAAAGCGCCGGATGTCCGGGTGGCGCAAAATCAGCGCCCGGCTCATGAGGGCAATGTCATAGGCGCTGGTCACATGTCCTTCGGCAGGCAGGCCCGTGGGGTTTACGAAATGGGTGTCCTGCATACCCAGCTCCGCGGCCCGGTTATTCATCTGCTGTACGAACAGCTCCGTCACCCCGGACACCTTTTCCGCCAGGGCCACGGCGGCGTCGTTGCCGCTGGAGACGCACACTGCCTTCAAAAGCTCCGCTACGGTGATCTGCTCCCCCTCGGACAGATACACCTGACTGCCGCCCATGGACGCGGCACCCGCGCTGACGGTGACGGTATCCTCATACTTCAGCTCCCCGCGCTCCATGGCCTCCATGACCAAAAGCAGTGTCATCACCTTTGTGACGCTGGCAGGCTCCAGTTTTTCATGCTCGTTTTCGGCGTAGAGCACCTGCCCCGTCTCCTTCTCCATCAGCAGCGCCGCCGGGGCCTCCACCGGCAGCTCTACCGCCTCTGCCGCCGGGACAGCCATCGGCAGCAGCGCCAAAAGCAGCGCTAAAACTCGCTTTTTCATCGTCCACCCTCCCCAAATAAGCTGGCCTATCCTATGCCGCAAAAAGAAATTTCATGCTTCCCGGCATTTTTCGGTTGCAAAGGACGGATTTCTCTGCTATAATAGCTATCGCGATGCAGGGTTAGTACATCGGTAGTACATCGGCTTCCCAAGCCGAGGAGGCGGGTTCGATTCCCGTACCCTGCTCCAAAAAGAAAGACACCCCTACGGGTGTCTTTCTTTTTGCAGCAGCACTTTTGCTCCGCAAAAGTGGTCGCCTGCGGGCGGGTGATTTAACATGCAAGGGAAACCCGACTAAGGTTTCCCTTGCATACATTTCCAGTGACGGATTGATCTTTGCAACTTACGACCATTACGCCACATTTGTCGAGATTGTTTGACAGAAAGGAATTTCGTTATGAATTACTATGGTTATATGCCCATTACAACTGACCCCGTTGTCCTGCACCTGGATGGCTGTAAAGACTGGGGCGCATTGCACCGGCGCATCCGCAAGACATTTGGGTTTCCGGACTATTACGGGGAAAACTGGGATGCCATGTGGGATTGCCTGACGGATGTATTCTTGCAGCCGGTACAAAGGCACATTGTGGTGGAAGGATTTGACTCCATGCCCCGGGAGCTGCGGGAGTATGCCGCTCCGATGCGGGAAATCTTCGGTGACCTTCAGGAAAAATATCCGTGGGTCTCAGTAACATACCGTTGACTGCATGCACAACAATACCTGCGGACAGCCGCAAAAAAGGACCTCAAGAAAAATCTTGAAGTCCTTTTCCTTTTGGGGCGATTTCAGCCGCCCTTGTACTTGCGCCGGGTGGCCAGGCCGCCGCGTATGTGGCGCTGGGCCTTATTTTCCTCCAAAATGGCCTTTACCTGCAGGTAGAGACTGCGGTTGAACAGGGGCAGACGCTGGGAAATGTCCTTATGCACCGTAGACTTGCTGATGCCGAATTTTCGGGCGGCATCCCGCACGGTCCCCCGGCTCTCTATGATGTAAACGGCCTCCTCGCAGGCACGCTGCTCCATATTTCCCTTCATCGGCAACACTCCCAAGACTGAATGATACAGTCCATCCTATGTGTTTCCGCCCGATAATATGAGAGATATGCAGCAGAAAGAGAGAAACAGAAAGGGGCGAAGCAAACGCTTCGCCCCTTGAACTGCTGAAAAACCTTCGGCCTTTATACGCGCCGGTACTCTACATATTGAAAGCGCAGGCCCGCTTCCTCCTGAGGCTCTCCCACGGAGACAGCCTGCCAATGGGGGTCCTTGTCCAGATTCGGGAAAAAGGCATCTGCCGGAACATCGGCAAAAACCTTGGTGACATAGACCCGGGTGCAGTGGGGCAGGAGCCGGGTATACACCTCCTGGCCGCCGATGACAAAAGCGTCGCTGTCAGCCAGGGCCAGCAGCTCCTCCGGGGAGTGGACGGTTTCCGTCCGGTCCGGGGTGAGGCTTTCCTGCCGGGTCAGCACCAGGTTGCGCCGATCCGGCAGACCCCGGCCGCCGGGGAGCGTCTCCAGGGTCTTGCGGCCCATGACCACCGTGTGACCGGTGGTGAGGGCCTTGAAGCGCTGCAGGTCGGCCCGGATGCGAAAGAGCAGCTGCCCGTCCCGGCCGATGCCCCAGCTCTGACTTACGGCCACAATGGCTTGCATAGGCGTACCTCCTTAGATGGCCACAGGAATCTTGTCCTCAAAGGGCTGAGGGTCGTACCCCTCCAGAGAGAAGCTGTCCCGGGTGAACCGGTAAAAATCGGTGACGGCGGGGTCTATGACGAATTTAGGCGCCGGACGGGGCTCCTTTTCCAGCATTTTTTGGATGATGGGCACATGGCGGTCATAGATATGGGCATCGGCAATGACATGGACCAGCTCCCCGGCCTCCAGACCTGACACCTGGGCCAGCATATGGACCAGCACCGCATACTGCACCACATTCCAGTTGTTGGCGGCCAGCATATCCTGGCTGCGCTGGTTCAAAATGGCATTGAGGGTGCGGCCGGAGACATTGAAGGTCATGGAGTAGGCGCAGGGGTAGAGGGCCATCTCGTGCAGGTCCTGAAAATTGTAAATATTCGTGAGGATGCGGCGGCTGGCAGGATTGTGCTTCAGGTCGTAGAGCACCCGATCCACCTGATCCATGTCCCCCTCGGGGTAGTGGTGCTTTACGGAGAGCTGGTAGCCGTAGGCCTTGCCGATGGAGCCGTTTTCGTCGGCCCAGCTGTCCCAAATGTGGCCACGGAGGTCGTGAATATTATTGGACTTCTGCTGCCAGATCCACAGAAGCTCGTCGATACAGGTTTTGAAATAGGTGCGGCGGAGGGTCAGAATGGGGAACTCCTCCTGTAAATTATAGCGGTTTACAAGGCCGAACTTTTTCACCGTGTGGGCGGGGGTGCCGTCCTCCCAGTGGGGGCGCACGGCCAGGTCGGTATCCCAAACGCCGTTTTCCAGAATGTCGCGGCAGTTGGCCTTAAAAATCTCGTCGGCACGGCTCACAGGCAGGCCCTCCTTTTTATCTCTCGTTTTCCAGCTCGGCCACCACGCGCTTGGCGATGACCGGGTCGGACTCATAGTGGACATAGACACCGTTTACCCGCTGGGTGTCCTCGTCGCCCTTGCCCCCCAGCACCACCACGGAGCCTGCCGGGGCCTCCCGCAGAGCGCGCTCTACGGCAATGACACGGTCCGGCTCGATGATGACCTCCGCCTTTCCGTCCGCCGCGGCATGGGCAAGGCGGGTGTCGATGTCCCGGGGATCCTCCAGGTCCGGGTCGTCGGCGGTGAAGAACACACGGTCGGCGTACCGGCCGCAGGCCTCGCCTACGCCCTGAATACGGGCGGGGGAACGCTGGCCGGCCACGCCGATGACCACGGTGACGAACTTATCCGGGTAGTCCTTTTTCAGGGCCTTCAGCACCGCCTGGCAGCTGATGCCGTTGTGCATATAGTTGATGAAGATCTTCAGGCCCGCGCCCTCCATCACATCCGCCCGGCCCGGCACCACCAGGTGCTCCAGAGCGGCGGAGATAACGGCGGGGTCGCCGCCCATGTCCCGGCCCACGGCAATGGCCGTGAGGGCATTCTCAATATTGAAAAGGCCGTCCATACCCACCTTATAAATGTCCTGGCGGCCGGTGGCCTTTTCCGTGACGGTGAAGGCATAGCCCCGGGGGAGCTTCTGCACATTCGAGGCGGTATAGTCGCTCTCACCGTCCTCGGCCATGCCCACCACAAGGGTGCGCCCGGCCTTTTGGGCGGCGGCAAGCACATGGTCAAAATAGTCCGTGCTGCGGACGATGATGGCGGTGTCGGAATTTTCCAGCAGGGCCTCCTTGCACTTGAGGTAGTCCTCCATGGTGGGATGCTCATGGGCGGAGATGTGGTCGGGGCCGATGTCCAGGAAAATGCCGTAGCGGAAGTGCTGGCCGTAGGTGCGGTGGACCTGGTAGGCCTGGCTGCTGATCTCGGCGGTGACCACGGGCAGCTTGCGCTCCCGGGCCTCGGCAAAGAGCTGCTGCATTTCCAGAGACTCAGGGGTGGTCAGATGGGTGTAGGTCACCTCACCGCCCAGGTCATGCTCCATGCCGGAGAGAAGGCCGGTCTTGGTACCGGTCACAGCGTCCATAACGGCGCGGGTCATATAGGTGGTGGTGGTTTTCCCCTTGGTGCCGGTGATGCCCACCAGGGTAAAGGCACGGGAGGGGTAGTCATAGAACCACTGGGCGGCCAGGCTCTGGGCCTTGCGCGCATCGCGGACCAAAATGGCGGGCAGATCGCTCTCCAGCTTCTCCTGGGCCAGATAACACACGGCTCCGGCCTCCTGGGCCTTGGCCAGGTACTCGGGCTTAAAGCCGTAGCCCTTGCAGATGAACAGGTCACCGGGTTTGACGGTGCGGGAGTCATTGCTGATGCCCAGAATGTCCACATTTCGGCCAATGCCCTGCAGCAGCAGGCCGTCAGCACGCAAAACAGATTCCAATGCGGTTGTTTGCTTCATCGTAGGAGCCTCCTTTTTTATCAGTTGTATAGGGAAAATAATCAGGAAAAATGGATGGTCCAATCCTGCAGATTGTAAAACGGATCGGTGAGGGAGGGGGTGAGCCCCTCTATGGCTCCGGAGGTGGTGAGAATGGAGCTGCGGGCGAAGCAGATGGGCGCGATGGGCGTCTGCCGGCAGAAGGCCTCGTACAGCTTGGCCGAAGCGTCGGTGTGCCCGTCGCCTGTGGCGCTGCGCTCGGCAGTGAGCAGGGCGGCGAAATTGGCGTCGTTAAAGCGGCCGTAGTTGTTGGCGCCGGAGGTCGAGAGCAGGTCCGTCAGGTCCCAGTCGGCGGTCATTTTATACTCGCCGTAGTAGAGATCGAAGCGGCCGCTTTTCAGCCGGGAGACAAAGTCGCTCCAGGGCACAGCCTCCACGGTAACACGCAGGGCGGAGGTGCTGAGGGCGGCGGCGATTTTCGCGGCGGCGCTCTGCTTATGGGCGTTCTCGGAATTCACCAGCAGGGTCACGGACACGGGCTCCGAGCCGCTGCCGAAGCCGGCGGCGGTGACGGCAGAGGTGAAGCTATCCGGGGAATAGACAGTGTCCAGGCTCTTGGGGTAGAGGGGGGAGGCAGGGCTCACCGGGAGCTGGGCCACCGTGCCGTGGCCCATGAGGAAGGAGCTGACGCAGCCGGCACGGTCGATACCCAGGCTCACGGCCCGGCGCAGGTCGGCATTATTGAAGGGGGCGCGGGTGGTATTGAAGCCCAGGTAGTGCAAAACGGTGGTGTCCGCATCGGTGAAGTCAGCGGAGGACACGGTGCCGGTGGAGGCGGTATTGGACAGGTCGCAGCGCAGCAGCTGCACCTCCCGGGCGTAAAAGGCGTAGGAAACGGTGTCGCTGTTTTTGCAGGTGTAGAGATTGATCCGGTCCATGGGGAGCTTCTGCTGCTGCCACCAGGCGGTGTTTGCAGTGAGATACGCCCCCTCGGAGCCGGAGGCGGCCACATAGGTGTAGCGCCCGGTGCCGGTGGGCACCAGCTGCCCCTCGGTGCCGGACTTGACAATGGGAATATCCAGCAGGGAGAGGAAGGAGGAATTGGGGCGGCTGAGACGGATGGTAAGGGTCTGGGAGCCGCTGGCGGAAATGGAGGAGACCTGGCTCAGCCGTCCGGCGTACCGGGCAGAGGACTGGGCCCGGCGCAGAGTGGCCACCGCATCCGAGGCGGTGAAGGCCGACCCGTCGGAAAAGGTGACGCCGCTGCGCAGGGAAATGCTCCAGGTATAGCTGGCGGCGTCATAGCTCCAGGACTCGGCCAGAACCGGCTCCGGCTCCAGGGTCAGGCTCAGGCGCACCAGACCCTCGTAGAGGAGCTGGCCGATGTCCTGCTGGGTACCGTCCGCGCAGGTGACGGGGTCCAGGGTCAGGCCCTGGAGATAGGGCAGGGAAAAGGAGGAGATGGTGGTGCTTTTATTCTTCTCCTTTTGCTTATAGTAGTCGGCAAGCTCGTTATATATTTCGTTGGAATCGGCATCGGCGTCGGTTCCGCTGCACCCCAGCAGGGACAGCAGCATACCCAGAGCCAGCAGCAGGGAAAGCAGGCGTTTTATCTTCATAGCGGGTCCTCCAGCGCCAGCAGGGCGATCTGCGCGCCCCGGGCATTGCCCACCTTGCGGTGGGACCAGTACAGGTCTTGGCGGCAGGCGGTGCAGTGGGGGCAAATGTCAATGTGACGCACGCCCAGGCTCTTCAGCCAGTGGGCGTTGATTGCCTTGAGGTCAATGTGCCACTTGGCACCCCGGCGGGTCAGGAAGGGATCGGCCTGGGCGCCCAGGGCATCGTGCATGGCGGCGGGGACATCGTCGTCCGTTTCAAAGCAGCACGGGCCGATGGCCGGGCCCAAGGCACAGAGCAAATCTTTCGGCTCCGTGCCGAAGATATCGTGCATTTTCAGGGCAGTTTTGGAGGCCAGACCCGCTGCCACGCCCCGCCAGCCTGCGTGGACGGCCCCAATAGCCCGATGCACCGGGTCATAGAGCAGGATGGTGCCGCAGTCGGCGGAAAAGACCACCAGGGAAAGGCCGGGGGTGTCGGTAATGAGGGCGTCCACCTCCGTGTAGTCCCGAGGGCGGAGCAGGCCCTTTCCGGCATCCTGCGCCGTAACAAGACGGATGTTTTCCGAGTGGGTCTGCTGGGTGAAAACAGTGCTCTCTACCGTCACCCCCACAGCGGCGCAGAACCGGCGATAGTTCTCCCGCACATTTTCGTCGCTGTCGCCCCGGCTGATGCCCAGGTTCAGGCTGTCCCAGGGGGCGGGGCTGACGCCGCCTAACCGGGTGGAGAAGCCGTGACGCACCGGCGCACCGTCCAGCAGGGAGCTGGACAGCCACAGCAGGTCGTTATTTTGATGGGTGAGAAAGGACATGACGGGACTCCTTAAAAGGGGGAAGATGAGTGGGGGATACGGATTGCCACAGCCAGTGTGCGCACTGGCTTCGCAATGACACAGTAAGAAATGCGGTACAGGGTCCGGCGGGCGGACAGAGTCGTCCGCCCCTACGGATGGGTTGCAAGGGGTGCCTGAGGGGCGGGCCGATGCCTACATCGGCCCCTACGAATTATTGCTTATGCATTTCTGCCGCAGCAGTTCTTATACTTTTTGCCGGAGCCGCAGGGGCAGGGGTCATTCCGCCCGATCTTCTGCACCCGGCGGGGCTGCTTTTTCACGGTGCCGTCGCCGCCGACGCTCTCGCCGGTGGCCTTGGCCACCCGCTCGCGCTTGATTTCCTCGTCCTTCTTGATGCGCACGGAGTAGAGCCGACGCACGGTTTCGGACTGGATGGCGGAGATCATCTCCTCGAACATATCCAGGGATTCCTTCTTATAGGCGATGATGGGATCGGTCTGGGCATAGGCCCGCAGGCGGATGCCCTGGCGCAGGTCGGCCATGGCGTCGATGTGGTCCATCCAGTATTCATCCACCACCCGCAGCAGCACCACACGCTCCACCTCGCGCATGACGGGGGAGGTGAACGCCTGCTCCTTCTGCTCGTAGTAGGCGGCGGCCGCAGCGGTAAAGGCCTCGGTGACATCGGCGGCGGTCTTTTCCTTCAGCTCCTCGTCGGTAAAGCGGACGGTGAACTTGGGGAAGTACAGGCCCTCCACCTGACGCAGCAGCTCCCGGCAGGAGGCGGCATCCAGATGGTCGTTTTCGGCGAAATGCTCCGCTACCAGGTGGGAGATGGAGGTATTCATCATGTTCATGATGATGTTCTTCACATCCAGGCCGTCCAGCACCTGCTTGCGCTGGTCATAGATGATCTCCCGCTGCTTATTCATCACATCGTCGTATTCCAGCACGGACTTACGGGCCTGGAAGTTCCGGGACTCCACGGTGGTCTGAGCCTGCTCGATGGCCCGGGTGAGGAACTTCTGCTCGATGGGGGTATCCTCGTCAATGTTCAGCCGCTCCATCATGTTGGTGACCCGCTCGCCGCCAAACAGACGCATGAGGTCATCCTCCAGGGAGATGTAAAACCGGGTCTCGCCGGGATCCCCCTGACGGCCAGCACGGCCACGGAGCTGATTGTCGATACGGCGGGAGTCATGGCGCTCGGTGCCGATGATGAACAGGCCGCCGG
>OFMD01001647.1_pt1 | contig 13180 bp, 10 predicted proteins | sample 1541211 | NCBI WGS metagenome assembly OFMD01 (sample SAMN04209231, study PRJEB22552) | human gut metagenome | biome: gut; material: feces | host: Homo sapiens | place: USA: Oklahoma | reverse complement strand
TTAACGCTACACGTCCGCAGGTTAGTACATATATCTTAGGTTAGTAGCGTTTTTTGAAAGGTTAATGTCAGTGCAGTTGCACTGATACACTCACGAAATTATTAATTTCCTGTGGGTACTGAAAATGTTTTCTGCGGTGTTGGCGAGATATATTTCACTGCGTGAGCATTGATAATAATCAGTTTATCAACAGCCTGTGCGTTTGTGCTTTTAAAAAGTGCTATTATGCTTATCTGTAGGTCGTGAATTCCTGTACCCAGTAATACTTATAAGCATCGTTATATGTGCCGAATGCTACGGCGAGATTTTCAAAATCGGGATTGAGTATATTTTCACGGTGACCCTTGGTAGAAGCCATCCAGCTGTCGACTACTCTCTGTGCGGTGGGCTGGCCCGAGCCGAGATTTTCTCCGACGGAGCAGAACTTATACCATAACTCATCATCACTGTAGCCGTATATGGTCTTGAAGTTTGAACCGTCCGGCCGCAGATGGCTGAACTGCTGTTCAATTTCAGTGCAACGTGCCTTTGCCGCCTTGTATGCGTTTGTATCCCATTTATAAGGCTTAAGGCCGTAGGAAACACGGATCTCATTTACGATACGGAAAACCTCTGCCTCCTCTGCGGTGCAGTTTACGGGGCTGTCGGTTATAGTCGATGTGGGTGTTGTTTTGTCCTGCACGGCGGGCTTTGCCGCTTTGGGAACGGTAGTTGTGACAGGCTTGCTTTCGGAAAGATAGTCGCTGTGGACATATGTGCCGTCATCGAGCTTATAGTAGCCGGTGTCTGTCAGTGCGGCGATATTTACCGCATCTCCGTAATATTTATAGGAAACGACCTCAGAGCCTTGTAAGCCCTCTTTTCTTGCAGAACAGCTTGAAATGTTTATGTACATTGTGCCGCTGCACTTCTTTTCTGTCCATGCGGGCTTTGGTGCGGCGGTTGTCGCAGGAGCTGTTGCCTTGGTTGTTGCGGGAGCTGTAGCCTTGGTTGTGGCCGCTGTGGTCTGAGTGGTCTTTGCTGTTGTGGTTGCCGATGTAGCCTTGGCGGTTGTGGCTGCCGATGTAGTTACCGATGTTGCTGCCGATGTTGCAGCGGTGGTTTCCAGTGCCTCATTATGCTTGATGGCTTTGGTGGGAACCTTTTGTTCCTCGACAGGCGCAGCAGTGGAATATGATGATGCTAAACCGTTGTTGTAGCTGATACCCTCGTCATCGGCTTTGACTCCGAACCATGAGTAACGGCTCGAAAGAACGCAAAGAGCGACTACGGCAACAAAACCGCATGACGCACAGCCGATTTTCAGAAAATTGCCGTGTGACTTCTTTTTCCTGTCGTATGTCTGAATCCCGCTTTCCGGGTTTTCGGTTTTGTTTTCTTCGTTCATGTTCATGGGTATCACCTGCCTTTTGCCTGAACTTAACGGTAAGCACAATTTCACATCTATATTTTAGCACAAATGCGTTGAGCGTGTCAACAGATACTGAAATTGCCAGAAAATATTTGTAAGGATTGCACAAATTAATGTGTGGCGTTTATGTAAAATCACAATAAAATAAGTCTGTTAAAAATGCACTGTTATAAAAGCGAAAGTAGATTTATTTTTGTGCAAAAGGGCGAAAAGGTTACAAAACGGTAACAAAATGGTTACAAATTGTTGCGGGTTTGTAATCTTTTATGTTATAATGGCGGTGACGGAAAAGATTTGCTGTCTTTCATGACGGAAGGAAAAGCAACCTTAAAGGTGTGGAGCGGGCGTTATGCCCGTTCCTGCTTTTAACGGAAAAAGCGTTGATTTATCACCTGTCGTTCACAACGGCGGGTTATTATATAAATATATTGATTGTTTGGGGCGTATGCCCGTTTGATTTGGTTTATACGGAAAAGGATTGATAATGGGAAAACTGATGATACCCGATTATCGTGACGATATTGAGGAAACTATACTTCCTGACAACGACAGTGAAAAGGAAGCGCAGGAGGCTGATGTAAAGCCTGCGGTTGCCGATACGTCGGAGAATCGGAATGAAGAAAACAACGAAGAAAAAGACAAAGGCAAAAACGGTATATCGGCTGTTGCTGACAGAATCTTTGATTTTCTGGTTATGGCAGGGCAGTATTTCTGCCATATCATAGCCGATGTATTTTCAAAGCCTGCTGTATATGTGGCTTATGCCGCCGTGTTTATATGGAAGCATACGGCGCTGTTCAGGGACGCAGTAAAGAGGACGTTCTGCGAAATAGGCAGCTTCTTCTTTGCACCTTTGTTAAAGTCAAAGCGTGTGCTTCAGCGCACAAACAGGCAGATAAGGACTGCAAAGGAGCAGGGCGACAACAAGAAGGCGGCAAAGCTGTACGGAAGTATAGCGAAGGACGCAGTATTCGGCAAGCAGGGTCTTGCGGTAACGCTGTTCAACTATGCCGCACCGATCATCGCAATAGTATTTCTTATGAGCGTTGTCGGATATGCGACGGGTACAGACTATGCGATAAAGCTGACGGTTGACGGAAAGTTTGTAGGATATGTCGAAAGCGAGCAGGTGTTCAATGACGCAGAGCGTATAATGCAGGAGCGTATCACATATATCGGCAACGAGAAGAAGATAAGCATGGAGCCGGAATATTCGCTCGAAATGCTCGGCGACCAGGAATATCTGACGAAATATCAGCTTGCAAACAAGCTGCTTGAGCTGAGCGATACTCCTATCGAGTATGCATACGGAATGTACATAGGCGGAAAGTTCTATGGCGCACTTGTTGACAATACAGCGGTTGAGGCTGAGCTTGAGAAGATACTTGACGGCTACCGCACAAACGCAAAGGACGAGGACGTTGCCTTTGAGAAGGATATAGAGTATGTTCCCGGTCTTTATCTGTCGGACAGTATTGTGTCGAGTGATGAAATCATCAAGCTGATAAATTCCAAAAAGGAAGAAGCGTCCTATTACACTGTGGTTGACGGCGACAGCCATTCGGGAATATGCTCAAAGCTCGGAATAAGCATGGAGGAGCTTGAGGCATTGAATCCCGGCATTATGGATGAGGACTATGTGCTGAGAGCCGGCGAAAAGCTCCTTAAAACGCAGGAGGTGCCTTTCCTGTCGGTAAGTATTTCAAGAACGGAAACATACAACGTTGAAGTTCCGTATGAAACGAAATATGAGGACGATGATACACGCTATGAGGGTGTTGAAACGGTTTACCAGGAGGGCGAGACCGGTACGAACAAAATCACGGCAAAGGTGTATTATGTAAACGGCGAAGAGGTCAAGCGTACCATAAAGAAAACCGAAAGAGTGAAAGAGCCTGTAACGGAGATTATCCTTCAGGGTACACTGCCTCCGCAGTCATCACATTATTCAAACGCTTCTGCCGATACGGGCAAGAAGTATATATGGCCTGTTGACGGCGGCACATTCTGGGAGTGGGGCTGGTGGGACGGCGGTTATGCCGGACACAGAGGCGTTGATATAGGCGCACCCTACGGTACGGATGTATATGCCGGAGCAAGCGGTACTGTAATATTTGCAGGCTGGGACAACGGCGGACTCGGTAATGCCGTGATGATACTTCATCCCGACGGATACACAACGGTATATGCCCACAACAGTGAGATATTCGTCAGTGCAGGTCAGGAGGTAAACCAGGGCGAGTGCATAGCCGCAGTAGGCGAAACCGGACTTGCATACGGCTGTCACTGCCACTTCGAAGTAAGATACGGTTCGGAAAGACTGAACCCGAGATATTATCTCAGCGGTCTGCCGGATTTAGGATATTGATATGAAATTTAACGGATAACAGGAAACAACCGCTGTGCTGAGGCATGGCGGTTGTTTGGCTATCGGAATGCACCTTGACAATTTATTGAAAGTGTGATAGAATACAAATAAAGAGGGAACGACAGACGACCACTCCCGTGTTGGTTAAGAAATAACCGTCGTAGTTGGAAGCTGTGGGCGGTTATTTCTTTTTATTTGAAGAACTGATAGTAAATATCATAACTGTGAACGCAGTAAGGAAAATACCTATCTGTGTTAAATCGCTCAAGGTTATGTACATCAGCTACACCCCCTTTCAGATGTTTTCGCATCTTGGGAGATGTATTGACCGCCTGTCGTCCGAGGAACCCTCTTCGCTATTATATCATATATTTCATCTGAAATCAACCGCTGTGCTGAGGCATGGCGGTTGTGTTTTATTGCAAAACGGTCATAAATTTTCTTCTCATTTCATAGATTTACTGTAGAATACCCGAAAGGAAAGGACGTGCAGTATGAACGAAATTATGACAAGGGAAGAATTTTTAAAGGAAAGAAATGCGGTGTGCGAGTCTGACGCTGTGGCGGGCGGGGACGATGTTTGCAAGGGGCAGGATGCGGATACGGCGGTTATGATGGAGGAAAACGAGAAGCTGAGTGCCGACGGTATAACCGTATCGGAAGTAGTGGTTAAAGGCAGGCGCAACAGGCAGTATGCAGGGCTGATACTCTTTATAACGGCGGTTGCCGGGGCTGTTGTCGGGGCGGTGTTTTACGGGAAGGCAACGGTGACCGTGCCTGACGAGATGCTGGAGGGCTTTCTCGAAGGAAGGATACACGGCGGATTTTTCGGGAATGCCGCCGCTTCGTTCATATCGGCGCTTATATGGTGCATTGTGCCGTTTTTAGCAGGGCTTTGCGCTGTGGGACAGCCTGTGGGTTCGCTTATACCGGCATTCAAGGGTATAGGCGTGGGAATGACGTTTGCGGCGCTTGTGAATACATACGGGGCAAACGGGATACCGGCTTTTGCGGTGTTTGTTCTTCCGTCCGCATTTATAGGAACGGTAATCTGCTGTTATCAGTGCCGCCTGTCCGTGTTATGCTCAAACAGTGTGCTGGCTGTGCTTAAAGGCAGGCGTGACGAGGCTCCGCACTATTATAAGATATATCTTGAGCGGTTTGCGGTATGCTGTATCGGGTGCTTTCTGCTGGGGATAGCGGACGCTGTTATAACTTTTTTGTTCCGTCCGATATTCGTTATATGAAACACTTGAAATTTTCGTTTCACGGGTGTATAATGTTAACAGTAAAAATTGCCTTTGGCATGAAAGAAGGATAACATTATGGAAAAAATGGAAGTATTACTGGAAACCTCCGCACGTCACATCCACGTTACGCAGGAGGCGCTCGAAACACTGTTCGGCAAGGGTCACGAGCTTACAAAGAAGAAGGATCTTTCTCAGCCCGGTCAGTTCGCTTGCGAGGAAAGAGTTACTATAACAGGCCCCAAGAGATCGCTTGCAAACGTATCTATTTTAGGCCCTGTTCGTCCTGCTACACAGGTTGAGCTTTCGGCTACTGACGCACGTTCTATCGGATGTCCTATATTCGTAAGAGAATCAGGCGATATTGCAGGCACACCCGGCTGCAAGATAACAGGTCCTGAGGGCGAGATCGAAATCAGCGAGGGCGTTATCGTTGCAAAGCGTCACATCCACCTTGTTCCCGAAACCGCTGAAAAGTGGGGCGTGAAGAACAAGGATGTTGTAAGCGTAAAGGTTGATTCTGACGGAAGAAAGGCAATTCTCGGTGATGTTGTTATCAGAGTAAGCGAGAATTTTGCAGACGCTATGCACATTGATACAGACGAATCAAACGCTGTAATGGCCGCTCCCGGCATGATGGTCGAAGTAATCAAGTAATACGGCGTTACATATTGACGGTTTTATCTCCGTGGCTTTGGGCTGCGGAGATTTTTTTGTGAATTAATGATAGCGTAAAAAAAGGGAAAAATGTTTTCTATAGAAGGTTCTGCTGTAACGGAAGGAATTTACACAATAGCTGAACTGATTAAAATCAGAACAAAGAATCAGTAAAGGAAGCAGCCTCTGCACGCTGTGGGAAACGCAAAAAGTAAATATTACGGGAAAAGTCAGGTGTAACGCTTGGCTTTTTCTTTTGTTTGTGGTAAAATATAAGCGGTAAGTCTAAACTAACTTATATTGAGGTGACGCAATTGGAGATATTTCTGATACTGATGATACCGCTTATGGGAACAACGCTCGGGTCGCTTATGGTGTTCCTTATGCGTGACAAGGTGAGGGCCCAGACGGAGAAGCTGCTGCTTGGGTTTGCATCGGGAGTAATGATAGCGGCTTCGGTATGGTCGCTTCTGATACCGTCAATGGAACTGTCCGAACAGGGCTACGGGAAAATGAACTGGGTGCCTGCTGTGGTCGGCTTTGCGGCGGGGATACTGTTCCTGCTTGGGATAGACAGCTTTGTGCCGCATCTGCATCTTGACAGCGATAAGCCTGAGGGCGTGCGCTCGGGACTTTCAAAAACTACTATGATGCTTCTTGCGGTGACCATCCATAACGTGCCGGAGGGAATGGCTGTCGGTGCGGCTGTAGCCGGGTCAACCGGTACGGGCGGTGACAGCGTTACTCTTGCAAGCACATTTGCACTGGCGCTGGGTATCGCAATACAGAACTTCCCCGAAGGAGCGGTGGTTTCAATGCCGCTTAAAAGTGAGGGAATGAAAAAGGGAAAAGCGTTTGTGATGGGAGTGCTGTCGGGCGTTGTCGAGCCGATAGGTGCGGCGGTGATGATACTGCTCGCTTCTTTCATCGCTCCGCTTTTGCCGTATATGCTGTCGTTTGCGGCAGGGGCTATGATGTATGTTGTGATAGAAGAGCTTATACCCGAGGCACAGGGCGGAGAGCATAGCAACATAGGAACGATAGGTGCGGCGGCAGGGTTTGTTGTTATGATGGTGCTTGATTGTACGTTGGGGTGAGAAAATGTTTTTTGTTTAATGTGCTTCGATTATATCATTCAGCTTAGACCACGATAGCAAGCTACCGATAGTGCTATTTGTCGGACAGCACTTCTCGGGTTCGCTATTCGAGTGAATGCACCTGTCAATATGAAAGAGGGAGACAACCAAAGGGATCAGGAAAACAACTTCTAAGCAACTACAATCCCCACCGTCACGGCTCGGAAATATTAGTAATTTATAAAAGCTGGATTTCTAACTAATATACTGATAAATGCAGAACTTGTTGTGCCAGCCGTGCCACCTCCCCTTTTTCGAGGGGAGGCAAGTGTGATAGTACTTTGGAAATAAATGGTTGCGCTTCTAAATAATGTATAAGCAGGGACGCTTAACGCTACACGTCCGCAGGTTAGTACATATATCTCAGGTTAGTGGCGTTTTTTGGAGAATCAATGTTAGAGCAGTTGCACCGATACACTCACGAAAATATTAATGCCCTGTCGGCACTAAAAGTGTTTTAGGCGGTGTTGGCGATATATTTCACTGTGTGGCTTCATTAATAATCATTTTGTCGATAGCCTGAATGCCCGTCCGTTGAGGACGGGCATCGGTTATAAACGGGTTATTTTCTTCCTATAATCTTCAGGTAAATTCCCGAGGTTATTTTATAGGCAAAAATGTAGAACAGGGCAAATACGGCAAAGCATATCACGTTTGCGATAAGAAGAAGTGTGCTGTCGGCAAAGCCGAACATTTTAACTACTTTAAGTATTATCGGAAAAGCGAATGCAAGGTGTATCCCTGCAAAGATAAGAGGAGCGAAGAACACGGTCAGCACCTGCGAGTTTATGCTTTTCTTTATTTCCTTTTCCGTCATTCCGACACTTCTCATCGTTGCAAAGCGTTCTCTGTCCTCGTAGCCCTCCGAAACCTGCTTATAGTAGATTATAAGCACGGTGGCAAAGATAAAGACAAGTCCTAAGAATATTCCGAGAAAGAGAAGTCCGCCGTAGGTCGCTATCATCACATCAAGGTTTTCGGTTCTGCTTTCGGCAAAGGGGAAGATATTCTCCATATTCCGTGAGCTTTTTGCCAGAATGTCCGTGAGGCTGTCGCACAGGGCTTGCTTATCGGCATTGCTTCCGTCAATGTCAAAGCCGAAATAATGCTTTAACCACGATGCGTTTTCGCCGTAAGCCTGACGGTTCAGCAGGAATATATCGTAAAGGGTGTTATTATCGGGGAGAATAACGAAAAATACGCTGTAAACCGTTTCGCCGTAGGAAATATTTTTCGGCATAGGAACTGTCCTTGACTTATATTTCTTGCCGTCTAATATTATTTCGCCGTCGGTGCTGTCGGAGCTTGCCGTCAGTATTTCGCCCTCGGAGAGCGTTTCGTTCCTGCCGCTCGTTTTGTTATAGTCTTCAAGCGTGATGAAGAAAAAGTCCTTTATTTCAGATTGGCTGACATCTGCGGAATCTGTCGCAGGGGCTAAGTGGACGGTATTATCTGAAAAATAACCGCCGACTTCAAGATAATCATACGAAAGAGTGTTTAAGGGGCTATAATCATTGCTTTTCGCCGTGTCAAGCGCTGTGTTGCACAGGTCGGAAATATTGCGTATCGTCTTATCTTCAAAGCTGTCGTAAGTGAGCGTTACCGAGATGTCACGGCTGCGGATAAACGTGCTTGTCTGTATCCCCGAAAAAAGACTTATCGTGGACGAAAGCATTACAAGCACCATAGTCGAAAGAATGCAGACAGAAGCAAGTCCTGCGCCGTTTCTTTTCATACGGTATGTCATTCCGGAAACGGATACAAAGTGATTCGCTTTGTAGTAATATCTTTTGTTTTTCATCAGCAGTCGGCAAAGTGCGACAGAGCCGCTGACAAAGAGCATATAAGTGCCGATTATTACAAGAAGCACCGCAAGGAAGAAATTCCCGACAATTTCAATGCCCGCCTGTGTTGTGACGGCGATATAATAAGCGATAGCAAGCAGTATCAAGCCGACTAAGGCGAATACGAAATTTGCCCGTGGCGGTTTTTCGCCCTGCTTTTCGCTTTGAAGCAGATTGATTGCGCTTAGTCTGCCTATGCGGACAAAGGCGCTCAGCAGAAGAATTATCGTTATGGCTGTGAATACTGCGGCGGTGATAGCTATTGCGCCTGCATCGACAGACAGATTTCCGACAGGTTCAATGCCGAGAAGTCTGAACATACACAGCTCAGCAAGGCGTGACAGGAGTATTCCTGCGGCAAGTCCGCAAAGAAGCGATATGATAAGCGTGAAAAGGCTTTCGCAAAGGAGTATGCGTGCTATGTTACGTTTGTTCATTCCGAGAATATTGTATAAGCCGAACTCTTTGCCACGGTTTTTGATAAGCACAAAGTAGCTGTAGAAAAGAAAAATCAAGGAGAAAATGCCGATTACGATTATTCCGAGCCAAAGACACCACTGTGCGTAAACGCCTCTGTTTGTGTTTGCGATGTTTTCGCTTCTTGCAAGGTATGCCGTGATGTACATCATCATCACCATTGCAACTAAGGTGAGGATATACGGCAGATAAAGCCGTTTGTTTTTCTTCATGCCGTTCACGGCGAGCTTCGGGTAGAACAGTGTTTTCATCTGCGGTCACCGCCTGCCACAAGCACCGTCAGCGTATCGTTTATCTTTGCATAGAATTCTTCCGTTGCGGAAATGCCCTTATATATCTGGTGGTAAACCTCTCCGTCCTTTATGAAAAGCACCCGTGAGGCACTGCTTGCCGCCTTTACCGAATGTGTTACCATTAGGATAGTCTGACCGTCACGGTTTATTTCACCGAACAGATTGAGAAGCTCCTCCGACGCTTTTGAATCGAGTGCGCCTGTAGGCTCGTCCGCAAGCAGAATATCGGGGTTTGTTATAAGCGCACGGGCGACAGCGGTACGTTGCTTCTGACCGCCAGATATTTCATAAGGGTATCTGTCGAGCAGGTCGCTTATACCGAGTTTTGCGGCAAGAGGGAGAAGCCTTGAGTTCATCTCATCGTAGCTTTTGCCCATAAGCACGAGCGGCAGAAAAATATTGTCACGCACGGAGAATGTATCGAGCAGGTTGAAGTCCTGAAACACAAATCCGAGATGCTCACGTCTGAAAAGTGCAGAGTCGCTGTCCTTTATCTTTGTTATGTCAACTCCCGAGAGCATTACAACACCTGCGGTCGCCTTGTCAAGCGTTGCGAGTATGTTGAGCAGGGTAGTCTTGCCTGAGCCGCTTTCGCCCATAATAGCGATATATTCGCCCTTTGCGGCAGAGAAGCTGACGTTTCGCAGTGCGACATTCGGCTTTGCACCGAGCCGCTGTGTGTAGACCTTTTTAAGTCCCGTTACTTCAAGTAAATTCATATTGTACCTCCTTTAAGCTATGACAATATTATAGCTGAAATAACGGAAGTGTGCCATTTATCCGTCTTACGATAAGTGCGTCCGTCTTACATTTTTGTAATATTGCGATTACTCGTGCCTTATTTTGCTTTCCGTAAGGTCAAGCATAAAGACAGAGCCTTTTCCAAGCTCGGACACGGCGGTAAGAGTAATGCCGAACATATCGGCAATACAGCGGCAAAGATACAGTCCTATACCGCTTGCCTTCATATCATATCTGCCGTTAAGTCCTGTGTAGCCGTTGTCGAAAATTCTCGGCAGGTCGGCAGGGTCTATGCCAATTCCCGTGTCGGCAATGCAGAGAATCTTTCTGTCGGTGTCGGGCTTCATATAAATTGATACCGAGCCTTTAGCGGTGTATTTTATCGCATTTGAGAGCAGTTGTTCAATAATAAAGGACAGCCATTTTTCATCGGTGAGAACATCGGTGTCAAGCTCCTTGTAATCAAGGCTCAGCTTCTTCCCGATAAACTGCGTGGAGAATTTACGAACCGATTTTTTTACTATATCGTCAAGGCTGAAATGCTTTATCACAAGGTCGTTGCCGGAGCTTTCAAGCCGGACATAGCACAGCGCCATATCGACATACTGCTCTATCTTCATAAGCTCATCGGACAGCCTGCGGTTACTTTCGCTGTCTTCTGACTGAAGCATAAGTCGCATTGCGGAGATAGGCGTTTTTATCTGATGTACCCACATAGTGTAATATTCGTTTGTCGCCTGCAGGCTGTTTGCGGATTTTTCCTTAAGGGAAATGCAGTAATTGCTGAGTGTCCGTATCAGCCTGCCGTAATCCTTGTCATCTGCCGATACCGCTTTCGGAAGATTGTCGGCACTCACGGTTATCTCGTTTGCAAGACGGGTGAGGATATTATGCTTTCTGTACGCTTTTATAAAAGCGACCGCACCGATAGCCGTAACAGCGGCAAGCGACAGCAAAAGCGCATACAGCACAGGCTCTGAGGGGAGGTTATAAAGCGACAGCACCACAGCGAAAATTACAGCTGCAATAATAATGCAGACAAGCGTTATTATGCGGCTCCTGATAAAGTCAAGAAAGAATTTCATACTATCATATACCCCATTCCGACCTTGGTTGCGATGTAGTTTTCAAGTCCTATGTTTTCGAGCTTTTTGCGAAGCCTGCTGACATTTACCGTAAGGGTGTTCTCGTCAACAAAGCAATCGGTTTCCCATAATCTCTGCATAAGCGTATCACGGGAAATTATCCTGCCTGCGTTTTCCATAAGAGTGCGGAGTATGCGAAGCTCGTTCTTTGTAAGCTCTGCCTTTTTATCGCCGTTTGTCACGACCGCCGATGAAATATCAAGTATAACACTGCCGTGGGATATAAGGTCGCTGTTGCCCGAAAAGGAGTAGGCACGGCGAAGCACTGCGTTTATCTTTGCGGTCAGCACCGAAAGATCGAACGGCTTTGCTATAAAATCATCTCCGCCCATATTCATAGCCATAACTACATTCATATTATCGGAGGCAGAGGAGAGAAAGATGACAGGCACTTTTGACAGCTTTCTTATCTCGCCGCACCAGTAGTAGCCGTCATAGAACGGTAGCTTTATATCAAGCAGTACAAGCTGAGGGTCGAAAGCGGCAAACTCCGCAGTGATATTGTGAAAATCCTTTGCACACTCTACTTTATAATCCCAGCCCTCGAGGTGCTTTTTCAGCGTTTGCGCTATCGTGGGGTCGTCTTCAATGATGAAAATTCTGTACATAGTCAAATTTCTGCCATTCTTATAATAAGTTCGTTGAATCGCTTGGAAAACACGGGAGGAATGTTATGGGCGGCTTTGTCCCATATCTCGTATCTGCAATTTTTATTCATAGCGGCAAGTCCTTTTACGCTGTCATGTACTTCTGTCTGTTCCTTACCGCCTGCAAGGGCAATCATCGGGAAGTATGCGTTTTCAAAGCCGTTTATTGTTTCAAGCGTTATTCCGTTGTCAACGGAGCTTCTTACGGTTTCAATACGCACATTCTGCATCTGTGCAACAAATTCTTTTCTTTGCTCTTTGGGCAGTCCGTTCATAAATCCGATGAAACCGCATAATCGTTTGTTCTTGAATGACGCAAACTGCTTTTCGTTCATAGCCATGACCTTTGAGAGCATAGGCTCTTTCTTGATAAGCCACGGACTTACTATTATCGCAGAAGTAAAATACTGCGGATATTCCGCACACAGCTTAACGCTAAGCTGAGCGCCGAGCGAAAAGCCGACAAGCGTTACCTTTTTGCCGATGTCGGCTATGAAATTTGCAAGCTGTTTTACTGCTGTTTCGGTATCGAAAATCTCATCTGCGGCATCTCCGTAGCCCATGATATGCGGAATAATAAGATGATATTTTTCGGCAAGCGGATATTGCCTGCCGAAGCTGTGGACAAAGTTTGCCCCGTGCAGAAAGACGATTGTCTTATCGTTTTCTTTGCCGTATTCATAATAGTGCATACATTTCCCTCCGTGAGTTTTCTTGTTGCTGTAATTATAGCACGGGTGAGGGGGATAGTCAAACAGCAGAAACATAGAATTTGCTTGAACGTTTGACTTTTTGGAGTAGAGTTGTTATAATAAGTTAACGGCTAACTGTATTTGTTTTACAGCAATATAAGGAAATGAGGCGATTGTATGTGCGATGTTTCAAAATACACAAAGGTATATGAAGATTTTAAAAATCTGCATTCCGATGATTTTTTACAGCTTATAACAGAAGCTGAAACACAGGAAGAAAAGAATTTCTTTGAAACTGTCTGGAACTATTTGCTACAGGAAAAACAGAAAAAGGTTATCGAAAGGAATCTTTTCTGAATAAATTGTTGATTGAATTTTACAATAGAAAGCATAAAAATACAACCTGCGGAATTTTTCCGCAGGTTGTATCAGATTGTAGCAAACGTCCGTTTTTTATAAGATAGTGCAATTCTCTATCCCTAACCCCAAACCCCTTCCCCGTGGGAAGGGGCTATTTTGCTG
>OFMD01001644.1_pt1 | contig 13196 bp, 10 predicted proteins | sample 1541211 | NCBI WGS metagenome assembly OFMD01 (sample SAMN04209231, study PRJEB22552) | human gut metagenome | biome: gut; material: feces | host: Homo sapiens | place: USA: Oklahoma | reverse complement strand
TGATGATCTTCCCCTGTGCATCTTTAAACTGACTGCCCTCAAGAACTCCGAAATCAATTTCCTGGATTCTTTTATCCTCAATAACAGGAATCTGCCTGTTTCCCAGCACATAATGTGCTGTCTGTCTCGCTCTTGCCAAAGGACTGGTAAAACAGATATCAAACGGAACATCTTTTAATGCTTCTCCTGTTCTTTTCGCCAGTTCAATTCCTTCCGGTGCAAGGGGAATATCCATTGCCCCCTGCACTTTTTTCAGTTTATTCCACTGAGTTATCCCATGTCTTAATACATAAATCAGCATTAACTTCTCAACTCGATTCCAAGATCTGTCAGGCCATTCAGGATTTTCTTCATTGCAGCTGTAATCTCGCTCTCTTCCAGAGTCTTGTCATGGTGACGGAATACCAGAGAATAAGCCATGGATTTATATCCTCCTTTAATCTGGTTTCCTTCATAAATGTCAAATAACTGATAACTCTCCAGAATCTTTCCGCCTCTCTGAGTCAGAATATGTTCAATCTGTCCTGCAAGAACGGTTTTCGGAACGACCATACTTAAATCGCGGGTTACTGCAGGATATTTTGCAATTCCTGTGTATTTATGGTTGAAGCTTGCAAATTCAAGAACCGTAAGGATATCAATCACTGCCACATATGCCTTATCACCGATTCCATAAGTATCTGCAACCAGAGGATGAACCTCTCCCAGATAGCCCACAACCTTACCATCATAAACCATATTTGCCTGTCTTCCGGGATGAAGGTAAGTTTTTCCGCTGTTTGGATCATAATCTACTTTATCTCTCATTCCTACTTTCTCAAAGAACTCTTCACATACACCTTTCATGTCAAAGAAATCGCCGTTTCCATACATACCAAGTGTAAAGTGCATACGCTCATCCGGAAGTTCTGTAAGAGGAAGTGCTTTCGGACGATATACATTACCAAGTTCATAGAGACGTACATCTTTATTTCTTCTGTTATAGTTCGTAGCCAGAGAACTGAGCATACCGTTTAAAGTAGTTGTTCTCATGACACTGTAGTCTTCTCCCAGAGGATTGCTGATCACGATTCCCTGACGGAGCTTACTGTCAGCCGGAAGTCTTAATTTGTCAAATACCTTCGGACTTTCGAAAGAATAGGTCATTCCTTCAGAGAAACCACAATATTCCGCAATATCACGTGCCACTGCTTCAATACGAAGTTTAAACGGAAGCTTACCTGTTGTAGCTTCACCTGTAGGCAGTGTAGTCGGGATATTATCATATCCGTAGAATCTTGCTACTTCTTCCGCAAGATCGGCGATACGGAATAAGTCATGACGGAAGGTTGGTGCGATCACTTCTTTTGCTTCTGCATCATATTCCAGGTCGATCTTTTCAAAATATTTGATCATATCTTCTTCCGGGATGTCTGTTCCGAGAAGTGCATTGATCTTGTCGGCATCAAATGGTACACGTACAGGTTCTTTTTTCTTGCTGTATACATCAACCATTCCTCCGACAACTTCACCGGCTCCCATTTCTTCGATCAGCTGGCAGGCACGGTTGATTGCATCCTCTGCATTATTCGGATCCAGTCCCTTTTCAAATTTACCGGATGCATCGGTACGAAGTCCGACTTTCTTGCTGGATTTACGGATGTTGGTTCCATCGAAACATGCAGCTTCAAATAACATGGTCTGTACATTGTCAGTGATCATGGAATTTTCGCCACCCATGATTCCGGCAATACCTACCGCTTTTTCGCCATCACAGATCATCAGAACAGAATCATCCATTTCTCTTTCCTGACCATCCAGTGTTACGAATTTTTCTCCTTTATGGGCATTGCGGACGATGATCTGATGACCTGCGATGGTATCCAGATCATAAGCATGCATTGGCTGTCCGTATTCTTCCATTACATAGTTTGTGATATCAACAAGGTTGTTGATCGGACGGATTCCTACGGAAGAAAGTCTTCTCTGCATCCATTTCGGTGAAGGTCCGATCTTGATATTTTTTACGACTCTTGCACAGTAACGTGGGCAAAGGTCTGTATTTTCTACTTTTACTTTGATGTAATCATTGACATCTTCATCATTTCCGGTTGATGTTACAACCGGTGGCTTGAATTCTTTGCGGAATGTAGCTGCAACTTCTCTTGCGATACCAACCACGCTGAAGCAGTCTACACGGTTGGAGGTGATCTCGTATTCAAATACGACATCATCCAGTCCGAGTGCCTTTACTGCACTTTCTCCGACAACTGCGTCATCATCAAAAATGTAGATTCCATATTCCGGTGCTTCCGGGTACATATTTCTGTCTGAACCAAGTTCTTCGATGGAACACATCATTCCGTAGCTGTCGACTCCACGGAGTTTTCCTTTTTTGATCTTGATTCCGCCTTCTACTCTCTGTCCAGGCTCATGTCCGCCCGCAACGCGTCCGCCATCCAGAACAACCGGTACCTTGTCTCCTTCTTTTACGTTCGGAGCACCTGTAACAATCTGTACGGTCTCTGTTCCTACATTTACCTGACAGATGATCAGTTTATCTGCATCCGGATGTTTCTCAATTTTCTCAATCTGTCCTACTACGATCTTATCCAGATCAGCATCCAGCTTTGTAAAACCTTCTACCTTTGTTCCGGAAAGAGTCATTGCATCTGTATATTCCTGCGCTGTTACGTCAAGTTCCGGAACATACGCTTTAATCCATGATAATGAAGTATCCATTTTATATCTCCTTCTGATTTGTTTATAAATTTCCCTTATTCAGACTCCAAAATCCAGCAGCTCTCCGCGCTGCTCTTTGATTTTGTCGTACCGTTCGCACATGAAAGTAAATACTCGCTTCGCTCGTGCTTCCTTTCATTGTGTGCTCACTAGAATTGCTTTAAGAATCTGATATCGTTCTCGTAGAGGAGGCGCATGTCGTCGATCTCGTATTTGAGAAGGGCGATCCTTTCAAGTCCTACTCCGAATGCAAATCCAGTGTATTCTTCCGGATCGATTCCGCACATTTCGAGTACGTGTGGGTGAACCATACCACAGCCGAGGATTTCAATCCATCCTGATCCTTTACAGAAACGGCAGCCTTTTCCGCCACACTTGAAGCATGATACGTCTACTTCTGCACTTGGCTCTGTGAATGGGAAATGATGCGGACGGAATTTTGTCTTGGTATCCGGTCCGAAAAGTTCTTTTGCAAATACTTCCAGAGTTCCCTTTAAGTCAGCAAAGGAAATATTTTTATCGATTACCAGTCCTTCGATCTGATGGAAGGATGGTGAATGAGTTGCATCCACTTCGTCAGAACGGAATACACGTCCCGGTGCGATCATACGGATCGGGAGCTTGCCCTGTTCCATCACACGTGCCTGAACCGGTGATGTCTGGGTACGAAGCACGATGTCTTTGTTGATATAGAATGTATCCTGTTCATCTTTTGCCGGATGATCTGCAGGAATATTCAGTTTTTCAAAGTTGTAAAGGTCATATTCTACTTCCGGTCCTTCCACAACTTCGTATCCCATACCGATGAAGATACGCTCTACTTCTTCCAGAGCGATCGTATTCGGATGACGATGGCCTACTGTATTTTTCTTGGAAGGAAGTGTTACGTCAATAACTTCCTGTTTTAATTTTTCTTCACGGATTGCAGCATCCATTTTCTTCTTTGTCTCATCAAGAAGTTCTTCGATAGCAGCTCTTGTCTCATTCACAAGCTGTCCTACCTTCGGACGTTCTTCCGGAGCTACATCTTTCATTCCTTTTAATACGGCTGTCAGTTCTCCTTTTTTACCAAGGAATTTGACACGTACATCATTTAATTTCTCCGGTACATCAGAAGCCTGGATCTGCTTAATGGCTTCCTGTTTGATGCTCTCAAGTCTTTCTTTCATGATATCCTCCTTAAAACTTGTTTTGGCTATTCATTTGCGACTATAACAGGAAATAAAATTTCCTGTGGAAGAAAAAAGAATGTGCTTTGGCACATTCTGGCACCTGCGGCGATCGCTTGTGACATCTTCCTTATACGCCGCAGTACACATCCTCGCGGAGCGTTTTTATATATTAGGAAAGAACACTTTCCTAATATATAAAAAAAATCGCCCCTAAAAAGGGACGAGATAAATCGCGGTACCACCCTGTTTCCTGCTATTTGAATAACAGGCACTCGGACTGCGTAACGTGCAGGGACGTCGTTTTCTACTTTATTTTCAAAAACGCAGCTCACGTGGGAAATTCGTTTCCTGCCTGAACCGGGGAGAACTTACAGCCGGGGATTCTCCTTCTCTGTCGGAAAACAGTTCACTACTTACACGGTCATTGCTTTTATGATATGTCATATACTTAATTATTGTAACATATGATTTTTTTATGTCAAGCGGTTTTATCTGATAGATTCACCGTTTATCTACGCAAAATCATATTCCGGAACCTGAATGCTGCTTTTTGCAGAACTAATCCTTTTCCAGGATATCCCGCTTTGCATCTACCCAGATACAGTTAATAAGCCCTCCCAGCAGCATCACATACATACAGAAATACAGCCACAGCATCACAAGAATGATCGCCGTCATACTTCCGTACAGACCGGAAAATCCTTTGAAGATTGTCAGATACATTGAAAAAACAAACGAGATCACCAGCCATCCCAGAGAACAGAAAATAGATCCCAGAATCAGATCCCTGAACGGAAGCTTCCGGTTCGGCAAAAAGTGATATACCAGAAGTGAAATTCCAGTCATAGCAACAAACGAAATCACCGTTCTCAAACGCATGATCATATCCGTCGTCTCCGCAAGAAACGGAATCTTGTGATATATAAAAATACTGATATTGTTACCAAACACAGAAAGTACCAGAGCCATCACGATCGCTGCAATGAACAGGATCGTATATATGGATGCCCGGATTCTTAAAAATACATAATTTCGTGTTTCACGAAGCTCATATGCACAGTTCAGTCCGGTACTAACTGCAAGTACTCCTTTGCCTGCTGACCACAGTGCTACGATTGCAGTGATCGGAATGACCGTCTTCGACTGGTTATATACTTCATTTACAATGCCAACCATAAAATCCTGCATACTTGTCTCCGGAAACAAATTTACCACTGCAGTCATAACATCTGCTTTTGTCACCGGAGTATATTGTATGATTGCAAGAAGCAGCAAAATAATCGGGATCATACTCAGCACAAAAAAATAAGCAGACTGAGCCGCGTATGCTCCCACATGCTTTTGTGACACCTGCCCTGTAATTTCCCGAATCTTGTTTATCGTTTTCATCATATAATAACTCCATTTATCTTATCTGCAGTTTCATTTTTCAAAATAGTTTATCACATTTTCACTTCTTTGAAAACCCAAAAAAACAGTTGCTCTCGCAACTGTTCTTTATCTTTTGTAGTCCCCCGAAATGCCGTTTTCCGTTTTTTGACTCCTAGCACTCCGCTAGGTGGGCGACCGCATCTGCTTTTCTGCCTTCCCCTGCGCAATGAGGGCCTGACATATTACAGAGATATAAGAATCCCGTTTAAAGTATTGTAGGTTCAAAAATACGGAAGTCTCGAACATTCCAGGTTTTCTAAAGCCTATTATAGACCATCAGCCGTGTTTTTTCAACTGTTAATCGTTGAAGATATTTACTTTTTTTACCAGAAATTAAAATACGTTTAACGTACCCATTTCCCGCTTTTTCCACCGGACTTTTCAAGCAGATGGATTTCTCTGATCTCCATTCCCCGGTCAACCGCCTTGCACATATCATAGATTGTAAGAAGAGCGGTATTTACCCCGGTCAGTGCTTCCATTTCCACACCGGTCCTGCCAGTACATGCCGTGTGGCAGATTGCCCGGATCCCATGCTCTTCTTCCAGATATTCAAAATCAATCTCGACTTTGGTAAGGTTTAACAGATGGCACAGCGGAATCAGTTCTGCTGTCTTTTTTGCACCCATGATCCCGGCAATTCTTGCTACGCCAAGAACATCTCCTTTTTTCATGCTGCCTTCCTTTACTTTCTGAAAGCATTCTTCCGACATGCGGATCACCCCTGATGCAAGTGCTTCTCTTTTTGTCTCAGCCTTTGCCCCCACATCTACCATCACTGCATTACCATCTTCGTTAAAATGTGTAAATCCACTCATGATTTTTAACCTCTTTATTTTCTGGCACATTCGCCTTCTGTTCCCCGGAGGATTCCAAGCCCATGTCCAAGTTCAGGAAGCAGAAACTCCAGTGCTTCCTGTACTGCTTTGGGACTTCCCGGGAGATTGATGATCAGCGTTTTTTTTCGGATACCTGATACAGCTCTGCTGAACATAGCACGCTTTGTGATCGTCATCGAATAATTCCGGATTGCCTCTGCTATTCCGTTTGCCATCCGGTCACAGACATTTACCGTCGCCTCCGGTGTCCGATCCCGCTCGGAGAATCCTGTTCCTCCGGTGGTGAAGATCACATTAAGCTGTCTCTGATCAGCCAGTCTGATCAGCTCTTTTTCCAGTTTTTTCTGCTCATCCGGTAATAAAATCGTTTCTTTAATATCATATCCGGCATCTTTCAACATTTCGACAATCATGGGTCCGCTTTTGTCTTCTCGTTCTCCGGCAGCCCCTTTATCACTTAAAGTAATAACTGCCGCTGAAAATGGACGGTCACTTTTCACCTGTTCCATGACAACTTCATCGCCTACCTTGATATGACCTCCGGTGACGACTTCTGCAAAAACGCCCTCTCTTGGCATAATGCAGTCACCCATTCTCTTATAAATCTGACAATGACTGTGGCATTCTTTTCCAATCTGTGTCATCTCAAGTACCACATCTCCGATATGAAATCTTGTTCCAACCGGAAGCGCGCGAAAATCAAATCCCTCCACGATCAGATTTTCACCAAATGCACCATACGCAACTTCTGCCCCTTTTGCACGAAATTCCTGAATCTTTTCATCGGAAAGCAGACTGATCTGACGATGCCATTTTCCACCGTGCGCATCTCCTTCAATCCCCCAGTCCATTTTGACCATGGCTTCACGAACCTCATGTTTTTCGGTTCCTCTCTTTTCACTGATGCAGATTCCCTTCAGTCTTCCCATTTTTATGTTTATCCTCCGATCTGTGACATATTTTTCTGTTCTGTAATAAAGTTCTGCTCCTCAAAATGATGCATCTTCGGTTTTCCACGGATCGCCTGTTCGAGACATTTCCGGATTTCTTCTTCCGATCCGTGTCTTGCTGCCTCAAAAACGGAGATAGTATCTGCATAGCACAGACACGCTTTTAACTTTCCGGTTGATGTCATCCGGATCCGGTTACATCTGTCACAGAATTTTCCATGCAATGCACTGATCAGACCGATTTTCCCCTGAAAACCAGGCAGTTGATAATACAAAGCAGGTCCGTTCCCAAACCGTCCCTCTAACGGATAAAACTCTCCTTCTATTCCATAAGCTTCTTTCAGTTTTCCAAGCACCCAGGCACCGGAAATGCCATTCTCTGCTCTTCCCTGTCCAATCGGCATCAATTCAATAAAACGGACATCCAGCTTATTCTTTTTCGCCAACTCTGCCAGACTTTTCCATTCCTCATCATTGACTCCTTTTTGCAAGACCGTGTTGATCTTTACCCGGATCTCGCTTTTTTCTGCCATGAAAATGGATTTTCTGACTCTTTCCAGTTCATCTGCCCCGGTAATCTCCTGATATTTTTCCGGAATCAGTGTATCCAGACTGATATTCACCGCATCCAGCCCCGCTGCAAGAAGATCTTCCAGATTCTCACCCAGAAGAACCCCATTTGTCGTCATTGTTACTTCTTCTGTGCCCGGAATCTGCCGGATCATCCGGATCAGATCTGCGCATCCTTTTCTGACCAGAGGCTCCCCTCCGGTAATCTTAAACCTGGTAATCCCGATCTGGACAGCCTCCCTGCAGATTCGTTCAATCTCCTCATAAGTCAGGATTTCTGACATAGGAATCCACTTTGCGCCATCCGGCATGCAGTACCTGCATCGCAGATTACAGCGGTCTGTGATTGAAATTCTCATATATTCAATTGTTCGTCCATAAGAATCTCGCACAGCCTTTTCCATCCTTTCTTAATTCCAGAGTGGTTCCAGTAACACCTCGATCGTACCGCCGCAGACCATGCCTTCTTCCTCCGCATCATCTCCGGTCATATCCACATATTCTGTCTTTAGTCCTGTATTATTTTCATGCATCATGACTCTCGCTTTTCTTAAAACCTCTGCCTCCATACAGCCGCCTCCGATGGTTCCAACACAGCTGCCGTCTTCCAGGATCAGCATCTTGGATCCCACATTCCTTGGTGCAGAACCCTTTCTTGTAATGATCGTTGCAAGCATCTTCTTTCCCGGATGAACGATATCCAAGATTGCTTCCAGCAAGTCTTTCGGATAACCGCAGACTCTCTTGTTCTGATTCTTTACTTCGATAATCTCTGCCATGATCGCCACACCGATCTCCTCCGGTGTCTCAGCACCGATGTTCAAACCAATCGGACTTTTTATCTCGCCGATTACTTCCTGACTGCATCCTTTTTCAATCAGATTCTGTTTTACCATCGCACTTCTTCGCCGGCTTCCGATCATTCCGATATAAGCATGTTCCTTCCCAACGATCTTCTCCAGACAAACCTGATCATATCTGTGACCTCTGGTCAGTACAACAAAATACGTATCCTTGTCTCCTTCGATCTGATCCAGGGCATCTTCAAACGGCTGGCAGATCACTTCCGTTGCACCCGCATTTCTGGCATGATCGGCAAACTGCGGACGATCTTCAAGAACCGTGACCTTCCATCCAAGCATAATCCCGATTTTGATCACCGGCACCGATACGTGACCACCGCCACAAATGACCAGATGCTCCTGCCCTCCAATTATATCACAAAACACCTTCTGCTCTCTGATTTCATAAAGTCCACATTTTTTCAAGTCACCTGCTTCTGAAAAATGTGCTGAAAAGAAACCGTTTTCTTTACTTTCCCAGATTATTTTTTTCTCTGCCAAAATTGCTTTTTCTCCGGCTGCGGATCCTTTTGCCACTGTCAAAAGAACGTAATCCTCTGGCTTTGGTAAATCTTTTAATATCTCAAATACATTTTCCATCAAATCTCATCTACCCTACTACATATTTATTTAGTCTGTCAAATGCTTCTTTTAATACGGTTCCATCCTGAAACGGATCGGAATCTTCCGGCATTTCATCTCTCGCATGACATTTTCTTTTATCCCCATCACATTTTCTCTGCCATGCAATACTTTTATTGTAACAAATTTTTCCGCCAAATGAAATAAGAAGGTGCAGCTCTTTTTGTCTGCACCTTCCCTTTTCCTTTATTTTGTGATCTGATTTTAAAAATACTTTGCATTCAGCTTTTTGACTGTCCATGCAAACCATACCAGTACTGCAAGTACCAGCACTAACATCACCCAGAATAATTTTCCTGTACTCTGCACGTAAGTATTATACAGATCTTCTGCGCCGTACAGGATCAGCACTACCGCAAGCACAAGAAGCTTCGGTCCTGCTGCTGCCCTGTATGCTTCCTTATCTTTACACTTCTTTATATTCGTATCTTTTGGTACAAGAATTGATGTATTGATGATTCCTTTGAATTTAAGCTGAAACCATGCATACAGGCTATACAATCCTGCCCCAATACCAATGATCCCGAAAATTCCTTCCATTCCGTTCATTCTTTTGCCTTCTCCTGTCTATTTTACGCCAAGAATATTCTTAACGGTCTGCTCCATCTGATCCACATCACATTCCGTATTGTGACGGATCTCGGCATTCATGATCTCTTTGATGGCATTCGGAAGCTCTGTACCGGATACTTTCTGAAGCTCCTCGATCAGTTTGAAATCATCCTGTCCTTTATACTTCGGATCGATCGCTGACATAACGCTTCCTGCAAATTTGTATGGACTTGCTGTGGATGCGATTACTGTCTTTCTGTCATCTTTACTGTCTTCTCTGTAAGCTTTATACACCGTTGCAGCTACCGCCGTATGGGTATCCATTACATAACCGGTATCTTCGTATATATCATGGATTGTCTTTGCGACCTGCTCTTCTGTCGCATATCCTGCCGCAAAATCAGCCAGGTTTGCTTTCATCTCACCTGTAATCGCGTAACTTCCCTTTGTCTTCAGCTCAGTCATAAGATCCGTATCTTTTCTTGCATCTTCTCCTGAGATCTTGTAGATCAGACGCTCTAAGTTGCTGGAGATCAGAATATCCATGGACGGAGATGTTGTAAGAACAAATTCACGGTTACGGTCATAAGTTCCTGTCTGGAAGAAGTCATAGAGAACTTTGTTCTCATTGGATGCACAGATCAGCTTCGCAATCGGGATTCCCATATTCTTTGCGTAGTATGCAGCCAGAATATTTCCAAAGTTACCGGTCGGTACAACTACATTGATCTCTTCATCTTCCGCAATCTCTTCATTCTGAAGAAGCTTCGCATAAGCATATACATAATATACAACCTGCGGAACCAGACGTCCGATATTGATGGAGTTGGCAGATGAGAACTGGTAGCCTGCTTCATTTAACTCTTTTTCCAGCTCTTTGTTCTCGAACATTGCCTTCACACCGCTCTGTGCGTTGTCAAAGTTACCGTGGATCGCAACAACAGAAGTATTATCTCCTTTCTGTGTTACCATCTGCAGCTCCTGTACGCGGCTGACTCCATTCTTCGGATAGAATACGATGATCTTGGTTCCTTCTACATCTGCAAATCCTGCAAGTGCAGCTTTTCCTGTATCCCCGGATGTTGCAGTCAGAATGACGATCTCATTCTTCACCTGATTCTTCTTTGCAGAAGTAGTCAGAAGGTGCGGAAGAATGGAAAGTGCCATATCTTTGAATGCGATCGTTGCTCCGTGGAACAGTTCCAGATAATAAGCATCCTCCACCTTCGCAAGCGGTGCAATCTCTTCGGTATCAAACTTACTGTCGTAAGCCTTTGCGATACAGCTCTTCAGCTCTTCTTCTGTAAAGTCTGTCAGGAATTCCTTCATAACTGTATATGCGATCTCCTGATAGGTCATCTCTTTGAGCTCACCAAGCGACACCGGAAGCTTCGGAATCGAAACCGGTACAAATAATCCGCCGTCATCTGCCAGCCCTTTTAAGATTGCCTGGGAAGCTGTTACTGTCTTTTCTGCATCTCTTGTACTCTTATAAAGTAAATTCATGGTTCTCCACCCTTCTTATTCTTTCTGATTCACTTCAGCAATCTGCTAAAGTATTTTCCTATTTAGCGATTATAGCATAAGAACCTTTCAAGTGCAATGCCATCCTTATCTGCGTTTCCACATTCGTCCCCACATCCGGCTCAGAAGAAAACACAGGAGAAGTGCCCCGGTCAGAATAACGCCGATCAGAAATACCAGAATCTTTACATAAGATCCATCTCCTGTTGCAACCGTCTTTGCTTTCTCAGTTTCCTTTGGCTTTTCCGGACTTTCCGGTTTTTCCTCTTTTACCTGCTTTTCCTTTTTATAGGTTACACTCTGTCCTTCGTCCTCCAGATCTGCGTGCACTGCAACCAGCTTCTCTTCCAGATACACTTCCTCAAATACAACAACCTGTTCTCCGTTAAGCTTCGTTGCATCAAACGTAAATTCCATCTGAAGTTCTCCGGAATCTGTATCCGGGATCAGCTTTTTCTCTGCGGTCACTTCTTTTCCATCCTGAAGAACCGGCTTTTTGGTCTCCTTATCCATTAATGTGCCTTTAACTACATATTCTTTTCCAATCTCCAGATTTTTCCATTTTACCTGATCTATGACCGTTACCTGTTCTGTCCGTTTCCCGTTATGCGTTCCCGTTTCCCGGTCAGATGCTCTTGTCCCGATCTCCGGTACGGGATGTTCATCATTTGTCAGTGTCCCCAGATCAATTACTCGCATTTCCTTTGTTACTTCCACCTCAAACGCAGGAATCAGCATCCGGTCTTCATTATTTTTACAAGACAGTTCTTCCACCAGATACGTTCCATAAGGAAGCGCTCCTCTTGTATTATCCGGAGTTCCTTCCCCGAACCAGATCCCATCTTCACTTGTTTCCCCCTTATTCGTGTTGACCGTATGCAGATTCCAGTACGCACCGGTCGAAGCCTCCCCGTTTTTGTCTGTCCGAATCACATGGCTCTCCCCAGTTGCCTGCGATGTGATCCGAAATGGGATATCCGCCAGTCTTTTCAAGGTTTTATCTGCCGCTTTCACCAGCTTTAAGTCCCCACGGATGAGCTTTTCCTTTATTTCCACTGGATTCCATATTTTCAGGGCTTTATAGCTTCCATTTTGCTCCGTTCCAGTCCTGATACAATGTGTAACGGTGTCCACCAGATACCCTTCCGGCGCATGCATCTCCCATACCGTAATCGTTCCAAGCGGAAGCTCGTTATTTTCAAAAAACGGATCTCCGCTGATCAGGTGCGCCTCATCCATCCGGACCACACCATCCGCATCCGACTTCAGCTTCCAACTCCTGAGCGGCACCTTCACACCGATCTCATTTTGATTGTCAAAAAAGCTATCAAAAAATGCCACATGAAATTCTGCTCCCGCAAGAGAAAGTCCTGCCTGCGCCTGCCCTTTCCCTGTTTCCGCATCCTGCTTCCGGATCAGAATTTCCACCTTTGTCTTTTCCGGTTCATCCTGACACTCATAGGTCACGGTCTGTCCGGCATTCACCGTGATCTGCCGCAGCTTTGTGTCCAGTACATAGCCTTTCGGTGCTTTAGTCTCTTTGATGTCATAGGAACCCTCCGGAAGATTTTCTGCCTTCCCATATCCTTTCTTGTCTGTCCGGATTACGCAGACTGCCTCGGATGTCCCACTTTTACAGACGGTATACTCTGCCCCTTCCAGTGAGTAAAGCTGATTATCAGCCGTAATCTCTGACCTTGCAGAGCTCTTCATGATCTCCAGGCTCCCATTATGGGTTGTCTTAAAAAGATATATCGTTGATCTGGATTTTGCCACAAGCTGTGAAATCTGATTGCCACTCGACGGGATGGATGCCGAATGCCAGAACCGGTTATCGTTGCTATTATCTCCCCAGAAAAATCCGATATGGCAGTCTGCATCTTCTTCCTCCCAGGAAACCGGCTCAAAATAGATCACATCTCCTTTTTGCGCTTTTCCGCCCGCAAGCAGTTC
>OFMD01001640.1_pt1 | contig 13238 bp, 10 predicted proteins | sample 1541211 | NCBI WGS metagenome assembly OFMD01 (sample SAMN04209231, study PRJEB22552) | human gut metagenome | biome: gut; material: feces | host: Homo sapiens | place: USA: Oklahoma | reverse complement strand
AAGACAGCGGCCTCTCACGCCGTTAACGTGGGTTCGATTCCCGCACGGGTCACCAGGAAGAGCACCTTAGCGTAAGCTAAGGTGCTTTTTTGTATGTCTAAAACCACTCGCTAGGCGAGTGGTTCGATAAAGATTATATCGATGAGTAATGAAGCTCAAACGAAGAATTTTGGAATAGTACCAGTGGGGCAATTCCAGACTGGGTTATTGGCGTATCGCCGGTAGTCCTGTATGAAAAGGTTCCATTGCAAACGAAAGACTCGCAGAAGCAGGGTATTTTAGTATCCTCAGGCGCTACTACGAGTCCTTGCACTTATGCGGTTGAACCGCCGTGTACCGGTCGGTACGCACGGTGGTGTGAGAGGTCGGCTTTTTAGTTAAGAGAGCCTCCTACGCGATTCTTTTAGGTAAAAAAGCAAACAAACAGAACACTTCATTCAAGTGCATATAGCGGCTATTTATTTCATACAGAGACAAATAGCGGCATAGAACAGATATAATAAAAGAAGCTATAAAAAGCAGGTATTCACGTGGAGGACGATATCGTTTCTACATGAACACCTGCTTTTTTATTTATTATTTACTGGTGGAATAAATAGTGGTAGCCAAGTATTCATCACTGACCCAACCATAAATCCCATTGTAATATATAACAACCCAGTCAGGCACATTGCTGCTATAGCCGCATTCCCATACGATGATACCGTAGGGGATATTATCCATTTTTTCATAATTTGTACCGGGACCTTTACGCATAACCAGCCCATGATCAGCAGTGGTGTAGGTACAAAGGCTATCAATTCGGCTAAGCGTTACATCTGGTGCAACGCATCCATCCGGCAGAATAATGTCGGCATTGTTTTCGGTATAATCCTGTACTTGCAGCAAGCCCCAAAGGCCATTCTGTTTTGCCCATACGCAGCCATCGCGCGCGGGGGCTAAATCTTCATATTGCCCAGCGGAAATTATCTCATTGCCGTAAACATCCAGAACCAGCTTTTGTCCGGATTGGGTTTTCACAACTACCATGCCGGATAAGTCTGCGTAAGGATATTCAACAGTTTCGTTCATGATGGACAAACTCATCTGCGGCTGATAAATGCAGGGGATTACTAAAGCACCGCTTTGGTCGCAATATCCCCAGTTACCGGCTGCATCCTTTACCGCGATTAAAGATTCACCGGCCATACAGGCATCCTAGTAGTCGAAATCGGTTAAAATTGTACCGTTTTTATCCGCAACGGCAAAAGGTGCAGAATTGTCAACAAGATAGCCGGCATATTCATCATCCCAAATGCCTTGCTGGATGCCAACCAAATCAGGAGCATACACCTGTTCGATGGGCGTGCCACTAAATGTATAGACACCAATAGCAGAACGGTAAATCTGGCTGTCACCTAAAATCCACTGGATGCCATACCCGCCGTGCCCGCCCAGCATGGTTGTGAAAGGCATTTGTTGGGCAACCAGCTCCTGGTTAATCTGTTCTTCCAGGGCATTCAGCTTCTGGTAATCGTATGTATCATCTACCCCAATGGAGAGCTCGTGCTCACCATACAGGTACGGGATGCTTTCTGACAAATCTTCCAGAAAAGCATTACAGTTGGCAGCATTAAACAGGCTCCAGCGTTCGCCCTTGCGCACAGCGTACAGATTTCGGGCAGCGGCGTAACCGGCAGTGTGGGTTTCGCGGGAGAAGAGAGGAATCATCTCGTCAAAATCATATTGCGGCGGTAACTTCCAGTTGGCATTGCTAGTGGATGGTATAGCTGTGGCAACAGCTTCACTGGTCGGGGAAAGAGCAGCGGAGGAAGCAGGTTTATTTTCTGGCGCTGCAGCACAAGCGGTAAGTATTATTGCGGTGATAACACTGGCGAAAAATGAGAATAACTTCCTTTTCATGGCTTTTCACTCCTTGCGTAAATGATTTTTCGGTAAGATGAAGAAGTAATATAAGAAAGTGAATTCATAAACCCTATAATATCTTATTTTATCAAAAATATCGGCTAATGGGAATAGCTAACAATTCTACATGGATAAATTTGGATAGTATGACAAAGATTGCAGAACTGGAGTGAAAGTCCGAATTATGGGATGAGTGATCTGCTATAATAAAGAAAAGCAAAACAGAAGGGAGTTTGATTATGCACCAGGAGAAAAAGATGCTGGCTCATATCAGTGAAGACGGAACCCGCGTCCAAACGGTAGCGGACCATTTGCAGGGAACGGCAGTCCTATGTGGGCAATTTGCAGCAGCCTTTGATGCCCAGCAACAGGGAACTTGGCTTGGATTACTGCATGATATTGGTAAATATAGTACAAAGTTTCAAAAGCGCCTGCAAGGTGGAGAGAAAGTGGATCACTCAACGGCTGGTGCACAGGTGGCTGCCCGATATGGTCAAATCCCACTGGCTTTTGCTATTGCCGGACACCATAGCGGCCTGCCGGATGGAGGAGGCCGAAGCGATACCGCGCAGGATGCGACAATGTTTGGGCGATTGAAAAAGAGCGTTGAACCCTATACCCAATGGACGAATGAGATTAAACTGCCGTCCATACCGCCCCAGCCGGAAATGATGAAGGAAAATCGTTTTACACAGGCATTTTATACCCGGATGTTGTATTCCTGCCTGGTCGATGCGGACTATCTGGATACGGAAAACTTTATGAGCAGCCCTAAACCGCGCGGACAAGGCCAGACAATGGATGAACTGCTGAAAAGGTTGAACCAATATACCGCAAAATGGAGCCATCCCCAGGGAACCTTGAATCAGCGCCGCAGTTCAATTTTGAGTGCCTGTACAACGGCAGGGCAAACAGGGCGGCGCGGCCTTTATTCCCTGACCGTTCCTACAGGCGGGGGAAAAACGGTAGCGTCATTGGCATTTGCGCTTTCGCTAGCTGTAAAGAACCATATGGACCGGGTTATTTATGTGATCCCTTATACATCCATTATTGACCAGACCGCGGATGTGTTTTCGGAAATATTAGGAGCAGAAAATGTTTTGGAACACCATTCAGGGGTGGACTACTCTGCCAAGGAAGATGATGAGCCGGCAGCCTACCGCAAAGCATTGGCGGCGGAAAACTGGGATGCTCCGGTGGTGGTTACCACATCCGTGCAATTCTTTGAATCACTTTACGGCAACCATGCGTCACAATGCCGTAAATTACATAACATTGCAAATAGCGTGATCATTTTTGACGAAGCACAAAACCTGCCGGTTCCTTATTTGCGCCCCTGCGTTGCGGCAATCGCGCAGCTGGTACAGCATTACCGCGCAGCAGCGGTGCTTTGCACGGCCACACAACCAGCTTTGCAGCCCTTGTTTGATGAACTGGCGCCTGGGCTGCAGATGACGGAACTTTGCCCACATCCCAAAGAGCAATATCAGGCATTCCGGCGTACAACGCTAAAAATGCGCGGAGAGTTGGAACAAAGCCAGCTTGGTGCAGAACTGGCAGCGCAGGAACAAGTGCTGTGTATTGTAAACCGGAGAAAAACAGCACAGGAATTATACAACAACCTGCCCAAAGAGGGCGGCTACTGCCTGACAACATTGCTATACCCAGCCCATCGCAAACAGTTATTGCAGAAAATCCGGGAACGCTTAAAAGATGGGCTGCCCTGCCGTGTGATATCAACTTCTTTGATCGAAGCGGGTGTTGATGTGGATTTCCCGGCTGTGTACCGCGAGGAAGCAGGTCTGGATTCCATTTTGCAGGCGGCGGGGCGCTGCAATCGAGAGGGAAGACGCCCGGCGGAGCAGAGCTTGGTACAGATTTTCACATTGGAAGGGCAGCATGTACCGCGCATGCTGGAACAGAATGTATCCGCAACGCAAAGCGTCCTGAAAAAATATGCAGATCTGGCATCTCTGGAAGCAATCGAAACATACTTTCTGTTTTACCGTACCTTAAAAGGAGATAAAAGACTGGATGAACAGCAAATTCTGCAAGGGTTCGAGCAGGATATGGAAGGGCGCATTTTCCCCTTTGCAACAGCGGCAGAGAGGTTCCGCTTAATTGAAACACCTGCCGTGACCGTATACATTCCCCAAGGGAAAGGGGAACATTTGCTTGCACGATTGCGTGCAGGAGAGGTAAGCAAAACTTTGTTCCGTCAACTGGGGCAATATGGTGTTCCGGTTTACCCGGATCATCTGAAAACGCTGGAGAATGCCGGGGCGGTTTGCCAAATCAGTGAAGGCATATGGGAATTAACGGACGGAAGCCTTTACGATAACAACACGGGCCTTGCTATGGAAGCTGAAACGGGAGCAGCCTGGTTTGCATAAAGCAAAAGCGGCAGGGAGCCTGCCCTGCCGCTTTTGTGCGCTAAAGTAAAATCAACTATTTCTATCCACGGCATAAGCTGCCGACGCAACTTATTATAAAAGAAAACCGGATGAAAAGCAAACAAAAAGTATACATGATAAAAGGATTGACATTTGGTGCCAAGTAGCGTATATTGAAACTATAGCAAAAATATAAATTAAAAACAACTGAAAATAGAAATGCAAAGGAGTTGATGCAGATGATCCAGCTGGAAGTATGGGGGAATTATGCTTTGCTCTCGAGGCCTGAGCTAAAAGTCGAAAGGGTTTCATATGAAGTCCTCACCCCTTCCGCGGCACGCGGCATAGTGGAAGCAATCTATTACCACCCTGGCTTACGGTGGAAAATCCGGAAAATCTATGTCATGAATCCCATCCGCTTTACCAACATCCGTCGGAACGAAGTAATAAGCAAAATTCTTTGTTCCGATGTGCGCAGTGCAATGAAGGGCACAGGAAAAGAACTTTACCTTGCCACGCCCCAGCAGATCGTTCAGCGTGCAGCCATGGTGCTGCAGGACGTTCATTATGTGATTGAGGCAGAATTTGAGATGACTGACCGTGCGGCACCGAGCGACAATCCGGGAAAGTTCCAGGATATTGTTACCCGGCGCATGTCCAGGGGTCAGTGTTTTCATACTCCTTATTTTGGGTGCCGTGAATTTCCTGCCGCATTCCGCGCATGGCCCGGCGGGCCAATCCTGACCATTGAGGAAACACGGGATTTGGGATTCATGCTATATGACTTTGACTACACTGACCCGCAGAACATAACCCCGATGTATTTCCATGCAAAATTGGAACATGGTGTGTTGAATGTGGCAGACTGCGAGGTGTACCGATGATTTTACAGGCTTTGGTACAATACTATGAAGATTTGTTGGCAAATGACAAAATCACACGCCCCGGTTGGACAAGTGCAAAAGTCAGTTGGGCTTTGGAACTGGATGAAAACGGCCAACTGATGGCATTGCACCCCTTGCATCAAGAGGAAAAGCGAGGAAAAAAACCAGCGCTTGTTCCACTTCAGATGAAGGTTCCGGAGCAAGTTAAACGGTCCCGAAACATAATATCTAATTTCATGTGTGAAAATAGTGCGTATATGCTTGGGATTGGGAAAAAAGAAAAAAAGGAACATGCGCTACAGTGTTTTGCGGCTGCAAAAGAGTTGCATCTTACTATTTTGCAAAATGTCCCAGGTCAAGCAGCGCAGGCGGTGCGGGACTTCTTTACAAACTGGGAGGCCAAAACGGCGGAGCAAAACCCTGTATTAGAGCTAAACATCAAAGAACTTTACAAAGGTGGCAACTTGGTATTTCTCGTTCAAGGCCATTATGCTCAGGAAGATGCGGAAATACAGGAAGCCTGGCAGCGGCAGTGCGATAAAAGCACGGATGCACCGGAAATCCGGTGTCTGGTCACGGGACAAAAAGCACCGCTTGCCCGTCTGCACCCCACCATTAGAGGTGTGATAGGCGCCCAGGACATGGGAACGACAATTGTTTCTTTTAATAAGGATGCCTTTTGCTCATACGGACATGAACAGGGGGGCAATGCGCCGGTTGGCAGTTATGCGGCCTTTGCCTATGCACAGGCATTAAACTATCTGCTGGCAGACAGGGAACATGTTCAGCGCGTGGGCGATACCACCATTGTCTGCTGGGCAGCAGGTGGTGAGACCGCCTACCAGCAGGTAGCAATGGATGCATTGTTTGCCATGGATGCGCCTGTCAGCGAAAGCGATGTGCGAAATGCAGTGGACAAGCTGGTCCATGGACAGAGTGTAGAGTGGCAGAACGTGACACTTGACCCACAAAGGCACTTTTATGTGCTTGGTTTGGCCCCTAATGCGGCGCGCCTCTCGGTTCGCTTTTTCTGGCAGGATACATTTCAAACGCTGCTTGATAATGTGCAGAAGCATTATGACCGCTTAGAGATTGTGCGCCCCGCTTATGATAAATTCCCGCGGCTGGGGCTGTACTGGCTACTGCAGGAAACCGTCAACACCAATTCCCGCAACCCATCGGCAGCACCGCAGCTGGCAGGCGATGTCTTGCGTGCAATCCTGAATAATACAAGGTACCCGGCAACCCTGCTGGATGGCGTTATGATGCGTATCCGCGCAGAGCAAAAAGTAACACGCGGCCGTGCCGCTATTATAAAAGCATACTACCTGCGTAATGAAGATCCCCGTTGCCCAAAGGAGGTATTAACTGTGGAAAATAACAAGGAAACAAATTATCAACCGTATGTTATGGGTCAGCTTTTTGCTGTGCTGGAAGCAATCCAGATGGCGGTAAACCCGGATATCAATACAACCATCAAGGACAGGTATTTTAATGCAGCGGCTTCCACGCCGGCCACTGTGTTCCCAACAATTCTGATGCTGGCGCAAAAGCATATGCAAAAAATGAGCAAGCCACAAAAGATTTATTACGATAAGCAGATCGCTGCGCTGGCGGGCGGAAAACTGGAAGGAAGCTTTCCCGCACGGCTGACCTTGCCGGAACAAGGCGCTTTTATCCTTGGCTATTACCATCAGACACAGGAACGCTATACAAAGAAAGTGGAGGAATAACAATGGCACAGGCAATCAAAAACCGGTATGATTTTGTAATTCTGTTTGACGTTGAAAACGGAAATCCGAACGGCGATCCGGATGCAGGCAACATGCCGCGCGTTGACCCGGAAACGGGATATGGCATTGTTACAGATGTCTGCTTAAAGCGTAAGATTCGCAACTATGTCGAAGTGGCCAAAGAAGATGAAGCGGGATACCAGATTTACATTAAAGATCAGGTCCCCCTGAACCGCAGCGATAAAAAAGCACTCGAATACTTGGGCATTGATGCTGATGCCAAGGATGCCCTGAAAGTCGCCAAGAAAGATGACCCAGAGTTGGACCGTAAAATCCGGGACTTTATGTGCCAAAATTTCTATGATATCCGTACCTTTGGCGCTGTTATGACAACTTTCGTAAAAGGCGCACTGAACTGTGGGCAGGTGCGTGGCCCGGTTCAGTTGAGCTTTGCACGCTCGGTGGATCCTGTCCTCCCGCAGGAAGTAACCATCACTCGTATTGCCATTACAACGGAAGCTGATGCGGAGCGTAAAGGCACCGAGATGGGCCGCAAGTATGTGATCCCATATGGCTTGTACCGTGCAGAGGGTTACATTTCTGCCAACCTTGCCCGCAAAACTACAGGATTCTCAGAGGATGACCTGCAGCTGCTGTGGCAGGCAATCCTGAATATGTTTGAAAATGACCACAGTGCAGCCCGCGGCAAAATGGCAGTTCGGGAACTGATCGTGTTCAAGCATGATTCGGAGCTGGGCAATGCGCCGTCCTATAAACTGTTTGATGCAGTGCATGTCACGCGTGCCGAAGGGGTAGCCTTCCCGCGCAGCTACCATGACTATGTGGTGACCGTGGATGAAAATCTTCCGGCAGGGGTAACGTGTGAGAGGTTGTCGTAATGGTTTCCTCAGATGATTACCTGCTGATGTCCGGTATCCAGCATTTCAGCTTTTGCCGCCGTCAGTGGGCGCTCATACACCTGGAACAACAATGGTCCGAAAACCAACGCACCGCCGAAGGCCGCCTGCAGCATACCCGCTGCCATGATGTTACCCTGACGGAAAAACGCGGCGATTTGCTGATCGCCCGCGGTATGAGGGTCGTCAGCCACCGCTTAAAACTGACCGGCGACTGCGATGTGGTAGAGTTTCACAAGGATCCAAACGGCGTGTCATTGCAGGGCCGCCGCGGCCTGTGGCAGCCCATGCCCGTGGAATATAAGCATGGCCGCAGCAAGGTAAACGATGCCGACCGTTTGCAGCTCTGCGCACAGGCCATGGCGCTGGAAGAAATGCTGGTGTGCGAGGTGCCGGAAGGGGAAATCTTTTATGAAGAAACCCGGCAGCGGGAACATGTTTCCCTGACACCGGAACTGCGCAGCACCGCGCAGACCATGGCGGATGAGATGAACCGCCTGTTTGCGCGCGGCTATACCCCAAAAAGCAAACCCGGCAAGCATTGCAATGCCTGCTCACTGAAAGAGCTTTGCCTGCCGGCGCTGTATCAGCAGGCAGACCCGGCGGCGTATCTGCGGGAGCATATTGAGGAGGGCGCGCCATGAGAAAGCTGCTCAACACCCTGTTTGTCATCAATGAGGACGCTTACCTGACATTGGATGGCGAAAACCTTGTTGTTACCCGCAATAAGCAGGAAACCCACCGCTATGCCCTGCATACGCTGGAAGGCATCGTCTGCTTTACTTACGCAGGTGCCAGCCCCGCTTTGATGGGAGCTTGTGCCCGGCGGGGCATTGACCTTTGCTTTTTTGACCCGTATGGCAGATTTCAGGCCCGCACCGTGGGGGAAGAACGCGGCAATGTGCTGCTGCGTCAGACGCAGTACCGCGTGTCGGATGACCCGGCCCAGAGCTGTCGCTATGCCCGGAGCTTTATCCTTGGTAAAGTGTATAACGCACGCTGGGTGCTGGAACGCGCAACCCGTGATCATCCCCAGCGTGTTCCGGTCGAAAAACTGAAACGCACCTCCACCCAGCTGGCCGCCGCGCTGCCGCTGATACAGACCAGCGATGATCCGGAACAGCTGCGCGGCCTGGAAGGCGAGGCAGCCCAGCGCTACTTTGACTGCCTGAATGACCTGATTCTGCAGCAAAAGCAGGATTTTGTGTTTGAGGGCCGCAGCCGCCGTCCACCGCTGGACAATGTAAATGCGCTGCTTTCGTTTGCCTACAGCATGCTGGCGCGGGAGTGTGCATCCGCCTTGACCGCTGTGGGCCTGGACCCTTATGTTGGCTTTATGCACCGCCCGCGCCCCGGCCGCAAAAGTCTGGCACTTGACCTGATGGAAGAACTGCGGGCGGTTTATGCAGACCGGCTGGTCATCAGCTGCATCAATCAAAAGATCATCACGGCAAAACACCTGCAAAAACAGGAAAATGGTGCCGTACTGCTGACGGATGATGGCCGCAAAGCTTTCCTGACCGCATGGCAGAACAAAAAGAAGGAAGAAATCACCCATCCGTTTTTGAAAGAAAAACTGCCCTGGGGGCTGGTGCCCTATGTTCAGGCGCTTTTGCTGGCCCGTGCTCTGCGCGGCGACCTGGAAGTGTACCCACCGTTTTTCTGGAAGTGAGGTGCCGTTATGTTGGTGCTTGTAACCTATGATGTCAACACCGAAACAGCCGCCGGTCGTCGCAGGCTGCGCAAAGTAGCAAAAGTCTGTGTAGACTACGGCCAGCGGGTGCAAAACTCCGTATTTGAGTGCCTGCTGGATGCCGCGCAATACACGATGTTCAAAGCAAAATTGACCGAACTGATCGATTCGGAATCGGACAGCCTGCGCTTTTATCAACTGGGAAACCATTACAAAAGCAAAGTCGAGCATGTGGGTCTGCACCCGGATTTTGATCAGGATGGAATCTTGTTTGCTTAGTGCGAGGGGAAGGCAATCATAAAATTCTCGGTTCCTTCGCACCAGAAAATATGGAAAAAACAGGGGCAGAAAGGGTAAAATACAGCCTTGCCTGTCAGCATGAAGATGCAATCCCCATAAAATTTGTTCCATATGCGCAAAAGTGCCCCACTGTTTTGTGCACTTTTGCTGTCGCTCTCCGCAAGGAGAGCGTGGATAGAAATTATTAACGAGGTTTGGGCCAATTTCAGCGGGTTTGTCGCTCTCCGCAAGGAGAGCGTGGATAGAAATTGCCGTGATGCGGCAAAACCCCGGCAAACATTATGGTCGCTCTCCGCAAGGAGAGCGTGGATAGAAATCCCAGCTCTATAAGGCGCTTGCTCATGTCCGTTGGTCGCTCTCCGCAAGGAGAGCGTGGATAGAAATTATGGGCTTGGACGGGAGGTTTAAACTGTGACAGTCGCTCTCCGCAAGGAGAGCGTGGATAGAAATCTGTTGTTCCTGCTGAGCTCACAACGCTTGTCAATGTCGCTCTCCGCAAGGAGAGCGTGGATAGAAATCAGGCGGCGGACATATCAACGAGCCGGGAAGCAGTCGCTCTCCGCAAGGAGAGCGTGGATAGAAATATCCCAAAACCCGGAAAAGTCAGAGTAGTAGAAGTCGCTCTCCGCAAGGAGAGCGTGGATAGAAATTATAAAGAAAGGCCGGGCCAGAAGGCCCGGCCAAAGTCGCTCTCCGCAAGGAGAGCGTGGATAGAAATCGAGGTGGAAAACGGTTTTGCCGGGGTACTTTTCGTCGCTCTCCGCAAGGAGAGCGTGGATAGAAATACATTATCATTACCTCTTGTAACAACATAATTGTTGTCGCTCTCCGCAAGGAGAGCGTGGATAGAAATTATTGACGATTTAGAGCCGTCCAGAACCCGCAAAGTCGCTCTCCGCAAGGAGAGCGTGGATAGAAATATCGGTCCGTTAATATTTAGCGTCCAGCCGCGAAAGTCGCTCTCCGCAAGGAGAGCGTGGATAGAAATACACGCTCCATCAAGTGCCCCATAGGCAGAATTAAGTCGCTCTCCGCAAGGAGAGCGTGGATAGAAATAAGGCGTTTTCTGGCTTCCTTATCGGCGGTATTAACAGTCGCTCTCCGCAAGGAGAGCGTGGATAGAAATCCCATTGTTCCGGCTGAACTCACAACATTAGTTAGTCGCTCTCCGCAAGGAGAGCGTGGATAGAAATAACGCATCGCCAAGCCTTTTCGCGAACAATTTAAGTCGCTCTCCGCAAGGAGAGCGTGGATAGAAATGCTTGATGATACACATCAGCGGGGACTTTTTCCAGTCGCTCTCCGCAAGGAGAGCGTGGATAGAAATTGTATATCCCGGTACTTGGTCGGGGTCTATCCTTGTCGCTCTCCGCAAGGAGAGCGTGGATAGAAATTTTTTCTGTCCATGAAGTCTTTGCCAACTTTGAGTCGCTCTCCGCAAGGAGAGCGTGGATAGAAATACCCGGATGGCCGCCTGACGTGCTGCGAATATGGTCGCTCTCCGCAAGGAGAGCGTGGATAGAAATATCCAGGATTATAATGCTTGTGTTAGGGCTGGAAAAGGTCGCTCTCCGCAAGGAGAGCGTGGATAGAAATAAAATGATCTGCAGACAGTAACCGGCCATTGTCGTGTCGCTCTCCGCAAGGAGAGCGTGGATAGAAATGCTGCTGGCAGTTGGCCGCGCGGGATGAATCTATTGTCGCTCTCCGCAAGGAGAGCGTGGATAGAAATTTGACTATTTTTCGGGCGTGATGCGCCAAAATCCGTCGCTCTCCGCAAGGAGAGCGTGGATAGAAATCTCGCTCCTGAAATGTCAAGTCAAGAAGTATTCCGGGTCGCTCTCCGCAAGGAGAGCGTGGATAGAAATCCTGAACGGTTTTGCAATGCGTTGAAACACTTGCGGTCGCTCTCCGCAAGGAGAGCGTGGATAGAAATGGCAAAATTATGAGTGTTTCCAGTGGATAAAAGCGTCGCTCTCCGCAAGGAGAGCGTGGATAGAAATGCCTCATTGATCGCGGCAATAATCTTGCGTTTACAGTCGCTCTCCGCAAGGAGAGCGTGGATAGAAATAGTGTTTTACCGATTACTTGTGCGTCCATTTTCGGTCGCTCTCCGCAAGGAGAGCGTGGATAGAAATCGAAGCAAGTCAGACTGTCAGAGAACCATTTTTGGTCGCTCTCCGCAAGGAGAGCGTGGATAGAAATTACGCATACCGTGGGTGTGTGGGGGAAGCCAACCCAGGTCGCTCTCCGCAAGGAGAGCGTGGATAGAAATCCGACCACCGTGCCAAGACTGCCCGGCTCCGGGTAGTCGCTCTCCGCAAGGAGAGCGTGGATAGAAATTGGAGGCGCTGGATGGTGGCGGTGTCCGTCTTGGGGTCGCTCTCCGCAAGGAGAGCGTGGATAGAAATGCGGGCAATGCCTACCGTGCCAGGCATGGGGTAGTCGCTCTCCGCAAGGAGAGCGTGGATAGAAATCCCTATTTGCTTAGGCAGTTTGGCCGGGCCTTCTGTCGCTCTCCGCAAGGAGAGCGTGGATAGAAATGCTGCTGGCAGTTGGCCGCGCGGGATGAATCTATTGTCGCTCTCCGCAAGGAGAGCGTGGATAGAAATAACCGATGACGTATCAGCGGGCGGAAAAATTAAGGAGTCGCTCTCCGCAAGGAGAGCGTGGATAGAAATAGGCGCTAAAGCCGATAGCGCGACACAGTGGACCGCGTCGCTCTCCGCAAGGAGAGCGTGGATAGAAATGGCAATCCATACAAAAAGCCATGAATATGCCAGGGTCGCTCTCCGCAAGGAGAGCGTGGATAGAAATTTTTTATGTCTGAAGAACAAAAAGCCCTTGACAAGTCGCTCTCCGCAAGGAGAGCGTGGATAGAAATTCCCGGTGTGCTAGGCTGGTCGCCGGTAGGCCTAGCGTCGCTCTCCGCAAGGAGAGCGTGGATAGAAATATTTGTTTATTGTAAAGTCTATAAGCTATTTGGGAGTCGCTCTCCGCAAGGAGAGCGTGGATAGAAATGTCAAGTGTAGCTACACTTGCTGTGCTTGCTATTCGTCGCTCTCCGCAAGGAGAGCGTGGATAGAAATAATTCAATGATACAGCAACAAAAAAAGAAAATCAACCGTCGCTCTCCGCAAGGAGAGCGTGGATAGAAATGCTACTGCTCTTTTGGTCTATTTGGCGCTGATACGGTCGCTCTCCGCAAGGAGAGCGTGGATAGAAATGAGTATATCCAGGCCGGTACTGGCATTCTTAATTTGTCGCTCTCCGCAAGGAGAGCGTGGATAGAAATTACTCTTCTGGTCTATTTGGCGTTGATACGGTATCGTCGCTCTCCGCAAGGAGAGCGTGGATAGAAATGCGTAAAATTACTATTACGGTTGATGACGTCACCATTGTCGCTCTCCGCA
>OFMD01001636.1_pt1 | contig 13252 bp, 10 predicted proteins | sample 1541211 | NCBI WGS metagenome assembly OFMD01 (sample SAMN04209231, study PRJEB22552) | human gut metagenome | biome: gut; material: feces | host: Homo sapiens | place: USA: Oklahoma | reverse complement strand
AGGTTCAAAAGGTTTGTTTGCTCTTGATAATTTATGGGATGGCTTGGGAGCCTTGACGGTTATCAAACCGAATGTGAAGTATTTCTTTGGCAAGATGACAATGTATCCCAGTTATCACCGTCAGGGACGTGATATGATTCTTTACTTCCTCAATAAGCATTTTGGCGATAAGGATAAACTGATTACTCCGATGAAATCGTTGGAAATTGAAACGGACCCGGAACTATTGAAGAACTTGTTTTGTTATGAATCTTTCAAGGAGGATTATAAGGTGCTTAATACTGAGGTGCGTAAGTTGGGTTATAATATCCCCCCATTGGTAAATGCATATATGAGTTTATCTCCGACGATGCGCATGTTTGGTACTGCTATTAATTATGGATTTGGTGATGTTGAAGAAACAGGTATTTTGATTGCTGTCAATGAAATATTGGAAGAGAAGCGTGTGCGTCATATTGAATCTTTTGTGAAACAGCATCCGGAATCATTGAAGATAACCTCGGGGGCGCATCCTGTTTTAACGAAATAAGTAATTGTATATACATAGAGAGGCCGTGAGGCCGGACAGGTAATTGCCGGAAGGCAGTTGAAGTATTCGGGCAGGTGTAAACTTGCCCGAATGTTTTTTAGGGATAACCTGTGTCGTTTTTCTCCGATACATTAAAATCACTCAGAAACAGTTGATGATATAATAAGTTGCACATACTTATGCCTTCATGCTCTTGTTTTTTGTTTCTTTTGTCGATGAAAGTAAGATATTCGTTAGTCACGGCTGTGGTTAAGTTTAACCACGGCCGTGGCTAAGCAATTGCAATAGGCTTCTATACAGCCGGAAGACTGTTGCCTTTTATTTTGCGGTAAAGGTCGAGCGCGTATACGTCGGTCATTCCGGATATATAATCGAGTACAGCCTGTATTTTTTCATACAAGGTAGGTGCATTCACATTATATTGGCTTGACATACGATTGATAAGTAGCTGTGAATAAGCTTTTTCTGGCGTACGCACTGCATTGATCATCAAGTCGATCAGCGTGCTGATTACCCGGAAACCGGCAAGTTCTATATCCAGCACATCACTCGAACGGTAAATCTTATGAAAAGCAATCTCCGAACAATGCTGGTATGCCTCTTTTAAAGGAGAACCGATATGTTTGATGAGTGACCCTTCAAACTCTCCTGAAAGGATTTCTTCTTCATGCTCTACGAATACCCGGGTGCATTCTTTTATCAATGCTCCGATGACTGAAGAACGAAGATAGGCAATCTGTTCATTAACATCCGTTACAATCCGGCAAATCTCTTCTATTCGCTGCTTTCTTTTGTCATCGAAGAATAAACTATATAACTCTTTTGTCTCGGCATGGGTCAGTAACTTCAGCTTGTGAGCGTCTTCTATATCCATCATTTGATAACAGATATCGTCTGCTGCTTCTACCAGATAAACCAGCGGATGACGGGCGTATCTCAATGGTTCTCCTTCTTGGCTCAGCCGGGTGATTCCCAACTCGGTAGCTATTTTTTGGAAATCGGCTTCTTCGCTCAGAAAGAAGCCGAACTTTGATTTTTTTCCTGCCAGACGTGAAGAAAAAGGATACTTTACAATAGAGGCCAGGGTGGAATAAGTCATCACGAATCCACCTTTACGTCTTCCTTCAAACTGATGCGTCAAGAGCCGGAAAGCATTGGCGTTTCCTTCAAAGTGTATCAAATCATCCCATTCTATCGATGAAAGCTCTTCTTTCAAGGCTATTCCTTTCCCTTCCGAGAAGTAAGTTGAGATGGCTTTCTCTCCGGAATGTCCGAAAGGAGGGTTCCCTAAATCATGTGCCAGACAAGCTGCCGATACGATAGAGCCTATTTCTGATATATGAGAGTCTGCCAGTTCAGGATGTTTCTGCAATAGCCGGCTGGCCACATCATTTCCCAAAGAGCGCCCTACACACGACACTTCCAGACTGTGCGTCAGGCGGTTGTGCACGAATATGCTTCCCGGCAATGGAAATACCTGCGTTTTGTTTTGCAAACGACGGAAAGGGGCAGAGAAAATCAGCCGGTCATAGTCGCGTTGAAACTCGGAGCGGTCGTCTTTCCGTGCTTCGTGCAGCTCTTCCAGGCCGAAGCGTTTATTTGATATTAATTGTTTCCAGTTCATAATTCGGGGTTTATATGTTTGCAAAAGTATAAAATCTCCGTTTAAAAAACTGTAAACGCTTAGATAAATCCATTGAATTGTGTAGATTTGCATCTTATTAGATAAGTTAATTTTGAAAATGAAAGTACAGGTAATCAATAAATCAAAGCATCAGCTTCCCCAATATGCTACCGGGCAATCGGCGGGAATGGATATCCGCGCTAATTTGGACGAACCGATTGTATTAAAACCTTTGCAGCGCTGTCTTGTTCCGACAGGATTGTATATTGCCCTTCCCAAAGGGTTTGAGGCACAAATCCGCCCACGCAGCGGCTTGGCTCTCAAGAAAGGTATTGGTGTATTAAATTCTCCCGGTACTATCGATGCCGATTATCGGGGAGAGATTTGTATTATCCTGATTAACTTTTCGGCGGAGGAATTTACGATAGAAGACGGAGAGCGAATTGCACAGATGGTCATTGCCCGTCATGAACAGGCCGAATGGCAGGAAGTGGAAGTCTTGGATGAAACTGAACGTGGTGCCGGGGGCTTTGGACATACCGGTAAAAACTAGAATAGAATAATGAATAACAGACAAACAACTAAAAGATATTTGCCGCTATTGTGGCTTTGCCTTGTGGCTCTGCTCATGTCGTGCGGAACCATGCGGAAGGCGTCTTCTTCCCAAAAAACGCCGGCAGAAGAGCAGAAAGACCCGCTGACACCCGAACAGCGACGTAAATACGATTATTTTTTCCTGGAAGCACTCCGCATGAAGGAAAAAGGTGACCTTGACGCCGCTTTTGAAATGTATAGCCATTGCTTGGACATTTATCCGCAGGGGGCGGCGACTTTATATGAGATAGCTAAATTTTATATGTTCCTCAATCAGCCTGACAAGGGTGAAAGGGCTTTGAAGGAGGCAGTGGCGGCCGACCCGAATAATTATTGGTATAATCAGACACTTGCTGCTTATTATCAAAATAAAGGGGAGGCGGCAAAAGCAATCTATGTTTATGAAGACATGGTAAGTCATTTCCCAAAACGATTGGAACCATTGATGTCGTTGGTGGACCTTTATAACCGTACCAAAGACTATCAGCAGGTAATCAATACACTGAATCGCCTGGAGGAACGTGATGGAAAGTCCGAGGCTATCAGTATGGAGAAGTTCCGCATGTATTTGGCGATGGACAACGACGAACAAGCGTTTACCGAAATCGAGAATCTTGCGAAAGAATATCCATACGATATGCGCTATCTCACTATCTTGGGAGATGTTTATATGAACAACGGAAAGGAAGAAGAGGCGTATTCCATCTTCCAGAAGGTGTTGAAAGAAGAACCGGGATATGCTCCTGCCATGCTGTCTATGGCTACTTATTACGAGAAGAAGGGAGAAGACAGTCTGTATCAGGCTCAGTTGGACTCTATACTGTTGAACGACAGGGTGGAGAGCAATACTAAGATGAACATCATGCGTCAGCTCATTCTTCGTTCGGAACAAACCGACAAGGATAGTATCAAGATAGCCGGTTTGTTTAATTCCATGCTCGAAAGAAAACAGGAGAATGCGGACATCGCTATGTTGGCAGCTCAATATCTGCTGACCAAGAAGATGGACAAGGAATCCGTTCCTGTGCTTCATAAGGTGCTTGAGATTGATCCCGAAAACATTCCTGCCCGCCTGCAACTTCTGAGTTTCGCCATTCGCGAGCAAGATATGGATGAGGTGATAGCACTTTGTACTCCGGCATTGGAGTATACTCCCGAAACATTGGAATTCTATTATTATCTGGGACTTGCCTACCATCAGAAAGATCAGCCTGACGAGGCACTCGAAGTTTTTAAGAAAGGGGTGAACCAGGTAAATGAGAAAAGCGATAAGAATATCGTATCAGATTTCTATGCCATTATGGGAGATTTGTATCATATCAAGAAAATGAATGTCGAGGCATACGCTGCTTATGATTCGGCTTTGGTTTATAAAGAGGATAATATCGGTGCTCTCAATAATTATGCTTATTATCTGTCGGTAGAACGCGAGCACTTGGATAAAGCGGAAGAAATGAGTTATCGCACTGTCAAGGCTGAGCCGACAAACGGAACTTATCTCGACACATACGCGTGGATACTTTTTGAAAAAGGAAAGTATGCTGAAGCCCGTATTTATATTGATCAGGCCATGCAGAACGAGGGTGACAAGAGTTCGGTGGTGGTGGAACATTGCGGAGATATTTATTATATGAGCGGCGAAAAGGAAAAGGCATTGGAGTATTGGCGACAAGCCGAGAAACTTGCCAATGAACCGCCTCAAGAAGGCAGTGAACCGCGTGACGAGAAGGAATTGAAATTATTAAAGAAGAAGATTGCACAAAAGAAATACTTTGCAGAATGATGAAGCGTATCTATATTTATTTGTTCGGAGCCGTATTGCTGGCATTCGTTTCTTCCTGTTCTTCTACCAAGAACATGAGAAAGAGCGTGTCTATCGGTAATTTGTCGGAAACGGAGTATATGACTGAGGTTCTCAACCGTGCGCCGGCATGGGATGCTTTGACGGCAAAGATGTCAATGGCTGTCGACCTGAACGGAAAGGGAGCTACCAAAATAAGCGGCACTATCCGCATGAAGCGTGATGAAGTGATACAATTGTCTCTTACAGCTCCGTTTATCGGCATCGAAGTGGCGCGCGCCGAAATCTCTCCCGATGGGATATTGGTGATGGACCGCCTGAACAAGCGTTACGTGCAGGTATCGTTTGCAGAGCTTAAGGGGTTGGCAAAGGCAGATTTGGACTTTCACTCCCTGCAGGCATTGTTTCTGAACGAAATCTTCCTTCCCGGTAAGACAACATTATCTGCTCGCGATATTTCGGCATTCACCGTTCATCCCGAAAACGAGCATGCCGTGCTTGAGGTGAAGAACGGAAAGAAGTTTGCTTATCGCTTCCGCACCACAGCTGATGAAGGGTTGCTGAAAGAAAGCCATATCGGACTGGCAGGCACTTCTTACGGATTGCGTTGGAAGTATGATAAGTTCCGTCCGTTGGAGAAAAAACAGTTCCCGAGTCACATGTTTGTTTCCTTTGAAGGAGGCAAGAAGCCCGTCACGGCCACTTTTGACTTTTCCCGTCTGTCTACCGGCAGTGATTGGGAAACCCATACCGATGTGCCCAAGAAATATGATAAAGTTGAATTGCAAGATTTGCTCAAACAGCTCATTAAGAAATGAAACGTATCTTCCTACTGTGTATCGCCTGTTGTTTTCTGAGTGCACTGTCGGCACAGAGCACCCGGAAGATTAGGGAGCTGGAAAACAAACGGAAAGAATTGCATCAGCAGATTGCTGAGTCGGAGACTCTGTTGCAATCTACCAAAAAGGATGTGAAAAGCCAATTGGAAAATCTGGCTCTGCTCACCGGGCAGATAGAAGAGCGTAGAAGATATATCCATACCATCGAAACGGATGTGAATACACTGGCAAAGGAAATAACAACTTTGCAACGCCAGTTGACCGCCTTGCAGCGGGACCTGAAGGAGAAAAAGAAGAAATACGAGGCATCTGTGCAGTATATGTACCGTAATAAGTCTGTGCAGGAGAAACTGATGTTTATTTTTTCTGCTGAAAACCTGAGCCAAACGTATCGTCGTATGCGTTATGTGCAGGAGTATGCCAACTATCAGCGTCTTCAGGGACTTGAGATAGAGCGTAAGCAACGTCAGGTAGTGTCGAAGAAGAAAGAATTGGAACAAACCCGCAAAGCAAAAGAGAATCTTTTAAAGCAAGGAGAAACAGAAAAAGCCAAGCTTGAAATTCAGGAAAAAGACCGTCAGACACTTTTGGCTAATCTTAAGAAGAAGCAGAAAGGAATACAGAATGAAATTTCCAAGAAAAAACGTTCTGCACAACAACTGAATGCACAGATAGATCGGTTGATAGAGATTGAAATAGAAAAAGCCCGTAAGCGTGCTGAAGAGGAAGCGCGCCGTAAGGCCGCTGCCGAAGCTGCTGCACGCAAGGCTGCTGCGGCAAAAGCAGCCGAAGAGAATAAAAAGAGCAGTGGGGAAACTGCCTCTACTTCAAAATCGGGTGTTAAAACTTCGGGAAAGAAGGTGGCACCGGTGGAAAAATTCAATTTGAATAATGAAGATCACCGGTTGTCAGGCAATTTTGAGCGTAACCGCGGAATATTGCCGATGCCTGTCACGGGACCGTATGTCATTGTGAGTCATTACGGACAGTATGCTGTGGACGGACTGCGTAATGTGAAGTTGGATAATAAGGGAATTGATATCAAAGGCAAACCGGGTGCAAAGGCACGTGCAATTTTTGATGGAGAAGTTTCGGCTATATTCCAATACAATGGCTTGAATAATATTTTGGTGCGCCATGGTAACTATATATCGGTTTATTGCAATCTCTCTTCTGTAGCTGTGTCCAAAGGAAGTAAAGTAAGTACGAAAACTATACTTGGCACTATTCATACTGATAGTTCAGGTAATTCGGTTCTTCATTTCCAACTGCGTAAAGAGACAGCGAAGCTGAACCCCGAGCTTTGGTTGGGAAGATAAGTTCCCCGGCTTGTGGCAAGCAGGAATTGCTTTCACACAAAAATCCCATGAATAGGAGATTTAAGTATCTGTTATGTGTGAAAGCACATCGCATCAACTTTTCTGACGGAGGAGAATGTTGTTTCCATTCTCGTCTCGAAAGACCTTGGTCTTTTCTGAAAACTTCAAGGTCTTCTTTTAAAATCTCAAAGTCTTTTTTTAAAACTCTTTGGTCTTTTGAAAACATTTACTTTTCTCTCTTGATAAATAATTCATATTTCTATCGGATACCCCGATTATTAAAATGTTAAACGATTTTCTTGATAAAAGATTGTTTTTGTATTAAAAAATGCATAGCTTTGTTCATCAGCTTCTGTCTCTTAAGAAGAATTGATATGGGATTTATAAAAATGATATGTAATACTATGAGTCACTGGGTACCTATAAAGTATATATCCGAGAAATATCAAATAGATGAAAATTATATTTGTAATTTGATTGTACGGAAAGTTGTTACTTCGTCCCAAATTGGGAGAAAGGTAAAACTGATAGACGAGGATTCGTTTGTTTCCTATTTGGATTTGCATAAAGAGATAGAAGATAAAAAGGAAATCATTGCTCAGCTGCGTGATACTGACAGAATGCTGGATGTAGAATTGAGGGCTTGCAATGAAACCCACGTTGCTTTTGAAGTGCAACAAAGGATTTTATTCCGTGTCTATCGGGCATTTGTGCAGGCTTTTTCCCTGTTTATCAGAAATGAGGAAGAACGCGGTATCTTTTTGTCGCTCAGTATGGGAGAACGGTTGGATTTGATTGCTTCAAAATATTCTCATACACTTCAGACTACATTGAAGATATACAAGAATACTGTTGACCGTGTTTGCAAAAAGAGCTTTAATTTTATAGAAGAGCAGCGGGGTAATGTGACAAAGCTGGAGAAACTGAATCGGAATATGAGGGAAGTGTGTGCCAGGCTGAGAAATGGGGAGGTGAGGCAACGGGCGAAATGTGATCCCAAGTTGAGGCACAAGGAATGTGAAAGTGCTGAAGTGATGAGGTTGACATTAAGTACAAAGCTTCGGTATGAATTGTCAAAGGAGAGGGATACGGTTAAAATTTTGCGAATCAGATTGCATGACTTTGAAAATGAGCAACTGCAAAAGACAGAACAAATAAAGAAAGTTCGGCAACAAGAGGAGCAGGAGCAAAAAAAACAACGGGAAGTAGAACTATGGTTGCAAGAAAAACGATTGAAGGCAGAACAACTGTGGATGGAAGAGCTGATGAAAGAAAAGTTTTTGCTGCAGGAACAGTTGAGTGACGAGAAAGTACGGGTAAAGAATATGCAAATGAAGTTGACAGAAGTGGAAAGTGCCTTATCTGATTGGAAGCAAAAATATAGCGAAATGCAGCGCGAGTATCGGGCATACGTTGCTAAAGTGGAAGCCAATGGTTTTAAATACTTGATGATTAATTTGAAGAAATGGATAAAGAATAATTATTTATTATTGCTGCTTGTGGCTTTAGCTGTTTGGGTTATTTACTTACTGTATCAACTGTTTTTTATGCTTTTCTGAAAATGAAATGATACGTTCTGATGGTATAGCGTGTCAAAGCCGATTTTGTTATCGTGTTGTCACTTTGGCACGCCTTTCCTATCATATTAATTATATCACCAATCCGTCCAACAATTCTATATACAGCCCGATGGCTTCTTCTATTTCCGATACCATAATATATTCATCGGCCGTGTGAGAACGTGAGGATTTGCCCGGTCCCATTTTTACCGATGGGAATTTCATTAAAGCCTGATCGGACAAGGTAGGCGAGCCAAATGGAACACGGCCCAACTGAATAGCACGTCTGACAAACGGATGTCCAGCATCAATGTGGGATGAATTCAGACGGAACGAACGCGCTTTGGCTTCACTCTTGATGTGAGTGCTGATTTCATTAAATAATTCTTCGTTGGAATAACATTCATTACTGCGGATGTCTACAACAAACGTGCAGATATCGGGAATGACATTGTGTTGGGTTCCGGCATTGATTTGGGTAACACTCATTTTGACCGGTCCCAATAAAGGAGACTCCTTTGGAAAACGATAGTCACGAAACCACCTGATATCCTCCAATACTTTATATATAGCGTTGTCACCTTCATTGCGTGCTGCATGCCCCGCTTTTCCGTGAGCTGTCACATCGACCACCATCAAACCTTTCTCTGCTATGGCAGGTTGCATCTCTGTTGGTTCTCCTACAATACCCAATGCAATGGGTGGAAGCTGGGGCAAAACACTTTCAATACCGTTCTTGCCTGACACTTCTTCTTCGCATGAAGCCAAAAAGATAAGGTTATAAGCCTGTTCGGTGGTAGATAAATGACGGTAAACTTGAAATAAAGATACTACACTGGCACACGCATCATTACTGCCCAGTCCGTAAATTTTTCCGTTCTCAGCCTTCGGAGTGAAGGGATGTTTGCGCCAGCCGTTCACAGGCTTTACAGTATCGATGTGCGAATTGAGCAAGATAGTAGGTTTGTTCAAGTCAAACATGGGGCTGATGCACCAAATGTTGTTTCCCGAACGGCCTGTCATAATACCGGTCTCTTCAATATAGTTTTGAAGAAAATCGGCAGCAGCTTCCTCTTCTCTGCTCAGCGAAGGGATGCCTATTAGCGAATTCAGCAACGTGGTTGCTTCTGAAGTGTAATATGCTAAGTCAATCATATCGATTTTATAATTATTGTGCGGCAAAGATACGATTTTTGCCCGGTAAAGTATGCTTAAAAGTAGTGATAATTAAGTTATGTATGCAACTAATTTTAAAGACGGGATTCTTGTAACTCTTTGATTGGTCGGGAAAATTAATGCCTGTTTATGATGGATAATTCCAAATTAAACGATAACTTTGCCACGTATTTAAAATAATTTATAATGAGCAATTCCCAATTATCTGTCCTGATTCAGCGTCAGGCTGAGAAATATGGCGACCGTGTAGCCCTGAAATATCGTGATTATGATACTGAAACTTGGGTTCCGGTCTCATGGAAACAATTTGCCGAAACGGTAACAACGACTTCCAATGCACTTCTTGAGTTAGGTGTAGGTGTACAAGAAAATATTGGTGTCTTTTCTCAAAATAAGCCCGAATGCCTTTATGTGGATTTTGGCGCTTTTGGTATTCGTGCAGTGACTATTCCTTTTTATGCCACAAGCTCGGAGGCCCAAGTGCTTTATATGCTGGGGGATGCGGATATCCATTACCTTTTTGTGGGTGAACAGTTACAGTATGATGTTGCCTTCCGGGTGATGTCGCTTGGCACACAATTGAAGCAGATTATTATTTTTGATAAGGATGTAAAGCGCGATAAGCGTGATACCTCTTCGATTTACTTTGACGAATTCCTGAAGTTGGGCAAAGCTCGTCAACATCAGGCGGAAGTGGACAAGCGCATTGCCGAATCGGGTAATGGGGATATTGCCAATATCCTTTATACCAGTGGAACGACGGGCGACAGCAAGGGGGTAATGTTACATCATTCTTGTTATGAAGGAGCTATCAAGGCACACAATGAGCGTTTCCCGCAATTGGGTGACCAAGAAGTAGTGATGAATTTCCTGCCTTTTACCCATGTGTTTGAGCGTGCCTGGAGTTATTGGTGTATTTCTATGGGTTGCCAGTTGGCTATCAATTTGCGTCCGGTGGATATTCAGAAGACCATCAAGGAGATTCGTCCGACAGCCATGTGCAGTGTCCCTCGTTTTTGGGAGAAAGTGTATTCCGGAGTTCAGGAGAAAATCAATGAAACGACCGGAGTGAAGAAAAAACTGATGCTGGATGCATTGAAAGTAGGTCGTGAGCATAATATAGGATATGTATGCAAGGGACTTACGCCTCCGGCCTTGCTTCACATGAAATACAAATTTTATGAGAAGACTATTTATAGCTTGCTGAAGAAGACCATCGGTATTGAGAATGGTCGCTTCTTTCCGACTGCCGGAGCTGCCATTCCACCTGCTGTTCAGGAATTTATATTGTCGGTAGGTATTAATATGGTGGCGGGATATGGATTGACAGAGTCAACTGCAACCGTGTCTTGCGAAAATGACTTTGATCATGTGGTAGGCTCTGTAGGGCGTATTATGCCGCATGTGGAAGTGAGGATTGGCGAAAACAATGAGATATTGCTTCGCGGTGTCGGCATTACGCATGGGTATTATAAGAAAGAAGCGGCAACAAAGGCTGCCTTTACTGAAGACGGATGGTTTCATACGGGTGACGCCGGTTATATCAAGGACGGACATTTATTCCTTACTGAGCGTATTAAGGATTTGTTTAAAACTTCAAATGGGAAATATATTGCTCCTCAAGCTATCGAAGCTAAGTTGGTGGTGGACCGATATATCGATCAGATTTCCATTATTGCGGATGAGCGTAAGTTTGTTTCGGCTTTAATCATTCCGGAATATAAATTGGTAAAAGAGTACGCCGAAAAGAAAGGCATCAAGTATGCTTCTATGGAAGAGCTGTTGCAGGACCAACAGATTATCGATTTATTTAAGGAACGAATTGATACGCTTCAACAGCAATTCGCACATTATGAGCAGATTAAACGTTTTACCTTATTGCCCCATCCTTTCAGTATGGAACGCGGTGAACTGACTAATACGTTGAAGATAAAGCGCAATGTGTTGAATAAGAATTATGCTGCCGAAATAGAGAAGATGTACGAAGAATAAAGAATTTGATTCATTTGTATTTTAGGCACGGATTGTACGGAATGCATTGTTCTTTCATTAAAAACAGTGAAATCCATGTAATCAGTGCCTAAATTGTTATATCTTTGCAACTTAAAAGAAAAATTCCTCAAAATGATAACAATAGAGCAACTGAAAGACGTAAAAGAACGTACCGCTGCCCTCGAAAGATACTTGGACATTGAGAATAAACTTGTTCAGGTGGAAGAAGAACAGCTTCGTACACAAGCGCCCGGATTTTGGGATGATGCCAAGAAAGCTGAGGCACAGATGAAGAAAGTAAAAGAGATTCAGAAATGGATTGACGGATATCGTGAGGTAAAGACTTTGTCAGACGAATTGGAATTGTCTTTTGATTTCTTTAAAGATGACTTGGTGACCGAGGAAGAAGTGGATGTCGCTTATTCCAAAGCGCTCACTGCTGTAGAATCTTTGGAGTTGAAAAATATGCTTCGTCAGGAAGCCGACCAAATGGATTGTGTGCTGAAAATCAATTCGGGAGCCGGAGGTACCGAAAGTCAGGACTGGGCATCCATGTTGATGCGTATGTATATGCGTTGGGCCGAAACAAACGGTTATAAACTGAGCATCGCCAATCTTCAGGAAGGTGACGAGGCCGGTATCAAAGCTGTGACTATGAACATTGAAGGCAGTTTTGCTTATGGTTATTTAAAGGGTGAGAATGGTGTGCATCGTTTGGTACGTGTTTCTCCTTATAATGCTCAGGGAAAACGTATGACGTCTTTTGCTTCTGTATTCGTAACTCCGTTGGTTGACGACAGTATTGAGGTAAATATTGAACCGGCACGTATGAGTTGGGATACATTCCGAAGCGGTGGAGCCGGCGGACAGAACGTAAATAAGGTAGAATCCGGTGTACGTTTGCGTTATCAGTATAAAGATCCTTATACAGGAGAAGAAGAAGAAATCTTGATTGAAAATACCGAGACTCGTGATCAGCCGAAGAATAAGGAAAATGCAATGCGCCAGTTGCGCTCTATCCTTTACGACAAGGAGCTGCAGCATCGCATGGAAGAACAGGCCAAGGTAGAAGCCGGAAAGAAGAAGATAGAATGGGGGTCGCAAATCAGAAGTTATGTATTTGACGACCGTCGTGTGAAAGATCATCGCACGAACTACCAGACATCAGACGTAAATGGCGTGATGGATGGAAAGATTGACGACTTTATTAAAGCGTATCTCATGGAATTCTCGGGTTCGGAGAATGCGTAAAAAGTAAGTAATTTATTTGTTTTCTCCCGGAAACTTTGTACTTTTGAAGGTCTCAAAAGAGAAAGTTTAATCTTAAAATAAAATATTTATGGGAAAGAATAAGAAAGCTAATCATAGCAAGCACGAAGAGGAGAAAGCAAACAAAATAGTAAAAGGTATATTTATCGCTTTGATAGTACTGGCTCTGATCACTATGGTAGGGTATGCTGTCTATGGATAAAACCGCAAGAAATAACTGAAGTCCTGCCGGAAAATCCGTGCGGGACTTTTTTGTTATATTAATAAGGAAATAAGATGGCACAGGAGATAGAACGAAAATTTTTGGTTGTCGATGATAGCTATAAGCAGGAGGCAGCTGATGTTGTTAATCTATGCTGCGAAGCTCTAGTTAAACTGCATCAAAAGTGTTGTATTTCCATTCGATTTGTTATGCAGACAATTCACAATTTACAGCGCTTCGCCGATATTGTCCCTAGCATTCGAGGCTTGGATCGTCATTATGATGCTTTCTTCCCTGTTGACAATGCCGATTGCAGTTTTTTGACAGATTTCGACAGCATTGCGGAAG
>OFMD01001633.1_pt1 | contig 13272 bp, 8 predicted proteins | sample 1541211 | NCBI WGS metagenome assembly OFMD01 (sample SAMN04209231, study PRJEB22552) | human gut metagenome | biome: gut; material: feces | host: Homo sapiens | place: USA: Oklahoma | reverse complement strand
TCACAGCTATGTTAAAACGACTAAAATCAGTCAGCATGATGCTGTTCCTAATGGGAGCCTCTACCGGAGCAGCGTATGCGGTTAGCAATCCCGGCATAACCGATGTGAAAATTGCACAGCAAGACGGAGCTTGTACCGGTATTGTAAAAGATGCAACCGGTGAAACCGTCATTGGAGCTTCAGTAGTAGTAAAAGGTACTACTAACGGAACAATCACCGGAATTGATGGTGACTTCTCTTTATCTAATGTGAAGAAGGGTGACGTTATTGTTATTTCATTTGTAGGTTATATCAGTCAAGAAATCGTTTGGGATGGAAAACCTGTCAATGTCACTTTGAAAGATGATACTCAAACACTGGATGAAGTAGTGGTTGTGGGTTATGGTACACAGAAGAAAGTGAATGTAACCGGTGCCGTGGGAATGGTGGATTCCAAGGTTATTGCTGCCCGTCCGGTGCAAAACGTGTCGCAAGCATTGCAGGGTGTTATTCCTGGTTTGAACTTGACAGTAGGTAACTCGGGTGGTTCGCTGGACGGCGAAATGAACATCAATATCCGTGGTACAGGTACTATCGGTGATGGCTCCGGATCTTCTCCGTTGGTGTTGATTGATGGTATTGAGGGAAATTTGAATACTGTAAACCCTAATGACATTGAATCTGTATCAGTATTGAAAGATGCTGCATCGGCTTCTATTTACGGTGCCAGAGCTTCGTTCGGTGTTATCTTGGTAACAACGAAAAGCGGTAAAAGTGGTAAAACCAATGTCAATTACTCTGGAAACGTGCGTTTCAATGATGCTATTGGAATCCCTGAACTGATGGATTCTTATACTTTTGCACAATATTTCAACCGTGCTTCATCCAACCGTGGTGGTGGAGATATTTTCAGTCCGGCAGTGATGGAACGTATCAAAGCTTATCAAGAAGGTACATTGACAGCTACTACCGTAGACAATGGTTCAGGTATTTGGCAGAAATGGGCCAACGCCAACGGTAATACCGACTGGTTCGGTGAGTTTTATGACAATTGGGTTCCTTCGCAGGAGCATAACTTGAGCATTAGCGGGGGTACGGAAAAACTTCAGTATGTATTGAGCGGCAGCTTCTTGGACCAGAAAGGTTTATTGCGCCACGGTACTGATAAATTTCAACGCTATACGCTGAACAGCAAAATCACAGCAAATATCACTGATTGGTTGAAAGTGACCTTAAACAGCAAATGGACTCGTGAAGATTTTCAACGACCGACTTACTTGACTAGCAGCTTCTTCCATAACTTGGCACGTAAATGGCCGGTACATCCCGCTTATGACCCCAATGGATTCCCTATGGACGAAGGTGAAATAGAACAAATGGAAAACGGTGGTGAACAGAATAGTCAGAAAGACTATTATACCAACCAGTTGCATGTAGTTATCGAGCCTATTAAGAATTGGCGCATCAACTTGGAAGGAAGTGTGCGTACCACTACTCAGTATCAGCATTGGGAAGTATTGCCTGTACATGCTTATGATGTTAATGGAGACCCGTATTACACAGTATGGGATATGGGATACGGTTCTTATTCAGCCGGTTCTTCACGTGTAGATGAGTATTCGTGGAAAGAAAATTATTATACCACTAATATTTATTCTGACTACTTTAAGCAATTTGACAATGGACATTACTTTAAGGTAATGGCAGGTTTCAATGCCGAGCTTTACAAGAACCGCAGTATTGAAGCTATAAAGAATAATTTGATTAGTCCCGATGTACCTACCATTGATACGGCAACGGATGATCCGCAAGCTTACGGTGGTTATAATCATACTTCTGTAGCCGGTTTCTTTGCTCGTATCAACTGGAGTTACAAAGACCGTTATATGTTTGAAGCCAACGGACGCTATGATGGTTCATCACGTTTTGTAGGTGACGAACGTTGGGGATTCTTCCCATCATTCTCAGCTGGTTGGAACATTGCCAATGAAGAGTTCTTCCAAAAGTTTGGAGAAAAGACAAAGATCAACACATTGAAGTTGAGAGCATCATGGGGACAGTTGGGAAATACGAATACTAATGATGCTTGGTATCCTTTCTATCAGACTATGCCTACGGGTAGCAACTACGGATGGTTGGTTAACGGAGTACGCCCTAATTACTCTTACAATCCGGGTATGGTCAGCCTGTTGAAAACATGGGAAACTATTGAAACATGGGATATTGGTTTGGACTGGGGAGCATTCAATAACCGCTTGACAGGTTCGTTTGATTATTTCGTTCGTCATACAAAAGACATGATCGGCCCGGCCCCGGAATTATCATCTGCACTAGGTACTACCGTTCCTAAAATCAATAACTGTGATATGAAATCTTACGGTTTTGAACTTGAAATCGGATGGAGAGATCAAATAGGTGGTGTGAAATACGGTATCAAAGCTCTTTTGTCAGATGACCAGCAGAAGATTACCCGTTACCCTAATGAAAGTATGAATGTCAGCCAATACTACAAAGGCAGAATGTTGGGAGATATTTGGGGATTGACCACTATTGGCATTGCTCAAAGTCAGGAAGAAATGGATGCACATTTGGCAAAGGTAGACCAATCTACACTGGGAAGTAACTGGGGTGCAGGTGATATTATGTATGCTGACCTTGATGGAAACGGAAAAATAGATAACGGAAGCAATAAACTGGGAGATACAGGTGACTATCGCATTATCGGTAATAATACTCCGCGCTATAAATTCGGTTTGACACTGGATGCGGCATGGAAAGGTTGGGATTTCCGCGTATTCTTCCAAGGTGTAGCCAAACGCGATTTGTGGTTGGACGGATGTTATTTCTGGGGAGCCAATGCACAAGGAAACGAATGGCAGTCTACCGGTTTTGTTGAACACTGGGATTTCTGGCGTCCTGAAGGAGACCCCTTGGGAGCTAATTTGGATGCTTACTATCCGAAAGTAAATTTTGATGGTGGACGTAACGCACAAGTGCAGACCCGTTATATACAAAATGGTGCTTATATACGTATGAAAAACATCCAGTTGGGATATTCTCTGCCGGAAGCATGGATTAAGAATGCCGGTATGTCATCGGTACGTTTTTATGTATCTGCCGACAATTTGCTGACCTTTACCAGTCTGTCGGATATCTTCGATCCTGAAGCTACAGGAAGTTTGGCCGGAACAGGTCCCGGAAAACTCTATCCGTTGCAAAAAGTTATTTCATTGGGTGTAAATGTCAACTTCTAAAAAAGATTAAGAACTATGAAACTTAAAAATATATTATTTCAGGCTTGTGCCTTGGCAGGAGGAACAATAATTCTTTCTTCTTGCAATGATTTCTTGGACAGGGAGCCTCTGTCATCGGTAACACCGGAAGTTTATTTTAGTACAACTGACCATTTTGAAGCTTATTCTATTGCCAAATATAACAACTGGTTTTCAAGCCATGCCGGATATGGTATGGGAATAGGTAATGGTGACGGAGGAACGGATAATGCTGTATCCGGGGGCTATAATTCAACACTGTATGAAAAAGGAGCATGGAAAGTTCCTCAATCAGGTGGGGGATGGTCTTTCAATGATATCCGTTATTGTAATTATTTCTTTGAAAACGCAGTTCCTAAATACGAAGCCGGCCAGGTTTCGGGTAGTGCTGCCGACATAGAACATTACATTGGCGAAATGCATTTCATGCGTGCATGGATATACTTTAGTTATTTGCGTAAGTTCGGTGATTATCCTATCATTACCGAGGTACTTCCTGATGATAAGGCAGTGCTGATGGAAAAATCGGTACGTCAACCCCGTAACTTGGTAGCCCGCTTTATTTTGGAAGACTTGGATAAAGCTATCAGTATGTTGAAAGGTTGGGGATTTGCTTCCAACAACCGTATTAATAAGGAGACTGCTTTGCTGGTAAAGTCACGTGTCGCTCTTTACGAAGCAACGTTTGAAAAATACCATAAAGGTACAGGCCGTGTACCGGGTGATGCAAATTGGCCGGGAAAGAAAGTGCATCCTAATTTCACTTTGGATGTAGACAAAGAAGTAGATTTCTTCCTGACTCAGGCTTTGGAAGCAGCCGAACAAGTTGCCGACAAAGTCACCTTGACTCAAAACACAGGAGTAGCTGATCCGGAAACTATCAGCACTACTTCAGGATGGAATCCTTATTTTGAGATGTTCGCTTCACTTGACCTGAGCAAAAACTCGGAAGTATTGCTTTGGAGATCGTATGCTAAAACCGGAAGTTACTCCATTACTCACGGAGCACCTGCATGGGTGCAGTCAGGAAGCAACAACGGTTTGCTGAAAACTTATGTGGAAAGCTTCCTTATGAAAGATGGTATGCCTTGGTATGCAGCTACAACTTCAGCTCCATACATGGGTGATAAGACATTGGATGATGTAAAAACCAACCGTGACGACCGCTTGCAATTGTTTGTGTTCAGTGAAAGCAATTTCTTGCCTGTTCATTCACAGCAAACAGCAGGTACAGTTCAATATTTCATGCCGCACCCGGTATCAAACCGTCAGGAAATGCAAGACCGCACCGGCTATCGTCTTCGTAAATATGCCAGCTTCGACCTTACACAGAATGTATGGGGTAAAGCTGAATCAACTACAGGTTGTATCATCTTCCGTGGTGTAGAGGCTTATCTGAACTATATGGAAGCTTATTATTTGAAAAACGGAAGAATAGATGGTAAAGCTGCCAACTATTGGAGAGCTGTCCGTGAACGTGCAGGTGTGGATCCTGATTTCAACAAGACCATTGCTGCAACAGATATGAACAAGGAAACAGACTGGGCTAAAAAATCGGGTGATGAAACAGTAGATGCTACTCTGTTGAACATCCGACGTGAACGTCGTTGTGAATTTATCGGTGAAGATATGCGTTATAATGACCTGATACGTTGGCGTGCTATGGATGACATGTTGTCGAAGAAGTTCATTCCGGAAGGATGTAATTTCTGGGACGAGCTCTATAAAGTAGCTAACAAAGACGAAAACGGTGCTGAAATAGAATACAGATATACCGGTTCTGAAGGTTCTAATATTTCTGATCCTTCTTTCAAATACTTGCGTCCTTACTCTGTCATGAAAGACAACAACCCTGTATATGACGGATATACTTGGGCCAAGGCAAATTATTTATCACCGTTGCCTATCCGTGAAATAGAACTGTTGTCGCCGGATGAAAATGTAGAAACTTCTGTTCTCTATCAAAATCCGTATTGGCCGACAACGATCAACGGTACTGCTATAGAATAAACGAAAGATAGTAATATGACCGATTAGGTGGAGTAATTCCACTGTTGATTCTTAAAGAAAAGAGAGTAATCCGTGATGGACTACTCTCTTTTTTTGTCTTCTTGGAGAGGCTTGGAATGCCATTATTTCATCTTATACACCAATGTTCCTCCCTTCAATATATCTTCGTGTGAGATATAGTTCTTGGTATAAGGCTCACCGTTCAGCGTAATGCTGTCAATGTATTTATGTTCTTTGGAGATGCCGTCTGCAATGACGGTGAATGTCTTTCCGTCTGCCAGGTGAAGCACAATCTTCGGCATTTGCGGAGCGCCGAACACATAGTTTCCGCTTACCGGGTCCACCGGATAGAATCCCATGGCAGAGAACATATACCACGCAGACATTTGTCCGCAATCGTCATTACCGCAAAGGCCGTCGGGCTCGGGGCGATACTGGGTATCAAATATTTCACGAACCAACTCCTGCGTACGTTCGGGACGTCCTGCCAACGCATACAGATAAGTAATGTGGTGGCTTGGCTCGTTGCCATGGGCATATTGTCCGATGAGGCCGGTGACATCTGCCTGAGTCGTTTCCAGTTTGAGTGTGAACAGCGAATCAAGCTTGTTCAAGAAAGGTTCCTCGCCGCCAAAGAGACTGATGAGTCCCGGAACATCATGCTGCACATGCCAAGTATATTGCCAGGCATTTCCTTCGGTATAGTCACCACCGGTACTTTCGGCGTGTGCCACCTGACTGGGGTTGAACGGAGTCTTCCAAGTTCCGTCCGAATTACGCGGACGCATAAACTGGGTTTCCGTATCAAACAGATTCTTGTAGAAATCCGCACGTTTGGAGAAGTAAGCCGCATCTTCTGCCTTGCCCATACGTTTAGCCATGTCTGCGGCTGCATAATCGTCGTATACCGATTCGAGGGAAGAAGAAACAGATTCGGTCTTAATCAAATCAGTGGGGAAGTAACCGTATTTCATGTACGTTTCCCAATCGGATTTCTGTTTGTGCGATACGGTCTGGGTTTGCTTGATGGCGTTGAAAGCGCGTTCGGCATCAAATCCGCGGAACCCTTTGCGGTAGGCTTCGGCTATGACGGATACACCGTGGTTGCCTACCATGGTATAGGTTTCCTTGCCCCACAATCCCCAGATGGGCAGGAAGCCTTGCACTTCGCTCTGCTCTACCAGTGAGTTGACAAAGCCGTCTACCTTTTCGGGAACCATCAGCGTGTAGAACGGATGTGCGGCACGGTAGGTGTCCCACAAGGAGAAAGTGGAATAGAATGTTCCCGTTCCTGCCTTAACCACGGAATCGGCGGCGTTGCGATACAGGCCGTCTACGTCCGAAATCTGATTGGGCTGAATCAATGCATGATAGAAACAGGTGTAGAAGTTGGTTTTCTCGTCTTCTGTTCCGGTCACGTCGATGCGGCTCAGGTAGCTGTTCCAATCGTCATGTGCCGTTTTTTTCACTCCTTCAAAGTCCCATGCGGGCACTTCGGCTTCCATATTCTTCCTGGCGCCTTCTATGCCGGTAGTGGAGAGAGCGATTTTCATCAGCAGTTCTTCGCCGGGCTGCATGTCAAAAGAGGCAATGATGCGTTTGCCTTTTTCGGTCTCACCCATAGGCAGGTAGAGGGAGTCGGTGACGGGTCGGTTGAACTTCATCACGAAGAAATAATCCTGATTGACCCAAACACTGTTGCGCACATGCCCGGTCAGGGTTTGAGCGTCTTCCCAGTTCACCTCGCATTCTTTCACCTGAGAGTGATATTGGTTTTCGTTCCATGTCGGTCCGTGTTGCAAGTCGATGAGGACGGAAGCAGAGTCGGTATTGTGATAGGTGTAGCGATGCAAGGCTGCGTGAGGAGTGGCGGTGAGTTCCGCTTTCACGTTCGGCTCGGTCAGCTCTACCGTGTAATATCCCGGTGTGGCGGCTTCCTGCTTCTTGGAGAAACGGCTGCGGTAGGCATCCCAGGCACGGGTGCGTGTTCCGGTGACAGGCATGACGAGCACGTCGCCCAAGTCCATACATCCGGTTCCGTTGAGATGTGTCTGAGTGAATCCCCAGATGATGGAGTCACTGTTGACATACTCGGAGCAATATCTCCAGCCCACCGCGCCGGTGACAGGGCTGGTTTGAATCATGCCGAAAGGTCGGCAGGCACCGGGAAAGGTATGCCCGTTGTCGGCAGCTCCGATAAAGGTGTTCACGTACTTTGTGTAGTCTGTTTCCGCCGGTTCGTTTTCAGTGGGATTGCAACTGAACAATGTCCCGGTCAGGGCTAATGTACATAGAAAATAGAAACTTTTCTTCATTGGTATTTTAATTTAATAATGAACGGATTAATAAAGTAGTGTGCCCGATATGCACCAGTAACTGTTGCTTCCTCCTTCGGGAGCTCCTTGCGGTATCCGGACGGAGAGGGTGTGTTCTCCTGCTTCCAAATCGCCCAGATAGATATATTCGGGCGTAGTCACTGTGCCGGGACACCAATTGGAACGGCTCAAGTCCGAAGAGCTCAGGCCGTTTGAGAAGTTGCCCGAGCAGGGATTGGAGTTACGGTACGTTCCGCAGTCATCGCGCCAGGGGATGAACGAGATTACTTTCTTGCCATCCAGATAAACGGTGTTGGGCTTTTGATTGAATTCATCTCCGTTCCCCCAACCGCCGTGTCCGGTGGTGAGATAGAATAGGCGTGCGTTTTTTGCCGGTTCTTTCAGGGTGAATCTCACGCGCAGGGAGTCATTCAGGAAGAAGACGGGGTAGGCTTGTCCGGCCTGTTCCAGATAATTCACGGTGTTGAACAAGGGCATGGCTTTGTTTACGCGGCGTTCGTCGTCGGGGTAATACTTCAGTTTCAGGGAGAGGCGATGTCCTTTGGCATCCCAGTTGCCTATGTAGGCTCCTATCCAGACTTCGCCTTGCAGTTGCGAGGCGAGGGGAGTGACCTCCGATTTGTAAATGACCGAGTCTACCCAGTGTTGTCCTTTCACTTTGTTGTGGTTGAACTTACGTACGCCGAATCCGGTAAAGAAACGCATCAGTTCCACGGGAGCCTCATAGTCATCTGTGGAGATGAGTGCCGGATAGTTGCCGTCTTTGGCCTGGAAGGACGGTACGCTTTTCAGGTTCCGTATGGCATCCAGGAAAGACTGTTTCTTGCCGGTCGGGATAACGAAGACGGAACCGGTGCGGTCGTATGCGTCGCCGTCCGAGTATTGGGCAACTTCCACAAAGATGCTGCGGTTCTTTGCTGATTCCGGCAGTTTCACTTTTTTCAGGATAAGGGTTCCGCCTCCTGCGCTGTAAGTTATTCCGTCTTCCAGCGTATCGGGCAGCTTGGCGTTGTTGAAACAAATGGTCTGTTGGTCGAATACAGGAATGGTGATGACACCGCTTTGGTTGATGGTATATTGGTAATCGGCGGCATCCATCTTTTCGCCCCATGAGTCCGGCAACAGTGCCTGCGCTTTCTTGAGAGGGGTAATGGCAGAGGCTTCCTGTATCATATCTCCGTTGCGCACCACCTTCAGCACCAGTCCGTCGGGCACGCCGACATTGGCTTGCGGTGTTCCTCTGAAAGGAATGTCATGGGTGTACCACACTTCGATGGTGTTCGAGTTGATGGAAGTGCGTGCTATCTTGCAGTTCAGTCCCAGATGCTTGCCTTCGCCGGCAGGAGTGAACCCTTTACCGAATTCGAAAGGGGTTGCGGCGGAAATAATCTTTCCGTCAGGCAGCTCCGCCCATTTATAAGCTTCGCGACCGGCATAGTCGATATAATTCTTGATGACGGGCTGTTTGTCTTCGCGAATGCCCTCGGTCGCAGTCTCTTTCTCCCCTTTGGGAGAGACGCTTTCCAGTGCCACTTGGTCGCCCGATACGGTCATCTTTATCTGTCCGGGGCGGATTTTACCTTTATAGCTGGATTGATAAATGACTTCAATTCCTTTGGCATTCTTTACTTTCTTTTGAAGGTTCTGTGCGGCGGCTGCCGAAACGGTCAGCAGGCAGAGCATCAGTAACCATGCGTTTTTTATTCCGGTTCTTCTCATGTTCAATGGTAATAGTTAGTAATTAGAATGATTGTACGATAGGCAAAGTTAATCATAAATCCGTAAAAGATTGCATCTTAGCCTCTGTCTTGAGCAATAATTTATAGATTTGACCATTTATTAGTATCCTTAAGCCGTTTCCTGCGTATGGCTAAGGTTTTCTGGGCGGCAGATTATTACGTCCTATTGCAATGGAACGTACGTCCTGCCGTAATGGAACGTACGTCCTGCTGCTGTGGGACGTATGTCCTGCTGCCGTGGGACGTAATAATCCACCGTATAAAAAGTCTTAGCCTAAGGAAAGAAAATGCTTAGTCCGACCGGTGGAGTGACTTCCTGTCAAAGGAAACAGCTTTAGTCATAAGTTATATCTGTTGGTTGGATATTATCATTATATATTTTCATTTTGCAAATGATGAGAGTAAAAATAAAGGCATACAAATGCCTTACCAGTTAATTTTTAGCTTATTTCACCTTACAGATTGATTTAAATACCTATATTTGTGTTTCTAAACTAACAAGAGAAATGGCATATCAGTTTACAAGAATAGCGGTAAAGATTGGAAGTAATGTACTGGCGCGCACGGACGGCACGCCGGACGTGACACGGATGTCGGCGCTCGTAGACCAGATAGCGGAACTGCACAAGGCAGGAGTGGAGGTTATTTTAATCTCGTCGGGGGCAGTCGCTTCGGGACGGAGTGAAATCAAACCGTCCAAGAAGTTGGACAGTGTTGACCAGCGGCAGCTTTTTTCTGCTGTGGGACAGGCGAAACTGATAAACCGTTATTATGAACTCTTTCGTGAGTATGACATTACCGTGGGGCAGGTGCTCACCACAAAGGAGAGTTTTGCCACACGTCGTCATTATCTCAACCAGCGCAACTGCATGATGGTGATGCTGGAAAACGGAGTCATTCCGATTGTAAACGAAAATGATACTATTTCGGTGACGGAACTGATGTTTACCGACAATGATGAGCTTTCGGGCATGATTGCTTCCATGATGGACATGCAGGCGTTGATTATCCTGAGCAATATCGACGGTGTTTATGACGGCTCGCCTTCTGCTCCCGGTGCCCGGGTCATCAGAGAGGTGGAGCAGGGGAAAGACCTGTCCGACTATATCCGGGCGGAGAAATCGGGTTTCGGCAGGGGAGGCATGCTGACCAAGACGACCATTGCCCGCAAAGTGGCGGATGAGGGTATTACCGTCATCATAGCCAACGGGAAGAAGGACAATATATTGGTGGATTTGCTGCAGCACCCCGAAGAAACGGTGTGTACGCGTTTTGTTCCGGCAACGGATGGCGTGTCGAGTGTAAAGAAATGGATAGCCCACAGTGAAGGTTTTGCAAAAGGCGAATTGCATTTGAACGAACCGGCGGTGAAAGTGTTGAAAGGAAACAAGGCAGTGAGCTTGCTGCCGGTAGGCATCGTTGCTATAGAAGGTGAATTTGAGAAAGATGATATCGTGAAAATCATAGACCATCGGGGAAAGCAAATAGGAGTGGGACGTGTGGGCTTCGACTCGGAGGAGGCGCGCCTGCTGATGGGTCAACACGGTCAAAAGCCGGTGGTGCATTATGATTATCTGTATTTGGACTAATCAATTTGACTGCAATGGGAAAACTGACAGATACTTTTCAGCAGGTGCGGGAAGCCGGCAAGAGTCTGGCTTTTTGTGGGGAGGAAAAGATAAATGAAGTATTGCGTGCCGTGGCGGATGCCACGGAATCGCAAGCCGGACAGATATTGTCGGAGAATGCCAAGGACTTGGCAAGGATGGATGAGTCTGACCCGAAGTATGACAGGCTGAAGCTGACGACGGAACGTATCCACGGCATTGCTGAAGGCATTCGCAGTGTGACGCGGCTTCCGTCTCCTGTAGGAAGGGTATTGAGCGAAACGCTCCGTCCCAACGGCATGAAGTTGACGAAGGTCAGTGTGCCTTTCGGTGTTATCGGTATTGTATATGAAGCACGACCCAACGTCACGCTGGATGTCTTCTCGCTCTGTTTCAAGTCGGGAAATGCTTGCCTGCTGAAAGGGGGGAGTGATGCCGACTGTTCCAACCGGGCTATCGTGTCGGTCATTCATTCGGTATTGATACAGCAGGGGCTGAATCCCAATCTGGTTGTCCTGCTTCCGCCCGACCGTGAGTCTGCTGCCGAGTTGCTGAATGCAAGGGGGTATGTGGACTTGCTGATTCCCCGCGGGGGAAAAGGACTGATTGATTTTGTCCGTCGGAATGCCACTGTCCCGGTGATAGAAACGGGAGCCGGTGTGTGTCATGCTTACTTTGACAGAAGCGGTGATGTGACAAAGGGGGCTGCTATTATCAGGAATGCGAAAACCCGTCGTGTCAGTGTGTGCAATGCGTTGGACTGTGTGCTTGTGCACAGGGAGCGAGTGGCCGATCTTCCGGTGTTGTGCGGCGGCTTGTCATGCTCTCATGTGACTATATATGCCGACCCCGAAGCTTTCTCGGCTTTGCAGGAAAGTTATCCGGCGGAGCTTCTCCGGCATTCCACCGACGAGAGCTACGGTACCGAATTCCTGGACTATAAAATGGCAGTCAAGGTGCTTTCCGGTCCTGAAGAAGCGGTGGCTCATATTGCCCGGTACGGTTCCGGTCATAGTGAATGCATCGTGACCGAGGACAGTCGCTCTGCCGACTATTTCATGAAAGCAGTGGATGCGGCGTGTGTTTATGTCAATGTCCCTACTTCCTTTACAGACGGCGGTGAGTTCGGACTGGGTGCGGAGATAGGCATCAGTACCCAGAAACTTCATGCTCGCGGACCGATGGGGCTGGAGGAACTGAATACTTATAAATGGATAGTCCGTGGAGAAGGACAGACAAGAGATTAACCGGTGAGATAGAATTTATACATATTATATATAGAACGAATTATGAGATACTTTACAAATGTACACGATTTGGGTGATTTGAAAACAGCTTTGGCTGAGGCGTTTGAAATCAAGAAAGACCGCTATAAGTATGAGAATCTGGGAAAGCATAAGACTTGCTTGTTGATTTTCTTCAACAACAGCCTGCGTACCCGCCTGAGCACTCAGAAGGCAGCGCGCAATTTGGGTATGGACGTGATTGTGCTCGATGTGAACCAAGGCGCATGGAAGTTGGAAACAGAGCGCGGTGTCATTATGGATGGCGACAAGAGCGAACACTTGCTGGAAGCCATTCCGGTGATGGCCTCTTATTGCGATATCATCGGTGTGCGCTCTTTTGCTCATTTTGAAAACCGTGAAGATGATTATACAGAAAAGATTCTGAATCAGTTCATCAAGTATTCGGGTAAGCCGGTATTCTCTATGGAAGCGGCTACGGGCCATCCGTTGCAGGCTTTTGCCGACTTGATTACTATTGAGGAATATAAGAAGAAAGAACGCCCCAAAGTGGTGTTGACCTGGGCGCCGCATCCGCGTGCACTTCCACAGGCTGTTCCCAATTCGTTTGCCGACTGGATGAATGAGGCAGATGTGGATTTTGTCATTACCCATCCCGAAGGTTATGAACTCGACCCGAAGTTTGTCCGTGGCGCGAAGGTGGAATATAACCAGATGAAGGCTTTTGAAGGAGCGGATTTCATTTATGCCAAGAACTGGGCTTGTCCGGGTGTGACCCGACCGGAGGACTATGGCAAGGTGTTGAGCAAGGATATGAGTTGGACGGTAGATGCGGCTCACATGGCAGTGACCGACAATGCTTTCTTCATGCACTGTCTGCCTGTCCGTAGAAATATGATTGTGACGGATGATGTGATTGAGGCGCCTACTTCCTTGGTGATTCCCGAAGCTGCCAATCGTGAGATTTCTGCAACTGTGGTGCTGAAACGCTTGTTGCAAGGTTTGGAGGCATAACCGTCGAGCCAAGTGAAACAGTCGGGGGTATGTCAAAACTAAAGTGACCTGTCACTTTGTCAACTGTAGGG
>OFMD01001631.1_pt1 | contig 13287 bp, 13 predicted proteins | sample 1541211 | NCBI WGS metagenome assembly OFMD01 (sample SAMN04209231, study PRJEB22552) | human gut metagenome | biome: gut; material: feces | host: Homo sapiens | place: USA: Oklahoma | reverse complement strand
GGCGAGGCACGAAGCGGAGCGCATCCCCTATTTTTTAAGGATGCCAACGGCATCCTTAAAAAATAATCACGTCTTGATCCCCATCGTCTCCCACTTGCCGCTGCGGTAGCGCAGGAAGAAGATGACACTGCGCACCGACCAGTCCACGATCGCGTGCGCGAACCACACGCCGATGACGCCGTAGCCCATGTATTTGCCCAGCACGTACGCAAGCAGCACGCGCACGACCCACATCGTCAGCATACTGGCGAGCATCGTGAACTTTGCGTCGCCCGCCGCACGCAGGAAGCCCGGCACCATAAACGCCGGTACCCAGATGAAGATGGATGAGATGCCGTGGATCAGCGTGACCGTGACGGCGAGCTTTTCCGCCTCTGGTGAGACGTTGTAGACACGCATGATGAGTGGCAACAGCGCGATGATCGTCAGGTTGACGGCCGCCATGATGCCGTACGTCCACTTGACAATTTTTCTGAGATACGCGCGCGCCTGATCGAATTCGCCCGCGCCGACGCACTGGCTCACGACCGCGGCAAGGCCCAAGTTGATGGCCTGACCGGCAAAGCAGTTGAAGTTTGAGATGGTGTTGCCGATGGCGTTCGCCACCATCGATGCCGTACCGAACGTCGAAATCAGGCTGAAAAGCACGAGACGCCCCAGCTGGAACATGCCGTTTTCGACGCCGCTTGGCACGCCGATGTAGAAGATGTTCTTCATCAGGCGCATATTGAGGTGGAAGCCGCGAATATCGGACAGGTGCAGCATCAGATCGCGGTTGAAGAGCAGCGAGAGGATCACGATCGCCGCGACCGTGCGGGACACGAGCGTCGGGATCGCGACGCCCGCGACGTCCATACCGAAGCCAAAGATCAAAACGGCGTTGCCGATCACGTTGATATTGTTCATCAGGAGCGAGACCTTGAGCGACACGTCGCTGTGGCCCATCGTGCGGAACAGCGCCGCGCCGCCGTTGTAGAGCGCGATGCCCGGAATGGATGCCATCACATATAAATAATAAGTGTTCGTCGCCGCCATGACGTCGGGCTCGATATGGCCGAACATTACAGTCAAAATCTGCGTGCGGAAGAGGTACAGCAGCGCCACGAAGAAGATCGACACCGCGCCGAGCAGCGCGATGAGCTGCTGGCCCGCGTTGCAGGCGTCCTCCTTCTGTCTTTGTCCGATGTACTGGCCCGCAACGGCTGCGCCGCCAGTCGCCATCGCCGAGAAAATGTAGATCATCAGATTGCTGATCGAGTCGACGAGCGACACCGCGCTGATCGCCGCGTCGCCGACGGTCGCAACCATCAGCGAGTCGGCAAGACCCACTGTAATGGCCAGAAGCTGCTCGAGCAGCAGCGGCCACATCAGCGCGACGAGCTGGCGATTCGTAAACATCATTTCCTTGTCAGCGCGCACCGGCGCTGCCAGTTTGCCCATGGTTTCACACTCCTTGTATCGATTGAGCCTGTATCATAAACTATTTGCTTTTCTTTGTCAACGCCGCGTCAAAAAAGATACAGTTTCAGCGCTGCGCCCCACGCTTCGATAAGCTTTTCCTTCGTCCAACGCGCGTTGGCCGGCGAGGTGGAGGGAAGCTGGACGGCCTCGCGCCCGAGCTTCGCGCGGCAGTATTTTTTATAGCAGGCGTAGGACGTGCCGCCGTTGCAGAAGATGGCCTGAATGTCCGCCGCATCCAAAATGACGGACAGATCGTTCGGCACAACGTTCGTGATGCTCGCATCCGACGATCCCACGATCTCACATGAGCCGATGGTGTCCCACATGGCGACGCCGCGGCGCAGGACCATCGCTTTCTTCTCTTCGACCGTCTTCGGCGTTTCCTCGCCCAGAACAGCGGCGAGCGTCGGCCAGAAGCGGTTCTGCGGGTGCGCGTAGAAAAACGCCGCCTCCCTTGACTTGACCGACGGGAACGAGCCCAGGATCAGCACGCGCGACTTTTCGTCATACAGCGGCGGAATATTATGGACCTGCGTCTTAAGCTCCATTTTCTCGTCCCCTTTCTGCCTTTTTCGCCATTTTAACACAGGAACATCAAATCGCCAAGTCCCGTTTTCTCCGTCTGCGTGCGCTTCACGCTTCGCTGCGGAAATGGGTTGGCTTTTCGGCAAAGTTATGTTATGATAAAGTAAATATATATTAAATGTAGGTGCCTTGCCCCGCGTGGGCACGGTCATCTTTGAGAAAGGACATCTATGAAAGACGACGACAATCACATTCTTCTTTTAGAAAAGGGCAAACGAGGCCTTCTGCAGATCATCTTCGGCCGCACGGGCATCATCATCGTTTCGCTGATCGTGCAGATCTTGTTTCTCTTTGCCGCCTTTTACAAGCTTGAGGGTTTTCTGCCCTACTTCTGGGGCGGCAACACGCTGCTGTCGGCGGCAGTCGTGCTGTTTCTGTTCGGCAACGACGACAACCCGACCATCAAGCTCACGTGGTTTTTCATCCTCGCGGTGCTGCCGGTGTTCGGCTTGATTCTGTATGTTTACATCAAGACCGACCTCGGCCACCGGCTGATGATCCGCCGCTACAACGACATCCTGTCGCAGACGGAGCACTTCGCCCCCTCGGAAAGCGCGTGTTCCAAGGAGGAATTACCGGAGGAGCTCCAAAGCCTTGCCTCCTACCTGAATTCCTGCGGCTTCCCCTGCTATCAAAACACACAGGCGCAATACTTCCCCCTCGGCGACGATGCGTTCGAGGTCATGTGCGACGAGCTCCAAAAGGCCGAGCACTTCATCTTCCTCGAGTATTTCATCGTCAGGGAGGGCTACATGTGGGGCCGCATCCTTGAAATTCTCAAGGAAAAGGTCAACGCGGGCGTCGAGGTGCGCGTGCTGTACGACGGCACCTGCGCGGTCGCGCTGCTGCCCTATTCCTACCCCGAAAAGCTCGAAAAGCTCGGCATTGCCTGCAAGATGTTCGCGCCGCTGCGCCCGTTCGTCTCCACGCACTACAACTACCGCGACCACCGCAAGATCATGGTCATCGACGGCAAGATCGGCTTCACAGGCGGCATCAACCTCTCCGACGAGTACATCAACCGCACCTCGCGCCTCGGCCACTGGAAGGACACAGCCATTGCCCTGCGCGGCGACGCCGTGCGCAGCCTGACGCTGATGTTTTTGCAGATGTGGGACGTCAGCTCCGTGCACTTTACGCCCGAAGTTTACAGCAAGTATCTCGACGTGCCGCAGCCGGCGCATGAAAAGGAAGCGGGCTATGTCATCCCCTATGGCGACAGCCCGCTCGACCGCGACCTCGTCGGCGAGATGGTCTATATGGATATCATCAACCGTGCCAACCGTTACGTACACATCATGACGCCGTATCTCATCATTGACAACGAGATGATCACGGCGCTGACCTACGCCGCGCGCCGCGGCGTGGAGGTCCAGCTCATCCTGCCGCATGTGCCTGACAAGGAGATTGCCTTCTCGCTTGCGCACACGTATTACCGCAGGCTGCTTGAAAACGGTGTACAAATTTATGAGTACGAGCCGGGCTTCGTTCACGCGAAGGTCTTCGTCAGCGATGACTGCAAGGCGACCGTCGGCACGATCAATCTGGACTACCGCAGCCTGTACCACCATTTTGAATGCGGCACGTACCTTTATGCATCGCCCGAAGTCGCAAAAATTGAGCAGGATTTCCAGCAAACGCTCGCCCGGTGTGTCCGCGCGGACGCAGAGCTTCTCAAAAACGACCCGTTTATGCGAAAGCTCATCGGCCCCGGCATGCGCATCATCGCCCCGCTGCTGTAAGAAGTAAAAAAGTCGAAACCGAAAGGTTTCGACTTTTTTTATTCTCAATTACTTTTCGAGCTGCTCGAGCGCGCTGCACACGGCAGTGTGCTCCTTCTGCACCGCCACATAGAGTGGCTGTACGCTTTCAGACATCGAATCCTGACCGCGCGCAGCGCTTCCGTCATCTGAGAGCTGGCGTGGGCGAGCGAGCCGAGGCCAAGGTTCAGCGCCACGCCCTTGAGCGTGTTCACCGCGCGGAACGCCGTAGTCGTGTCGCCCGTGTTCATCGCATTCGTCAGGTTTTGCATGCTGTCGTCGCCCGGGAACATATTAAGGAAGCGCACGATGCGCTCGTCGTTCTGAAAACGCGCCTTGGCTTCGCCGTAGTCGCCGCCGATGCAGCGGAAAAATTTGTCAAGTTTCATGTTCTTTCTCCTCTCGATAAATTGCTACGCAATCCTTTTTCCGTTTGGCCTGATACATCGCAAGGTCCGCCCTGCGGATTGTTCTTGAGATGCGTCCCGCCGCGAACGCGCCGCCGATGCTCGCGCTGATGTGCAGTTCAGGATACTTCTCGATGACGATCTCGTCAAGCGCGGCGCGGATGGACTGCAATTTCTTCTCCAAGATCTGCTGCGGCAGGTCGCGGAACAGCAGGAAGAATTCATCGCCCCCGTAGCGCACGAGCTCGTCGTCGCTCTTGATGCGCTTGACCAGCTCGAGCGAATACGGCCTGCCGTCCACCTCGATGAACGACGCGAGCACATAATAGATATCGCTCGCTCGCGTTTCGATCTTCGTCTGTGGCTTGTGCGTGCGCAGCACCTCCTGCGAAATGCAGTTTTCGCAGCGGCGCTTCTTTTTCCACACCGCGTAGCAGTGCTCGCTCTTTTTAAGCGTGCAGCCCTCATCCGTTTTCGTCAGCTCCACACAGATCGTCGGGGCGACCAGCCGCGCAATGTCAAAGATGCGGCGATATGCTCGGCAATGTTCATGCCGCCCATGATCTTGAGGCGCGAGATGACGGTGCTCTGCAATTCGGAGGGGACCGTAAGCACGCGGCGCAAAAGACCGTCGATACGCATACGCACGACCATTTCGCCGTCCTGCGGCTCCAAGTGGATATCGCTCGCGCGCTCGGAAAACGCGCGTTCAATGAGGCTGTTGGCAAAGCGGATCGTCGGCGCGCTGTCGCCGGAGTCCATCGCCTCCTGTGAAACCTGCACGGGGACGATGTCCGGCGTCGAAGAGCCCGCCTCGCGCTTCATCTCCTCGATGACGCCGGCCGTGCCCTCGCTGCCGTAGAGCAGGCTGATGGCGTGCTCGGTCGTGCGGCGGGTCACGATCATCGGGATCACACGCTTGCGCGAGGCAACTTTGACCTCCTCCTGCGCGACGAAGTCGAGCGGGTCGCTCATAGCGAGGTACAGCGTATCCTTGACGAGCTTGACCGGCACGACGCAGAACTTCTTGGCGATATTCTTCGGCACATAGCTTGCAAGCTCCACGGGGATAGACACCGCCGTCAGGTCGACGAACTCGACGCCGAGCTGCATCTCCAGCGCCTCGATGAGCTGCTGCTCCGTGATAAAGCTGGCGTTGTATATCAGGAAAAATGCGCTATTGCTATAAACTTTTTTCTAAAAATTGTCAATAATGTTCAGTATTTCTCCCCATTTCGCACATATTTTACAATCCATATTTCTTTTTTCCTCAAATTTATCGTGCATTTTTTACCGTCCGCTGACGGCTCTCCCGTTTTTTTGCGGAAACGCTTCGCCCTTTCCGCTCTTTTTTCAATCATTTCTGGCAAAACAGCAGGAAAAACCGGGAAAATTTCCCTTGAATGTTCCGTGGTTCTGTGCTAAGTTTACATTAAGTATCAAATGTTTTTTAAAAACACGCATAAACAGTTTTTGTTTGGCACTGGCTTTTCCGGTGCCTATTTTCTTGTCCGCCCGCCCCGCGGCGGCATTTCTACAAAAGAGCGCGCCCTAAAATGCGTATGAGGTCTACACTATGGTCGAAGCCAAGATCCTGATCGCGGGCGATTCGAAAATGAACCAGCAGATCCTTTCCGAAATCCTCGGCGGCCGCTACGAATACCTCTATGCCGACGACGGCATGCAGGCGCTCGAGCTGCTGCTGCTCGACATCAACATGCCCCGCCTCGACGGCTTCGGCGTGCTCGAGGTGATGAAGCAGCGCAACTGACTGCAGGAGATCCCCGTCATCATCACCTCGTCCGAGGACGACGAGTCGTTCATCCAGAAGGCCTACGAGCTCGGCGTAACGGATCACATCCGCCGCCCGTTCAACCTGACGGTCACGCAGCGGCGCGTGAGCAACGCACTCACGCTCTACGCGCGCCAAAAGCACCTTGTCCGCCTGGCCGAAGAGCAGGTTTACGAGCACGAGAAGACGAACAGCGCCATCATCAACATTCTGAGCCACGTCGTCGAGTCGCGCAACTTCGAATCCGGCACGCACATTCTGCATGTGCGCGCCATCACGGATATTCTGCTGCGCCAGCTCATCTGCACATTTCGGAACGGCGCGCAAAATAGAAAGGAAGCATCATGGCTCACAACAAATTTCTCCCTCGCGTGCTCGCCGCAGCGGCGGCGATGATGCTGCTCGCAGGCTGCGGCAGCAAGGCAGACCCCGGATTTTCCCCGGCGAACCCTGTCAATATCACGATCTGGACGTACTACAACGGTGAACAGCTCGAAGCGTTCAACGCGCTCGTCGACGAGTTCAACTCGACCGTCGGCAAGGAACAGGGCATCACGGTTGAGAGCTCCAGCCACGGCAGCGTGACCGATCTTGAGAACAATGTGCTCGCTTCTGCCGAGGGCGAGGTCGGTGCCGAGGCGATGCCCAACATCTTCTCCGCCTACGCCGACACTGCCTACGCGCTCGATGAGATGGGTCAAATTGCCGATCTGAGCGATTATCTAAGCGAAGAGGACCGCGCCGCCTTTATTGAGGACTATCTGAGCGAAGGCGACTTCTCCGGCTCGGGCAGTATCAAGATCTTCCCCGTCGCCAAGTCGGCGGAGCTGCTGTTTCTCAATGAAACGGACTGGGAGCCGTTCGCCGCCGCCACAGGCGCAACCTATGACGACTTGGCCACGATCGAAGGCCTCGTCTCCGTCGCCGAACGCTACTACGAGTGGACCGACGCGCAGACGCCCGACATCCCGAACGATGGACGCGCGTTCTTCGGCCGCGACGCGATGGCGAACTACATGCTCATCGGCGCCAAGCAGCTCGGCTGCACGATCTTCGACGCACAGGACGGCAGCATGACGCTGAACTTTGACCATGATACCGTGCGCACCCTCTGGGATAACTACTATGTACCCTTCATCAAGGGCTACTTTTCCGCAAGCGGCCGCTTCCGCAGCGATGATGTGAAGACCGGCAATATCATCGCCTACGTCGGCTCCTCCTCGAGCGCGACGTTCTTCCCCACGCAGGTCATCGCCGACGACATGGCCAGCCACGACATCACGCGCAAGGCGCTTGAAAGCCCGAAGTTTGCGAACGGCGAGGACTACGCCGTGCAGCAGGGCGCGGGCATGGTCGTGACGAAGGCGAGCGATGCCGAGATTCAGGCAAGCCTCGTGTTCCTCAAATGGTTCACCTCACCCGAGCACAACATCACGTTCTCTGTCGACTCAGGCTACCTCCCCGTCACGCACGAGGGCAACTCCATCGACACGATCCGCGCAAGCGGTCTTGCCCTCAGCGACGAGATGGACGAAGTCCTCTCCGCCGCAGTCGACACGGTCAACGAAAACCATCTCTACACGCCCCGCGCCTTCTCCGGCGGCACGAACGCCCGCGCCATTCTTGAATATTCCATGAGCGATAAGGCAAGCGCTGACCGCGCCGCGGTCAAAGAGACAATGGCGCAGGGACAGAGCTTTGAAGAGGCCTCGGCGCAGTTCCTTTCCGACGAATGCTTTGAAGCCTGGTATCAGGATACGCTTGCATCGCTTGAGGCCTTTCAGGGCTGAGTGACTGTTCAATGACAAAAAAGGGGCCGTTTTATGTTCTTTCGCAAACCATCGGATCATGTGCCGCATGTCACCATCTTCCATACGATCCTGCGCTCCATGCTCTGGATCCTGTTCATCGAGATCGCGCTGCTTGTCGGCATTCTCTATCTCTGCCGCATCAACACGAACCTTGAGCAGAATGCTGTCGACATCTTGCAGATACAGACGGAAAACCGCCAAAACTATCTGCAAGGCCAGATGCTCGACGCGCAGGACCTCTCGTCGCTTGCGGGCAAGATCAACGCCGTGACGCAGGCCATGCTCGACGACGGCGAGATCAGCCTTGACACGCTCGACAGCGGCAGCGACGCCGCATCCCCCCTGCTGCTCTCGATCGGCGACAGCCTGATCTCCTCGATGCGCCATCGCCCCGTCACCGGCATTTTTGTCGTGCTCAACACGCACGATCTCGACACACGCAAAAAGGGCGAGCCGCTGCCCTGCCTTTATCTGCGCGACCTTGACCCGAATTCCTCCCCCTCACAGCGCAATTCTGATCTTATGCTCGTGCGCGCACCCGCACAGGTCGTACAGTCACTCTACATTGCGACCGACACGAGCTGGATGCCCTCGATCAACTATGGGGCCAACGGCAGCAGTGGCTTTCTCTATCCCGTCTTTCAGGCAGCCTACCACGGAAACGGCGAACTGGACGCCGCGGACTACGGCCACTGGACGTCCTCGCCCTACACGCTCTCCGGCGACGATCACTCCGCCATCGCCTACACCATCCCGCTTATTTTAGATGACGGCACGGTCTACGGCGTGCTCGGCGTCGAAATTCTTGAAAGCTACCTGCAAGCCCTGCTGCCGGGCACCGAGCTGCAGAACGACAGCTCGGGCACCTATCTTCTCGGCGTCGCATCGAATTCCGCCATCGGAAAAGACGACCTTACCGTCAGCGTCATCTCCGCCTCCCCCGCTGCAAATGCGCCGCAGCGATCCTATGACCAGACGCTGCTGCTCAAGCCGTCAAAGCGCGGTGGCTACCAGAGTGACTCCCCCCTCGGCCTTTGTCACGCCGCCGTGGCACCGCTGACGCTCTACAACCGCAACGCGCCGTTTTCCAATGAGCAGATGCTGCTTATCGGCTCTGTGCCGGTATCGGCGCTTTACGCCTTTTCAGGCTATGTGCTGCGCTCCGCTCCCGACAGCATCTATGTCACCGACAATTTCTTCGACCTTCTCGGCATGCCCGGCGTTGACGCAGACAACTTAACAGCGCAGAGTTTCCGCGAGCTTTTGCAGCGCTTTGAGCGCTCGTGCCCCCACTCCCCCGCGCCCGACGGCGCGATGCTCTACCACATCCGTCTGCCAAGCGGCAAAGAGCGCTACCTTCGCATCGAGACGACGCACGAGGACGGCACACAGGTCGGCCTTGCCGAGGATGCGACCGCCAACACGCTTGAAAAGCTGCGCATTGAGCACGAGTGCGACTATGACACGCTCACAGACCTCTACAACCGCCGTGCCTTCCACCGCATCTGCGCCGAGTTCTTCTGCTCACCCGAAAAGCTCGGCCACGCGGCGCTTTTGATGTTCGACCTCGACAACCTCAAGCAAATAAACGACACATTCGGCCACGACTGGGGCGACGAGTACATCCGCCGCACAGGCGAATGCTTTGCCAAGAACGCTCCCGCGCGTACTGTCTGCGCGCGCATCAGCAGCGATGAGTTCAGTGCACTCTTCTACGGCTACAACGATCAGGATACGCTGCGCGCCGACATCCGCGCGCTGAAAGCCGCCCTTGAGCATTCTGTCGTCCAGCTTCCCAGCGGACGTGAGCTGCGCGTGAGCGTCTCCGGCGGTATCGCGTGGTATCCCGAGAGCAGCACAAATCTCATCACACTGCGCAAATACGCGGACTTTGCCATGTATCAGGTCAAGCACTCGCGCAGGGGCGAGCTGCTGGAATTCGACCCTGAGGTCTACCGCACCAGCCTGCAGGAAAGACGCTGCCATGAGGAGTTCCGCCGTCTCATCAACGAAGAGCTCATCTCCTATCACTTCCAGCCGATTATCGACGCAAAAGACGGCAGCGTCTTCGCCTATGAAGCGCTCATGCGCGTGGATCTTCCCACGCTGCACTCCCCTGCTGACGTGCTGCGCCTCGCGCGCGAGGAAAACTGCCTGCACGAGGTCGAGCGCATCACGTTCTTCTGTGCGTCAAGTGCATATCAGGCGCTTGAAAACGCCGGTAAGGTCGTGCCCAGCGCGCTGCTGTTCGTCAATTCGATTGCAAGCCAGTATCTAACGCCCGATGAGCTTTCGGAATACTCCGCGCGCTACGCCTCGATCCTGCCGCGCATCGTCATTGAGATCACGGAGGAAGAGTGCCTCGACCCCAAGGCGCTGCGCATCAAGCAGACGATCCGTGGCAGCTCTGGTGCGTTCGCGCTCGACGACTACGGCAGCGGCTACAGCAACGAGCGCAGCCTTCTCGAGCTCTCGCCCAACTACATCAAGATCGACCTTTCCATCATCCGCAGCATCGACACCGACGCCAACAAGCGCCAGATCGTGTCGAACACCGTGTCCTACGCGCACCAGCGCGGCATGAAGGTCGTGGCCGAGGGCCTTGAGACCGCGGACGAGGTACGCACCGTGCTGTCGCTCGGCGTCGACCTTCTGCAGGGCTTCTTCCTCGCGATGCCGCAGGTCGAACCCGGCGGCGCGAGCGAAGAAAGTCTTGCCGTCATCGCCGAGATGCACAGCCAGAGCGATGAGAGTCAAATTTCGATATTGGGCGGCGACAAGCAGTAAATATCGCAAAAAGGCTCACGAAAGCAATGCTTTCGTGAGCCTTTTTCTTTTATCCGTTCTCTTTCGCCGTGCGGGCGCATTCGATGATCGTGCGCGCCGCGCGGTCGATGTTGATGGGCTTGGAGAGGTGGGCGTTCATGCCCGCGGCGAGGCATTTTTGAATGTCCTCATGGTAGGCGTTGGCTGTGAGGGCGATGATGGGGATGTGCTTCGCCGTCTCGCTGTCGAGCTTTCGGATGGCGGCAGTCGCCTCCAGGCCGTTCATCACCGGCATCTGCATGTCCATCAGGATCGCATCGAACTCGTCTGGCGCGGCCTGCTCGATCCGCTGTAAGCAGTCCTGCCCGTTCACAGCGCGCACACAGTGCACCCTGTAGCCGCGCAGTTGCTCGGCGGTGATCTCGTAGTTTAGGTCGTTGTCCTCGGCCACGAGCACGGTGAGCGGCTTTTCCGGCAGCGTGATGGCCGTCTCGGTGTGCTCTTCGGTCTCGGCGTCGTCCGCCGCGGCGGGCAGGTCGAGCGACGAGAACGTCGTGCCCTTGCCGACCTTGCTCTCAGCCCCGATCGCACCGCCCATCAGGTCGACGATCTTTTTCACAATGGCAAGGCCGAGGCCGCTGCCGCGCACCTTGTTGACGCGCGTGTCGACCACGCGGGAAAAGGCCGAATACATCTGCTCCATGAACTCCGGCGTCATGCCGATGCCCTTGTCGCTTACGACCGAGACAAGGCGGACCTTGCCGCTCTCGGCAAGCTTTTCCTCATAGGCCTCGAACTTCACATCGCCGTTTTCCGGCGTATACTTGACGGCGTTTGAGAGCAGGTTCATATAGATCTGCCCGAGGCGGATCTGGTCGGAGAGCAGCACATTGTGGGAAATGTCGTGCAGCTTCCCCGAAAAGCGGATGTTTTTCGCCTCCGCCATGCCCGCGATGGCCTGGCAGTAGAAGTCAAACAGCTCCGGCAGCTTCACCGGCTGCGAGACGATTTTGAACTCCTCGCTCTCGATGCGCGAGATGTCCAGCACATCGTCGATGAGCTCCTGCAAGTTGCTGCCGCTGACACGGATCTTTTCCAGGCACTCTTTCATCTTATCCGAATCGTCCGCGTGCTGTAGGGCGATATTCGTAAAGCCCATGATGACATTCATCGGCGTGCGGATAGCGTGCGACATGCGCGAGAGGAACTCGGACTTTGCCTCGTTCGCGCGGCGCGCCGCAGTCTCTCCGCGAGCATCGAAAGGTCAAAAAACGGTTCAACATAGGGCAGATACTCCGGCAACGATGCTCTGCTTGCTCATTTCACTCATGTGGACGCTCGCTCTGCCGCTGTGTCCGGTCAGACGGTGCAACTGCCGCTCGCTTGCAACCTCTTCATAATAACCCGTGCGCAGATCGATACGGTAGATCGTATAATAGATCTTGCTGATGGCCGAGATGACCTCGTAGCTCATCCGGCTCTCCGTGAGCGCCGTTTCCAGCGCATGCTGGTGCTCGCGCTCCTCCCTCACGATCTCATCCACGCTGCGGAAGTCCAGCAGGATTTGAAAGCTCGTTTCCGTCTGCTGCACCCTATTGGCGCGCACCTCGAAATAGATGTTCCCGATGGCGTTCGGCACACTCTGGTAGCGGCGGCTGACGCGGTCCTTGGTCCTGAGCTCGCGCATCAGATTTTCTGCGTCCAAAAATTGCAGGAAGTCCGGTGCGCTCTCCTTAAGGACGCACTTGTGATAGTAATGCTCGACCGCCTCGGCATGGGAAAATAGCTCCTGCCCATGCGGGAGCAGGTCGCCCGCGGAGTTGGAGTGCTCCTCGATCTTGACGATCTCGGCCCGGTCGTTCATCAGGTCCACACGATAAACGGACGTGCTGTCCTTGCAGAGCACCTTGAGCATCTGCTGCTCAAGCTTCACGGCCTGCAAATTCTGCTCGAGCGACTTCTGCTTTTCTTCCAGCAGCGTCAGCATGCGCAGGTTCTCCCGCGCGCTGCCGAGATGCCCGCCGACAAAGGCAAGCAATCGGAGCTGCCGGCCGTCATCGCCCGCTGCGGATTGTCAAGGCCGAAAAAGCCGCTCAGATTGCCGCGATAGAAGACCGGCACCGCGATCTCGGAGTGGACGCTCTGCGTCTTCAGGATCTCGTACTCGCTCGGCATCTGCGTTTTCACGTCTTCAATATTGGGAATGACGATCGTCTCGCCGCGGCCGAAGACCTCCAGCCAGTACGGCATATCCGCGGGAACGATCTCCGTCAGGTTGTCGATCTGCGGCGCGACGCCGTTCGCGCACCACTCAAAGGTGTTGCAATAGGCCTCCGCCGTCCCCTCCAGCCGCTCGAAGAGGAACACGCGGCCGGACAGCATGGCCTCGCCGATCAGGCTCAGCAGGCGGCAAACCAGCTCGTCCATCTCCTCTTTGCTGCACGTGCGGTCGATGCGCGCAAGCTGGTCGATGAGCGCAAGGCTGTATTCTGCCGCACTGTTCGCCCCTGCGGTCACGGGCGGATGCTCTGCTTGCTTCATGCGCTTGTCTCCTTTGCGGCAGCTTTCGATACCTGTCATAAATATGCAAAATTGGTCAAAGTTTGTTTATTATAGCATGGGGTAGTTCGAAAGTAAAAACGAAGTTGTCCCTCCCGTCGATCGTTCGGCATCACCGCACAAAAAGTGCGCCGGCTCGTTGAGCC
>OFMD01001626.1_pt1 | contig 13321 bp, 9 predicted proteins | sample 1541211 | NCBI WGS metagenome assembly OFMD01 (sample SAMN04209231, study PRJEB22552) | human gut metagenome | biome: gut; material: feces | host: Homo sapiens | place: USA: Oklahoma | reverse complement strand
CCGTGAGCGGACTTCGGCCTCTATCCCGTTCGGCAGCCGCTATCGTCAGATTGACTTTGCCCTGTCCAATATGGCAAACTCCAAGATCAGCAACATCGGCATTGTCACAAAATATAATTATCAGTCTCTGATGGATCATCTCGGCAACTGCGAGGAGTGGGATCTCAAACTGGGCGAGGGCGTCCGGTTTTTGCCCCCGTATGCCACCGGTCATACCGGGGCATACCGCGGTAAGCTTGAGGCGCTTCAGACCGCCATGCCGGTTCTCGGCCGCTGCGACGCTGAGTATGTCGTGCTGTCCGATACAACTGTCCTCTGCGCAATCAATTTTGCAGCGGTCCTTGAAGAGCATATTGCTTCCGGCTGTGATATCACAGTCATCGCCAAAGCAGGCCGCGCCAACGGCAAGACACGTCAGCCGCTGGCTGTTAAGCTTGGAGACGACGGTAAGATTGTCGATTTGGCTGTTGACTATTGTGCGCCGGAGGACTATCTGGTCGGCATGAGCATGTTCATCATGCGCCGTGATAAACTCATTCAGGTCATCCGCGAGATGGTCCCGCACGGAAAATACCATCTCGAACGGGATTTCATCCTGCCGGAGTACAACGCGGGCAATCTGAAGGTCAATGTCTATCCGTTCCATAACGTCGCCCTGTTCAATCAGAGTGTGGACGAGTATTTTGTCAATAACATGAAGCTGCTCGACACTGATGTGCGCCGCAGCCTCTTCCGCAGCGAGATCCCCATTTATACGAAGGTTCGAGACGCTGTCCCGACGCTGTTCGGCTACCACGGACAGGCGGCAAACTGCCTGATTGCCGATGGCTGCCATCTGTTCGGCAAGGTGGAAAACTCTGTGATCTTCCGTGAGGTTGACATTGAAGACGGCGCAGAGGTTCGAGATTCGATTGTTATGCAGGGAAGCAAAATCGGCACGGGTGCATCGATTCGATACTGCATTCTTGATAAAAATGTCACTATCCGTCCGGGCACGAAGCTGCTCGGCTCGATTGACCACCCGCTTGTGGTCGATAAAGGAGATACCGTATGAAAATCGCAGTAGTTGCCTCTGAGGCTGCGCCGTTCGTCAAGACTGGCGGCCTCGGCGACGTGATGCAGGCACTCCCGCTTGCACTTTCCAAGCAGAAAAACACCTATGTCAGCCTGTTTGTCCCGTATTACAGCCAGATCAAATATTCCGGCAAGTGGCAGACAGAATTTTTAGGCGCGTTTGATGTTCCGCTTGCATGGCGGCGGGAATATGTCGGTATTTTCCGCTTCAAGACCCGCCGCAAGAAGCTTCAGATCTATTTCATCGATAACGAGCATTATTTCAACCGCGGCGGCATTTACGGCTTTGCCGATGACGGTGAGCGCTACGCCTATTTCAGCAAGGCTGTCCTTGCGGCGATGAACTATCTCGAATTCCGGCCCGACGTCGTCAGCTGCCACGACTGGCAGGCGGCTCTCATCCCGCTGCTGCTGAAGACGGAATACCGCGGCTGTTTCCCAGATACGAAGAGCGTGTTCACCATCCATAATATCGAATATCAGGGCAAGTGTAATCTGCAGTTCAACTATGACGTGCTGGGCCTTGGCGCAGGCTGCGACGAGATTCTCCGCTTTGACGACTGCACGAACTTTATGAAGTCTGCCATCGTCACAGCTGACCGTGTGACGACCGTTTCCGAGACCTATGCACAGGAACTGCGCTACCCATACTATTCCCACGGGCTTGACGGTGTACTGCAAAACAGAGGCTCTGACTTTTCTGGTATCACCAACGGCATTGATATGCAAGTGTTTGACCCTGCAAAGATGGACTCTATCGCGCAGAATTATACCGCAAAGACACTCCGCGAAGGCAAGACAACCAATAAGCTTGCGCTTCAGCAGCGCGTTGGTCTGCCGGAGGATCAGGATGTGGCTGTTCTGGCGATGGTCACACGTCTGGTCGGGCACAAAGGCATTGATCTTCTATGCTACATTGCCGAGCGCCTGATCCAGCGACGCATCCAGCTTGTCATCATCGGTACAGGTGAGGAGAAGTACGAATGGTACTTAAACACCCTGCGCGACCGGTTTGGAGACAAGGTTTCTGTTAATCTGCTTTTTGACGGCGGACTTGCAAATCTTGTCTACGCGGCGTCTGACCTGTATCTTATGCCGTCAAAATCCGAACCCTGCGGCCTGTCGCAGCTGATTGCCATGCGTATGGGATCCGTTCCGGTCGTAAACGCAACGGGCGGCCTCAAGGATACGGTCTGGCCGTATAACGAAGCGGATGAAACCGGGCGCGGCTTTACTTTCCAGAGTTATAACGCGGACGATTTTCTTGCTGCCATTGACCGCGCGCTTGCACTATACTATAATGAGCCGGCAAAATGGCTGCGACTCGCTGAAAACGATATGGAAGTCGATTCCAGCTGGGATATCCCGGCACAGAAATACATGGCGCTGTTCCAGAACATTTGCGGACAGTGAGGCAAGCTAAAGACACTTAGATAGAAAAAGGATATATAAGCAATGACAAAAGAGAACCTTCTTCAGCACCTGCAGGAATGCTGTGACCGGATGTTTGGCTGTTCACTCGAAATGGCGACGGAAAAGCAGGTCTACCGCGCTGTATGCGTCGCTGTGCGTGAACTTCTGGAGGATGACCGCCGTGCGTTTGTCGAACAGACGCGTGCAGAACAGCGCAAACAGGTCTATTACATGTCGATGGAATTTCTGGTCGGCACGAGTCTGCGCAACAACCTGTACAACATGGGGCTTCTGGAGCCAGCAGGGGAGATCCTGCATGATCTCGGTTTCAGTCTGGAAAGCCTCTGCGCACTTGAGCCGGATGCCGGACTTGGCAACGGCGGTTTGGGCCGTTTGGCCTCCTGCTATATGGATGCGGCGACCGGCCTGAATTATCCTGTAACCGGTTTCTCCATCCGCTATGAATTTGGCATCTTCCGTCAGAAGATCGTAGACGGCTGGCAGATGGAGTTCCCAGACAACTGGCTCGAAATGGGCGATGTGTGGCTGCATACCCGCAAGGACGACGCTGTGGAGGTTCGTTTCGGCGGGCAAGTGCATGAGTGGATGGACGGCGACAAGTTCAAAACTGCCCAGACCGGCTATCAGTCTGTCATTGCTGTGCCCCACGATCTGTACATTTCCGGTTACGGCTCAAAAGCAGTCAACAAGCTGACCCTATGGAGCGCCAGTATGCCGCAAAGCTTTGACATGAATGCGTTCTCACGCGGCGATTATGTCCGCGCGCTTGAGCAGAACACCATGGCTGAGGCGATTTCAAAGGTTCTCTATCCGGCGGACGACCATATCAACGGCAAGCGCCTGCGCCTGCGCCAGCAGTATCTGTTGGTGTCTAGTTCGTTGCAGTCGATTTTGAATGAGCATCTGAAAAATTACCATACACTTGATAATCTGGCCGATAAGGTCGCTGTGCATATCAACGATACACACCCGGCACTCTGTGTGCCCGAACTTATGCGGCTACTGGTTGACGAGCACGACTACGGCTGGGAACGCGCGTGGGAGATCACCTGTGCGACGCTTTCCTATACCAACCATACCGTCATGGCCGAGGCGCTTGAGCGTTGGCCGGTCGATCTATTCCGGGAGCAGCTGCCGCGCATTTACGCCGTCTGCCAGGAGATCAATCGCCGCCTTATGGAAAAGCTGCACTGCGTCTACCCAAACGATCCCGGCAAGTGGGACTACATGGCCGCTGTTACGAACAGCGAGGTCCGCATGGCGAATTTGTGTTTGGCCTGCTGCCATAAGATCAACGGCGTTTCACAGCTGCACACGGAGATTCTTGAAAAAACCATTTTCCGGGATTATTACAATCTCGATCACAGCCGCTTCCTGAACATCACCAACGGCATCGCGTACCGCCGCTGGCTGTGCCAGTCGAACCCGGCGCTGACCGGCTATCTGCAATCCCTCATCGGCGACGGCTTCCTGAAGGATGCGAATGCACTCGAGGCGCTGCTCCAATACCGCGACAATGCGGATGTTTTGGAAAATCTGCAGGCCATCAAGCGCAAGAATAAGGTACGCCTTGCCGCCTATATTGCGGAGCACAACGGCATCAACGTTGACCCGGATTCGATCTTCGATGTGCAGGTTAAGCGCCTGCATGAATATAAGCGCCAGCTGCTGAATGTTCTGCATATCCTGACGCTTTACAATGACATCAAGGATCACCCGGAAAAGCCGGTCTACCCGCAGACGTTTATCTTTGCGGCCAAGGCTTCCGCAGGCTATTATCTGGCCAAGCAGATCATTTCGCTTATTGTCGCCGCTTCCAATCTTGTGAACTCCGACCCGCAGGTGCAGAACAAGCTCAAGGTGGTCTTCATCGAAGACTATAAAGTCTCGCTGGCGGAGATCATTATCCCCGCGGCCGATCTGTCCGAGCAGATCTCTGTTGCGGGTAAGGAAGCCTCCGGCACCAGCAACATGAAGCTGATGATCAACGGTGCGGTCACGCTCGGCACGCTCGACGGCGCGAACGTCGAGATCCGCGAACGCGTGGGTGATGAAAACATGTTCCTGTTCGGCATGACGGCTGACGAGGTACAGGCGCTCTGGCAGCGCGGCTATGATCCGCGCCAGTTCCTGACGCCGGAACTTGACAGAGTCCTGCAAATGCTGACCTCCGGCGTACTGGGGCAGCGCTTCGATGATGTTGCCGCTTCGCTCCTGACACCGCGCTTCGGCGCAGCGGACAGCTACATGACTGTCGCGGACTTTGCAAGTTATAAGGCTGCTAAGGCGCATGCAGTCGAGATCTATCAGGATCGCACCCGCTTTGCAAAAATGTCTCTCACGAACATTGCCAGAGCCGGTATTTTCTCCTCTGACCGCTCGGTCAAGCAGTATGCCAAGGAAATCTGGAATCTGTAATTCCCGCAGAAAATATTCTGAAGGGGCCGACAAGGAGCGTCGGCCCCTTCCCTGATGAAATGGACGGTACGCCACATGAGAATTCTATTCGACAGCAAGCTTTCACAGTTCAAAACGCCCTTCGGAACGCTCAAAAAGCAGGAGGTCTGCACGCTGCACATCATGATCCCGTGCTCCTGCCGTACAACGGTGGTCTGCCTCGTTTTGCAGGCGGAAAACGGTGCGGAGCTGCGCCGTGTCCCGTTTGCAAAGCAGTCAGACGATACGCTCTACGATACCTGGGGCGGAGAGCTGACGATTTCCGATGCCGGACTGTATTTCTATTACTTCCATATCACCACGCAGGATGGCGCGTTCCGCCTGTTCAAGCAGGGCGAAAGCGACACGAACATGGAAGACGGCGGCCTCTGGCAGCTCAGCGTTCTGGAGGAAAAATTCCCCGTCCCGGACGACTGCGCGGGCGCAATCATGTATCAGATCTTCCCAGACCGCTTTTTTCAGGCCGGAGTTTGTGACCTGACCGGGAAGATCACGCCCTATTGGGTGCATGAGAACAAGGACGACGTGCCGGTCTATCTGCCGAACGCCAACGGCGAGGTGCTCAACAACGACTTTTACGGCGGAAATCTGAACGGCATCCGCGAAAAGCTTCCGTATCTGCACGCGCTCGGTGTGGAGATTTTATATCTCAATCCGATTTTCTATGCATGGTCGACGCACCGGTACGATACCTGTGATTACAAGCGCATCGACCCCATGCTCGGCTCGGAGGCGGATTTCCGCGCGCTCTGCGGCGCGGCGCACGCGCTGGGCATGAAGATCATTCTCGACGGCGTATTCAGCCATGTCGGCAGCCGCAGCGCGTATTTTCAGCAGGCGATCCATGACCCGGCCTCGCCGTACCGCGGCTGGTTCCGGTTCAAGCAGTATCCAAACGTCTACGACAGCTGGTGGGGGATCACGACGCTGCCGTGCATTGACAAGCTGAACCCGGATTATATGGACTATATCATTGACAGTGACGACAGTGTTGTTGTCCGCTGGCTGAAGCTTGGCGCGGACGGCTGGCGGCTGGACGTCGTCGACGAGCTGCCGGACGCGTTTCTCGCACGCCTGCGTGCGCGTATCCGGCAGGTCAAGCCGGACGCGATTCTGATCGGCGAGGTCTGGGAGGATGCGTCCAACAAGATCGCATATGACTGCCGCCGCCGGTATTTTACCGACCGGCAGCTCGATTCCGTCATGAACTACCCGTGGCAGAAGGCGATCCTGCGCTATGTGCGTGGGGAGGATGACGGGACAGGACTTGGCGCGTCTATTCGCACGATTGCGGAGAATTACCCGCCCGATGTGCTGCAGGCTGTGATGAATATTCTGTCCACGCACGACACCCCGCGCGCCATCAACGCGATTCTCAATCCGCGTGACGGCGACCGGACAGAGCTGGCCCGGCGGCACTTTACGGCGGAGCAGCTTGCAGAGGGGAAAAAACGTCTCAAAATGGCGGCATTTTTACAGTTTATGCTCCCCGGTATGCCGTGTATTTATTACGGCGACGAGGCGGGCATGACCGGCTACCGCGACCCGTTCAACCGCGCGTATTATCCGTGGGGCAGGGAAGACGGCAATTTAATCTCGTTCTACCGCTCACTGGCGCGCGTCAAAAAAGCTTCGGCCGCCCTGCGGCGCGGCACGGTTCTGGTATTGGAAGCGGGCGGCGGACGTCTGATGCTGCTGCGGCAGTATGAGGGCAAAAACGTGGCAGTCTGCTGCAACCGCTCGGAAAACCCGTGGACGCTTCCGCACAGCGGCACGATCCTACTCGGCGGCGGCATCGCCGAATATACCGGCGAAACGCTCACCCTCGGTTGCGGCGGCTTCTGCGCCATGGAGCGCGAATAATATACGGAGGCAATTCAAATACAAATCAGAGCTGCAGCGTGCTCAACTCGCTGCAGCTCTGACAAGACATGAGGAAGGAACCCGGAGCAGGCATGATTTCGGTCATGCCTGCTTTTCGTTCCAATAGCCGTCCTTTTCAGCTTGCCGCGCCAAGCGTATCCGCAAGCGCGGTATCGGCGGAGAAGGTACTGAGATTGTAGAGGAAAAGAACATCGGTCACGCCGCGCTGCGTCATAAGCTGCTCTACATCGTCGTAGTAATAGCGCGGATCGATCATGACGATCTGCTGATAGTAGGGGATGAGGAACGGTACGAAGCTGTTCGCATAGGAATCCTTGAAAATCAGCAGGATTTTCCCATTATTTGCGGTCGTTTTGATGGTGACAAGCGGATGGTTGCCGCCGAAAAAGACGGTGTATTTGTCTTTCGTATCCAGCGCAGAATCGACAAAGACAGAGCCGGCCTTTTCCTGCGTGCTGTCGTAGAGCACATAGTAGCTCACATCGGTGCCGAGCGGCTCATAGGCCGTGATCGTATCCTCGGCGGTGTGCTTGCCGCTCTTAGAGGCAAGCGTGCCCTCAAAGGAGTTGGTCAGGACATGGACGCGATAGTTCGTGATCGGCATCTCGATCCCAAGCAGCTCCGCCGAGGCGTCAAAGGCGCAGTATGCGCCGAGGCTTGTCCAATGGTGGTCAGTGCGGTAAAAAACGCCGTCCCTGACGTGGGCTTTCAAAGCCAGCGTCACATCCGCATACTGCATACAGGGCGAAAGCGCTTGATTGACGGTGAACAGATCCTCCTGCTGATTGTGCGCAGGCGCGTTTGCAGGAAGATAATCGCGCATAACGAGGGAGGCGTTTGGGACGATCATCGCCGACATGCGGAGATCATCGTGCTTCGCGGCGAACTCCTTCATCGCTGTCAGCGTCCGGTCGAGCACAGCCGGATCGGGGGCCTCCGGGATCTCAATCAGATAATTGTCCTGACAAAGGTAAACGCCGTTGGACTCCTTCTGCCCAAGCAGCTGGTCGATCCGCAGCTTGGCGGAAATCCAGTGGTCGCGCGCAAAGAACTGATCTGCAAAGGCAGACTGCAGCTTCGACATAAAGCTTCCGTCCAGAACTGAAGCCGCCGTCAGCGCCGGATAGGCTTGAAGCTTTCGGTTCTCATTTTCCGAGAAATCGCGCTTCGTGTGAAGCAGATTGACAAGGCCGAAGACAAGCAGAACCACGGCAAGCAGCGCAGCCAGAAGGACTCCATGCAGCTGGCTGTTGCGCTGAAGGATCAGCTGCTGCTTTTCAGAGTCCTGCCTGCGCTTTTTTTGCGGATTCATGGGATCACCTCGCTTAGAACTGAGCATAGAGGAAGGATTGATAGGTGGCGTTCGTCATATACGGGACGCAAAGCAGGAAAATGCCGATCAGAAGCAGCGCAGAAAGCACAAGGCCAGGACTGCGCCGCGAGAACACGAGATGCCGGTAAAGCGTCCGAATCCATGGGCCGCAGCCAAGAATGCCGAGTACAAGAAGCTTCCAGTTTGCTGCAAAATAGTATTTTGCGGTGGAATCCCAAAACGCGCGGCTCCCGGCACCGAACATCCGCCCAAGATAGAAAATCGCCGAGGAAAAATCAGGAGAGAAGAACAGCACCCAGCCGACGATGACGGCCAGCAGCGTCAGAATATGGCGAATCGGGGAGGGCGTCTTTGCAAGGATGCCTTTGAGCGGATACTTTTCCAGCAGCAGCAAAATCCCGTGATACAGGCCCCATGCCACAAATGTCCACGACGCGCCGTGCCACAGGCCGGTCAGGATCCAGACGATCAGCAGGTTGCGGATGCACTTTGGCGTGCTTACACGGCTGCCGCCAAGCGGGATATACACATAGTCACGGAACCAGCGGCCAAGGGAAATGTGCCATCTGCGCCAGAACTCCGTCAGGGAAGCAGAGAGGTAGGGATGGTCGAAGTTGGCGTCAAAGTCGAAGCCGAACAGCTTCGCCATGCCGATGGCCATGTCGGAATAGCCGCTGAAGTCAAAGTAGAGCTGAAGCGAATAGCAGATCGCGCCGAGCCACGCCGACCCGCCGGAAAGCGAACCGGATGAGAGTGCGGAAATACTCTGGAACGCGGCACCGAGATTATCGGCCAGCAGCACCTTTTTCGCAAGGCCAAGAACGAGCATCGGGACAGCTTCGGAAACCTTGTACAGCGTCACCGGATGCGATTTCAGCTGCGGCTCGAACTGTGCGTACTCGACGATCGGGCCGGAGATCATTTTCGGGAAAAAGCTGACATAAAGGCAGAAATCCAGCGGATTTTTCTGCGCGGGCGCGCGACGGTGGTAAACGTCCGAAAGATACGACAGGTTCTGGAAGGTGAAGAAGGAAATGCCGAGCGGAAGCGCCGCAGACGGCGCGTTCAGCGTGAACGGCAAAATGGCGTTGAGCGTTTCGATGGCAAATGCGGCGTATTTGTAAAAGCCGAGAAGCAGCAGATTGAACAGCACGCCGATCACAAGAAGGAATTTTGTGCCGCGCCGCCCCAATTCTGCGCAATTGCCGATGTCCAGGCCGACACAATAGTTGAAAACCGTTACCAGCAGCAGAAGCAGCAGATAGACCGGAGAACCCCATGCATAAAAAACGAAGCTGATCAGAACAAGAAGTGCGTTCTTGCAGACACGTGGGCAGACCAGGTACAGGATCAGGCTGACCGGGAGAAACGCGAAGACAAAAAAGAGCGTGCTCAGATTCACGACGGTTCCTCCTTAAAGCGCTTTCAGAAACGCCTGCGCGGCAGCGGCTGCGTTCTCATGCACAACGAACAGGATATAATTGCCCTGTATCTCCACAACGGAGTTGGAGAGCAGATCATACTGTTCAACGCCATAGCCCTCGAAGCTCTTCATCTGCGTCTGCCTGCGGGCCTGAATGGCGTCAGAAACGGACGTCTGCTGCGAGAGATCGGAGAGCTTGACGAGCAGCAGCTCCCGTGCCCCCATATTTGTGGCCGGATAATAGAGCAGGCAGCCGTCCATTTCAGACGGTGCAAAGCCATAGAGCCGCCGCACCATCTGCGCGTCCGCCTCCTGCATATCCGTCAGATCGATCGATTGCAGAACGGCACTGCTGACAGCGTCAAAGGACGCGCTGCTCTGCCGGTTCTGCATCGTCTGCGTGTAGAGAAAGCCCGCGGTCGCCAGAGCGGCGGCAAAGGCGAAAATGCGCAGGAGGATGCTCACGATTCCCACGCGGCGGGCCGCAGGCTGCGCAGCAGCAGTGTCCGGAGCAGGCACGTCTTCTGTGACAGCGGACTTTTCCGGCGCGGGGGCCTTGTTGCCTTCCGGCGTTTTCACCGGCTCGCGGATGGGCTGCGGGTCGGGAATGGGGGCAGCGGCGGTTTTGCGGCTGGCCGGAGCGTTGTCCAAAAACTCTGAAAAGTCGACCCCATCGATCACAAGCGGGGCGGATGGGGCAGGGGAAGCGGGCTGCTTCTGCGCCGGAACAGCCTGCTTGGCCGCTTTTTTTGTGGGTGCAGAGCCGAATTCGGCCAGAATATCGTCAATCGCCTGCTCCTTCAGCTCCGGCGAAAGGCTGCTTCCGCCGCGCAGGAGCAGGTCATTCAGCTGCGGATTCGTTTGATTCAAGGGCAAAGACATAATCATATACCTCAGCAATCAGTTCGGTACCCCAAAGCGGGTAAAAGCCGCCCAGCAGGTGCACGCCGTCGTCCTGATAAAGATCCGTGTGTTCTTCGCAGAGCTGCGTAATGTCCACGTACGGCGTGCCATTTTCCTCGCAAAAGGCGCGCACGGCGTCGTTGTAGTCCGGGATCTCCCGCCATGCGGGGCCGCGCTTGAACGCGGGTTCAAGGGCGGGGATGATGGAGCAGACATAGACCGTGGCGTTCGGAAGGTGCTCCTTGAGCAGGGCAAGTGTGTTGTTGATTTCGTTTACATAATCCTCTGGCGTTGGCCAGTACCCGATGCCGACGTCATTGATGCCATAGGTCAGGAAAATGATCGACGGATTCAGCGCGACAAGCTCCTCCAGGTGGTCAATGACCTTTTTGATGGTCGCGCCGGAGTCGGCGAACACGCGCTCAGGGGCCAGATAGCCATAATAGGTGAAGCCTGACGTTCTGGAGTCGCCGAGCATGGCGTAATCCTCAAACAGCGACCAGACGGAAATTTCTCCGCTGTAGAGCTTTGCGCGCCATTCGTCCCGCATCGCATCCAGCTCCGCCTGACGGATGGCCTTGAGCTCCGCTTCCACGTCGTCGGGGCTGTGTGCCTCCTGCTCCTGAAGCCATTGCACGCCGGATGCGACCTCCGCATCCGTTGCGGAGGCAGCGGCGCGCTTCGCCGGGAACACAAAAATCCATAAAATCAGCAGCAAAAAAAGAACCAGAGGCAAAAGCGTCAGCATCCTCCAGCTCCAAGCCCTCGCATTCATCAGCGTAACCCCCAGAGGTGAAAGTCAACCGGATATCAAGCCTGACCATTATAGTATAGCGCCACCGGTTTGTCTACAAAAATTGACAAAATACGCGCTGATTTTTTCGGGGGAGGGTGAGCTTTTGGCGAGGAGATAAAACCCCCGCAGCCGAAGCTGCGGGGGCGCGCTCATACTGTATGCTGTTCGGATTTCGTGTCAGCCATGATAGGTTCTGTATCGGTGAACATCAGCTGCTTCTGATGCTCTGTGAGCTTTTGCGTATTTTCCAGCGCCTCCATCTGCCCAAAGCAGGCGGAAAGATTGGTGTATGGCATGTCGGAGCCATAGAGCAGATGCGTCTCGTCCACGTTCCGCAGCAGCAGTTCCAGCTGCTTCTGGTCGGAGTGTAATTATAGGATTTCAGAAAACACAGATATATCAACGGTTTGCTGGCAGTCGGCAAGAGGTTTTTATTCTAAACATTTCGGTGCAGAACTGTTACTTGGGTAATAATGTCACGCAAGCGATCTTCCCCCACAAGATAGTCCAGAACATCATCGGGTGTATCACAGATTTTCTCTTGCTCTCCATTTGTAAGTGCGATGCAGTACTTATTTCCGTAAAAACAAACGCCATATTGCAGTCCTTTCCAGAAAAAGACAGGTTCTCCGCCGCGAATAATGCATTCTTTGAAATCAGATATGGTTTTGAAGCAATTCTCTTCAGCAGAATTAAACGTATATTTCATAACAGCACCTCTAAAAGCCTTAAACTCTGGTGCTCCATTGGGATATTCATCGCTCCAGTAATTCGTATGTGGCTTCTCAAAATTAGGGACGCCTTTTCTGGGAAACTCCCAATTGATTTTATGGTCGTGTGGGTTCGAATGAAATTTGGGGTTGGGGGCTGTAGTATGGTGCCTTTCCGCAACAGCTCGACCATCACTTCCAATTTTCGTCTCAACTTTTGAGCCGCCCTTGGCATAGGTTACTTTTATTTCTCCGGGTTTTCCAATCAAACGATGGTCTTCGGGCTTAGATGGTTTCCATGCTCCGCCATACGCGCTGCCGCCGCCCTTATAAGTGCCGCCGATCAGGTATGGCTCTATTGTATCACGTTCGGGACGATATGTCTCGCCGATTTTGAAAGCGTCGAGATCTTCTGCCTTATAATTTCTCTCATAGCTCATATATCTCCACGAGCTGCGCTCATAATCCACATACACGATGTTCCCCTGCATTTCAGGAAAGGGCGTGTTGTAGCAAATGATTTTTTCCGGCTCAATACGCCGAAGCATTTCATTGTAACCAGCCATGAACCATTCTTTCTGGTCGCAGCGGTTATCATGCTCAGATGCCATATAGGTGGAGACCGCAACAACGCTGCCTCTTTCGATCCCCTCAAAACAGAAATCAAAGGTGGATTCATCACCCCAGTTTACCGTGGGAATAACACGGATTCCTTTGGAGGCCCAATAGGCGCCGCACCAGCGATTACGAAATACATTGTAAAGCTGCATAACAGGCGCCATTTCCAGATACATGCTGAAATCGGGTGACAGTACTGCCCGGTAGCGGGACAACTTCTCGATGTCGTTGTCGGGGTTCTTCCACACCCGTTCGAAGCGATAATCATACAGGAAGAAATGAACCATACGGTCAAGATGATTTTGATCTTCCAGATGGGTCTTGTCAAATCCAATCAATAAGAGATCGTCAAAATCACCCGACCTTTCTGCGAATTTTGGAATGATTGGAATTTGCAGTTTCCCTTTACCCGGAAACTGATTACGGAGCAAGGATTGACTGGTGTGATAATTGTAGTTTTCTTCAGTCATACGAAACTTCCTGTATGTAGTAAGGAACAAGTCCTTCTACTAGTAGGAGAAGGGGATAACGGAAGTTGCACGTTTCCGTACAACTATCACAGAACAATTTGGAAAATAAAAAAACGGAGTACCCCGAAGGATACTCCGCTGGTCCGAGTGTAATGATAGGATTTCAGAAAACGCAGATATATCAATGGTTTGCTGGCAGTCGGCAAGAGGTATTTATTC
>OFMD01001618.1_pt1 | contig 13344 bp, 7 predicted proteins | sample 1541211 | NCBI WGS metagenome assembly OFMD01 (sample SAMN04209231, study PRJEB22552) | human gut metagenome | biome: gut; material: feces | host: Homo sapiens | place: USA: Oklahoma | reverse complement strand
GACCACCAGCACCATTTTCCATTGGAGATTTTCAGGCTGTCGTGGGTGCGGGTGGCATAGGTATCTCCGCCGATATGTACCAGTTCCTCCGGCTCAAACCGCCGCAGGTAGGTCAATAGGTCCATCTCGCGGGCGGCAGCGATCTGTTCCTTAGATAGGTAGGGCGTGATGCTCACCTCCTTGGGGCATGAGAAAAGCGCAAGCATTTTGCTTGCGCTTTCCATAAAATTATTCAGTTACTTCGGAGCAGAGCCGGTGCGAATGACGGGAAACTGCTTGACTTTTTTGCCGACGATTCGGCGTTCCAGCGCGAAAACCATATCGGGTGTCCGTTCAAAATAGCCGATGTCCTTTTTCCAGCTCATCCCACATCTGCAATGTTGCAGGCCCGGAAACTGCTGCTTCATTTTCCTGCCGCAGTTTGGGCAGGCTTTATTGCTGGCTCCCATCCGCATCCTCCTTAGACGCCTCTTTAGGAAGGACATCCTTAAGGTAGATCTTTACCTCACGATAGACTGCATCGAATGGCGGCTTGTTGACGCCGCCTGCAAAACGAAACTTATCGTAAGAATGCCGCAAATCTTCTTTCCTTTGCAGGAATCCTTGAAAATCTCCCATGATCCTTTCGCTACATTTTAAGGTGCTGTATATCTTCTGAACATCAAATTCAAATACTTTTGAAATATAATAGAGATCCACCACATCCTTGATTCTTCGGAACACCTTATCTGTTGATACAACCGCGACCTTATCGGATATCATCTGCAACGGTGAAACGCCGCGAAAACAGATCCCGTCAACCTCATAGATTTGCGTCGGTGTAATCGGTCTGTTTACATCCACATCCATTGTGAACAGGATTTCATCGGTGTTGCGGTCTACTAATTCAAAGCCAGCGGATCGCTTTTCGCCATACATTCGATAAAGGCGAACTTCATAGTCCATGCCGCCTCTATTGATTGCTCGCTGTAAGGATTCCACCATTTGCTCTGCGGTGGGAGGTGTGTCTGTGTTCCAATTTGCATCAATATCTACTGTATGACGGGTCTCATCTAAAAACCCGGCCTCAAACAAACAGGCTTTCAACACCATGGAGCCCTTAAAGCTGATAGGAATGCCGCTATCGTACACAGCTTTCATGACTGAGTACATAATTCTTTCTTCCGCTGTTACATTCAAAGCAAGCACCTCAGTTTTCGTAATATTCGATTGCATCGCTGGCCAAACGCTCAAACCGATCCTGATATTCCGGCGCGACAAAGAGTCCGTCAAAGCTGTCTCCATTGGAATAGAAGTATCTGCTGACTGCTTCTGTAATGCCCTGCATATCTAAAATATTTTCATTTGCAAGGGCATCATATACCGTTCTGTTAAAATCCGTATATAACAATCCGTTCCGATTCTTGATATTTTGTGCGCCGATACGGTTTCCAAGCACGACCACGCCGTTAAACTTCATAACGGAGTCATCCCCATAGACCCACACGATATATTCATCGCTGCGGCCTCCGAAGTTTCCTTGACACATAAGCGCATTGTCTAACGCAAAGACAACGGGTTCTCCAATGCAGTCACGGACAGCTTGCAGCCAGGAGAGCGCGCCCACATAGCTGCTCCGAGACGGAAGATCCTTCTTTTGAGGGTCATACTTCGGCAGGGACAAGGTCTTACGGTTGGTCAGGTCCTCCTTGATACGCTGCTCCAACAGATCAGAGACATATTCGGGAGGCTTACGCATCCCTGTCTCCCAATTTTGCACAGTGCGAAAGGGGATATGATACCTCGCGGAAAATTCGCTTTGGGTATCTCCAAGCTGTGCTCTCATTTCACGAATGTTCATGTTCATCCTCCTTCCACCTGCATTATACACCCATTGAGTGTACCAGTCAACAGCGTTCCCAGATGTCCTACGGAATATTCATAAGCGCGATTACCGCTCCGGCGTGTTCTTTTTCACTGTCTTTTGCTCCACACTGCGCTCCGGCTTAGCCAGTTCTTCCATTGCCGCATTGATCACGCAGGAGTGATTGTCCACAGCGTAAATGTCCGTATGCCCGCCCATCTGCTTCTGGAGCGCCGCAAAGCGGCCTGCGGCCTGACACGCCGGTGGGTAGAATCGCTCATCTCCCGTGCGCTGCCGCATGGTGCAGGCCAGCACGAACATACAGCGATCCTTGCCGTAGGTGTTTGTCCACTCCTTCAAAAAAGCAGACAGCTTTCCATCGTTGTAGGCGTTGGTCGCGTCCTTCTCAAAGGTTCCCGCACAGGTCAGCGTCCGATCCCTGCTGGCCATCCACTCAAAGACCTCTCCGCGAGCCATGGCTTCAGAACGGGTGTTAGGATATATGGGCTGCGCGGGATCTCGATATTTTTCTTCGACTCTTTTCCGCAGAATATCATCCGCGCAGGCTTCTACGCTGTCTCTGAACCGATCCATTTCATCGCTGTCCCGGTTGATCCAATCGTCAAACAGTGCCTCCAGTGGATGGTCAAATTCCATCAGTACCTCAAGCTGCCGCTCGGAGAGGCTTGTTTCATCCTCAAAAAGCATCAGCAGGTTGTCACGGCAGGCGATCTCATAAGCGTGGGAAATGATCTCGTCCGCAGGCTTTACTCTCAGATCCGCCAGAAACGCCTCGTTTTCCGCGGACATACGCTCATAGAACGTATTTTCCAACTGGTCCTTTGTCATGGTAAACCTCCCTTCATCTCGCCAGCCCCGCCCGCATCCGGTGGGCGTAATTGGCGACGCTGTATCGTTTCATATAGGCGTTTTCGCTGGGGGCCGGACTGTCAAAGTCCAGCCCCTCCATGCGGGGATCGTCAATGCCGTTCAGCACCGCCTCCACCGGGATCACGCGAAGCCTGCCAGAGCATTTCAGCTCGCCGCCAAATACGCCAGCGGCACAGTGAAAGCCGCGGTCACCGCATACCCAAAGCAGCTTCTTTCCTGCGGGAATATCGCCAAATGGCTGCTTCAAAACAATAACGGAATGTGGTTCCGCACCGGCCACCTCATAGTAGCCGGACTGCTCCGCCTTTTCGTATGCCTGGATCAATTTCTTGAATTTGTGCTGCGGCTCGATGTAGAACCAACTTTCCTGATAACCCATAATTTCCTCCATTTTCTATTGGTTTTACCGCTCCAACTGCGGTCTGCGGCGCTCCGGCGGCCTTTGATCCTCGTCCGGCTCGGCGTCTACGATCTCCGGCTCCTTGTGGTCTAAATTCAGCAGGGTGTTCAATTCCTCCAGCCGTGCCGTTTTGGTGTTCAGCTCTGCCTCGCGGGGAAACGGCTTTTGTACCTCTGCCTTTGCGGTTTCCAACTGCGTTTGCAGGTTGGAAAGCTGCTCCCGGCAAGCCTGCTCCTTGATGGGCAGTCCCTCCAGCGCATTGTCCATGCGCTGCAAATTGCCAAACACATCGGTTCCCAGCGTAACGGTATGGCGGAGCTGCCCGATCATGGTCAGGCGGTACTCCCGCGTGAAGGTATCAAAGGCCAGCTCCAGCGTCAGACCGCGATAGCTGCCGACCTGTGTCGCCTCCGGGGAGAGCATGGTCTGGCACATGGTCAGCAGCGCCGCACCCGCCTCCTTCTTGTCGGCATGGGTGACACCCGCCAGCGTAAGCGGAGAGAAACCGTCCGCGTTTGGGTGGGTGTTTCCCTTGACCGTGGCAATATCCGCGCCATACCCGGTGATTCGCGCCTGCGTTTCCGCGATTTGCTTGGGAAAACCCTTGCTGATGGCGTCCTCCAGCGCGTATTTCTGAGAAAGGTGGTTGGCTTTCAGCAGTTTCAGCTTGGACACCTCAATGTCGAGATCCATCTTTTCCTTGATCATGGGGTTGCCGCTGGCCAGTGCCTTGATCTCGGCATAAGAAAGCGCCTGCTCGTCCACATCTTCGGCGGAGCGGACAGGCGATTTGCTGGTCATAATTTGCGATATAAATTTCTGCTTGGATTCTACCAACTGATACAAGTAGGCATCGAAGGTGCCCTCGGTGACATAGCTGTAAATGTCTACCTCCGGATTTTCGTTGCCCTGCCGGATAATGCGCCCCTCCCGCTGCTGAAGGTCGGACGGACGCCACGGGCATTCGAGGTGGTGCAGGGCGATGAGCTTTTGCTGGCAGTTGGTGCCAGCACCCATGCGCTGGGTGCTGCCCAGCAGGATACGCACCTGACCGCTCCGTACTTTGCCGAACAGGTCTTTCTTCTGCGCCTCGCTCTTGGCGTTGTGGATGAAGGCGATCTCGTTTTCGGGAATACCCAATTCCAGCAATTTCGCGCGAATATCATCATAAACGCTGAAAGCACCGTCATCCTTCGGTGTGCTGAGGTCGCAAAAGATCATTTGGGTGGAACGCTTGTCTGCGGTGCGCCGCCAGATCTCAAACACATTTTCCGCACACTTGGCGGCTTTGCTGTTGGGGTCGCTGGGGAGCATGGGGTTGACCAGCCGCTGATCCAGTGCCAGCTTGCGGCCATCGTTGGTGATGAGCAGCATATTGTCCACGCTGCTGTCCACCTTGCGGTTGCGGACCTTTTCTGCTCGTTCCGCCAGTGACGCCACCATGTCCTTCTGATATTCAGAGGGTTTCAACGCAATGTTGTGGTAGTGAGCCTCCGGCACCGGCAGCTTCAGCATATCCGCCGTCTGGATGTCCGCCACATTTTTGAATACGCTCATCAACTCCGGCAGGTTATAAAACTTGGCAAACCGCGTCTTGGCCCGGTAACCGGTGCCCTCGGGAGACAGCTCGATGGCGGTGACAGTCTCGCCGTAGTTCGCCGCCCATGCGTCAAAGTGCTGCAAGCCCTGCTCCTCCAACGCAGACATCTGCAAATACCGCTGGATGGTGTAAAGCTCCACCATGCTGTTGGAAATGGGGGTGCCGGTGGCAAAGATAATACCGCGTCCCCCAGTGATTTCATCCAAATAGCGGCACTTCATAAAGAGGTCTGAGCTTTTCTGCGCCTCGGTCTGGGCAATACCGCCCACATTCCGCATTTTCGTGTATAAAAAGAGGTTCTTAAAATAGTGTGACTCGTCAATGAAGATGCGGTCAACGCCCAATTCCTCAAAGGTGACCACATCGTCCTTGCGGCTCTGGTCATTCAGCTTGTCGATCTTGGCTTGCAGGCCCTTCTTGGTTTTCTCCATCTGTTTGATCGTGAACTTCTCCGCTTTTTCTCGTTTGGCTTCGGAAATGCCCATCATAATTTCGTCGATCTGCTGTTCCAGAATGGCCCGCTGGCGCTCTACGCTCATGGGGATCTTCTCAAATTGTGAATGGCCGATAATAACGGCATCATAGTCGCCGGTGGCGATCCTACCACAGAATTTCTTGCGGTTTTTGGTTTCAAAGTCCTTACGGGTAGCGACAAGGATGTTCGCTGCCGGATAGAGCTGCAAAAACTCAGTGGCCCACTGCTCTGTCAGGTGGTTGGGCACCACAAAAAGAGATTTTTGACACAGGCCCAGCCGCTTGCTCTCCATGGCGGCGGCTACCATTTCAAAGGTTTTTCCCGCGCCCACCACATGGGCAAGCAGGGTATTTCCACCGTACAAAATGTGCGCGATGGCGTTGACCTGGTGCTTGCGGAGTGTGATCTCCGGGTTCATGCCTGAAAAGCTGATGTGACTGCCATCATACTCACGGGGACGGTTGCTGTTGAACAGAATATTATAGGTCTTACAGATGGCTTCGCGCCGGTCAGGATCTTTCCAGATCCACTCAGCAAAAGCGTCTTTAATGAGTTCCTGCTTACTCTGCGCGATAGCAGTCTCTTTCTTATTCAGAACGGCAATTCTGCGCCCTTCTTCATCGTATTGGTAATCAAAAATGCGGACATCCTTCAGGTTAAGTGTCGTTTCGATGATCTCATAGGCGTTGACGCGCTTGGTGCCGTAGGTGCTGATGGCCTTGACATTGCCGCGATCCTTGCTTTTGCCTTCGATGCGCCATTCACCGGTGATGCCGGAATAGTGGACCTTCATGCTCCATTGCGCGCTGCGGGGCGTCCCCAGCGTTTCAAAAATAAATCGGCGGACATATTCGGTGTCCAGCCATGTAGCGCCCAGCCGGACGGAGATCTCGCTGGCGGTGAGGTCGGTGGGCTGCACCTGCGCGAGCGCATCGGCGTTGATCTGATACTGCGGGTCCTGCTCCGCCTTGCCTTGGGCAACCGCCAATTTCTGACGCACATTGCCGGAGAGGTATTCATCTGCGGGCAGGTATTTCTCATGTCCATCGTTCTCGCCGGTGTAAGCGGGGTTCAAAAAAATCACGCCCTTGAGATCAGAAAACAGCGTTTCTTCGTCCTTGCCGGTGAGCCTGCTCATATAGTCCATATCCACATGAGCCTTTTCCCCGATGGACAGCGCCAGCGCCTCCACCGCTGTGTCTACCTTTTCAGCAGGTTTGTGGCTGCGGATGGTGCGCTTGGTGAACAGGTCAGCCTTCCTTTTCAGGTTCCGGTCCTCGTCCAGAATTTCCAGCGAACAGAGCAGGAAGTAAGAGCTGTCCTGATCGAAGGCGATGGCGTTGCCGCGGGAGTTGATGAGTCCATATTTCCGGGTGAAGGCGTCATAGAGAGCATTCAGCTTTGCTTGCTGCGCCTTGATTTCTTCATCGGGATAGTCCTCGGTCTGATATTCCAGCAGCGTCCGCACACAGTCCCGCAGCTCGATCATGCCGCGGATTCTGCTCTCTGCCGTCTTGGATACCTCCACCGGGTTCATACGGCTGTTTTCCCGGTAGTAGATCTGGTCGTCCACCAGCGTATAGGAAAAATTGCGGACAGCGGGGTCGGCCTCGATGGAATGATCCTCTCCCTCCAGTTCTTCCTCCCGGTCATAAGTGGTGATCTCACCGTGGACATTCTGAACGGCTTCCGCCAGAAGTGCTTCCAATGGTTTCTCCGGGTACGGCTCACAGGTGGGCGTGGGGCCGAACGGCCCGGACACCATCTTCATCTCGCCCAGCACCATGTCGGGATGGTCGATGAAGTAGCTGTTCATCTGGATGCCGTCCTCGTTGGTGGCAAGGTGTACCCATTCGGGTTCTATATTCACCATTCGTTCCCGCTTTTGCAAAAACAGGATGTCTGAAACGACCTCCGTGCCCGCCGCGGCCTTGAATGCATTGTTGGGCAGGCGGATGGCCCCCAGCAGCTCCGAGCGCTGCGCGATGTATTTTCGCGCGCTGGCGGTGCGCTTGTCCATGGTGTAGCTGGAGGTCACAACGGCGATAACGCCGCCTGGTCTGACCTGATCCAACGCCTTGGCGATGAAATACTCGTGGATGGGGAAATTCAGCCGGTCATAGCGTTTGTCCGGCACATGGAACTGGCCGAAGGGAACATTGCCGATGGCAACATCAAAAAAGTTATCCGGGAAGGCGGTTTTCTCATAGCCCTGCACCGCGATACTGCTTTTCTGATAAAGCTGGCGGGCGATGCGGCCAGAGAGATCGTCCAGCTCCACGCCGTAGAGCTTGCTGCCGCTCATGCTTTCCGGCAGCATACCGAGAAAATTGCCAATGCCGCAGGACGGTTCCAAAATGTTGCCCTGCGTGAAGCCCAGCTGCCCCAGGGCGGCATAGATGCCGCGGATGACCACAGGCGGCGTGTAGAACGCCGTCAGCGTGGATTCACGGGCGGCGGCGTATTCGGCATCGGTAAGCAGTTCTTTCAGTTCAGCGTAACGAGGATTTTTCTCGTCAAAGAAGTCCGCCAGTCCGCCCCAACCCACATACTGTGCCAGCACCGCCTGTTCCTCCGCTGTGGCGGCTCGGCTCTCCGCCTCCACGGTTTTCAGGGTACGGATCGCGTCCAGATTGCGCTGAAAACGCTCCAACGGTGCGCCCTCTCCGATATGGTCATCGGTGATGCGATAGTTCCGGCCATCCGCGTCCAGCGGATAGGCAAGCGCGTTTTGCTTTTTCTTTTTCGGCGGGGTGAGTACCGCAGGCGGCTCGTCCGCCTGCTCCACAATTTTCCGAACAAAGGAGATTGGTTCCGTGCGGAAGATGGGAAAGCCGACCTTTTGGACAAAGGTGATGTCTTGAAAGTTGACAACGCCGTGCGCCGTATCGACGCGGTCCACAAGGAAGGTCCTGCCGTCGATCTCAAATACCGTTTCACCGGGAACAAGATTTTGTGCCGCAAATTCTGCGTCGGTGATTGCTGGCTGCGTGGCAGGCTCGTCCGGCTGCTCTGCAGCGGTGTCTTTGGCGCGCTCCACATAGAGCCATTCCGCCGCTTCCTTTTCGCTGACTGCCTTTCTGACCTGCTCCAGATAATCCTCAGCCTGCCACTCGCTGGGGAAGGTCTCACGGACGCCCTCGCTGTCAACATAAATTTCGTCCCGAATATCGTCCCAGACGGCGTAGCCGTCGTCCGTTTCGATCACGCTGAACCGCTCATGGGCGGGCGGCTGCTCTGCGGCAAGCCGTGCTGCATCCTCTGCGACCTGCTCCACAAAGCTGCGTTCCTGCTGAGGAGCATCATGCCGGTGATTGAACAGGCTGAAAGTGCCGTCCACATACTCCGAAAGCCGATCCTTTGCGCGCTGAACGGAGCTGTAATGGCGGTCATCCTCCGGCAAGTCATCCAGCCGGGAAGTCAGTGCCGCCAGCATATCCGCAGTCTTGCCCTTATCTTGCAGCTGCTCCTCGATCATGGGAAGCGCATCGTAATAATCCGCACCCTTGGGATAGGGACGCGGAACATCGTCCGGCGCATTGTAAAAACCGTTATAGACGGTTCGAGCCAACTGCCCACGCTCATATTCCGGGATTTTGGCGATAGCGTCCTCGCCGGGGAATCGTTTCTGCGCGATCAGGCACTCATACTCCTTGACCACATTGGGGATGGTCAGATGGACGGTATCATATTTCTTAAAATTATAGTCGCGCTCATATTCCAGACCCTTGTGTGTTTTCGTACTCTGGTATCCGGCGCGACCGCTGCCGCTGTACTCTCCAAAGCAGGATTTGATAAATTTCTGATGCTCCTCCGATGTATGGGGATAGCAGAAGTGGGAATATACGGCCAGTCGGCTATCCAGATGGTCGCAGAGGAAAAAGCCGTCAATCTCGTCCTGCGTGATAAACATTTTGCATTGCCGAAGAAAGTTCGGCTGTGCGGTAAAGTGCCGCTCCGAGTATGGCAGACCGTTGAGAATGATGCCGATACGGTGGGTGTTGTACTCTGAAAGGCGGTATCGCAGAATGGATGGATCATCATGATAAGCATACAGAAAAGCGTGGTATTCCTGCGCCAACATTTGTAGGCCACCGTCCGTCTTTGCGAACGCCACCATATCCTCGTTCAGTTCCGGGTAGCCCTTGTGCTGGTCATGGATGGCCAGCGTCTGCGGGAATAGGCCCTGCGCGCGGCCATCTTCGTTCAGGTCACGGGCGGTCATCAAAAGTGCGTCCATCGCTTCGTGCAGCACCTTGTCCGGGGCCTGCGCCAGCTCGGACGCGGAGAGATAGATCCCGGCCCGTAGCAGCCCCAAAATGCGGCCCGCCGCCAGTCCCCATGTGACCACGGTCTTGCTGTACCCGGTGCGGACGCTGTCCCCTTGGGCGAGGTGGATGCCGTCCTCCAGAAACCACACGGCGTATTTGCGGCCTTCGTATTCAATGCCGCGCCCGTTCGCCCTACCGAACTCCCGGCGCAGAAATGATATATTTTCCGGTTCAGGCCGCTCCCGCATATAGAACACTGCGATGCGCTCCGCACTGTTGGGTTCGTTGCCGCCCGTGCAGAGGGCCAGATCAATGACCTCCTGCGGCACCGTGCGGGCCGGGGCCAGAATGCCGGAGGGCGCATCTGCCGGAGCCTCGTACACCGGAGCGTCGCCGCCCATGTCGAACAGGGCAAGCTGCTCTGCGACGATTGGGGCATTTTGCAGGCCCAGCTTGATCTTGTACTCGCCGCGCTCGATCAGGCCCTCGGTCATCTCGGTGATGACCGACCATGAAAAAACGGACTCCGAGGTGCGGGAGAGGTAGCTGCCCTCCCACATCAAAAGTCCGTCTTTCTCGGCATGGTAGCCTGTACGAACACCGTCGGTCAGGACTTCCACCCATATATCGTTGTAGCTGTTTTTGAGAAATTCCGTCCGTTCTGCAAGATTCTCGTGCGCCTGAAAGTATTCAAAAATCTCCTGCCGCTTGTGCTTGCGCCCGCCGTCGTCCAGCAGATTCGCTTCAATGAGGTGCATATCCAGAAAAGCAGGAAGCTCTGCGGTATTTTGCTGTGCGGTGTCATGCTCCAGTGCAAAGGCTGCGGCCTGTTCCCGCGCTTTTTCGTCCGGGTAATCACCGTAGACACGGAGGCATTGGCGTGTTTCGGCATCATAGACGGCAGCGCCGTCGTATGCAAAACCATCTTCCTCCATCGTACCGGCAACATAGCCCTGCGCTGCGGCCTCCGCTTCCTCCAGCGTTTGATAGTCCAGCTTATCGTCAAAGCCGTTTTCAAAATGGTGATAGGCTGCAACCTGATAGGGCGCGGCCATCTGCGCGGCATATCGGTCAATGGCTTCTGTGGTCAGCCATTCCGGTTTTTCCGGGAGGGCGTCATACAGCTCCCGCATTTTCTTGATCTGCGCGTGGACGTTGCCTGCCCACAAATGCTTTTCACTCCGTCCACCTGCGCCGAGGAAGTAGTCGCAGTCAGCGCGCAGACGATCCAGCAGCACATAGTCTGCGCTGTGATCGACAAAGGCAGGAAGCTCATCACTTCCTGCCTTTGTGGGTTCTTCGGTTGTCAGGCGTAGATCAGGTCGCTGAGCACCAGCTCCTCCGCGCTGTGCCGGAGATTGTTCATCAGGCCCGTCCAGCGCATGGGATCGGTCGCTTTCAGCTCCTCCGTCACGCCCTCGTTCTGTGCCATCTGCGCCACGGTCTGCTCCACCATATTCCGCGCGGTCTGCTCGATCTCTGCCAGATGCTCCGTCAACTTGCCGCTGGTCTTGAGGTTGGTGTAAAGCACTCTGCGGCGCTTCTTCAGGTACTCCCTCCGCAGCTCCGCGTACTTGCCCAGATGCACCTCCGGTGCCTGCGGCATCATCAAATTCGGCACCTGATAGCCGTTCTGCATCCTGTAAGTGACCTCCATGCTGTTTGCTCCTTTCATGGCCTGTTTCGTGTTGTTCTGTGCGGTCATCATATCTACTTTTTTCACGGTTTGCAAAAAACTGATCCCGCTGGGCCTGCATGACTGTGCGGCTGATCTCCCGCAGCCCCATCTCCGCGATGTCGCTGGTGGCGATGCCCAGGGCATTGATGGTGGTGGGCGTGTTGAATTCGTAAACATGGGCAAATTCGTCGGGCGAAAAATAATCGTCCGCCCGCAGGCCCAGCCGGGTCATCAGCATATATGCCACGCTGACCTCCAGTGCGTCCCGGTAGAACACCTCCAGGTTGAGGTCATCCAGCTCCTCCAGCAGGCTGTCCTCGCGGCAGTCGCGGAGATCTTGCAGGTAGTCTGTGATGTTATCTGCCACGGCATTGTGGCAGGCAGAGCGCACGGCGTCCGTAAGATTTTCTTTTTCGGCCAGGTTGCCGAAGGTGGCTTCTAAGGTTTCGATGACCTCCGGCTCAAAGGCCGGGTGCATCGTCCAGATGGGCAGCGGACGGGCAAAACGGGACGCATGGGTGTCCGACACATCAAAATAGAGCTTCAAGCAGTTTTGCCCGTCATCGCCAAATACGGCGATGCTCTTGGCCCCACGATTCACCCAGCGGCCAAACTGACGGTTCCAGCGCTCCATCTCAAGGACCGCCGTGGCGTCCGGGCGCTGAGCGTAGATCAGAATTTGATCATCAAAGGGACATTTGTAGTTATAGCAGGCCGCGCGGAGAAAGCCCGTCCAGCTTTGATAGCTGCCGGTGACGCTCTGCACAGTCTGGTCATATAGCTCTGTGATGAGCTGAAATTTGGTAGGCAAGTTGGCACCTCCTATCTCTCCGGCTCCGCCCGCTTTTTTACTGCAAGCCGGTCATTCTTTTGCTGTTCTTTTTGGGCCTTTTCAAATGGCTTCCGCTGATAGCAATAAATATAAAACTGGTAATCACCTTTAACTGGCGTACAGCGGAGCATATACACATACCGCTTTGTTTTCACCATGAATCCGCAAGAGGGAAGCAACGCACCCTTGATGGCGCAGATCTGCTCATACCGGTTGCAGTAGCGGCTCATGCTGTCGAAGTCCCGCAGCGGGGAGTCCGGCTGCTCCCGCAGCCAGTTTACGGTGCGGTCAATATCGGCCTTAAAATCCGGCGTGTTTAGCGCATCTTGCTGGTGGGGCCACCATGTTGTATAAAACTGCTTGCCGCTGCCAAAATCACCCCGGAGATGTCCCACGCAGCCCGCAGACTTGTCCTGCTTCTCGCTGCGAGAGAAATAGAGAGCGTGCAGCGCAGGCTCATTGACGCTGTAAAAGTCAATGACATCTTTCTCGCTGGCGGGATACTTCTCCTGAAATTCCGCAAGGGTACGGCATCCGCCATCTTGAAAGGAAAGGCTGCCGCTCTCCAGCGGAATCCACCCATCAATGGGAAGCTGGAACGGCTCGCGGGTGAGAACGGTGCCATAGAAGTTGACCATGAGACCTCGGGCCAACTCCCTCGGTTCCCCCCAATCCTCATCCCCGTGGCGCAGCTCGTAGCGATATACGCCCTCCGGCACGGTGGCTCGGTCAACGCGGCATTCTGTAAACAGTGCCGGTCGGTCAAAAATCGTGACCTCCTGATAGGTCACCTTCTGCGCGTCATAGCTCATCTGGCTTCACCTCGTTCTTTGTGTTTCTTTTGCACTCTCTGTTGTGCCAAAAACTCCGGGACCTCCTTGAAACCGATGGTATCTGCGTAGTAGGCAGTTTTCTTTCCACCCTGCGTCAGTACCACGATGTCGCTTACGGACATGGAACGCATCCGATGGGCAAAGGGGCGGTGGTCACTGTTGTGTTTTGCCCACAGATCCTCCAGCGAATTTCCCTTTGCGTACATACCGGCGTAAGAACACTGATAATCAGCGCTCTGGAGTTTTCTCTTTGCCGCTTCATAAGGCCGGAAATAGTAGTCCACATCAGCGGTTGCGGGGATTTGATAGATTTCATAGGTGCCGATCTCGGCGCTGATTTTCGGCGTTCTGGGAACATAGGTATTGCCGCTGCGTTCCTGCATTTCTGCAAACTCGCAAATATGATAGGCGGAGTTGCCGACGCAGACATGGCAATCGTCAATGTACTTACAGGGCAAAACCATCTTTTCACCGTCAAAGCGGGTAATGACGATGCTTTCCCCGTCCTTGATGGTAAAGAG
>OFMD01001617.1_pt1 | contig 13349 bp, 9 predicted proteins | sample 1541211 | NCBI WGS metagenome assembly OFMD01 (sample SAMN04209231, study PRJEB22552) | human gut metagenome | biome: gut; material: feces | host: Homo sapiens | place: USA: Oklahoma | reverse complement strand
TATTTCTGGTTCTCTCTAATGGATATTCTCTTCCAGCCAAGATTTTTTCCTCCTATAATTAGAAACGATAGTGAGCAAATGCTTTGTTTGCTTCTGCCATCTTGTGCATGTCTTCTTTCTTCTTTACAGATGCGCCAGTGTTGTTAGCCGCATCAAGAATTTCATTTGCAAGTCTTTCTTCCATTGTCTTCTCGCCTCTGTTACGAGAGTACAGTGTAAGCCAGCGAAGTGCAAGAGCCTGTCTTCTGTCTGCTCTTACCTCGATCGGTACCTGATAAGTAGCTCCACCGATACGTCTTGCCTTTACTTCAAGTACAGGCATGATGTTGTTCATTGCTTCTTCAAATACTTCGATAGCTGGTTTTTCAGCTTTCTCTGCGACTTTGTCAAATGCTCCGTATACAATTTTCTGAGCTACACCTTTCTTACCGTCAAGCATGATGTTGTTGATAAGCTTTGTAACTACCTTGTTGTTGTATAACGGATCCGCTAATACGTCTCTTTTCTGAGTATGTCCTTTACGTGCCACGGTTCTTCCCTCCTTATACATATTGGCAAAGCTTTGCTTTGCGTGAATAATTCATCGGTACTCACATGTGTCTTTCTATGTGTATCGTTGGCGGGACAATCTCCGATGCCTGCCACGTGGCAGGCAATATCTGAATTAAACCCGCAACCAACTATTCTCATAGTTCTGTTTGTGATACGATTTAGTTTCGTTTTACACTAAAATCAAGTGCTTATTTCTTTGCGTCTTTTGGTCTCTTTGCTCCGTATTTAGAACGAGCCTGACGTCTCTTTGCAACACCTGCTGTATCAAGTGTTCCACGAACGATATGGTATCTTGTACCCGGAAGGTCCTTTACTCTTCCTCCACGGATAAGAACAACGCTATGTTCCTGAAGGTTGTGACCTTCTCCTGGGATGTAGCTTGTTACTTCGATTCCGTTTGAAAGACGTACTCTGGCGATCTTTCTAAGAGCTGAGTTCGGTTTCTTCGGTGTAGCTGTCTTAACTGCTGTACACACACCTCTCTTCTGTGGTGCAGATGTGTCTGTAGCTCTTTTCTTCAAAGAATTGTATCCTTTCTGGAGAGCCGGTGCAGTAGATTTCTTTACAGCTGTCTGACGACCTTTTCTTACTAACTGGTTAAATGTTGGCATCTCTTTCACCTCCTATGAAGTAATAATTGGTTACGATTTTAAACAAGTTCTGTTTAAAATGCGCAGAAAAACAGTGCATCGTTTTTCGCACGCTTGTTTATTGTAGTATATTGCAAAAAAAAAGTCAAGGTATTCTGAAAAATATTTTCCAAATCATACCTTGACTTTTTCTCATTTTTATTCTGTACTTACGGATCCTTCGATTATTTCTCCGTCTTTTACTTTTTTGATCAATCCAATGATCTCAGCCACTGAATTTTCATCCGGATACGTTACATAAAGCTCTTCATCTCCTGAAGAATAGCAGATATCTGTTCCCCCGGTTCCATCCGCTGCCACGGAATAAATATTCCATTTTGCATTGGTTCTGAGCTGAGTCTTGATCAGCGACTGGATCTGGCTGGAAGTAAAGTTCGTATCCACACCATCGCTGACACTGTCTATAATATCGCTTGCCCCACGGAGCATTGCCGGTGACATCATCTTTTTAATGATTGCAGTGATAACTGCCTGCTGATGGACTCCTCTTCCGTTGTCCCCGTCTGGCAGTGCCTGACGTTCACGGCAAAAAGCAAGTGCACTAATACCATCAAAATGATTCATTCCTTCATTTACATGAATCTCTGCACCCGACTCCCATCCTGTATCAAATTCGAGATCTGATTCAACATCCAGTCCGCCAAGTGCATCAACCACACTGGTCATAGATGTAAAATTAACTCTTCCGAAAAATTCGATATCTGTATCATAAAGTGCTTCCAGCGTCTGCATAGACACATCTACACCATAGATTCCTGCATGCGTCAGTTTGTCGTCCTGTCCTCCGGATACTCCCGGGATTGGCACATAATAATCTCTAGGGGTCGTAATCAGTAATACCTGATGGCTCGTCGGATTGACAACCGCTACGATATTGACATCGCTTCGTCCCTGTTCTGTGATATCACCATTTGTATCAATACCACTCAAATAAACCGCAAATGGCTTTGTAACGCTTTCATCAGATGTATCGCTTTCAATTTCAACAACAATATTGTGCTTATAAATAACCTTTGTATCCTTTGTAAAGGTTGAATACTGTTCCTTGATAATATTACTGTAAGCTGAGTTGTAGATAATCGCATCTACTTCTCCGTCATATAATGCCTGTGCCTCTTCTCCCAGATTACTGTATTCCTGAAGAGTAATGTTCTGTCCCAGTTCCTTTTCAATCTGTTTGACTGCCGACTTCGTCTGGTCTCCACCAGTCGCATACTGAACACCAAATGTATATCCGGCTGCTGCTGATAAAGTATCTGCATTATCATCCGCCTTTACCGCAACTACCATGGAACTTGTTTTCTTATTGCTTCCGGTAATCTTCTGGAATGCATTATTTACTTTTCCTATATAGAAAGAACCCACTCCCAGAATGATGCAGATCAGTATACAGAATATCTTTCCGCCAATTCCTTTTCCTTTTGCCGCTATCTGTGTCAGCAAGGTAATTCCAAGCAGGATCAGCAGCACTCCGATCAGTACCAGGAAATAAGTAGAAGTAAGTACATTGAACAGCATCACATTCACTGCAAGTACTACAGACAGGATAAACTGGATAATTGCAAGTATAATTCCGATCGTTCTGCTTACCCGATTTTTCTTTCTTCCTCTGCGCCGTTTATTTTTACGATTCTTATTATTCTCCGGGTCAGACATCTTTCTTATATTCTGATAGTCTTCTTCCGGTCTTCTTTTCTTCTTATCATTCGAAGATGATTTCTTTTTCGGTCGTTCTCGGTAGTAATCTTCCTCATCATCATAATATCGGGCAGATCTTCGGTCTTCTTCATAAGCATACCGGTTCTTCCCCTTAGCCCGTCTGCTTACTTCTCTGCTGTTATTGATACTTCGCATATTTCTATTAGAAGTTCCATCAGACGATCTTCTCCTTGCTGATTTTCTCTGTTCCATATACACTCACTTTCATTTGTTACATAACTATTACACGATATGACACTTTAATTACAATTACATCTCTATATAATATCGTTTTTACCTTATATTGTCAATATTTTCGTGTCAATCCGTATTTTGTGATTCTGCACAATTCTTCTGGAAATTTTTTAATCTGCCAAGGCATATAGTGTTTTTTCACAGAAAGTTCCATCGGAATTTCTCATAAAACAAAAAGAAAACGAAGAACTCTTCTTAAGTCCTTCGCCTTCTTTATTATATTACTACTTTTTATTTATCTTCTACAAGATGGCATGCTACCTTATGTCCAGGAGCAATCTCTTTCATCTGCGGCATTTCCTTAAAGCAACGTTCTGTCGCATGCTGACATCTCTCAGCGAAACGACAGCAGTTCTTCGGATTGATCGGGCTTGGGATCTCACCCTTGATCGGAATACGCTGGTTCGCTTTTGCTTTATTCGGATCTGCTTCCGGGATTGCAGAAAGCAGTGCCTGTGTATATGGATGCATCGGATAAGCATAAAGTTCATCTGTCTCAGCAGTCTCGACCATTGTTCCGAGGTACATAACAACTACACGGTCAGAAATATATTTTACGACACTAAGGTCATGCGCGATAAACAGGTAAGTCAGTCCTCTTTCTTCCTGCAGTTCTTTCAGCATATTGATAACCTGTGCCTGGATAGACACATCAAGAGCTGAAATCGGCTCATCACAGATGATGAATTCCGGATCAACAGAAAGAGCACGTGCGATACCGATACGCTGTCTCTGTCCACCTGAGAATTCGTGTGGGAAACGTGACATATGATCTTTATTAAGACCAACTGTAGCAAGCAGCTGCTCTACTTTTGCATCTGCATCCTTTGTTGACATTCCATGTTGTTTCAGACCTTCTCCAACGATATCCTTAACAGTCATACGTGGGTTCAGTGATGAATACGGGTTCTGGAAAATCATCTGTACCTTCTTACAGAATTCTTTCTGCTCTGCATGATTGTATTTGAAAATATCTTTTCCATCATAATATACATTTCCCGAAGTCGGATTGTATAACTTGATCATGGTACGTCCTGTTGTAGATTTACCACAGCCGGACTCACCTACCAGGCTGACTGTCTCACCTTTATAAATATCAAATGTAAGATCATCAACCGCTTTTAAGGTTTCTTTACGGCTGATTTCAAAATATTTACATAAGTTTTTCACCTGTACGAGAGGCTGTTTTTTTTCTGTATTTTTCATTTTACACCTCTCCTTTCTCAGTTACTTTTCTTCTCATGTCTGTATCCGGTGCATATTCATGCTGCAGCCAGCAACAGGTTTCATGTTCTTTTGAAAGCTCATAAGTCTGTGGCGGCATATCTTTACAGATTTCCATGCAGTATTCACATCTTGCTGCGAACGGACATCCTTTCGGAGGTGCAAACAGATCCGGAGGTGTTCCTTCGATTGGCTGCAATTTGTGGCCTTTTGCTGTATCCAGTTTGGCAATTGAATGCATAAGTCCTTTTGTGTAAGGATGTGCTGTATCATAGAAAATCTCATCTACAGATCCACGTTCTACGATCTTTCCTCCATACATAACCAGTACACGGTCGCAAAGCTTTGCGATAACACCAAGGTCATGTGTGATCAGGATAATAGATGTCCCAAGTGTTTTCTGAAGATTTTTCAGTACATCAAGAATCTGTGCTTCAATTGTAACATCCAAAGAAGTAGTCGGCTCATCGGCAATAACGATGCTCGGGCTTCCTACCAGAGCGATCGCGATCATAACACGCTGTTTCATACCACCTGAAAGTTCATGTGGATACTGTTTGTAACGGCGTTCTCCATCAGAGATACCTACCATTTTAAGGATTTCAAGTGCTTTTGCTTTTTTCTCAGCCGCACTCATACCTTTTCTTCCGACGAATACTTCTTCAATCTGTTTTCCGATACGCATTGTCGGGTTCAATGAGGTCATAGGATCCTGAAAAATATAACTGATCTCTTTTCCACGGAACTGACGAAGTTCTTTTTTGTTCATTTTCAGAACATCTTTTCCTTTATAAAGAATCTCTCCGCCTTCAAAGAATCCAGGCGGTTCCGGATTCAGTCTCATCAGACACTGAGAGGTAACACTCTTTCCACATCCGGATTCTCCAACTATACCAAGAATTTCTCCCGGACGGACTTCAAAGCTGACATCACGAACAGCTTTTACAACTCCACCGTATGTACGGAAAGAGAATTGCAGATTTTTTACTTCCAATAAATTTTCCATCTTCTATACTCCTTCCTACTCGGTTCCTCTAAGTTTCGGGTCAAATGCATCACGAAGTCCATCACCAAGAAGATTCAGCGCAAGCATTGTTGTACAAATCAGGAATGCCGGTACAAATACCTGGTACGGATGAATTCTCAGCTGTGCGATTCCGTCTTTTGCAAGTACACCCCAGCTGCAGTTCGGTGGTTTGATACCCAGACCGATATAGCTCAGGAATGCCTCCTGGAAAATAGCTCCCGGAATAGCCATTGTCAGGTTTGTAATGATAAGTCCCATGATATTCGGTAAAATATGTTTTACAATGATTACGATATCCGGCACACCAAGGATCTTGGCTGCAGATACGAAATCAGATTCTCTCAGTTTTAATACTTCACCACGAACGAAACGACATCCACCGATCCATCCGACGCAACACATAGCAAGAATCAAACAGTGTACACCGTTACCAACAACTACCATAAGAAGAATGGTAACGATCAGACTTGGGATTCCGTATAATACGTCAACGACACGCTGGATAACCATATCGATCTTGCCACCGTAGAATCCTGAGATACCACCCATGATAGATCCAACGATTGCATTGATGATGCTGGCTGCAAAACCAATTGTCAGAGATACTCTCGCACCAGACCATGCACGAACCCAGAGATCACGTCCAAGAGAGTCTGTTCCAAACCAATGTGCTTTTGAAAAACTCTGGTTCATCTCTGCCACACTCTGTGTTGCAATGTCATATTTGCTGAACATTGGAACAAAGATCGCCATAAGTACATAAAGTCCAATCAGGCACAATGAGAAGAATGCAATCTTATTCTTGCGGATTCGTCTCCATGCATCCTGCCAGTAACCAATATTCGGACGGGAAATAGACTCCATTGTCTTTGTATTTTTTCCTACAACTTTAAACTGTTCTTTTGTAATTTCTGCCATTTCTCGTCACCTACCTTTTTTTACCACTCAGACGGATTCTCGGATCTACAATACCGTATAAGATATCTACAATCAGGATTGATACGATCAAGAATGCTCCGTAGAAGATCGTCATACCAAGAACCAGTGTATAATCTGCCATGTTAATACTGTCTACATAATGTTTTCCCATTCCAGGGATTGCGAAAAGGGCTTCGATTACGAATGTTCCTGTTAATACAGATGCAACTGTCGGTCCCATAATGGTAATGATCGGTGTGATCGCATTACGGATCTGATGTTTAACTGTAATTCGGAAATCCGATAAACCTTTCGCACGTGCTGTCTTTGTATAATCTGAAGATACAACTTCCAGCATACTGGAACGCATCAGACGGGAAATGGATGCCAGTGTATAGAATCCAACCGCGATTGACGGTAAAATTGTGTGCTTAAAGCTTGTGTACTGCGCAACCGGAAGAATCTGCCATTTGATTCCGAAGAAATACTGAAGTACAGATCCCATGATGAAGTCAGGAATCGATGTACCAATGATCGCAATCAAAATACAGACGAAGTCCAGTTTCTTTCCTCGATTCAGTGCTGCTACAATTCCAAGGATCAGTCCGAAGAACAGTGCAAAGCACAGTGAACGGATTCCCAGGTCTGCTGAGTATGGGAATGAGTCAGCAATAATACGGTTAACTGTCTGACTTTCATACTTCATAGAATACCCCAGATCACCATGAAGCACATTCTTCATATAAGTTATATACTGCTCTGCAAGCGGTTTATCCAAACCATAGTAAGCTTCCAGATTCGCTTTGATCTCCGGTGTCATCTTGTCACTTGAGAACGGATCTCCCGGCATCAGACGAACCAGGACGAATACAACACTTGTAAGTACCAAAAGTGTTACGATGGCTAATGCAACTCGTTTAGCTATATATTTTGCCATTCTTTTGTCTCCCTTCATTTTTCTTTATTTGATAGCTTTGATTATTTCACATACTTCCTATTGGCTGATACATACCAAATCTACCCCTCGAAATAATCAAAACCCTCAAATAAGCAGCCGGTGCGGACCAGTAAGTCCGCGCCGACCGCAAGGTATGTTACCATCCAACTGTATTATTCGCTGATGTCTGCATATACCAGATCGAAGTCATATCCGACAAAGTATACATTGAAGTTAGAAATCTTCGGATTGATCAGATACTGGTCTCTACGTAACTGAAGCGGTACAAGAGCGGAATCTTCTTCAAGGAAGATCTTTTCTGCCTGGAACAGCATATCCTGTCTTGTCTTAGCATCTGTCTCTGTCTGAGAATCTTTAAGAAGCTTGTCGTATTCAGCGTTCGCATATCCAGAGTGGTTATACTGACCATCGCTGATCCACAGTTCCAGATAAGAGTATGCGTCAGAGTAGTCCGGAACCCATCCTGTTACTACCATATCGTAATCTTTTTCAGTTTCCATCTGAAGTCTCTGTTTGTAAGTTACCTGGTTGATTTCTACTGTAATACCAAGGTTCTTCTGATACTGTTCCTGAAGAACTTCAGCCTGCTTCTTAGCACCATCTGTATCAGTTGTAAGAAGAGTAATCTTGATATCTGCTGGATTAGAAACGCCCATTTCTTTCATTGCTGCATCCAGATATTCTTTTGCTTTATCATTATCATTTTCTGCCGGGAATGGTGTATATGGATAAGCTTCTCCGTATGTCTGGTCATCTGCCGCCTGCACGTTTGGAAGTACAAGTCTCTGTGCAACGTCATATACGTCATTGTTAACCAGCTTGTTGTATTCTGTTCTGTTGATTGCATAGTTCAAAGCAAATCTCAGGTTCTTGTTAGCAAGCGGTCTGTCTTCTGACATGTTGAGCATGATGTAATCATCTGCACCTGTATAGTAGAATTCAGTATTTTCTGTATACTGATCTGTCATTTCAGTAGGTACAACTGTGATATCAACTTCGCCCTGTTCCCACATAGCAACCGCTGTCTTAGCATCTGCAACTGTCTTTACGCAGATTTCATCAAGCTTGATGCTGTCTGCATCCCAGTAATTTTCATTCTTAGAAAGGATCATTTCATCGCCGTGTTTCCACTCTGTCATCTTGAACGGTCCGTTATAAACAGATTTTTCCGGATCAGCTGCATATTCTTTTCCGTATTTTTCTACATAATCTTTTCTTGCAGGACCGAATGTTGCCATAGCAGCCATACTAAGGAAGTATGTAGCCGGATGTGCAAGTTCGATAACAACTGTCTTGTCATCTGGTGCAGATACGCCAAGTTCATCGACAGGCACAGAACCGCTATTTACTTCTGCACCGTTTTTGAGGATATATCCGATGAATGCGTAATCGCTTGCCATTTCTGGATCCATAAGTCTCTGGATACCATAAACATAATCGCCTGCTTTTACATCTTCTCCGTCAGACCATTTCAGTCCATCACGAAGGTGGAATGTGTAAGTAAGTCCGTCATCTGAAATATCCCAGCTTTCAGCTGCATCTGGTTTGATTTCGCCTTCCACGTTACGTGTCAGCATCGCATAGGTGCAGATTTCTGCTGTTGCACATGAGATAGAGTTACTGTTCTGTGGATCCATAGAAGGAAGGTCTTCACGAAGTGTGTAAGTAATTCTCTTCTTTCCTGATGAAGCACTGCTGTCATCTTTCTTGGAATCTTTGGATCCCGGTGTACCACAGCCAGCAAACAGTGTTACTGTCATTGCTGTAGCAAGTAAAGCTGCTAATAATTTCTTTTTCATAAATGCTGTCCTCCTTTTTCATTTATAATTCTATTAGCTCATGTGTAGCACTGATCAGGTTTTCATATCCGTCTTTTGTGATGATGCCCTGATCCTCAAGTCTGACACCACCCCAACCCGGAATATAAAGTCCTGGTTCTACTGTCATTATGCTGTTCTCCTGTAAGATATTCTCACAGTTCAGTCCGATATTCGGAAGTTCATGGACGAACAGCCCAACTCCATGACCGATTCCTGTATAATTATACGGAAGGTATTCTGTATCTTTGATTGCTTCAAGTGAAGCTTCATAGCAGGAAGTTCCTGTCACACCGGCTCTTACAGATGCTTCTGTATCTTCTGTCATGCGACGGCAGAGATCATAAACTTCTCTCTGTTTGGCGTCTGCCTTGCCGACAACTACTGTTCTTGTCATATCTGAAAGATAGCCTTTGTACTGGCATCCATAATCCATCAATACGAAATCTCCGTATTCGATTGGCTTACTGTCCGGAATCCCGTGAAGCAGAGAGCTCTTTGCTCCTGAAATAACGATTCCACCGTACGGTTTGGTATCTGCACCTTCCATTACCATGTAATGTGCAAGTCTGGATGCGATTTCTTTTTCTGTCACACCCGGACGGATGTCTTTTATAATTTTTTCAAATGCTCTGGATGCGATATCGCAGGCAACGGTAAGGTTCTTGATCTCTTCCGGCGTCTTGATCGCGCGGAAGCCTTCGATTACGTTCAGCGTCGGAACCATCTCAGCACTGAGTTCAGCCTGCATAGAGTTCCATTTTTCAAATGTCAGATGATCCTGTTCAAATCCAATTGTTTTAACTCCATCTTTGTCTGCGCAATATGCAACAGCTTTCCCCATGCTGTAGCCAAAATTGATTCGCCAGTTTACAAGTTCGTAATCCGGACATTCATAAGATGCCTGCTCTGTGTATCTTGCATCAGTGATAAAATACTGATTCGCCTTTGTGATAAAAAGGAATGAGTCTTCCCCCGTAAATCCGCTGATACAACGTACATTCGCCGGCTTTGCAATATAAAACGCATCCAGTCTTTCTTTTTCCATGTACTCTCGCAATTGAGTTAATCTGTCCATTTTTGTTCTCCTCTCATGTACTTTTGTTCTTCTAAGACGGTATATTTACCAGATATGTCCGTCCCTCTGCGACAATGCAATACTTTACTAGACCGCAGTCTAGTAGTGTAAACAAAAGAACGCCATGATTTGCATCATGACGTCCTTGTCTTCTTTCAAAGGTCATAGTTTCACGCTATGACGTCTATGTTTAATTATTAGATTGTCCGTATTGTATGTATAAAATCAGTCTTTATACACTTTCGTAAATAACACTGTCTTCAGAGTTGCGTGAATTTCGAAGAAACCCCGTTTTAACAGTTCAATTTTGTAAATTCACTTAGATGAATATTTATTCATATGTGTAATTTTCCTTATTATAGAACCATACTCTAAGATTGTCAAGAGGAATGCTATTTATTTCACAATTTTATTTTCATTCCTTTAAACCGTCTTGGTACATCCCGGTGATATACCCATATACTGACACAAGGTTCTTTTCCGGGATTGGAAATACTATGACGCTCTCTGCTCTTTATATATACACTGTCTCCCGGATGTAAACTGCAAATTTTTCCTTCCACCTCTACATTCAGAGTTCCTTTTATCACCATACACATTTCCGAAAAGACATGACGATATTCTTCTTTTTTCGCAGATTCTCCCGGTTCAATCGTAATATATTCAAAAATCGATTCTCCCTGACCAAAGTCTGCAACCTCAACCGTCATATTTTCTTCCGGATAAAGATGCTTACTCATTTCTTCTCTGTGTATAACCGTCTTTCCCGGCATTTCCCCTTCCAGTGCATACTGTATATCAATATCCAGTGCTTCACAAATTCGCGCAAGACTGTCCACATTCGGAGATGTCTTATTCTGTTCCAGCATACTCAGATAGCCCGCTGAAAGTCCTGTATATTCTCCCAAAACCCGGATTGTCATCATTTTCTTTTTTCTGCATTCTCTGATCCGTTCACCAATATGAGCTAAATCCAGCATATCACACCCCCTGATTTTCGATTGATTATTTATATGCTACTGTATTTTTTCATATTTTGCAACCCTTTATTTTTGTAAAGTGTTAAAGAATCGGAATTATTTTTCAAATATTTTTGTTTTTCATGTCTTTAAAGCAAGAAAAGCAGACACGCCATTCAACGTATCTGCCTCTCTTAGCATATAAAGCCTATTCTTCAACTGTAACTGTTTCGTCAGCATTTTCTTCGGTTTCAACAGTTTCTGCTGTCTCTGCCGATACTTCAGACTCAGTATCATCATCCATATCAAAATCATCAAAACTGATTTCGTCGTCCATATCCATACCAAGACCTGTATCAAGTTTAACGTCACGGTATTTTCTCATACCTGTTCCTGCCGGAATCAGTTTACCGATGATAACGTTCTCTTTCAGACCGATCAGGTGGTCAACCTTACCTTTGATAGCAGCCTCAGTCAGAACCTTGGTTGTCTCCTGGAAGGATGCAGCTGACAGGAAGGAATCTGTTGCCAGGGATGCCTTGGTAATACCAAGCATGATCTGTTCTCCTGTTGCAGGTTCTTTACCTTCTGTTACCATCTGTTCATTTACATCGTTGAACTCAAGGACATCCACCATTGTTCCCGGAAGGAATTCAGTATCCCCTCTTTCTTCGATGCGGATCTTCTTCAGCATCTGACGAACGATAACTTCGATATGCTTATCATTGATTTCTACACCCTGCAAACGGTATACTCTCTGTACTTCCTGAAGCATGTAGTCCTGTGCAGCACGAAGACCTTTGATCTTAAGAAGGTCATGTGGGTTCACGCTACCTTCTGTAAGCTCGTCACCGGCTTCCAGAACAGCTCCATCCTGTACTTTAATACGTGATCCATAAGGAATCAGATAAGTCTTTGTCTCACCTGTCTGCTGATTGGTAACGATGATTTCACGCTTCTTCTTTGTATCGTTCAGGTTTGCAACACCTGCGATTTCTGTGATGATAGCAAGACCTTTCGGCTTTCTTGCTTCAAAAAGTTCTTCGACACGAGGAAGACCCTGTGTGATATCTCCACCGGCTACACCACCACTATGGAAAGTACGCATGGTCAGCTGTGTACCAGGTTCACCGATTGACTGAGCTGCGATAATACCGACAGCTTCACCAACCTGTACCGGTTCACCTGTTGCCATATTGGCACCATAACATTTCGCACAGATACCAATGTGTGATTTACAGGTCAGGATTGTACGGACTTTCACTTTCTTAAGCGGTGAATTTCCATTTTCATCCACACCGTATTTCATAATCTTTTCTGCACGTTTTGGTGTGATCATGTGGTTTGCCTTTACAAGAACATTGCCATCTTTGTCACAGATTGTATAGCATGAATATCTTCCTGTAATACGTTCCTGAAGACTTTCGATTTCTTCATTTCCATCCATAAATGCATGCAGATACATTCCCGGAATTTCGGCATCTTTGCTTACACAGTCAACCTCACGGATGATCAGATCCTGTGATACGTCAACAAGACGTCTTGTCAGGTATCCTGAATCGGCTGTACGAAGGGCAGTATCTGACATACCTTTTCGAGCTCCATGCGCAGACATGAAGTATTCCAGTACGTCCAGACCTTCACGGAAGTTTGACTTGATTGGCAGTTCGATCGTATGACCGGTTGTATCCGCCATAAGTCCACGCATACCTGCAAGCTGTTTGATCTGTTTGTCAGATCCACGGGCTCCGGAATCTGCCATCATGAAGATATTGTTGTATTTATCAAGTCCTGTAAGAAGGGCTTCTGTAAGCTCATCATCTGTTTCTTTCCAGGTTTCTACAACCTCTTTGTAACGCTCTTCTTCTGTAATAAGACCACGTTTGAAGTTACGTGTGATCTTATCAACCGTTGACTGTGCTCTTGCGATCAGTTCCGGTTTCTGTGGCGGTACAGTCATATCTGAAATAGATACAGTGATGGCACTGATTGTTGAATATTTATAACCTGTTGCTTTGATGTAGTCCAGAACTTCCGCTGTCTTTGTTGCACCTTCATTGTTAATACATTTTTCCAAAGAACTTACATTAGCGTTAAATGTGTCTTGACAAACGTCATAAAATACAGGTGTAGCCCCCTCAAACGCCACCACTTCACCGGAAGCAAAAAATGTAAAATCTGGCACAAATACGGCGTCTCCTCTCTGAATATTC
>OFMD01001610.1_pt1 | contig 13388 bp, 9 predicted proteins | sample 1541211 | NCBI WGS metagenome assembly OFMD01 (sample SAMN04209231, study PRJEB22552) | human gut metagenome | biome: gut; material: feces | host: Homo sapiens | place: USA: Oklahoma | reverse complement strand
GAATCTATTATGTGTCTGACCTGCCACTGGCACTGGTTTCACTTACCGTTGCAGTATTTTGCTCCGTTGGGACGACCTGGCTGTCCTGCCATAAAGAGTTAAAAGAAGTGGCGGCAGATTTGATGCGGCCGAAAGCACCAAAAGCCGGAAAACGTGTATTCTTAGAGCATGTACCATTTATCTGGAAGAGACTTAAATTCTTGCAGAAGGTATCCGTAAGAAATATTGTTCGCTATAAGAAGCGTTTCTTTATGATGGTAATCGGAATCAGCGGCTGTACGGCATTGCTGGTGATGGGCTTTGGTGTAAGAGATTCTGTAGTGGCAGTGGCAGACCAGCAGTATGAAGAAATCCAGCTTTACGACATTGGAGTTACATTAAAAGATGGAAAGATGCCGGGAGAGGCTGACCTTAAATCTTTAGATTCTGTATTGGAAAAGGAAAATGCAGCAGGCATGTATGCCATGGAAAAGACCATTGACCTGGTGACAGATAAAGGAACTAAGTCGATTCATATGGTGGCAGTGGAAAATCCGGATGAAGTAGGAGACTTTATTTCACTGCATACAAAGAAACAGGAGCCGATTGCTTATCCAAAAGAAGGAGAAGCAGTACTTTCGAAGAAAGTGGCAGAAACCTATGCAGTCAAAAAAGGCGATACGATTCTGCTGCGTGACAGTGACAACAATGAGATGCACTTAAAAGTCACCGGAATCTGTGAGAATCATATTTATAATTATGTATACATTGCACCGGAATCCTATGAAAAACAGATTGGGGATGTGGTATTTAAAAATGTGTATGTGAGACTGCCGGATGCGTCAGATATTCATGAAGTGAGTGCGGCACTGATGAAAGCAGATGGTGTGACGGCAGTAACCGTTAATTCCGATATGTTAAGCCGGATTTCACAGATGATGTCCTGTATGAATTATATTGTCATTATCATTATTATCTGTGCCGGAGCACTGGCATTTATCGTATTATATAATCTTAATAATATCAATATTACGGAACGGGTGAGGGAGATAGCTACCATTAAAGTATTAGGCTTCTATCCAAAGGAAACGGCATCTTATGTGTTTCGGGAGAATATGGTCTTAACTGCTATCGGCTGCGGACTGGGACTGATTTTAGGAAAATGGTTCCATCGTTTTGTAATGGGTGAGATACAGATTGATATGGTATCCTTTAATGTACAGATTAATGCAGTAAGTTATCTCTTTAGTGTTTTGCTGACGATGGGCTTTGCATGGATTGTAAACTGTATGATGACAGGCAAATTAGAACGTATCAACATGGCAGAATCCTTAAAATCAATAGACTAAAGCAGGCTGTTTTCTGGCAATTTCTTTCTGGCAAACCGAAGGAGCGCAAGAAAGGATAAAAAAGTAGTCAGCAGTTCGCCTGCAAGCATGCCATAGAGGTAGCAGCGGATGCCATATGTTGGAATTAGTGCATAGATAAAGAAAATGCGTAAAGTGCAGCCGCTCATATTAATGTAGAACGCACGCCCCGGTTTCCCTAGACCGTGAAGAACGGAAGTAAGGGTGGTGGACAGATAGAGGAAAGGGCAGATCCAGCTTAATATGAGTATGAAACTGCCGGCTAATGTGTTCTGGAAAACGAATTGTCCAATCCATTTTCCGGTCAGAAGAAAACCGAAGGTACAGGAAAAGCCAAGAAGCAGACAATAAAACACCGTTTTTTTAATAGTACGGCGGATTAAGTGAAAATCCTTTCTTGCATAGGCTTCTGAAATAGCAGGCATCAGCAGCACCGAGACAGAATTTACAAGGACATTGGGAAAAAGAATCATTGGCATTGCCATTCCGGTAAAAATGCCGAAGACGCTCAAGGCATCCTGATTGCTGTAGCCATATTTTTTTAAGCAGATGGGAATCAGAATGGCTTCAATACTGGAAAATAAGTGATATGCTACGTGATTGGTGGTAAGGGGCAGCGCAAAGAGGGAAAGCTCCTTAAAAATTCTTTTTATATGCCTGCTGCACTTTTTGAAATGAAGGCAGCTTACGGAAAAGAGTGAAGAAGCCAGTTCACCGCAGACAACACCCCAGACAGCAATGGATGGGGTGATGGGATAACTTTTTTCCAGGCAGATAAGATAAAGTGTATAGACACTTAAGACCCGGACAACCTGCTCCATAAGCTGGCTTACGGATGGCACCAGAGTTTTCTTCTTCCCATAATAATAACCATTGATACAGGCATGGACACTGGCAGGAATCAGGCAGTAGGAAAGAATAACAAGGAGTGGAGCACAACGGGTTTCATCTAAAATATGAATGGCAATAAAATCAGAATAAGAAATCAGAATAACAGTAAGTGAGAGTGCAATTCCCACAGAAAGAACCAGACCGGCATAGAGGTAACTCATGCCGGTATTTTTAGTTTGCGCGCCATGGGCGCGCTCTAACGGGTGAAAGTCCCGAACACGCCTAGGCGACAAGGAAGTGTATAGCTGAACAGCAAGGGTGTCTATCGTAAGGTAGAATCTGAAGGAAGCTGTAAGCAAACTCTTGGTCCGACGGACAGAAATCACATATGAGGCTAGGTTCTGCTTGGTAAGTCTGCTAAATAAGACAAAGCCGTAAAGTTGCCATTTGTAGGAATCGAGTAAATGTGGCGGATATATGAGAGGAAAGAGCGTGCACCTTAAGCGTGGAGGTCTCACAGAGGTTTCATTAGCCTAGTAACAACGAACTGTGAGAAGTCAGCCGAGCCCATAGTAGCGAAGAAGTCTCTGTAATGGAGATGGAGCGAAGGGGCGAACAATCAATAAGTTTGAGTATGTCTCGTATTGCAGAAATGACAACATCTGCCGTAACCAATCGGGAAAAGGGTGGTCAAATCAAGCGAGACGGAAAGGAAAGAACGCATGGACACAAGTAGTCTAATGGAGCAGATTTTATCTAGCGATAATCTCAACAGAGCATATCTGCAAGTCGTACGAAATAAAGGTGCAGAGGGAGTGGACGGAATGAAGTACACGGAACTCAAAGAACATCTTGAAAAGAACGGCGAAATCATCAAGGAACAGTTGAGGACAAGAAAGTATAAACCTCAACCAGTACGAAGAGTGGAGATACCAAAGCCCGATGGCGGTGTCAGAAACCTAGGAGTACCAACAGTAACAGACAGATTCATACAGCAAGCCATTGCACAGGTATTAACACCAATCTACGAGGAACAATTCCATGAACATAGTTATGGATTCAGACCGAATAGATGTGCACAGCAAGCAATCATAACAGCACTTGACATGATGAATGATGGTAACGATTGGATTGTAGACATTGACTTGGAAAAGTTCTTTGACACGGTAAACCATGACAAGCTTATGACTATCATAGGCAGAACTATAAAAGATGGAGATGTTATCTCTATCATAAGGAAATACCTTGTCAGCGGAATCATGATAGACGATGAATATGAGGATTCTATTGTGGGAACACCGCAAGGAGGAAATCTTTCGCCGTTATTGGCAAACATCATGCTCAATGAACTTGATAAGGAAATGGAAAAGCGAGGGCTTAACTTTGTGCGATATGCAGATGACTGTATTATCATGGTTGGAAGTGAAATGTCTGCAAATCGGGTAATGAGAAACATATCTCGATTTATTGAGGAGAAACTAGGTCTCAAGGTCAACATGACAAAGAGTAAAGTAGACAGACCAAGCGGACTTAAATACCTTGGGTTTGGGTTCTACTTTGACACAAGAGCACATCAGTTTAAGGCAAAACCACATGCAAAATCAGTAGCGAAGTTTAAGAAAAGAATGAAAGAACTCACATGCCGTAGCTGGGGCGTTAGCAACAGCTACAAGGTGGAGAAATTAAATCAACTCATCAGAGGTTGGATAAATTACTTTAAAATTGGAAGTATGAAAACACTTTGTCGAGAACTAGATGGTAGCATCAGATACAGACTTCGTATGTGCATTTGGAAACATTGGAAAACACCACAAAACCGTGCTGAGAATCTGATAAAACTTGGAATGAATAAAGAAGATGCATACTCGATAGCGTACACAGGAGCGAGGATAGCCCATGTATGTAGCGGGGCATTGAATTATGTAATTACCAACAAAAGACTAGCCTCATTTGGATTAGTCTCAATGTTAGATTACTACACCGAAAGGTGTGTTACTTGTTAAGTTGATTGAACCGCCGTGTACCGGATGGTACGCACGGTGGTGTGAGAGGTCGGGGATTTATTAAAATCCCCTCCTACTCGATTTATGAAAAATATTTGGTAATTACAAATTAAGCAGATCGGAAAATTTGTGAATGGTCATTTTTGCATCAGGAACATTTCCGAATCCGTATTCGGCAAAAATAAACGGAATACCTGCAGCGTGGCAGGCGTCTGCATCGCCTTGTGTATCTCCGACATAAACAGGAGATGACAGGTGATTTCGATCGATCAGCATGCGAAGCGTTTGTCCTTTAGAAACGCCCGTTTCTCCGAAACAAAGATGATCTTTTATGAAATGTTCGATACCGATTGCCTGCATTGTTGCTTCGATATATCCGCATTGACAGTTGCTGACAATAAAAAGAGGGTATTTTTTAGAAAGCTTTTCAATAGTGTCAGCGACTCCTTCATAAATGATTCCGGGATGATTTTTTAAATAATTGTTTTCGAGCTCACAGCAGGCGGAAAGCAGAGAATCTTTTTCCGTTTCGGAAAGTGAGGGGAAAAGAATATCTCCGATGTCGGTCATTGTTTTCCCGAAAACACTTCCGAGAATTTCCCTGTCAAGTGTAATGTCGAGGGAAGAGAACTTTTTGATTGCCAAATTCCATGCGGCGGCAACAGAATCGGCAGAATCCCATAGTGTGCCGTCTACGTCAAAAATTATGCTGTCCATGTATATAATTCCTTTCATTTGTATGATCATATGATAACCATAGCATAAAATCAACCTTTTAAAAAGAGGCTTTTTAGTGTATACTTGAGTATGATTGTGAAACGGAGGTAATTGCTGCCATGCGAAAGAAAATCGTATTGATAGATGGACATAGTATTTTGAATCGTGCATTTTATGGAGTTCCCGATCTGACAACTCCGGAAGGTCTGCATACGAATGCTGTGTACGGGTTTTTGAATATTATGTTTAAAATATTAGATGAGGAGAAACCGGAGTATCTGACTGTTACATTTGATGTTCATGCGCCGACATTTCGTCATGAGATGTTTTCGGAGTATAAAGGAACGAGAAAACCGATGGCAGAAGAACTTCGTCAGCAAGTTCCCGTAATTAAAGAAGTGCTTGAAGCAATGAATATTTCTACAATAGAAAAAGCGGGGCTTGAAGCGGATGATCTGTTGGGAACGCTTTCACGCATGTGCGAAGAAAGCGGAATGGATGTATCGATCATATCAGGAGACAGAGATACGCTGCAGCTTGCCACTGAACATGTGAAGATTCGGATTCCGAAGACGAAGCAGGGAAAAACAGAGATTGAGAATTATTATGCTGCAGATGTTGTTGAACGATATAAAGTAACGCCGAGAGAATTTATCGATGTGAAAGCTTTGATGGGGGATTCGGCGGATAATATTCCGGGAGTTCCGGGGATCGGCGAAAAAACAGCAACAAAAATTATTATGGAGTATCAAACGATTGAAAATGCGTATGCACACGCGTCGGAATTAAAGCCGCCCCGGGCAAGTAAGAATATTCAGGAGTTTTGGGAACAGGCAAAAATGAGTAAAGTGCTTGCGACGATTGAAACACATGCGGATTTTGAGTTTGATATTGAAAAAGCGCATTATGAAAATCCTTATACGGAAGAAGCGTACAAAATTTTTGAGCGGCTTCGTTTTAAAAATATGCTTGGACGTTTTTCTATAGAAACGAAAGAAAATAAAATAGAAAAGATATTTCGAGAAGTTACGGAAAAAGAAGAAATAGAACGTATTTTTGCGATGGCGGAGAAAGCACAATGTGTCGGGGTAGCATTGTCAAAAGATGAAGGAAACGTACTCCCTCTTTTTGCACATCCTTCGGGATTCGGGAGAATTGCCATAGCTTGGAGTGAGAAAGATGTTGTTACGATTCCATGTGATCTTTCTACGGATATGGAATTTTTATTTGCAAAGTTGTCGCATGTTGCGGAAAAAGTGAGCTGTTTCTCAGTATGTGGTTTGAAAGAAATTCTTCCGTATATCAAAAATGTAAAGCAAAGCAGCGCGTTTGATGTGATCGTGGCAGCTTATCTGTTAAATCCTCTAAAAAGCGATTATACGTATGAAGATGTGGCAGAACAGTATCTTGGGATTGCAGGCGGGATACAGGCTGAACTTAATGTGAAGTGTTGTTATGAGGCCTACACGGCGTTTGCGGCGGCATCGGTTCTTGATAATAAATTAAAAGAAGCTGAAATGGATCGTCTTTTTTATGAGATTGAAATGCCTTTGGTTTTTACATTGTACGAGATGGAATCGGCAGGTGTGAAAGTAGAGGCTGAAGCTTTGAAATTGTACGGAGATCAGTTGGGAGAGCAGATCATACAACTTGAGCATCAGATTTATGAGATGGCGGGGGAAGAGTTTAATATTAATTCCCCGAAACAGCTTGGAGTTATTTTATTTGAAAAACTAAATATGCCACATGCGAAAAAGACAAAAACCGGATACTCTACAGCGGCAGATGTGTTGGAAAAACTGGCAGAAGAATATCCGATCGTAAGCAAAATATTAGAATATCGTCAGCTGGCAAAACTGAAATCAACTTATGCGGACGGTCTGGCGGTTTTTATCGGCGATGACGGCAGAATACACGGAAAGTTCAATCAAACGGTAACTGCGACAGGAAGATTGAGCAGTACAGAACCGAATTTACAAAATATTCCGGTGCGGATGGAACTTGGTCGGATGATCAGGAAAGTGTTTGTGCCAAAAGAAGACTGTGTTTTTGTCGATGCCGATTATTCGCAGATAGAACTTCGTGTTTTGGCTCATTGTTCGGGCGACGAGCAGTTGATCAAAGCATATCGGGAAGCGACTGATATTCATCGGATGACGGCGTCGCAAGTATTTCACACTCCGTTTGATGAAGTGACAGATTTGCAAAGAAGAAATGCAAAAGCCGTTAATTTCGGAATTGTGTACGGTATCAGTTCCTTTGGATTAAGTATGGATTTGAGTATTACAAGAAAAGAAGCGGCAGAATACATTGAGCATTATTTCGAGACTTATCCGGGAGTGAAAAAGTTTCTTGACGATTCGGTAGAAAATGCAAAAGAAAAAGGATATGCAGTTACGTTGTTCGGCAGAAGGAGACCTGTGCCGGAATTAAAATCGAGCAATTTTATGCAAAGGAATTTCGGAGAGAGAGTTGCGATGAATGCTCCGATACAAGGAACCGCAGCAGATATCATGAAAATTGCGATGATCGATGTCCATAAAGAACTTAAGAAAAGAAATATGAAATCGCGTATGATTTTGCAGGTCCATGATGAATTGCTTATTGAGGCAGAGTGTTCGGAAGTAGATGAAGTGAAAGAAATTTTAAGAGATAAGATGGAAAACGCCGTGAAATTGTCTGTTCCGCTAATTGTTGATATGCATACCGGGAAAAATTGGTATGAGGCAAAATAGACGATTTGTCGGGAAGCAGTATAAAGGATAGAAAATAGAATGAAAGTTTTAGGAATCACCGGCGGAGTTGGGTCGGGAAAGAGCGAAGTATTGGATTATTTGGAAAGCAGATATGGAGCTTATGTTTGTCAGATGGATGAAGTGGCAAAGCGATTGGAAAAAAGAGGAGAAATATGTTTCCGGAAAATCGTGGACAGGTTCGGAGAAGCGGTCGTCGGAACTGACGGGGAATTAGATCGTAAAAAACTTGGCGAAATTGTGTTTTCCGATGAAGGAAAACGGAAGATCCTGAATGAAATTGTTCATCCGCCGGTGTTGGATTATGTGAAGAAAGATATAGAAAAGCGAAAGAAGGAAGGGCGGAAGCTGTACGTGTTGGAATCGGCTCTTCTGGCAGAAGCAGGGCAGGAATTGTGCGATAAAATCTGGTATATTTATACAGAAGAAAATGTTCGGAGAATCCGCCTGGAACGATCAAGAGGGTATACTCAGGAAAAGATCACACAAATGATGGCATCTCAGCTTTCGGTGGAGCAATTTCGTGAAAATTGTACGGATGTAATTGATAACAGCGGAGATTTTAAAGAGACAAAAAGACAAATAGGAGCGAAGATACAATTATGAGAATGTGCAGCATTGCAAGTGGGAGCAGCGGCAACTGTATCTATGTCGGAAGCGATGATACGCATTTATTGGTAGATACGGGAATCAGCAAGAAAAGAATAGAAGAAGGGTTGAAAACATTAGAATTAAAAGGCGAAGATTTAGATGGGATCTTAATTACTCATGAACACTCGGATCATATTCAAGGATTAGGAGTATTCAGCAGAAAATATGAGATTCCGATCTATGCTACGCCGGGAACGATCATGGGGATCAAAAGTTATTCCGGTTTGGGGAAAATGCCGGAAGGACTATATCGCGAGATCCGTGCGGATGAACCTTTTGAACTGGGAGATATGACTGTAAAACCGTTTGCGATTTCACATGATGCAAATGAACCTTCGGGATATCGATTGGAGCAGGGAGGAAAATCAGTTGCGGTTGCAACGGATCTTGGAAAATACGACAGCTATACAGTCGAATGTCTGAGAAATCTTGATGCAGTTCTCCTTGAGGCAAACCATGACATTCATATGTTGGAAGTCGGAGGATATCCGTACTACTTGAAACAGAGGATTCTCGGTGACAGGGGACATTTATCAAATGAATTGTCAGGTCGTCTGCTTTGTGATATACTACATGATAATCTGAAACATATCGTGCTCGGGCATTTGAGCAAGGAAAATAATTACGCAAAACTTGCATATGAGACGGTCAAATTAGAAGTTACGCTGGCAGATAACGAGTACAAAGGCGACGATCTGGATATGTTCGTAGCGAACAGAGATACCGTTTCGGATATTATTACGGTTTGATCAAGGAGGAAAATAAAATGAAAAAATGTATTGTTACAGTACTTGGCAAGGATACAGTGGGCATTGTTGCAAAAGTATGTACATATCTTGCGGAGAATAAAATTAATGTTTTGGATATTTCACAGACCATTATTCAAGGATATTTTAATATGATGGTAATTGTTGATGTGACAGAACTTCCAAAAGATTTTACTCAGATGTGCGACGAGATGGAGAAACTCGGTGATGAGATCGGTGTCAGCATCCGTTGTCAGAGAGAAGATATTTTTGAAAAAATGCACAGATTATAAGAGAAGAGTTCATAAGACGACACAGGATAGAGAGGATAAACAATATGATCAATATGTATGAAGTTTCCGAAACTAATGAAATGATCGAGCATGAGAATCTGGATGTAAGAACGATTACGCTCGGCATCAGTCTTCTCGATTGTATTGATTCGGATCTGGAAGAGCTCAACCGTAAAATATACGATAAGATTACCGAGACGGCAAAAGATCTTGTATCTGTAGGTCGTGATATAGAAAAAGAATTCGGGATTCCGATTGTGAATAAACGAATTTCCGTTACTCCGATTGCTTTGGTCGGTGGTGCTGCATGTAAGAGTCCGGAAGATTTTGTGACGATCGCAAAAACGCTGGATAGAGCAGCAGATAAAGTAGGGGTCAATTTTATCGGTGGTTATTCGGCTCTGGTATCCAAGGGAATGACGAAAAGTGATGAGAATCTGATTCGTTCGATCCCTCAGGCGCTGGCGCAGACAGAAAGGATCTGCAGTTCCGTAAACGTAGGTTCTACAAAGACCGGGATCAATATGGATGCGGTACGCCTGTGCGGCGAGATTGTAAAAGCAACAGCAGAAGAGACGAAAGAAAGAGATTCTCTCGGGTGTGCAAAACTTGTTATTTTCTGTAACGCTCCGGATGATAACCCGTTTATGGCAGGTGCGTTCCTCGGAGTGACAGAGTCGGATGCGGTGATTAATGTCGGTGTCAGCGGCCCCGGTGTTGTGAAGAAAGCATTGGAAAAAGTTCGCGGAAAAGGATTTGAAGAGTTGTGTGAGACGATTAAAAAGACAGCGTTTAAAGTTACCCGTGTCGGACAGCTCGTGGCAGGAGAGGCGTCTCAAAGGTTAGGCATTCCGTTTGGCATTGTGGATCTTTCGCTTGCGCCGACTCCGGCAATCGGAGACAGCGTTGCGGAAATTTTGGAAGAAATCGGCTTGGAAAGAGTCGGGGCACCGGGAACAACGGCTGCTCTTGCGATGCTTAATGATCAAGTGAAAAAAGGCGGAGTTATGGCATCTTCTTATGTAGGAGGTTTGAGCGGCGCATTTATTCCGGTTAGTGAAGATCAGGGCATGATCGACGCAGTTCACGCCGGTTCACTTACATTGGAAAAATTAGAAGCTATGACATGTGTCTGTTCGGTAGGACTGGACATGATCGCCATTCCGGGGCATACAAGCGCAGCTACACTTTCCGGAATTATAGCAGATGAGATGGCGATCGGTATGGTAAACCAGAAAACAACGGCGGTTCGCCTTATTCCGGTAATCGGAAAAGATGTAGGAGATACCGCGGAATTCGGAGGACTTCTCGGATACGCTCCGATCATGCCGGTAAACGAATTCAGATGCGATGCATTTGTGAGCAGAAAAGGAAGGATCCCGGCTCCGATTCACAGCTTTAAAAATTAAACGGAAAAACAAGACAGAAGGAAATAAATGGTCTGAGATAGTCAGGTTTAAAGTGATAAAGGGAGAATGATATGAGTAAGATTGCGGTCGTAACAGACAGTAATAGTGGTATTACACAGGAAAGAGCGAAAGAATTAGGGATTTATGTACTTCCGATGCCTTTTTTTATTGATGGTGAGTTATATCTTGAAGACATCACACTGACACAGGAACAGTTTTATGAGAAGCTCAGAGCGGATTCGGATATATCTACTTCCCAGCCTTCCCCGGGAAATGTGATGGAACTGTGGGAAAGTGTGTTGAAAGAATATGATGAGATCGTATGTATTCCTATGTCAAGCGGACTTAGCAGTACATGCGAGACGGCAATGTCTATTGCGAGGGAATATAAAGGGAAAGTTTATGTTGTGGACAACCAGAGAATCTCGGTTACACAAGAACAATCTGTATATGATGCAATGTATTTGCGCGATAAAGGGATGTGCGCGGAAGAGATTAAAAATATTCTCGAAAAAGAGAAGCTGCAGGCAAGTATTTATATCACAGTTGATACGTTGAAGTATTTGAAAAAAGGAGGAAGAATCACTCCGGCGGCTGCGGCGATCGGAACTGTATTGAATTTGAAGCCGGTTCTTCAGATTCAGGGTGAAAAATTAGATGCATTTGCAAAAGTCAGAGGGTGGAAAGTGGCAAAGAAAACGATGCTGAATGCAATCGAAAAAGATCTCAATGAGCGTTTTGCAGATGTGAAAGAAGATATTATACTTGGTATGGCATATACATGTTCAAAAGAAGAAGCGATGGAATGGAAGCAGGAGATCATGAATCGTTTTCCGGGATATGAGTTTTTGGAAGCTCCTCTGTCATTAAGTGTTTCCTGCCATATCGGTCCTGGAGCAATGGCGGTGACATGTATCAAAAAAGTGTCGAGATAATGTTTCATAAAAAATAAAATAGAAAGACAAAAACGCATCTGCAGGATCTGAATATCCGGCAGATGCGCTTTTATAAATATCAAATTTTGAAACAGGCGCTTTCGGCTCTTTCAATCAGCCGATACCGCCAAAGAAAATTCCGAGAATGTAGACAAGTACTGCAACACCGCAGAATACATATTTTGTCATTGGTTTGAACCATTTTCCGATCGTGCGCACGCGACCGAGCTGAGCGGCATTTCTTGCAAATTTATCTCCGCATATCCAGAACATTGTAATTCCGGCAAGCAGTGCTCCGAGAGGGATTACATAGATGGAGATACTGTCCATCCATGCGCTTAAGAGCCCGCCTTCTACGAAGATTCCAACAGCGGCAGTGATGACGCCGATAAAAGTGATCGCAGATCGACGAGACCAGCCGAGCCGTTTTTGAAGCGCTTCTACCGGACTTTCTAAAAGGTTCATTAAAGAAGTGATTCCGGCAAAAAGTACGGCGAGGAAGAAGATAATTGCAAAAACTCTTCCTAACGGAATATCACGTATAACAGCGGGAATTGTAATGAACAAAAGTCCCGGTCCGGAGTTCGGCGCCATGCCGAAAGAGAATACGGCCGGGATGATAACAAGACCGGCTAGTAATGCGGCTGCTGTGTCAAAAAAAGCAACGTATTTGGCACTGCTTACAACATCTACATCAGATTTTAAGTAACTTCCGTAAACAACAGTTCCGCTTCCGGCAAGGGAAAGGGAGAAAAATGCCTGCCCCATCGCGTATACCCACGTGCGGGGATTGGCCATTTCCGACCAGTCGGGTTTGAATAAGTACGAATACCCGGGCGCTGAACCGTCGAGGAAAGCAACGCGGACTGCAAGGAATAAAAAGAGAACAAAAAAAGCAGGCATCATGATGCGGTTTACTTTTTCGATTCCCCGGGCAACTCCGAATGACATGCAGAGCAAGACAAGGAAAAGACCTAAAAGATGCCACGGAATGCTGCCAAAGTCGCGGGAAAGTTCTCCGAATATGGCAGAAGGATCTTCTTCACTGATAATTTTTCCTGTGATCGAGTCGGCAAAAAATTTCAAGATCCAGCCGATGATGACGCTGTAACCGATTGCGATTCCGAGCGATCCGATAACGGGGATCAGCCCGATGAATGTGCCAAGTTTTGACCCCTTCATTTCATAAGCCTTCTTAAATGCGCCAAGAGGTCCGGACTGCATCGCGCGTCCGAATGCCATTTCTCCGATCACTCCGGTAAATCCGATAAGGACAACGAAGATGATATAGGGGATGAGAAATGCGGCTCCGCCGAATTCACCTGCGCGGTAAGGGAAGAGCCATATATTTGCCATTCCTACAGAGCTTCCGATGCAGGAGATGACAAACCCCCATTTGTTGTTGAATTTGTCTTCAGTTGTAATTTGTTTTGATTTCATAGTGTTAAACTCTCTTTCCTTTTCTTCTTCCGTACAGATGTGCTTTTATATACGGAAGATTCAGCAAAACAATCTTGGGAGTGCGTGCTGATTATACTATCATATCATGATTTAAAAGAAGATAAAACAATAAACGATAAGTTTGTCATTTTTCATGTCGGTTCCATAATTTGCGGAAAGTTAAAGCGGAAAGTTAAGAAAAATAAAGATGTCAATAACTTATGAAAATGTCACTTTTTAATATAGAAATTTATTTGAAAAAAT
>OFMD01001608.1_pt1 | contig 13395 bp, 10 predicted proteins | sample 1541211 | NCBI WGS metagenome assembly OFMD01 (sample SAMN04209231, study PRJEB22552) | human gut metagenome | biome: gut; material: feces | host: Homo sapiens | place: USA: Oklahoma | reverse complement strand
GCTGGATTGCAGGCGATCCGGAAGAAGTTTTCGCCTACGCAAATCATAAAATGCTGCCCAACTACCCGACAGACGACTGCACCATCGCGGTCATGAAATTCCCGAACAATGTGATCGGTAAGGTATTTGTTTCCACTGGCTGCAAGCGCAGCTATACGATGCGCAGCGTCTTTTATGGAAGCAAGGGCACAATCATCACTGACAACACCAGCCCCTATATGAGCGTTTTCAAGGAAGGACTGGGCAACGGCGATACGATCCTTCAGGATATCAAGGACTACGATCTTCAGACTGTTCCGGTTCAGTACCCGGTCAACATCAGCAGTCACAACACCTCCGGTGAATTGCTGGAGTTCTTGGACTGCATTGTCAATGACAAGCCGATCCGTACAACAGCGCTGGAAGGCGCCAAAACTGTAATCGCAAGTCTTGCGGCAGTGAAGTCCTCCAAGACCGGCATGCCGGTTCGCCCGAATTACAATATTTGATCCCCCGCTTCTGCGTCTGCAGATATCTGCGGACGCAGAAGCGCATTTTTTACGGAGAAAGGAGACGCGCGAATGCTGCAATGCGGGTTTTATGAAAAAGAAATCACGCCGCCGCTCGGCTCTGATATTCCCGGCTATTTTATGAAACGGCCGAGCACCGGCGTGCTTGACCGTCTCTACGCAAAGGCATTTGCTGTAAGTGATGGAACAACCAGCGCGGTTCTGATTGAGATCGACGCCGTGGAACTTCCGGTCAAAAATCGAGACGCGATCACTGCGCACATCCATGCCATGACCGGCCTCGCGCCGGAGCATGTCGCTGTCTGTGCGACCCATACGCACTATGGCATCCCGGCAGGCGAACCGCTCGGCTCAGAGGAAGACGTACCGTTTATGACGGAATTTTGCCGCATCGCTGCTGACTGCGCAGCGCTTGCTCTCCGGCAAATACAGCCGTGCACGCTGTCTTTTGGCGTTGGAAGTGTCGATGGTATGTCCTTTAACCGCGATTATCTGATGGCTGACGGCAGCGTTCGTACCAATCCCTCAGATGTACCGGTATCCGAAATTGTCCGGCATTATGCGGAAAACGATCCAGAGCTCCCGGTTCTATATGCCGCAAATGCAGACGGACAGCCGCTCGGTGCGCTGATTGGCTTCGCCTGTCATCAGGACTGCATCGGCGGCACACAATACAGCGGCGATTTTTCTTCAGAGCTTTCCCGCCGTCTCAAAGCCCGATACGGCGCGGATTTTGTTTCTGTGTATCTGGCCGCGCCGAGCGGCGACATCAACCATCTGGACTTTATGACCGGCCATGCTACGGACTACCGTGAACTTGGCTGCATACTCGCAGCGGAGGCCGCGCACGTTATCGCCAGCGCAGCGCAGCCGGTCGCATATGCCCGCGTGCAGGCGCAAATACAGCGCATTCGCTGCCGCTACCGGCGGGCAGACGCAGAAACGCTGCGCAGAGCGGAACAGATCGTGGCAGGCGGGCCGGACAATGGACATAATATGCTCGGTACACTGCAGGCCGAACTGCTTGTAGCCTATGAAAGAAAAGCAACCGCTGCACATTGGTATGAGGGTGAACTTCCGGTACAGGTGTTTCTGATTGGCGATCTGCCCGTTTTTATCATGCCGGGAGAGTTGTACCATCAATTTGGGCACACGCTGAAGGATGCGTGCGGTGGTCGTTGTTTGATTGCGACATTGTCAAACGGCTTTTTCGGTTACATTCCTGTGCCCGAACTGTTTGGCACGGACGTGTATCCGGTGCAGTTGTGTGAAGGAAGTATGTGGCAGCCGGAGGCAGGCGCAATGCTTACGGACTGCGCGATCAAAATGCTGCAGCATATGATGGAGGAAGAAACATGCTGAATACCGGACTGGTTTCCGTTACGTTCCGCGATAAAACGCCGGAAGAAATCATTTCCACAGTCAAACAATGCGGTCTTGAAGGCATTGAGTGGGGCGGGGACGTTCATGTTTTGCCGGGCGACGTTTCGCGTGCGCGCGAGATCCGGCACCTTACCGAGCAAGCCGGGCTTGCCGTCTGGGCCTACGGCTCTTATTTTGAGGCTGGTGAACAGACACCGGATCTGTTTCCACCGGTGCTGGAAAGTGCAAAGGCGCTCGGTGCCCCGTGCATCCGCATCTGGGCTGGTACCAGAGGTTCAGCACAGGCAGACCCGGAGTATGTACAGCGCGTGATCTCCTGCACACAGGCGATCTGCGACATGGCCTCAACCGCTGGGATCGATATCTGCTATGAATATCATCCGAATACGCTGACAGACAACTGCGATTCTGCCGTGCAGACACTCCGCAGCGTCGCACGGGATAATCTGCATCTGTACTGGCAGCCGAACTCCCGGCTTTCACAGGCGGAGAATCTGCACGCGCTCCGAACAGTCCAGCCATATCTGTATCATGTCCATGTATTCTATCTGGACAGCGTCTACAACCGTTTCCCACTGGCCGAAGGTGCATCCATATGGCAGGAATATCTCGATATCATCCGGCAGGACGGCAAAACGCGCAGTCTGATGCTGGAATTCGTGAAGGACGACTCGTTTGAGCAGATGGCGCAGGATGCAGCAGCGCTCCGTGCGCTTGTCCGTGAGGCCTGATGGAAAAGGCGGTATTTTTGATGAAAAGTATTTTGATCGGCGATCCGGCTATGTGTAAACACGCATTTCCCGCATCCGTGCGTGCGCAGCTGGGCGCATGGACGCAGCTTCCGGATGCACCTGTGACAAGGGAAGAAATTCTGGCACAGCCGGACTTATACCGCGATACGGAGTTGATTTTCTCCACATGGGATATGCCGCATTTTACACGCGAGGAGCTTCAGGAATGCTTTCCCGCGCTGCGCGCAGTGTTTTATGCGGCCGGCTCTGTGCAGCACTTTGCTCGGGAATTTCTGGCGGCAGGCGCGCACGTTTTTTCTGCCTGGGCGGCAAACGCCATTCCTGTTGCAGAGTATGCCGCAGCGCAGATTCTGCTTGCAAACAAGGGATTTCATTATGCCGTGCGCGCCAGTCGGTCGCCTGAAGGACGCCACAGGGCGCTGGAACGTTTCTGGCAGATGCCCGGCAGCTTCGATACGCCGGTCGGTATTCTTGGTGCCGGCATGGTTGGCCGGTCGCTGATCGGTCTGCTGAAGCAGCACCGGCTGGATCTGTGCGTCTATGACCCGTTTCTCTCTGACGAAGCCGCAGCGTCGCTTGGTGTGCGGAAACTCCCGCTGGAGGAGCTGTTTTCGACCTGCCAGGTCGTTTCCAATCATATCGCGGATCTTCCGGAAACAGTTGGGCTGCTGAATTACGCACTTTTCTCCAGGATGCGCCGGAATGCAACTTTTTTGAATACCGGCCGCGGCGCACAGGTCGTCGAACAGGATCTGATCCGCGTACTGCACGAGCGCCCCGATCTGACGGCAATTCTGGACGTTACGATGCCAGAACCGCCGGAGGCCGGAAGTCTGCTTTACACGATGGAAAACGTATTTCTGACGCCGCACATCGCCGGTTCCTTCGGCGATGAGATCGCCCGCATGGGCGAATATGTGGTCGAAGAATGCACGCATTTCATGCAGCACGAACCTTGCCGCTACGAAATTACAGAGCAGATGCTCAAGACAATGGCATAAAAATTACCGGCCAGAGGACTCGATCCTCTGGCCGGTAGTTTATTTTACTGTCTCTGCTCCAGCTGGGTCAGCAGCCGGTCCGCAATCATCAGACTGCGCGGCACATGAAACGGGCCTTTGAACGTGCTGCCCTTGCACGGCGGCTGCGTAGGCAGACTGTCGCGCCGCAGATAGCCGTACCACTCTCCAAACTCAGGCTCGCAGAAATGCTCGCGGCAGTAATCTGCCGTTTTGCAGAACCAGTCCCAGTATTCCTGCTTCCCGGTTTTCTGATAAATCATCAGCGAAGCAATGAGAATCTCATTATGCGGCCACCACAGCTTCATGTCGTGCTCATATGCCTCCGGCGGGCAGCCAAGACAATCGATAAAATAGAGCAATCCGCCGTATTCCTTATCCCAACCGGCATGGATCGCGTAATCAAAAATCTGAACGGCCTGTGCAAACAATGTATCGTCCTGTGTGATCTGCGCCTGCTCCATCAGGAACCAGCTGCATTCGATATCATGTCCGGGATTAACAACGCGGCCAGCCGTCGTATCTGTTTGCAGTTCTCCTTCCGGTCCGACCGTTTCCAGCGTACACTTGAGTTCCGGTTTTACATGATAGCGCAGGATCTCCTCTACGCATTGCTGCGCGCGTGCATCGTAAAGTGCGCGCTTTTCCGGATCACAGCGGCGCATGACTGCCGATACATTCAGATAAATCATCGGATCAGCCAGAGCGCGGCCCGTGCGCGTCTGCGGGATTGTTTTGGGGCCAAGTCCGGTCGGGTCTTCGATCAGATGGTGATTGAGCTGATAAATCAGCTCATACGCAGCCCGCGCACGTTCGATGCGGATATGCTCCCCGGAATTGTGATAATACTCGGCGTTTGCCATTGCATAAAACGCCTCGGAGAAGCAGTAGCGCCGCTGGCGCAGCGGATGTCCGTCAGCCGTCACAGTGAAATACATCCGGTTCCCGGCGTCGCGGTTGATGCAGTGCGCCTCCATAAAGTCAAGGCAGCTCCGGCTGATCTCCAGCCATTCCTCGCGCTTTCCATAGTTTGTGCACAGATATGCGTATGTCCATGCGCAGCGTCCCTGCATCCATACGCTTTTGTCTGTGCTGTAAATTTTCCCGGTTTTGTCAAGGCAGGTATAAACACCGCCGTTTTCATGGTCTATCCCATATTGGCTCCAGAATTCGACGGAGCGCTTCAGTTCTTCCTGCACCCAACTGTGATAAGCCTGCATTGTCTGCATACTTGTTCTCCTTTCCATTGACGCATCTAAACGGCAGTGACTGTGTCACTGCCGTTCAAGTCGTGTTACTCGCTGAAAATCTGATAATCGCCGCCTGTCAGCAGCACGATCGGAATCAGGCTCTGCGTATGATGTCCATCCGAAGTGACCTGCAGAATCAGATCATATCTCGACTGCGTCAGATTATGCGGCGTGATCTCGATCGTAACACGCGCCAGCGGCACGTTGCAGTGCGCCTGCTCCAAATTGATTGCAACCGACCGCGCCGGAGAGATCTCCCAGCCCTCGGGCAGATGCAGCGCAGCATGGAGCCATTGCTGACGCAGCAGATTGTTTTCAAAGGTCAGCGTGAATTTCTTCGTGACGTCCTCTGCAATATACGGCGCTTCGTGGTAATCCACATACACATCGAACGGATGCGAAGTGTGCTTCACCAGGAACGGGTTTGTAAAGGTGCGTCGATAGTCCCGTGCGTACCAGCAGCCTACGCGCTCCGGTTCATAGCACTGACGGCTTTCATCCGCCAGAATTGCCTCGATCCCAAGATTATCGTTGAAGGCCAAATCCTGCGGGTTCATAAAGCGCTGCATCTGAATTGCAACGCGCTGCACCAACTCGTCGATCGTATTGGGAATTGAAATATCCACGTCGCTGCGGTTGATGCAGCTGGTGAGGATCATACCGCCGAGCGGCTTCAGCCACTTTTCGCTGATCGCGCCATTCCCACTGACAATGCCGAGAATGGCCGCAAGGGAGCCTGCAGTGCAGTCTGCATCCTCACCGCAGGAAGCGGCAATGGAAATGCACTTGTCGAAATCGCCCTCGCCGTACAGCCACGCCATGACGATGATACCCATATGTCCGGGTGCATCAAAGCCGATCGGGCCGACGGGCTCATCTGGCTCCATATCACGCGGATCGGTTTTCAGGACGCTGAAGCTGCTGGGAACCTCCTGCAGAAGTTTTTTACGCGCCTGCTGCCAGGTCAAGCCGCTCTGATAGCACGCTCTGGCACAGGCGACCGCCTTATGGATCGCGCTGTCCTCCGGCAGATATGAAAGGCCAATGTCAATGAGCGCGTTTGTGTCCGAAATGATAAACGCGGCACTCTCAATCGCAGCAAGAAAGACCGCCGCATAGACACCTTCATAGCTGTGGTCAATGATTGCATCCTCGTAGGCGTACTTGACCGCAAGCTCCGGATGGCCGGGGCACAGGCACGCCCAGATCTCTGTCAGGATCCAAGACCCATTGCTGTTGCGATAATGATTGCCGACATAGCCGGACAGCGGCGGAACAAGTCCGGCCCGCAGATTATTCTTGCCAGCGCCATATTCCGCACAGTCTGGGTAGATAAAGGACAGCCAATATTCCCCCAGCAGCTCGCGGTTGATGTTCCGGCCGTATTTCTCGACCGCGTTGAGCCATACAAGCTGCAGATCCAGATCGTCGTTCGGAAGCGGCTTGTCCAGCGGCTGCGAATAATACTGAATGTCGAACAGACCGCGCATACCCTCAAACGGCGTGCCTAGCGTGCCGCCGATGTTCTTGCCATTCCAGCAGCCGCGCATTTTGTCCAGATACTCATGGAAGCTCAGTTTCATATGCGTTTCTCCTATTCCTATCATATCTTGCGTATATCTTGTGACAGCATCAGTATAGCATGCGGCGCTTTGCGGCGTAAATTCACGGTTTTCCACTTTGGTCTGCATTTTTCCACACACCATGCTGCTACAGCGTATTTGTCCATGCAAAGATGCAATTCGTAGAAAAATGCAGACGAATGCGGAAATTGGTTAATTGCCGCCGGCGGCATTTATCGCGTATGATACTTGTACCGAACCGGGTACACCCGGAATGAGAATGAGGAGGAACTACACATGAAAAAGCCCAGCTTGCTTTGCACCAGGCTCGGCGCAGCATTGCTGACTGTCTGCCTGCTGCTTGGCATGCTCCCGATTGCATCCGCAGCAAGCGCTGCTCCGCGCGCCCCCGTCGCTGCAGACGGCAGAATTCTCTACGTCGCGCCGAATGGCAGCGACGCCAATCCCGGCAGCTATGCCGAGCCGTTTGCCACGCTGGAAGCGGCTATGAACGCCATGAGCCCCGGCGACCTGCTTTATGTCCGCGGCGGCCTGTACCGTTCTGCGGGAACCGGGCGCGGAATCTCCCAAAAAAAGGGGACAGTCGATAAATGGTTCACAGTTCTGAATTATCCAGGTGAAACGCCGGTTTTTGACGGCGAATGGTATGGCGACGCTACCATCGGCATGCTGTTTGACAGCTGCGCCTACTGGCATATTGAGGGTCTGGAATTCCGGAGTTACACGCAGGACGCAGTTTATCTGCGCAACGGCTGCGATCATTTTGAGATCGTAAACATGAAGCTGCACGACGTGACCTCGCTTGTTCATGGCGCGAGTGCTTATGACGGCATCGTGGTTATTGGCAGCACAAACGTTCTGATCGAGGGCTGCGAGATTTGGAATATCGGCTACGCGCGTGATCTCGGCAGCATGCTCGACCACGGCGTCTATGTTTCCACGGGTTCCTCCAATGTCACGGTTCGCGGCTGCTATTTCCACGAGATCCCCAGCGGCTCCGGCGTGCAGTTCAACCACGAGCCGGTGCATGACGGGCTGGTGGAGAACAACCTGTTCGTGAACACCGCGCTCGGCACGGTTCTCAGCCAGTGCTACAATGTTACGGTCAAGAACAACACCTATTATCACAACAAAATGAGCGACGTCTACGTCACAGAACGCGCACACGACAACACGGTCGCTTACAACCTTTTTGGGCCGATGCAGCCGCACGAAACGACGATCGCCAGCTACCACATCTATTTCCCGCTGCTTAACTGCCTGTATAACAGCTTCGATCACAACTTCTACGACAACAGCGCCGCAAGCAACTCCGTTTATCCGGCTGTGATCGAAAACTGGGGTGCCAGCGGCTGCAGCTATGCGCAGAAGGTCGATTGGTCCGTCTGGCAGAATGACGCTGAAACCGACGCGAAGTATGGTGACGGTTATTTTGAGGACAAATATGACGGAAATACGACGGAAACCATCTCCGGTCTTGGCTTTGACAAGAATGGTCAGACTGGCGCGGTAAAGTATGTGAATCCCGATAAGGGCAATTTCGCACTGGCATCCGGTTCGGACTGCACGATTGCAGGCGCGGGTATGCAGAATCCGACATGGTCGCCCGTTGAAGCAGCTGCAGATGATCCGGTCTATCTCTTCCCGAATTACAGCTTTGAGGAAAATTACTCAGAATTCTGGACACGCCATCTTGAATGGGGCAATAACACAACGCACGCTCTCGACGATTCACAATCTTATGCAGGAGCAAAGTCCCTGCATCTAAGCAGTGACGGCAGCAATGGCCGCTACTTCTTCAGCACAGATTATCGCGTTTCCATCAAGCCCAACACCGAGTACACGATTTCCATCAAGGTCAAAGCTGCGGATGGTACCGCAGAAACCGCAAAAACATATTTCGCACTCGGTGAGTGCAACAGCTCCTGGCAGGAATATCACAAGGATACACAGTTCGGCAATACGATCACCGGTTCGACAAACGGCTGGCAGGTGCTGACCGCGACCTTCACCTCGCAGGCAGACGCAATGCTTCTGTGCGTCGATCTTGTCACCGAGGGCAAGGGCGAATGGTATTATGACGACATCAATCTGAGCGAAACCCGCACGGTTCCGCAGGCCGCAGATGAAATTTTCCGCTCCATGCTTGCAAATCCCGGCTTTGAGAAGGATTTTGCGGGCACATGGACCCGCGCACATTATTATCCGAGCGGTGTTGAATCGAGCTGCTCCATTGAGCGAGACAACACAGTCGCATACTCCGGTACATATTCCATGCACTATCATGTTGGGACCGCAGCCGTTACAGAGGTATCGCTTGGTACAGATTTCCGCACTGCTGTAAAGCCCAATACAAGTTACAAGATCACGCTTCAGGCAAAAACCTCTGCTGAGACCTCTGCTGAGGCAAAAATCTGGCTGAATCTCGGTGAATGCTTTGCGACGCCTACATGGGGTGATATCTACAACGACGTACAAAAGGGAAATATCCTGACCGGGCCGCAGGCAGACTGGACTGCGATATCGGCCACGATCTACACTGCCGCCAACGCTGAGTATATCAACGTACAGCCCGCCGTCAGTGGAACCGGCGATTTCTGGTTCGATCATATCATTGTTGTTGAGATCCCCGGCGAGGCGAATGCGCTGGATACCGCAAAAAATGCAGCGCTTGATTCCCTCGACGCAGCAGTTGCAGCGCTCGACCAGAACGCTTATACATACTGGAACTGGGCGCTGGTACAGACGGCAAAAATGAATGGCATCAATGCGGTAAAGCAGGCTTCCGATGCTGCATCGGCTGACACCGCAGCAGCCGCCGCAGTCAGCGCTATCCAGGCAGTGAAACCGATTTCCGCGACAAAAACCGAAATGAGTGCGCAAATTGCCGCCGCAAAGAAAACCGTGTCCGATGCAGCCGATCCCGATGATTACCGTGAGGCACAGAAAATGGAGGTTCAAAAGCTGCAGAGCGCATTTGCGCAGCTGGTTGACACATTTGATACCGAGCAGAGCATTGAAAAGTTGACGAAAAAATGCTGCGATCTTCTGGCTGCGATCAAAACCGATGAGCAGATCACGGCAGAGGAATTGGCAGCTGCGAAAGCTGCTGCCAAGGACGCACTGGACAAGTATGCAGTCCGCAGCGACTACACGCTGGAAAACTGGAATCTGGTAAAGGCTGAAAAGAAGAAGGGCAATGCCGCGATCGACGCCGCAACGAGCGTTGCAGCGGTCGATAAAGCACTGGCTGCGGCAAAGGCCGCGATCGATCAGATCGAGAGTATCTCTGGCGCTGCTGAGAGGCTGGCCAAAGCGAAGCAGGACGCAATCGAGGAACTGCGTGCATACATGCAGAGCAAAGACTTCCCCGCAGATAAGCAGTCCGAAGCGGAGCGCATCCTGAATGATGGCATTGCGGAGATCAATGCCGCGGAAACTCTGGACGATGTAGCAGACGCGCTGGCAACGGCAAAAGAAGCGCTGCGTAAGCTGGCCTCTGGCGGCGAACCCTCGGAGGAAGAACGTCTTGCAGAAGCAAAGCAGAATGCAGAGGAAGCGCTGAGGGACTACGCCGACGGCAAAACCTTCACCGGTGCAAACACCAGACCCGCAGTTGACGCGATCATAAAAGCGGCGAAAGCCATCAATGCGGCAAGCACGGTGGATGAGGTCAATGCAGCTCTGGCCGAAGCCAAGGCTGCGCTGGATCGCCTTGCTTCCGACGCACCCATTGACAAGCCGGATCAGCCGATCATCGTGGTTCCTGTGACCCGTCCTTCTGAAAACAATACATTTAAGGATGTCTCGTCCAGCGACTGGTTCTATGATGAGGTTCAGTATGTTTACCAGAAGAATCTGATGAACGGAACCGGCACCAGCAGTTTCTCTCCCCGCGATACACTGACGCGCGCAATGCTGGTCACGATCCTGTACCGCATCGAAGGTGAGCCTTCCGTCTCTTATAGCGGAAAATTCTCCGATGTTCCGAGCGGCAGATGGTATTCCAAGGCCGTTGAATGGGCGGCGGCGCAGGGAATCGTCGGCGGCTATTCCAATGGAAAATTCGGCCCCGAAGACTCTGTCACACGCGAACAGCTTGCTGCGATCCTCTATCGCTATGCAGGCAAGACAAAGGGCTTTGATGTCAGTGCATCCGCCTCGCTGAGCGGCTACACTGACAGTGCAAAGGTATCTGCCTATGCGCAGAGCGCTGTGAAATGGGCGATTGCCACGAATCTTCTGCTGCCGACGAGCGGAAAACTCAACGCCGGTGCAGATGCGACCCGTGCCGAGGTCGCGGTTGCCGTCGCGCGCTTTCATCAGCAGTTTGTGAAGTAACTCCCCGCTATCTGTGAAATGCAGCCCTGCGGTTTATCGACCGCAGGGCTGCATCGGCTGTTTCAGTTTGACCGTGCCAGAACTATGTGCAGTGCTTCGCATGAAAACACATTTGAAAGAGAAAGGGACACGTCATGAATTACACGAATACGGATTATCGCAAACGGATTGCAAACGTAAAATATGCAAATTCAGTCGTCAAATCATGCCTGAGGCGGATGCACATACACGATTATATCCCCGGCCAGGTGATATACAATCTTGGTGAGTACCCAAATAAAATGACCATACGCCCTACCGCGTACGATCACGATTTGATTCGGAAGCTCTCCGAAAACGGCGTCGGTCTGATTCAGATCCATGAGGAATGGAACGACGCCATGCGGATTATGGGCGCAGATAAATTTTCTTCTCACGACAAAGACGGCTTAAAGGAATTCATTGACCTGTGCCATTCCTTTCACATCAAGGTTCTGCCGTATCTATCGAGCGGCTTCTTTGATGAACGGGATCCGGATTTTACCGAGAAGTTTGTCGCCGATCCAAAGCTGATGCTGGTTCAAAATTATTACCGCTACAGGTGCTGCAATGCCGCCTCTCCCGAATGGAATCAATACCTGTTCGACAATCTGCACCGCATGATGGATGAATATGCGTTTGATGGGATCTTCAACGATATGGGATACGACCGGCGGGACGGAGAGGGCAATCCGTATGGCATGGAGGAATATGACCCGTATATTGAAGATCTGCTGGTGCGGATGTATTCTGTCGTAAAAAACGAATACCATGGAATCGTTAAACTTCATATCGGAGAGCTGCAGCTTCCGGTATCAAACGAGAAAATCTACGACTACCTGTGGGTCGGCGAAAGCTGCAAAACATCCGAGGAGCTTCTCAGAACAGTGCAGTACAGCCCCTACGTCATCCCCTGCCCGGATTATTAATTCGCCAACGAAACAAACGGAGATATTTATTTTTCGCGCGCATTGCCGTTTTTGCAGTTCCTGCTCCGATTGGACGGACGCCCGATCACTGGCGAACGCAGCTGTGCACCCAATGTCGTGTACCACGACGACGCAGAGAGCCGGCATTTCAGAAAAATCAGAGAATATTACCGCAACCATCCGAATGGCCCGTTTGTTTACAGCGAATGGTCCGATATTCCGGATGATGAGCGTCTGCGCGAAAAATGGTTCACATATCTGAAACTCTATAAGCCAATGGTCAGCGAGGATTCTTTGTGCTTTATCGATATTGCGAAGGACCGCAGGATTCTGACCGCGCCGGCCGGAAATGATATCCATATAAGCATGTTTGTAAACGACGTGTGCTATCTGTGCATTTCAAATCTCGGGAAAAGCAGCGGCAAGCTGGTGTTTCAGGATCAGTGGCTTGACCGTGTGACCGGTAAATGTGCGGCGACAATCGAAATCCCGGCAGGCGGCATGGTGTTTCTGCAAAAGCAGCCGTAACGAGGAAAGGACACATATCATGGTCAAAGTGATTGCAGAGGTGATCGGCATAATAGGAATTATCTGCTCGATCCTGTCGTTTCAGTGTTCACAGAGAAAAAATGTCATGCTCTTTCAGGTGTTGGCAAGTTTGATGTTCTGTACACAACTGTTTCTCGTCGGAGCCGTGACCGGTGCATGCCTCGATTCCATCAATTTTTTCAGGAGTCTTTTCTTTTCAATCGATAAGAAATGGGCAAAGTCAAACTGGTGGCTCGCGCTTTTCATTCTGCTTCTGCTTGCTGCCGGCATTGCGACATGGCAAAATGCGTACAGCATTTTGCCTATGATTGGCTCGCTCCTGTCGACCGTGGCGCTTTGGATGAAAACAAGTAAGAAAATCCGCCTGATCTCATTTTTCTCTGGCCCGTGCTGGCTGATCTACAACGTTGTGAATGGGGCCTACTCTGCGGCGGTCAACGAACTGATTGCGATGACCTCCATCGTGATCGGCATTCTCAGACATGATATCAAGAAAAAGCAGTGCGGTTGATCTGCGATAATTGCTGACGCAAAGAATATAAGAAAACACATAGGCATTCCTGTTGGTAACCAGCCGTAAACCCAGTTAAAGTTGTAATCCCAAAAACAAATCCGAACGATAAAGGAGAATCTCAATGAAGCGTTCTGAAATCAATAAAGCACTGAAAGAACTGGAGGTCATGTGCGCACGGGAGCATTGCTACCTGCCGCCGTTCTGCCACTTCACGCCGGAAGAATGGAAAACCAAGGGGCATGAATACGATGAAGTCCGCGACTGTATGCTCGGCTGGGACATTACCGATTACGGCCTCGGCGATTTCGACAAGGTTGGTATGTCGCTCATTACGATCCGCAACGGTAACCGCGCCATGCAAGACAAGTATCCGAAGGTCTATGCCGAAAAGCTGCTATACATGAAGGAAGGGCAGTATTCCCCGAACCATTTCCACTGGTACAAGACCGAAGACACTATCAATCGCGGCGGTGGTAACATCCTCATTCGGGTCTAACATGGCATGGCTCAAAATGACACAAGCCAACTATCATATTTTTAGGTGCAGC
>OFMD01001599.1_pt1 | contig 13449 bp, 13 predicted proteins | sample 1541211 | NCBI WGS metagenome assembly OFMD01 (sample SAMN04209231, study PRJEB22552) | human gut metagenome | biome: gut; material: feces | host: Homo sapiens | place: USA: Oklahoma | reverse complement strand
CCGGAACGGCGGGCGCGGCGGCGAGATAAACTCTTGCCGCGTCGAGCACTTCGTCGATGAGCTCGACGGTGACGAGCGGACGCGCACCGTCCTGCACGGCGAAAAATTTCGTCTCGGGCGAGGCCTCGAGCGCCGCGCGCAGCACGGACTCTGTCCTCGTTGCGCCGCCGACGATGACCTTTACGGGTTTTCTGAGGCCAAAGGTCTTGCAGAGCTCAGCATAAGGCAGCAGCTCGTCCTCCCGCGCAGCGATGACGATCTCGTCGATGCCCTCCACGCGGTCGATCGTGAGCAGTGTGCGCACAAGGACGGGGATGCCGTCAAGGGTTTGCAACAGCTTGTTCTCCCCGCCGTAGCGTGTGGAGCTTCCGGCGGCCGCAATCAGCGCGGCGCAGTACGGGTGAGTGCGCTTTTGGTGCTTGCCGAACATCTTTTGCAGCAGGCTCATGGACTCAATCGCTCTCCTTTAACAGCATCGCGGCGTTGACGCGCCCTTCAGCCTCGGGATACTCCACGTCTTCTGCCAGGACGATCTCTGATACGAGGATCTGCTTGGCAATGTGCAGCATCTTGCGCTCGCCGTTGGATAGTCCGCGCGTGCTGTCGCGATGCATCAGCGCCTTGATGACGGCGCTGACCTCGTCGAGATCGCCGCTTTTCAGGCGATCCATATTCTCGCGGTAGCGGTGGTTCCAGTTCGACGTCATGTCGACGCCGAGCTTGGGAATGCGCGCGATGACCTCTTCGATCTCGCTTCTCGTCTTGATGGCGCGGATGCCGATGGCCGTGGAATTCTCGGTCGGGATCTTGAGCGTTAGCCCGGAAATGGGCATTTTGAAGACGTAAAAATCCATTGCTTTGCCGCTGATCTTTTCACGGACAATGCTGTCGATCACACCGGCGCCGTGCATCGGGTGCACGACCTTATCTCCCACTTGAAACATTCTATGCCCACCTCCCTTCAGGCAGAATGCCAATCCGGCATTCGCCCCGGTTTTCCGTGCGATGGAAAAGAAAAACAGCACAAACACACAAGAGGAAACAATTCCCCATACATAGTATAACGTACTTTGCCATCATTTTCAAGCGACTTTTGATGAAATAACGCATAAAAATGGAAACGAGGTGGATTTTCGAAAAAATGTGGGCTCCCCTTTTCAGGAAAGCCCACGTGACGGAAGAACGATTGATTGCTTACTTATTGCTGCGGCGCCAGATGTGCATCTTCTCCGCGTCGGCGATGAGTTGCTCGCGGAAGTCGGGATGCGCGATGCCGATGAGCGCCTCGGCACGCTGCCAGGTCGAAAGGCCCTTGAGGTTGACCATGCCATACTCGGTGACGATGTAGTGCGTGCAGGAGCGCGGGTCGGTGCAGATGGAGCCGGGCGTCAGCGTGGGGACAATGCGGCTCTTGACTGTACCGTCCTTGCCCGTGACGGTCGAGGACATGCAGATAAAGCTCTTGCCGCCCTTGGAGAGGTAAGCGCCCATGGCAAAGTCGAGCTGGCCGCCCGTGCCGGAGATGTGCTTGATGCCGGCGGACTCGGCGTTGACCTGACCGAAGAGGTCGCAGTCGATGGCGTTGTTGATGGAGATGAAGTTGTCGATCTGGGAGATGACAAACACGTCGTTCGTATAGTCGACCGGCGCACCCATGACCTCGGGATTGCGATCCATGTAGTCATAGAGCTTCTGCGTGCCGGCGGCGAAGGCAAAGACCTGACGGCCCTTGTCGAGCTGCTTGTGCTTGCCGGTGATCTTGCCGGCGAGGGCCATGTCGACAAAGCCGTCGACATACATTTCGGTGTGAACGGACAGGTCCTTGAGGTCAGACTGCGCGATCATTGAGCCGATGGTGTTGGGCATGCCGCCGATGCCGAGCTGGAGGCACGCGCCATTCGGGATCTCAGGCACGACAAGGTTGGCGACCGCGGTGTCGACCGCGGTGGGCGCGCCGCCCGCGCCGAGCTGCGCAACGGGAGGATTCTCCCCTTCCACAACCATGTCGACGTCCTTGATGTTGATCTCGCAGCCGGTGAGGCCGTAGACCCAGGGAAGGTTCTCGTTGACCTCGACGATGACAGTCTTGGCGGCATCCAGCATGTCGGCTAAGTGAGAGCACGCGAGCGCGTAGCTGAAGTTACCGTGCTTATCCATCGGCGTGACCTGGATCATCGCAACATCGACTGTGGCGTTGCCGTCGCGGTAGAAGCGCGGCAGCTCGCTGTAGCGCATGGGAATGAAATAGCCCATGCCCTTGGAGATAATCTTGCGGTCGATGCCGCTGCAATGCCAGGAGTTCCAGGTGAAGTGCTCACCGGCGTCCTCGGCCTTGCAGATCTCGGGCATCCACATCGTCACGCCGCCGCGGACCTTGACGTCCTTGAGCTCATTCTGGCGTGCGGCCAGAGCCTTGTCGAGCGTGTAGGGATGGTTGGTGCACCAGCCGTAGTCGACCCAGTCGCCGCTCTTGACGACCTTGACGGCTTCCGCGGCAGAGGTCAGCTTCTTCTGATAAAGCGCTGCGTAATCCATGGATAATTCCTCCTGTATGTATGTGAATTTGATTATCATTTCGGAACTATGTCGAAACTTTAACAATTATAGCATACCGATCGCCGTTTGCAAAGTCTTTCTTACGTGTCAGCGTAAAAAAGAACGTAAAAAAGAGACAGGCCGGAGCCTGTCTCTTTTCAGTTCGGGAAAATTACTCCTCGACAGGAGCCTCTTCCTCGCCGCTGAGCAGCGCGCGGATGCTGAGGGAGATCTTCTTCTTCTCCTCGTCGATGGCGGTGATCTTCGCGTCGACCATCTGGCCTTCGGACAGGACGTCGGAGGGCTTGTCGATGCGGCGGTCAGCGATCTGGGAGATATGGATCAGGCCGTCCACGCCGGGAACGACCTCAGCGAAAGCGCCGAAGGTCATCAGCTTGACGATGCGGACGTTGGCAACGTCGCCGACCTTGTAGGTGTTCATGAACACATCCCAGGGGTTCTGGGTGCGATCCTTGACGCCGAGGGAAATCTTGCGCTTCTCGGGGTCGAAGGAGATGACGTACACGTCGAGGTGATCGCCGATGGAGACGACCTCGGCGGGGTTCTTGATGCGGCTCCAGCTCAGCTCGGAGATGTGGACCATGCCGTCCACGCCGCCGATGTCAACGAAGACACCGTAGGAGGTCATGGACTTCACGACGCCGTCGTAGTGCTTGCCGACCTCGATGTTCTCCCAGATGGCAGCCTGAGCAGCCTGACGCTCCTCGTTGAGCACGGACTTGATGGAGCCCACGACGCGGCGGCGGGCACGGTTGACCTCGGTCACGCGCAGCTGGACCTTCTGCTTGACCATCTGGCCAAGGTCGGAGTCCTTGGGCATGCCGCTCTGAGAAGCGGGCACGAACACGCGCACGCCCTTGACAGAAACGACGATGCCGCCCTTGTTCACTTCGGTCACGGTGCCTTCGAGAACGGTCTTGTCCTCAACGGCGGTCTCAATGTCTTCCCAGAGCTTGACAGCGTCGAGACGCTTCTTGGAGAGGGTGGCGTAGCCTTCCACGTCATTGACGCGGACAACGTAAGCCTCGATCTCGTCGCCGACCTTGACGACGTCCTCGGGCTTGACGTCGGGGTCGCTGCTCAGCTCAGAAACAGGGATATAGCCTGCCTGCTTGCAGCCGACGTCGACCTGGATCTCGGTCGTGCCGATGGCGGTCACGATACCGGTCACCTTATCTCCTGTATTTAGAGTCTTGAAAGATTTTTCAAGCAGTTCTTCAAAGGATTCGCTGGTTTCAGGGGCAGTGGTGTTGATGTTTTCTTCCGTCATTGTTGTTAATACCTCCATAATGATACTCGCAGGAGTAGATGCGCCGGCTGTCAGTCCCGCCACACGGCATCCGGAAAAGAATTCCGGTGAGAGCTCGCCTGCGGATTCGATCTGGAGGACTTTTCCGCAGTTCTCTCTGCAAATCTCGGTCAAATGCCTTGTGTTGGCGCTTCTTCGGTCGCCCACAACCACCATCGCGTCTACCTTGGCGGAAAGTTCTGCTGCCTCAGTTTGACGTTTCTGCGTAGCATTGCATATTGTATCATTGATTTTCAGATTTGTACACTGTTTTTTTAGAAATTTCACGCAACTTTCCCAAAGCGCACGAATGCAGGTCGTTTGCGCCAGCATGATACTGGGTAAATGGGCAAAATCGGGGTGTTCCTGCAAGTATTTTTGTGCTTCCTGCACATTTTCAAAAATCAGCGGGTCGCTGCACCATCCTGCGATGCCCTGCACCTCGGGATGATGGCGCTCACCGATCAGGATGACGCGGCGTCCCTCGTGCTCTGCCTCCTGCGCAAGCTTTCGGATGCGCTCGACATGCGGGCACACGGCGCTCACGACCTCTGCCCCGCGCTCTCGCAGCGCATCAAGCGTCGCTCTCGACTCGCCGTGGGCGCGGATGAGCACGGTCTCCCCCGCCTTTGCCTGGTCGGGCGACGTGATGAGGCGCATGCCAAGGTCTTCGATCTCGCGCACGACGCCCGCGTTGTGTACGATGCTGCCGAGCATCGCGCCGCCGCGCGCTTTTGCCGTTTCGCGCGCAAGGTTGACCGCGCGCTCCACGCCATAGCAGAAGCCCGCGGTCTCAGCTAAGATGACCTTCACAGCGGCGCGCCTCCCACCTGCTGGCCGCCGAGCGCGTAGGCCTGACGCAGCATTTCGTCGGCGATAGCCTGCAATTCTTCGGACGTGCCGCGGCGGCCCGTGACCTCGGGCATGTACGACTCACCGAAAATGATGCGCGTCTTATGGAAGGGCTTTTTCTGCCCGTCGCAGAACACCGGCACGAGCGTCGCGCCCGTGCGCACGCCGATCATCGCGATGCCCGCGTGCGCGTGCGCGGGGAGTCCGTCGTGATAGCCGACGCCGCCCCGGATCGTCGTCCCCTCGGGGAAGATCAGAAGATTCTCACCCTTGTGGAGCACCTGCATCGCGGTCTTGATGGACTGGATATCCTTGCCGTCGCGCTGGACGGGAAATGCGCCGAGCGTGCGGATGAGCCACGCGAGCGCGCGGTTGTCGAAGAGCTCGGCCTTGGCCATAAAGTGCAGATGGTAGTCGAGCGGCAGGCACAGGCCGATGAGCACGGGGTCTAAGTCCGTTGAATGGTTCGGGCACAGCAGGACACTGTGCTTGGGCAGATTTTCAAGCCCCTTGACGTCCACGCGGTAGATCCACAGCAGCACCCGACCGATGATCCAGATAAACGCAAAAAAGATACGGTGCATCATTTCAATTTCTCCTGAATGAGGCTCAGCAGCGCCCGCTCGCTCTCTTCAAAGCTGAGCTTCGACGTGTCGAAGTGCACGGCGTCCGCCGCCTCGCGCAGCGGGGCGATGTCGCGGTGCATGTCCTGATAGTCGCGCTCGTTGATCTCGCGCAGTACCTCTTCATACGCCTTGGGCGTGCCGCGCTCGGAGAGCTCGAGGCAGCGGCGGCGCGCGCGCTCCTCGGCCGAAGCAGTCAGGTAAATTTTGAGGTCGGCGTCCGGCAGAACGACTGTGCCGATGTCGCGCCCGTCCATGATGACGCTTCTCTTGCGCGCGATATCGCGCTGCATCTCGAGTAAGTACGCGCGTACGCACGGCAGCGCCGAGACGTTCGAGGCGTACATCGAAATTTCCGGCAGGCGAATTTCGGTGCTGACGTCCTTGCCGTCAAGCAGCATTTTCTGTCCGCTATTCTCGTCAAATGCCATGTCGATTTGGATCTCTTTCAGCAGCGGCGCGATCTGGGATTCGTCCTTGGCGTCCAGTCCGCGCGAAAACGCCGCGTAGCCGATGGTGCGGTAGATCGCGCCCGTGTCGACATGCAGAATGTTCAATTTCTTGGCGACGGCCTTGGCGAGCGTACTCTTGCCTGCGCCGCCGGGGCCGTCAATGGCAATGGAAAAATGCTTTTTCATCTGTTTGATTCTTCCCTCTTACAATAAATATGTGCTTACTGCGTCAGCAGTGCGTCCGCGGCAGCCTCGCCCGCGGCCTTGCCGGTCGCCCAGGCGATTTGCAGATTGTAGCCGCCCGTGTAGGCGTCTACGTCGATGATCTCGCCGGCAAAGTACAGGCCGCCGATCTTTTTCGACGCCATGGTCTTCGGATCGATCTCCCCCACCTTGACGCCGCCGGAGGTGATGATCGCGTTTTCGACCGGCATCGGCGCGCTGACATTGACCGTCCAGCGCTTTAAGAGCGTGCGGATGGTCTCGCGCTGGGCGCGCGTGATGTCGTGCACCTTTTCGTGCGGAGGGATGCCCGAGCGGTCGATGAATTCGTCGATCATCTTCTGCGGCAGAAGCGCGCCGAGCACGTTGCAGTAGTCGCTGTTTGCGTGCTTTTCAAAATCCGACAGCAGGCGCTTGTCGAGCATTTGCTCGTCGAGCGCGGGTTTGAGGTCGATCTCCAGTCGGTACTGCTTTTTGTCGAAATGCCGCATGTGCGCGCTGGCCGACAGGATGAGCGGCCCGCTCACGCCGAAGTGCGTGAACAGCATTTCGCCGAAATCCGAGTGAATCTTTTTGTTGTTTTCGTATACCGTCAGCGCAACGTTGCGCAGGCTCAGCCCTTGCAGCACCGCGCATTCGCGTGCCTCGAGCGGCACGAGTGAGCCGCGCAGCGGCGTGACTGTGTGGCCGAGCGCTTCCGCCATGCGGAAGCCGTCGCCCGTCGAGCCCGTCGCGGGATAGGACAGCCCGCCCGTCGCCAGAATGACGGCGGAGGCGGTGTAGTCCCCTTTTTCGCCCTTGACGGCGGCGACATGGCCGTCTTCGACCGAAATACCGAGCGCGCGGTCGCGCACGAGCTTGACGTGCAGACGCTTGAGCTCGCGCTCAAGCGCCGCTGTGATGTCGAATGACCGGTCGGACACGGGAAACACGCGCTTGCCGCGCTCGACCTTGAGCGGCACACCGAGCCCCTCGAAAAAATCGATGGCGTCGTGCCCGTCGAAGCGGGAAAACACGGAGTATAAAAACCGCGGGTTCTGCGGCACGTGGGCGAGCAGCTCTTCGCAGGTGCTGTCGTTCGTCACGTTGCAGCGGCCCTTGCCGGTGATGTTCACCTTTTTGCCGAGGCGCTCGTTCGGGTCGAGCAGCGTGACGCTCGCGCCCTTGCGCGCAGCGCAGATCGCGGCCATCATGCCGCCCGCGCCGCCGCCGATGACAACGATCGCCTTATTCATCTTCGATCTTGCCGAAAATGTCGAAGCGCTCCCAGATGTGCTCGAGTTCGGAGAACGTCGCGGAGATGTCTGCGCCCTTCTTGTTGGCCACGGCCAGAATGAGTGCGTTGAGCATGCTCATGGGCGCCGCCAGCGAGTCGACGAACGAGATCATCTCGCTGCGCACGAGCAGCGAATTGCCGGACATCTGGTTGATGGGCGACATCTCGCTGTCCGTCACGCCGACGATCGTCGCGCCGCGGTCGCGCGCAAACTGGATGGTCTTGAGCGCAAGCTCACTGTAGCGCGGGAAGCAGATACCGATGACCACATCGCCTTTGGAGACGCGGAAGAGCTGGTCGAACGAGCCGGACGCGCCGCCGTTGACCAGAGTGACGTTGTCGAAGATCAGGCGGAAGTAGAAGTTTAAGTACCCTGCCAGAAACGAGGACGAACGGAAGCCCACGATGTAGATGCGGCGCGCGCCGATGATCGTGTCGACCACGCGCTCAAATTCCGCGCCGTCGGTCTGGTCGATGGCCATGCGGATCTTCTCCATGTCGCGCTGCAGGACGTTCGTCATCAGATCGGACCCTGCGAGCTCGCCGTCCGACGCCTGAATGCGCTGGATGCTCGTGAGCTTGCCGCGGATCATCTCCTGCAATGCACGCTGCATGCTCGGATACCCCTCGTAGCCGAGCTGGGTGGCAAAGCGCACGACGGTCGACTCGCTGACCTGCACGGTCTTGCCGAGCTTGCTGGCCGTCATAAACGCGGCCTTGTCGTAGTTTTCCAGAATGAAGCGGGCGATGAGCTTCTGCCCCTTGGAAAAGCTGCTCATGTTCTTTTCGATATTATGTAAGATATTCTTCGTCATAAGATCGTCCTCTGTTACTTTGATTTTGTTGCATGGAGCTCTTGCTCCGTTAGATCGCGCCACACGCCGACGGGAAGAGCCCCGAGTTTGAGCGCGTGCTCCTGCACGCGCTTTAGGCGCTTGACGTGTAATCCGGCGGCGGCACACATGCGCCGGATCTGCCGGTTTTTTCCTTCATGGATGGTGATGGAGAGAACGGCGGTGTCCCTCCCCTGCCGCAGCACGCGCACCTGCGCGGGCCGGATGGGCTCGCCGTCGAGCTGTGTCATGGAAGCGAGCGCTTCTGCCGCTCCCCTGACCTCGCCCGCGACGCTGACCTCGTAGACCTTGTTGACCTCGTAGCGCGGGTGCAGAAGATGCTGCATCCATTCGCCGTCGTTCGTCAAAAGCAGCAGTCCCTCGGAGTCGAGGTCGAGCCGCCCGACGGGATAGACGCGCGCGCCGCAGTCTCTGACGAGCTCGGCGACGGTCTTTCGCCCTTTTTCGTCAGAGAGCGTGCAGACATAGCCGCGCGGCTTGTTGAGCATCAGGTAGCGCTTCTGCCCCTCCAGAGCGAGCGGCCTGCCGTCGACGGTAATTTCGTCGACTTCGGGGTCGGCCTTCTGCCCGAGAAGCGCAGTCTTGCCGTTCACGTGCACGCGTCCCGCGGCGATACACTGCTCGGCGGTGCGACGGGAGCAGAGTCCCGATTCGGCGATGAGCTTTTGAATTCTTGCTTCGGCCAGGTCGATCCCTCCTTTACTTTGCCGACAGAAATTGCCAGAGCTTTTCCGCCAGCGACTTATTTTTGCTTGTTTTGCTCTTTGTTTCCTGCGCCTGTACGCTGCACGCGCTGACAAGGTCAACTCTTCCGACCTCAGTCTCGCCGCAGGAGATGACGAGCGTGCCGAACGTTTGTCCCTTCCGCACGGGGGCGGAGACGGTTTGCGGCAGCTCGGCGCGCACGCTCAATGCTTCATTTTCCGCGGTGGGATAGCGGAAGCTCTCCGCCGCCACGGCGGACACACTCTGCCCGTCGACGCTTACGCTGCCGTAGGCCTCGCCTTTTTTCGCACCGCTTGAGAGCGCATACGCCGAAAAGCCGTAGTCGTAGAGTGCCGCGTGATCCGCCCAATCACTGCCGTCGTGCAGCGTGACGGCGATCATGCGCATCCCGCCGCGCTCGGCACAGGTGACGAGTGTGCGCCCTGCGTCGCCGGTGTAGCCGGTCTTGAGACCGACGCAGCCGGAGTACGACGCGAGCAGCTTATTGTGGTTCGTCATCGTGCGCGTGCCGACGCTCGCCGTGCGCGTCGAGACGATGCGCGCGAACGTCGGATTCTGCATGGCGTAGGCCGCAAGGCGCGCCATATCGAGGGCACAGGAGCTGTGCCCCATTTCGTCGAGACCGCTCGGGTTGGCAAATGACGTGTGCTCCATGCCGAGGGCTTTCGCCTTTTCGTTCATCCATCGGACAAACTGCGCGCTGCCGCCGCTCCCGCCGCTCCCGCCGCAGTGGGCGGCGATGCACTCCGCCGCGTCGTTGCCGGACGGCAGCATCAGCCCGTAGAGGAGTTCTTCCATCGTGAGCGTTTCGCCCTCGAGAAGGTACATTGACGAGCCCTCGCGCAAGTGCTCACGTTTGACCGTGACCTTCTCCGTGAGTTCGCTGTGCTCCAGCGCGATTAAGCAGGTCATGATCTTCGTCGTACTCGCGATGCTGCGCTCCTGCGTTTCATTGCGCGACGCCAGCACCCGCCCGCTGCCCGCCTCCATCAAAATGAACGCGGCGGCGGCAGTTTCAGGCGCGGCAGCCTGACAGGTCAAACTGCTTGACAGGCAGGAAACAGCAAGGAAAACGGCAAATACGCATCGGGCAAAACGCGGCATGGGATCACTCCTTCGTTCGGAATGCCCCTATTATGCCCGAAATCAGTAGATATCTTTCTCTTCTCTCTTCTTGTCCACGAAATTCTGCACGCGGTCGAGCACTTCCGGCACAAGATCAAGCACGCGGTCGACCGTTGTCGCCGCAGGGATGGCCACGGGCATCACGCGCGTCAGACCGTCCTTGATGACGAGGAACGCGACGGGGTCGACCTTGACGCCCGCACCTGCGCCGCCGCCGAAGTGTGCGGTGTCGGTCTTGCCATAGTCGCCGCCGCCTGCGCCGAAGCCGAAGCTCACGCGCGAAACGGGGATGACCGTTACGCCGTCGGGCGTCGTGATCGGCTCACCGATGATGGTGTTGGAATCGACCATATCACGGATCTTATCCATCGTGGTGTCCATGAGATCGTTGAGCGGGGTCTTCTTTTCGATGTTTTCCATGAGGTTCATCCTTTCTTTTTATGCGGTCAGTTTTTCACTGTGTTCACTGTTTTGCGGAGTGCTCTCCGTTGGTTTTTCCGCGGGAGCGTCGTTTTTATGCGCCTTTTTATAGCGCAGATACCATTTGAGCATCGGAATGAGCAGCGCAAGCGAGATGTGCAGCCCGTCGCGGATGCGAAGCGACAGGCCAACGGCACCCACTGCGTGCGTCTTTTCAGAGCTGTAGTCCATGCGCAGGTGCAGTGAGGGATCAGGGATATGGAAGAGGTCTTCAAGGTGCGGCATCACACCCCACATCGCGGCGCTCGCATAGCCGTAGGTCTGCGCGATATCCGCGGGGTCCGTGCCGCCGAAGACGATGAGAATTTCCAGCGGGTCGATGCGAAGGCGCTTGCAGGTGCGTTTCGCTGTCTCCTTGAGCGCCGAGAGCGCCGTCGTAATGAGGTCCCTGAGCTCCTCTTTTGTCGGCTTGTGGAGCGAGGGCTTTTTCTTTTGCTTCGCCTCTTCTCCCTCTGACTTTGGTTTCTTCTCCTTTGCCTTTTTTTTCGGCGTTTCTTTCTTTTCCTTTGCTGGCAGCAGCGTGAAGCGGAACGGGCCGACCGAAAGCTGCACGCGCAACTCGTCGCCGAACTGCATCAGCGCGCCCACGCGCAGAAAGCCGATCAAAATAAAAATGAGCAGGATGATGCCAATTACCTTCAGCGCAGTCAATCGACCACCTCCCTCTTTTTACGCTTCACGCGGTTTTTATGCTTTACGCGGTCAGTGTTCCCCGTTTTCGGGAACGCTGCCTTCTTTTTCCGTCATGGCGCTGGGGTCGAGGATCGTGCCGTCCTCCGTCATGCGGAGCTGACCGTCGGCCTCAAGACCCGGCATCTCCGGCAGCTCCTCGAGCGAACCCAAGTGGAAGTCGCGCAGGAACTTTTTCGTCGTGCGGTACAGCCTCGGCCGTCCCGGCACCTGCAAACGTCCGCACTCCTCAATGAGCCCGCGCTCAAGCAGCAGGCCCACGGTGTACGAGCTGTCCACGCCGCGCACCTGATCAATGTAGGCGCGGGTCGTGGGCTGGTAGTAGGCGATGATCGTCAGCACCTCCAGCGCGGGCTGAGAGAGCTTGGCGGTCTTGCGGATCTCAAACGCCTTGCGGATGACGTCGGCATAGTCCGGCGACGAGCAGAGCTGATAGCTGTCCTCCATGCGGACGAGCCGGATGCCGCGGCGCTCAAAGGCGTAGTAATCGCCGAGCTTTTGCAATACCTGTTCCGCGGTCGGACGGTCCAAATCGAGCGCAAGGCAGATGCGGTCGATGGGAAGCGGTTCGCCGCTGGCGAACAAAATGCCCTCGATGGCCGACTCGACCTCGCGCAGATCCAAAGATTCCAAAGACATAGCGTTCCTCGCTTTTTACAGATTGATACGGTCGGGGGCATCGTCCCCGCACTCCACGGTGCAGTCCGTGTCAGAACCGGCCAGATGGATGACCTTTTCGCGGCAGAGCTCCAAAACGGCGATGAACGTCGCCACGATCTCGCTGCGGCTGCGGCTGCCGCGGAACAGCAGCTTAAAACGCGTCATGCCGAACTCCTTGAGCCGGTGCAGAATTTCCTCCGCCTTGCCCTTGACGGGATACGGCTCGCGGCGCACGATCTCGCTCAGCGCCGCGCTCGGCGGCGCGGCCAGCTTTTCCCCGCGCTCCATGATCGTCTGCATGGCGAGCACGAGGTCGGCCTTTTCATGACTGTACTCGTAGATTTTGCCGCGCTGCATGGGCTCGGGCTGGCGCGTCATGATGCTGCGGCCAAACTCGCTCATCGGGCCGAGCGTTTCGGTCAGCGTCTTGATGCGAAGGTACGTGTCCTTTTGCTGGCGCTCTTTGAGCGAGGCAATGAGCTCGTCCATCTCGCTCTGCGCCTGCTCATCCTCAAGCGAAAGCAGCATGCGCGTTTTGATGTACATTAAATGTGCCGCCATCGTGATGAATTCGCTCGCGACCTCGAGATCGAGCTGCTTTCGCTGCTCGAGATACGCAAGGTACTGGTCCAGGATCAGCGCGATGGGAATGTCCTGGATCTCTATTTTATTTTTCGACAGCAGGAAGAGAATGAGGTCGAGCGGCCCTTCAAAGTCCTGCAGCGCCTCCGCGCTGCGCTCGTGCACCACGCCCTCCAGCTTGAAAACGGGATTGTCCATGACATTCCTCTCACTTTATCAATATACGATCCAGTTGACCAGAAGCTCGTACACGCGGTAGATGCCCTCGCTGAGGATATTGTTTCCCACGCCGAGCCAGACGAGCACAAAAAGAACAAGCATGCCGTATTTTTCATACCGCATCAGCGTCATGTACGCGCGGTCGGGCAGAAAGGCGAAGAGCACCTTCGACCCGTCGAGCGGCGAGATGGGGATGAGGTTGAAAAGCCCCAGACCGACGCTCATGTACGCCGTCATCGCAAGGAAATTCAAAAGGCCGCTGCAAAACGCGGTATCGACATAGTGCGCGATCGTGATGCGCGCGCCGAGCAAGAGCAGCATCGCCAGCAGCAGATTCGACACCGGCCCCGCCAGCGCTGTGATGGCCATACCCTGCTTCGGCTTTTTGAAATACCGCATGTCGACCGGCACGGGCTTTGCCCAGCCGAAGCCGACGAGCAGCATGGCAGCCAAGCCGAACCAGTCGATATGGTGCAGCGGGTTTAAGCTCAAGCGGTGCTCGCGCTTGGCCGTCGGATCGCCGAGGGCATAGGCTGCAAGACCGTGACAGGTCTCGTGCACCGTCAAGCATAAAAAGACGCCGAGCACGCGCAAAAGCGCGTCGGTCAGCGAGCCCCAGTCGATGGACCGGAGAAGTTCTTGAAAGCTGTTCACGCAATTTCTCCATAAAAAATATGCAAATCATCAGGATGTGCATTGCATTCTGAATCTATTATAACAGTCCTTTTCTCACATGACAAGGCGTTTTGCAATTTTTATTGCATTTCGCTTTCACAATTCCCCGCTGTTTGCCTGTCAATCGGTGCAATATGACAAAAAAGCGCCCCAACCATGCGGTTGGGGC
>OFMD01001595.1_pt1 | contig 13515 bp, 8 predicted proteins | sample 1541211 | NCBI WGS metagenome assembly OFMD01 (sample SAMN04209231, study PRJEB22552) | human gut metagenome | biome: gut; material: feces | host: Homo sapiens | place: USA: Oklahoma | reverse complement strand
CTTTCAAGGTGTAGTCCCAATCTTCGGGGAGTGACAGCATTTGCGACAACAGCCCCTTTGCCTTTAAGGAAAGCTCCTTGTTGCGTAGGTGGTGGTTGCTCATTACGGTGTAGCCCTTGTTCCGTTCCACTCTGAAAACTGCCATAGTAAATCACTCCTTTTGCTGTGGATTTGTTACGCAGTAGAAGCGCGGTTTCGGGGGATAAGGTATAAATCCCTTGCCGCGCCAGATACGCGCCCGCAAAACCGCTTGTAGCAAGGCTTTTTCTGCCCCTACTGCGTAACAAGGGCATGAAAAAAGCGGCGTTCCTGTTCTCCCTGTGTAGGGAGTGGGAAACGCCGCTTGTACGGTGCTGTATGAAATTTTTCAATCTATGGTAGGTCAATACTGGTGTGCGCTGCCTGTTTGGTCTATCCGCAAGAGCTTCAAAGCATATCAAGGCTCAATCCGTAAGTAGTAAATGGGTAGTAAATTCAAGCTGCTGTCTTGCGGAAATGCCCGTAAACTGGGGATTTTTTGAGATAATCATTTGATTTGACACAAATTTTGCTAATATGTGCACACGGCATGGATGATTGCACAAAGCCCTGCTTGACAAGGGGGGCGCAACTTGCTATGCTGGTGTCACCAATTGCCGAAAGGACCGGTATATATGAAGAAAAAAACGAAGGGGCCCGGCCCTGCCGCCTGGCTGCGGGAGAATAAATGGACGTGCGTCATGCTGGCGGCGGCGCTGGCGGTGCTGCTGGCGGCGCGGCTGCTGGCGGCTCCCGTGCCGGTGCAGTCCGACGAGCCGGAGAACCGCGCGGATTACGAAAGCGCCTCCGTGGACCAGATCCTCTCCGATTCCACGGAGAAGGACCCTGCCTCCGACAACGGTTATCGCGGCGAGCAGCTGCTGCTGGTCACCGTCCGCTCCGGCGACTATAAGGGCCAGCAGATGCAGGTATATAACTATGTGGGGCCCCTGTATGGCGGGCCGCTGAAGGTCGGGGACCGGGCCACCGTCCTGATCTCCACCTATTCCGACGGCACCGTCAATGCCACGGTGTATGAATTCGACCGTCTGCTGCCCCTTTGCATCGTGCTGGTGCTGTTCATCGCGGCAGCGGTGGCCGTGGGCGGCCGGACGGGGGTCAAATCCCTGGTGGCCCTGGCGGTGACGCTGGTGTGCCTGTTCGGCGTGCTGCTGCCGTCCCTGATGAAGGGTGCCAACACGCTGCTGATGACGTTTATCGTCTGTGCCTATGTGGCGGTGGTAAGCCTGACCATCGTAGGCGGCGTCCGGAAAAAGACCGTGTGCGCCATGCTGGGCGCAGTGGCGGGCACCGCCCTGGCCCTGCTGTTCGGCCTGCTGGCCCAGGGACTGACCCGCATCGACGGCCTGCGCATCGACGACGTGGAGCCCCTGCTGCAGCTGCGGCAGACCGGCACGCCCATCGGTCTGCGGGGCCTGCTGGTGGGCGGCATCGTCATCAGCGCCCTGGGCGCGGTGATGGACGTGACCATGGGCATTGCCTCCTCCCTGTCGGAGGTCCACGCCGCCAATCCGGAGCTGTCCCGGAGGGAGCTGTTCCGCTCCGGCATGAACATCGGCCGGGACATGGTGGGCACCATGACCAACACCCTGATCCTGGCGTTTCTGGGCAGCGGCTTTACCCTGATCCTGTACCTGTATTCTCTGGGACTGTCCCCCCGGCAGCTGCTGAGCTCGGCCTATGTATCCCTGGAGGTGGTCAGCGGCGTAGCCAGCAGCGTGGGCGTGATCCTGTCCATCCCGCTGACGGCGCTGATTACGGCAGAGGTCTTTACCCGGGAGAAGAAATCCGGAAAGAGCGCATAAGCATAGAAGGGTTCCCGCCCCCGACAGGCGGCGGACGGACAAAATTTAAGTTAAATTACAGCTTCGGGGCGTATACTTACCGTATACGCCCCCGGATGCGTTGGGGGAAAACGAAGGGAGGTGCCCGGTGAAGGCGCTGGTAAAGGAATTGCTGCACCTGACGGAGGTGCGGCAGCTGACAGAGGATGTGCGCGGCGGCGTTTCGCCGGTGCTGGTCACCGGCGTGGGACCGGTCCACCGGGCCCAGGTGGAGGCGGCCCTGCACCGGGACAGCGGACGGCCCCTGTGGGTGCTGTGTGCCGACGAACGGGAGGTCCGGCGCCAGGCCGGTGACCTGGCCGTGCTCACCGGGGAGACGCCCCTGGTGCTCCCGGCCCGGGAGCTTCAGTGGCGGCCTATGGAGTCCAGCCGCCAGTGGGAAAACCAGCGGCTGGCGGCCCTGTACCGCCTGGCGGACAGCCCCGTGGTGGTCACTACCCCGGACGCGCTGGTGCAGCGGTGCATCCCGCCCCGGGTGCTGGAGCGGACGGCACTGACCCTGGCCGTGGGCCAGCAGTGGGACCTGAACGCCCTGACCCGGCGGCTGGCCGGAGCCGGATATACCCGCTGTGACCAGGTGGAGGGCCCGGGACAGTTCGCCCTGCGGGGCGGCATCCTGGACGTGTTCTCCCCGGGCATGGAGCAGCCGGTGCGCTGCGAATTTTTCGACGACGAGATCGACTCCCTGGGCATATTTGAAGCCGCCACCCAGCGCCGGGTGGAAAACCGCCGGGAGGCGCTGCTGCTTCCGGCGGCGGAGGTATTGCCCGGCTGGGAGGAGCATACGGCGGAGGACGCCGCCGCCCGGCTGGAGGCCGCGGTAAAGCGCCTTGCCCGGAAGCAGGGCACCCAGGCCCTGCGGGACCTGCTGACCGCCGATGCCGCCCTGCTGCGCCAGGGGGTCACCCCCAACGGCGCGGACCGCTGCATGGCGGCGGTGTACCCGGAAAAGACCACCGCCCTGGACTATCTGCCCGCGGATGCCCTGATCTGCGTGGAGGACAGCGGCCGCACAGCGGAGGCCCTGCGGGGCTGGCTGTGGCAGCTGAAGGAGGACGTGTCCGCCGGAATGGAGGCGGGCTTTCTGGCCGGTGAGCTGGCGGATTTTGCCGCCTCGGAGCCGGAGCTGGCCCTGGGGCTGGAAAAGCATCCGGTGGTGCAGCTGGACGGTCTCACCACCGGGAGGCAGCTGCTGCAGCCCCGGGACCTTCTCCAGCTGACGGCCAAGCAGCTGTCCAGCTACGGCGGCTCCCTGGAGCTGGCCTGCACGGACCTGACCCACTATCTCACGTCGGGCTACCGGGTGATGGTGCTGTGCGGCGGCGAGGTCCGGGCCCGGAACCTCCGCCGGATGCTGGCGGACCGGAAAATTCCCGCCGCCGTGGACCTGTCCGGGGAAAAGTCCCCGGAAAAGGGCACGGTGCTCATTGCCGTGGGGGCCCTGTCCGCCGGGTGCGAATATCCGGAGGGGCGGCTGGCGGTGCTGACGGAGGGGCAGCTGACCACGCCCCTGTCCGGCCGGGCCAAAAAGCCCCGGCCCAGGCGGGACAGCAATCAGCAGAAGCTCCAGTCCTACACGGACCTGACCCCCGGGGACCTGGTGGTCCACGCCCATCACGGCATCGGCCGGTTCGTGGCCATGCTGCGCATGCCGGTGGACGGGGTGGAAAAGGACTATATCAAGATCGCCTACGCCGGGCAGGACGTGCTGTACGTTCCGGCCACGTCTCTGGACCTGGTCAGCAAGTACATCGGCCCCGGCGAGGACAACGAGCGCACCAAGCTCAATAAGCTGGGGGGCACCGAGTGGGCCAAGACCACCCGCAAGGCCAAGGCCGCCGCCAAGGACCTGGCCGAGGGCCTGATCCGACTGTATGCCCAGCGCCAGCGGCTGGCGGGCCATGCCTTCTCGCCGGACAGCCCCTGGCAGCAGGAGTTTGAGGACGCCTTCCCCTACACGGAGACCGACGACCAGCTCCAGGCCATCCGGGACATCAAGGCCGATATGGAGCAGCCCCGGCCCATGGACCGGCTGCTGTGCGGCGACGTGGGCTACGGCAAGACCGAGGTGGCCCTGCGGGCGGTGATGAAGTGCATTCTGGACGGCAAGCAGGCCGCCATTCTGGTGCCCACCACCGTCCTGGCCCAGCAGCACTATGCCACGGCGGTGAACCGGTTCCGGTCCTTCCCGGTGAACATCGAGGTGCTCTCCCGGTTCCGGACTCCCGCCCAGGTGCGGGACATTCTGGCCCGGACCCAGGCGGGAAAGGTGGACCTGCTGATCGGCACCCACAAGCTGCTGCAGAAGGACCTGCAATTTCACGACCTGGGGCTGCTGGTCATCGACGAGGAGCAGCGCTTCGGCGTTACCCACAAGGAAAAGCTCCGGGAGCGGGCCCGGCAGGTGGACACCCTGACCCTGTCCGCCACCCCCATTCCCCGGACCCTGAATATGGCCCTGTCCGGCATCCGGGACATGAGCACCATCGAGGAGCCGCCCCACGACCGCCAGCCGGTGCAGACCTATGTGATGGAGCACGAGTGGCCCGTCATTGCCGAGGCCATCCGCCGGGAGCTGAGCCGGGGCGGCCAGGTATATTACCTGCACAACCGGGTGGAGAACATCGAGTCCACCGCCGGACGCCTGCGGCAGTGGCTGGGGGAGGATGCGGCCATCGGCATTGCCCACGGCAAAATGGCCGAGCGGGAGCTGAGCTCCGTCATGCAGCAGATGGCCGACGGCGAGATCCAGGTGCTGGTGTGCACCACCATCATCGAGACCGGCATCGATATCCCCAACGTCAATACCCTGATCATCGAGGACGCGGACCGGCTGGGCCTGTCCCAGCTGCACCAGATCCGGGGCCGCATCGGCCGCAGCGCCCGCCGGGCATATGCCTATCTGACCTATCGCCCCGGCAAGGTGCTGACGGAGGTGGCCGGCAAGCGCCTGTCCGCCATCCGGGAGTATGTGGCCTTCGGCTCCGGCTTCCGCATCGCCATGCGGGACCTGGAGATCCGGGGGGCGGGCAACCTGCTGGGCCCGGAGCAGTCCGGCTATCTGATGAGTGTGGGCTACGACATGTATCTGCGGCTGCTGAACGACGCGGTGCTGGAGCAGCAGGGGAGGGGAAAGGACATCCGCCCCGACTGCTCGGCGGACCTGGCCACCTCCGCCCACATTCCGGAGCGGTATGTACCCTCCGCCCACCAGCGCATGGACCTGTACCGCCGCATGGCGGCCATCCGCACCACGGAGGAGGCGTCGGACCTGGTGGACGAGCTGACGGACCGCTACGGCGACCCGCCCAAGCCGGTGATGGCCCTGCTGGACGTGGCCCTGCTGCGGGCTGCCGCGGCCGAGGTGTTCATCACCGATATCACCCAGAGGGCCGGTGTGGTGGCCTTCACCTTTGACAGCCGCGTGGACGTACCCAGCCTGATGGCCGTGTGCTCCATGCCCGGCTACCGCAATCGCCTGCGTCTGTCCGCCGGGGAGCCTCCCCGGCTCCGGCTGCACCTGGCCACCGGGGAGGACGCCCTCTCCGCTGCCGGGAAGCTGACGGAGGAGCTGCGGCTGAAAAAAGAAGAGCTGGGCAAAGCTGCCCGGGAAGGAGATAACTTATGAAAAAAGCATGGATCCGTCTGGCCGCCTCGGTGGTCCTGTCCGCGCTGCTGGTGGTGGGCATTTCCGCCAGCGGTATCCTTACCAACGGCCACCGCACCGACGGCCTGTTCTATCAGGCCAGCGGCATCCGGCCCGACGCCGAGCTGCTGACCGTCAACGGAGAGACCATTGACGCCGAGGAGTATCTGTATTGGCTGGCCTATGACTGCGAGTATCTGGCGTACAACGTTCAGGACCTTGACTTTGACGCGGAGCTGTCCGAGGGGATGACCTACGGGGCCTATGCCAAGCAGGACGCCCTGGAGACCGTGAAGCTGTACGCCGTGGTCCGCCAGTGGGCCAAGCGGGGGAATGTGACCCTGTCCGACGCCGACCGGGAGGCCCTGGAAAACCAGCGCCAGCAGTATATCACCTATTACGGCAGCCAGGAGGCCTACAGCAAGCAGATCCAGGGCATGGGCGTGTCGGAGGCCATGTTCGACGCCATCAGCCGGGGCTATTACCTGTATGCCGGGGTGCGTCAGGCGTTCTGTACCCCCGGCAGCGCTCTGTACCCTGCCCAGGAGGACATTGACGCCCTGGCCCGGCAGGGGGGCTATGCCACCAGTCTGCTGCTGTACTGGCCCCTGGACGGCCAGGATGACGACAACACCCGCCTGGCGGCCGAGAGCTTTGCCCAGCAGCTGCGGGACGCCCAGGACGTTACCGCCGCGTATCTGGACCTGGCGGGCCAGCTGGGCATGGAGGACGTGACGGAGGCCGGCGTCACCGCCTCCGCCGGGGACATGGGCGAGACCCTGGCCGCCGCCGTGTCGGCGCTGGAGCCCGGCCAGGTCAGCGATGTCATCGACACCGGCAGCGCCCTGTATGTGGCCGTGGGCAAGGAGCTGGACCAGTCCGCCGTGGTCAATGCCCTGTTTGAGACGCAAATCAAGGCCGCCGTGGCCGACGCAAAGGTGGAATACAACACCCGCCTGTTCAACAAGCTGGACCCCGGCGCCTTTTATACCAGGCTCCAGGAGGCCCGTTCGGCTCTCTCCTGAGGAAAACAGTTTGTTAATTTTTAGTCAAACTAACAAACGAACCGGGTTATTTCCTGTTCAGTCCTACGATTTTTCAGCGCGGAGCAATTCTGGGGGTTGACTATTCGACCGAAAATGACTACGATATAGGTACAGAGTAGAACCCCAAAACCAAATGTAGGAGGAAAATTCCATCATGAAAGATCTGTATGTCGTCAATTGCTGCCGTACCGCTATCGGCTCCTTCGGTGGTTCCCTGAAGAACACCCCCGCCGCCGAGATGGGCGCCGTGGTGGTGAAGGAGGCCCTCAAGCGTGCCAATATCGCCCCCGAAAACGTGGATGAGGTTATGTTCGGCTGCATCCTGACCGCTGCCCAGGGCCAGAACGTTGCCCGTCAGGTGGCCATCAAGGCCGGTATCCCCTATTCCGTTCCCGCTTACACCGTGGGCATGGTCTGCGGCTCCGGTATGAAGTCTGTCATCGAGGGCGCCCGCTCCATCCTGGCCGGCGATTCCGACGTGGTGGTCTGCGGCGGTACCGAGAACATGAGCGCCGCTCCCTTTGCCTCCATGGACGCCCGCTGGGGCGCTCGTATGGGCGACAAGAAGCTGGTGGACACCATGATCAAGGACGGCCTGTGGGACGCCTATAACAACTATCACATGGGCACCACCGCCGAGAACATCAACGATATCTGGGGCATCACCCGCGAGGAGCAGGACGCCTTCGCCGCCGCTTCCCAGCAGAAGACCGAGGCCGCCCAGAAGGCCGGCCGCTTCGACGACGAGATCGTCCCCGTGATGGTCAAGGTCAAGAAGGAAATGGTCCCCTTCGCCAAGGATGAGTATCCCAAGGCCGGCGTCACCAAGGAAGGCATTGCCAAGCTGCGCGGCGCCTTCCCCGTCAGCCCCGAGTCCCCCAATCCCCAGGTGGTGAACACCTTTGAGCCCACCGGCATCCAGGAAGCCGCCGATAAGGGTCAGCCCCGCGTCACCGCTGCCAACGCCTCCGGCATCAACGACGGCGCTGCCGCCATCGTGCTGGCCTCCGGCGAGGCCGTGGCCAAGTACGGTCTGAAGCCCATGGCCAAGCTCATCGGCTGGGGCCAGGGCGGCGTGGATCCCAAGATCATGGGCGTGGGCCCCGTGCCCGCTACCCGTCAGGCTCTGAAGAAGGCCGGCCTGACCATCGAGGACATGGACCTGGTGGAGGCCAACGAGGCCTTTGCCGCTCAGTCCATCGCCGTGGCCCGCGAGCTGCACTTTGACATGAGCAAGGTCAACGTCAACGGCGGCGCCATTGCTCTGGGTCACCCCGTGGGTGCCTCCGGCGCCCGGATCATCGTCACCCTGCTGCACGAGATGCAGAAGCGTCCCGAGGCCAAGCGCGGCCTGGCCACTCTGTGCATCGGCGGCGGCATGGGCGTTGCCACCATCTACGAGAAGTGCTGAACAGCCCAGCGGCTTAACGCAAACGAATAAAAATCTCCCCGGCAGCCAGTCTGCCGGGGAGATTTTTTACCCGCTTCGCCTGCATGGCGGCAGCAGCGGGGCCATATACTGGGTGCTGCGGGGCAGTGTGCGCCGGTTATGGACAATGCGGCGCGATACTGTACAACGAACGAGAGACTTATCGGGAGAAAAATGTTGATTTTCCGGGTTGACAGACGAGTCTAAACGTGATAAAGTACACGATACTGGGTCGCTGGGCCCTTATGGGTGACGAAATGCCCCAAATGTTTACAAATTTTTCAAACTTTTTATGATATAATACCCTGGGAAGTGGGTTTGAGGCCCCGCACCTGACAGGAAGGGATGCGCCGGGCCCGACGATGAAAAAAGAATTTTTCCAAGTATCTAAAAAGGTAGTTTCTGCGGTAAAGGAGCGCAGTGTGCTATGTGGATGCCGTCTCTTGATCTGGCGGGGGGCCTGTGGGCCCGGGCGCGCCGGACTTTGTATACATTTTTTTCCCGGCTTAGCCGGTATGCACAGCGGTTCTGGCTGAGCCGCGCATATTTTCCCGTACTGCTGACGGTGGCGGGGGCGTTTATGGCTGCGGGGCAGCCGGTCTATGGTGTGGTGGCCCTGGGCTGCATCGTCATCTGGCTGCTGGCCGCCTGCCCGGATCTGTTGGCTCCGGTGTGCCCGTTTTTCATGGCGTTTCTCATGTCCACCCAGTGCTACGGGCAGCTGTCGGACTTCTTGCCCTGCGCGGCCCTGGTGCCGCCGCTGGTGCTGGCGCTTCTGTGGCACTTTGCCGTGTGGCCGGTGACGCTTCGCCTGGGCCGCAGCGGCATGGGCCTGGCTCTGGTGTCCATCGCCACCCTGTTGGGCGGCTGCGACGTGATCACCCGGAAGCAGGCCGTGGAGCCTCTGTCCCTGTACTATACCCTGGGCCTGGGGGTGGGGATGCTGGTGCTGTATGTGCTGTTCCGCTCCCACCTGACAGAGAAGCGGACCTATGACCTGCACCGGCGGTTTGCCGGGATTTTCTGCGCCCTGGGCATGTGCATGGCTCTGGCGGTGCTGCTGGCCTATCTGAAGGCGTGGCTGGCAAACGGAGCCGTGGTCGGTGTGCTGTATCTGTCCTATCGGAACTTTGCCACATCCGTTCTGCTGACGGCGCTGCCTATGCCGTTTTATCTGAGCCTGAAGCACCGGGGCCATCTGGTCACCGGCGGGGTGATGGCTCTGGCCCTGGCACTGACGGGCAGCCGCAGCGCGCTGCTGTTCGGCGCGGTGATCCTGGCCCTGTGCGGCGTGTATCTGATGCGTCACGGCGTCATCAGCCGCCGGTGCCTGACGGCCCTGGCCGTGGCCGCCGGGATCGCTGTTCTGGCGGCGGGCCCCGTGGTGCTGCAATGGGTGCTCCACAGCCGTATGGGCGAGGACATCCAGGACAGCAACTCCGACCGGCTCCAGTTTCTGGCCCGGGCGGTGGATGATTTCCTGCGGCATCCGGTATTCGGCATCGGCCTGTGCAGCACCCGGAACGCCGATGTGTTCAGCGGCGTGGAGGGCAGCATGGTGTTCTACCACAACAGCGTGGCCCAGGTCATGGGCAGTATGGGCCTGGTGGGCATCGTAGCCTACGGACGGCTGCTCCACGACCGCATTGCTCTGCTGCGGGAGGGCGGCCGCGACCCGTTCATGCAGGCGCTGGCCGTGTCGTATCTGGGCATGGTGCTGATCTCCCTGTGCAATCCCGGCGAGTTCTGCCCCTTCCCCAACGCTGCCATGATGGTGATGCTGTTTGCTCAGGCGGAGGAGGCCGTGGGAGACGTGGCTGTGCCTGTGCGGCAGCTGCTGGTGCGTCATCTGGGCGCTCCCGCAGGGTTCCTGCAATTTTGAAAACGTAGTTATAACATAGTAAGATGCGGTGCAGTCCCTTTTCGGAGACTGCACCGCATTTTACTTTACACGTTATTCGCCGTTGTCCCGCAGGTATTGCAGCCGCCGGAAGCTGCGCCGGGCCAACAGAAAGCCCACAACCGCCAGCAGCAGGCACGCTGCTCCCAGCAGGAAGGTCCGGGCGTCCAGGGCCGCATGTTCGCACAGGAAGGAGAAAATGCGGTACGCCCCCATGACCAGCAGAATACCCAGCACCAGCAGGGCCACCAGCACGGTCATATCCGTGCACTCGTCGATCCGTTTCATATGCCCCTCCTCAGTCCGTTACCGCCACGTCCAGGCCGAACTCCTCCGGCAGGAACCGGGGGCACACGTTGCCGCTGGTGCAGATGGTGGAGGCGGCCAGCCGGGTGCCGATCTCGCAGGATTCGGCCAGGGTCTTGCCATAGGTCAGGCCGATGGTAGCTCCGGCAAAGAAGGCGTCTCCCGCGCCGGTGGTGTCCTTCACGTCCACCTTCCGGCCGGGGCAGACGCCCCGCTCCCCGGTGCAGTCGGCGTACACCGCTCCCTGGCTCCCCATGGTGACGATCATCCGGGGGATCCGGGCGCTGCGGATTTTCAGGGCCAGGATCTCCTTCAGCTCCTCGGGAGTCTTTTCCGAGTAATCGTCGGAGAACAGGATGCCCATCTCCTGCTGGTTGCAGACAAAGCAGCTGGTCTGCTGCAGAAAGTCCCGGCGCTCCACGGCGATGCTCATGTTGGACACCACGGCATACACGTCCTTGCCGTATTTTTTGGCGTACTGAAACACCCGCTTGACGATCTCCTTGTCCATGTCGATCTCCAGGGCGATGCTGTCGGCGTCCCGGAAAATCTCGTCCCCCTTTTCGTCCAGCAGGGCAATCAGAGGCCGCAGGTCCGGCCGCTTGCTGATGGCGGCGCACACGTCCCCCTGGTTGTCGAACACCGCCAGCCAGGTGCCCATGCCGTCGGGGGTGGGCAGGACATAGTCGGTGTTGACCTTGTGATTTTTCAGCTGGCGCACCACGTCGGAGCCCAGGCCGGTGTCGTCCACCAGGCTCACAAAGGTGGGACGCAGCTCCACGTTGGCGATGTCCTCCACCACGTTGCGGCTGACGCCGCCGGGGACCTGCTCCACCCGGCCCACGTTGCGCCCGCCGGGGATATAGGTGGACGTGGGATACCCCTTGATGTCCACGAAAACGGCGCCCAGCACCACAATACCCATAAAAATGCCCTCCTGTGACTGTTTTCTCCATTATACAGCCGGGTGGGCGTTTGGGCAAGCCTTTTTCGGCGCATTTGTCTTGACGGACCCCGGCTCCGGCGGCATAATAGAGGCAGCATACAAAAATTTTTCCCCTTTTCCGCGAAACCGCCGGGATTTTTTGACGGGATGACAGGCAGAAGCAACTCGAAAGGAGAATGTCACCATGGAGGACCGCGACATCGTGACCCTGTACTGGCAGCGGGATCAGGAGGCCATCCACCAGACGGATCGGCAGTATGGCCGGTATCTGTCGGCCATCGCCTTCCACATCCTGGCGGACCGGGAGGACAGCCGGGAGACCGTCAACGACACCTATCTGCGGGCCTGGGACTCCATGCCGCCCCACCGGCCCCAGGTGCTGGCCACCTATCTGGGCCGCATCACCCGGCAGCTGTCCATCGACCGGTGGCGGGCCCGGGGCCGGGCCAAGCGGGGCGGGTCCCAATACGCCCTGTCCCTGGAGGAACTGGGCGACTGCGTGTCCGGCGCTGCCACCCCGGAGGAGGCCCTGGACCTGGCGGAGCTGGGCCGGGCCATAGGGGACTATCTCCGGACACTGCCGCTTCCCGCCCGCCGAGCGTTTCTCTGCCGCTATTACTATGCCGACTCCCTGGCGGAGACGGCCCGGGTCTGCGGCATCAGCGTACCGGCGGTCAAGAGTCAGCTGTACCGCACCCGCCAGGGGCTGCGGACGTATCTGGAAAAGGAGGGCTTTGACGTATGAACCCAGAACAGCTCAGCGATGCCATGAATGAATTGCCCCAGGAGCTTTTGGAGGAGACCCAGGCCGCCCGGTCCCGGCGGAGGCTGCGGTGGAAGCCGCTGGCCGCGGCGGCAGCGTGCCTGCTGCTGGCGGCGGGAGCCTGGGCGCTGGCAGGCCGCCCGGCGGAACCCGCCCCGGACCCGGAGCCCGGGGACCTGCCGGTACTGACCATCGACAGGGACTACAGCGGCATGGGAGATTACCCGCTGTCGGCGGAGGAATTTGCCGCCTATGACGGCGGACCGTGGCGGGAGGGCATGGAGCTTGCCGCCCTGCCGGTGTTCCGCAACACCACCCGCATGGACGTGGCCAACGGCTTCCGCACCGGCGGCGGAGACTATGCGCAGCTGCGGCGGACCATGGAGCAGCTGGCGGCGGCGGCGGGGGCGGACGTGGCCCAGGCCGCCGTGGAGGTCCGGGTGCCGGACGAGACGGTGCAGGCCGCCATGGAGGACGCCTGGGCCGGGGAGACCTGGCAGTGCGGCGTGACGTTTGCCGTCAGAGGGGGTCCTACGGAGCTGGCGCTGACGTGGAAGGATGTCACCGTGACCGTGGGGGAGAGTGGAGAGCTGTGGGTGAAGCTTTCCCGGCCGGAGCTGGCGGCTCTGACCCCTGACGCCGCGGCGGCGTGGCTGCTGGAGCAGTACGGGGCCATTTTCGGGGAGCAGACCCGGTATTTTATGGCCGCCCGGGACAGCGGCGGCTGTTCCCTGTATTTCTACCGGCCGGAGGAGGACCTGACCCAGGGCATCCTTCAGCGCAGCATCCTGAAAACGTGGGTCCGGCTGTCCGGCGGCAGCTGTGAGGTCCGGCTGTACCGGCCGGAGCTGTCCGACGCCAACACGGTGGGAGCTTATCCGCTGGTGACTGTGGACCAGGCCCGGCAGCGGCTGGCGGCGGGGCAGCACCTGTCTGCCTGGGAGCCCTTCCCGGGGGAGGACCGGGTCAAGCGGGTGGACCTGCAATACCTGACCCGGCAGACGGACCGGTACTTCATGCCCTACTATGTGTTCTGGGTGGAATGTGACGACGGGGAGCAGGGCGTGTGCTATCGCCCCTATTACGTTCCGGCGGTGGCGGATGCCTATATTGCCGGCATGCCCCAAAGCCCCACCGGGGCGGCATAATGCGGCATATCGCCGGTTTCTGGGATATGGGCTGCTGGATACCCATGCGATTTTCACTCTGATACGGGCATTTTTCCCCAAATTGCAAGAAAGACCCCCTGCTTTTGCCGCGTGAAAGCAGGGGGTCTTTGGCATATTTTTTACCGGCTGGCGGCATATAACTCTTTAGGCTTCACCGTTTGCCGCCTTCGCGCGCCTCACATCGCCAGCGCGATCCACCTGATCTGTGACCCGTTGGCCCAGCATCGGGAGGAGCCGTTGGTCCGCAGGCGGAAGGAATTGGCGGTGATCTGGTCCGCCACGCAGGTGGTTGCCGCCGCTGCGGTGGTGTCGCCCGCTCCGCCGCCGCTGGAGTTGATGCACTGGGCAGCTGATTTGTTGGTCCGCACCCCGGGCACCAGACCGGAGGCGAAGTTGACTGCATATCCGCACACCACGTTATAGGTGG
>OFMD01001579.1_pt1 | contig 13667 bp, 16 predicted proteins | sample 1541211 | NCBI WGS metagenome assembly OFMD01 (sample SAMN04209231, study PRJEB22552) | human gut metagenome | biome: gut; material: feces | host: Homo sapiens | place: USA: Oklahoma | reverse complement strand
CGGTGCTTTCTGGCGTCCCAGAGAGGATTTGAACCTCCGACCCCACGCTTAGGAGTATGGCTTACCGCTTTGTACGCCGTTTTGAACCATGTTGTCTGATGCTGAATTTTCAACGAAACAGCGATATTATTTATCGACATATATCTTGCGTGATACCTTGGAGTACTGTGTGAGTTTCCATGGTTTTGGGTCGTCCAATTAGCAAATTCTTAGCAAATAACGAGTCCCATATAATGGACAGATATTCTTGTTGCACAGAACTCCAATGCCTTGACAGAGAAAGGGGACTTGTGCTATACTCCACCTGTAAATGATTTTTGTGCCTTGCGCACACGTTGTTTTAGTTTGCAATTCGTGCCAGCAGCCTTGTCCTGCCCATATCGGGCGGACGCTGCCGGCACTTTTCTTTTTATACGGGGTGAATACACCCAACCATAGCGAGAATGATCGTGGTTCACGGTTCGCCGTGAACATCAGGCATTGCCTGCGGTCATTCTCGCTTTTTTATTTTGTTTCAAGGCCAATCGACTTTGAGAAATACATTTTATATAGGAAAGGCGGAACACAAAATGAACGAACAGGCAAGACCCAAGGTAATCGCGCGGCGCATTACACGCCCGCGCAAGGCAAGACCCATCCCGCGCAATTTGCAGTATCGGCTGTACAATGTGCGCACCCGGCCCAAGCGCCCCTATCGCCAGCGCGAGAGGAGGGGCTGAGGATGCCGGAGCACATACGGCAGGAACCCAAGGTGCTGGTCAGCACCGAAAACCTCACCGAGCAGGAATGGCTGGCATACCGCAGGCAGGGGATAGGCGGCAGCGATGTCGCCGCAATCCTCGGCATTTCTCCGTTCCGCACCGCCCGCGACCTGTACGATGACAAGCTGAACATTGCTTCGGCTGTCGATGATACAGGCAACTGGGTGGCGCTGGAAATGGGGCATCTGCTGGAACCGCTGGTCGCGCAGATATTCACCAAGAAAACCGGGCTGGAAGTATTCCAAATCAAAAAGATGTTCCAGCACCCGCAGTATCCTTTCATGCTGGCAGATGTGGACTACTTTGTACGTCTGCCAAATGGGGAAATTGCGCTGCTGGAGATAAAAACGACCAACTACAACGCGAAAGACCACTGGTGGAAGGACGGCGAGGAATATGTTCCCGTCTATTACGAAACACAGGGACGCCATTACATGGCTGTCATGGACATGGACGAAATCTTCTATTGCTGTCTCTATGGCAACAATGAGGACGAAGCCATCATCCGCCACCTGTACCGTGATCGGGAGTACGAGCAGGAGATGGTTTATCTGGAACGCGAGTTCTGGCACGACCACATCCTGACCCGCATCCCGCCGCCCTACACCGAGGACGGCAGCCTGATCCTCGAAAGTCTGCGCCGCCGCTTAGGTGCTGCGGATAAGACGGTTCCTGCTATCCAGCTGGACAACGACCTGTCTACCACCATGCTGCGGTATCTCCGCTTACAGGAGCAAAAACAGCAGGTAGAAGCGCGGGTCAAAACGCTGGACACAGAAATGCAGCGGCTGAAAGGCCAAATGGTTGCCAAACTCAACGGCAGCTGCATGGCGATGGGGGAGTACGGCGGTACACAGTACACCATCAGCTACAATCCCGTCAGCAGGACAGGCATCACGAAAGATAATCTCCAAAAGCTGAAGCTGCTGCACCCGGATATTTACGACGAATACGTCACGGTATCGGAATCGCGGCGGTTCAGCATCAAGGCAAAAGCGGCGGACGAAGCCGCCTGACAAAGAAGGGAGCGTGCCTATGCACGACAGTGAACAGGAACACCGCGGCATTACCGGCTGCCGTGTCACCTACGAATCTACGATTTTTTACAATGAAGCAAACAAATTCTCCATCATCGTTGTCAAGACCAGCGACCCGCGCATCCCGCCACAGGCTTGCAACGGCCGTTATTACGGCGACCGCATGCTGCGCTTTACGGCGGTGGGGTACGAACTGCCCCGCACCAAGGCGGTGGAGCTGGAACTGGACGGCGAATGGGTGGAGAACAAGTACGGCTATCAGCTGCAGGTCGAGCAGTGGCAGGAAATCGTTCCGCAGACAGCGGACGGCCTGCTGGCGTATCTTGGCTCCGGGCTTATCAAGGGCATCGGCCCCAAGACGGCAGAGGACATTGTCGCCACGTTCGGCCCGGATACCTTGAATATCCTTGATAACTCGCCGGAGAAGCTGCTGCAAATCCGCGGCATCACCGAGGGAAAACTCAAGGATATTGAGGAATCCTACGCCGAGAGCCGCGTTCTGCGCAATCTTATGAGTCTTTTGGGACCGTTCAAGATCACGCCCGCCACGGCGCTGAAAATTTATCAGCACTTCGGCCCGGCGTGTGTGGACATCCTCAAAAAATGCCCGTATGACCTGTGCCAGATCTCCGGCTTCGGCTTCAAGCGTGTGGACGGCATCGTCCGCAAGACAGACAACCGCCTGCACAGCACCGAACGTATCAAAGGCGCAGTGCTGTACACGCTGGAAGATGCCCGCAGCAAATCGGGGCATCTGTTCTTGCCTGCTGAAGACCTGACGAAAGAAACTCTCTTGCTGCTCAACGCGCCCATTCCCATCCCGGAACAGCGCGTCCGCACCGAGGAAGTACAGGAGACCTTACAGCAGATGATTCTGCACGGCGCAGTGGTCGCCTACAAGCAGTACCTGTACAGTCCGCGCGTGTTCGGGCAGGAGGACGATACCGCTCGCATGATTGCCGAGCGGCTTGCCTATATCAGCGTGGCCGAGAACATCGAATCCTCGCTGGAATCGGTGCGCGAAAGTCTGGGCATCACGCTTTCCCAAAAGCAGGAACAGGCGGTGCGCACAGCGTTCCAGCATGGGCTGACGATTATCACCGGCTCGCCCGGTACCGGCAAGACCACCGTGTTAAAAGCCATTATCGAAGTGTTTAAGAACCTGCACCCGAAAGGAAAGTTTGCGCTCATGGCTCCCACAGGCCGTGCCAGCCGCCGCATGGCGGAAAGTACCGGCGTGGACGAAGCCCGCACGCTGCATAGCGCACTGGGCCTCGGTACGGGGGAAGAAATCGGAGACGGCGACCGTGTCAGAACCGTGGATGCCGACCTCATCATCGTGGACGAGTTTTCTATGGTGGATATGTGGCTGGCACAGCAGTTTTTCAAGCGCATCAGTCAGCACACGCGAGTTGTTCTTGTGGGCGACCCGAACCAGCTGCCCAGCGTGGGTGCCGGCAATGTGTTCTATGAGCTGATTCACAGCGGAATGGTACCTGTTACCGTGCTGGATTGGATCTTCCGCCAGTCGAAAGACGGCCTGATTGCCTACAATGCGAAGTTCATCAACGAGGGCAGCACCAAGCTGTACTATGGCAATGACTTTGTGTTTGTTGACAGCCCGACGCAGATTGAGTCGGCAAAACGAATTCAGGACATTTATTGCAAAGAAGCCGCCGAGCGTGGCATCGAGAATGTGCAGATCCTTTCGCCGTTCCGTGAGAAAGGCGAGGCAGCGTCCGAGCAGCTTAACCGTGCCATTCGGGAACGGGTCAATCCGTTCCGTTCCGCCGAGGAAGAAGTGAAGATCGGTAACCGCACGTTCCGCGTCCATGACCGCATTATGCAGACAAAGAACACCGAGAAAGTGTCCAACGGTGACCTCGGTTTTATTACCGGCATCACCACCAGCAGCAAAGGCGAACGACTCGTGCAGATGGATTTTGGCGGCGACCGCAAGTTGACTTACACGCCGGAACAACTGGCGCATGTTGACCTTGCCTACGCTACTACGATTCATAAAGCAATGGGATCGGAGTTCGAAACGGTCATTATCCCCATCGTCAAGGCACACACAATCATGCTGTATCGTAATTTATTGTATACAGCCGTGACCCGCGCCAAGAAAAAAGTCATCCTTGTGGGGCATAAGCCGATCCTGTTTATGGCAGTCCATCGTGCCGACATCAGCAAGCGCAATACCATGCTGGGCGAGCGCATCCGCCTGTACTGCAAGGCCTACCACACCGAACGAAATGTACTGCCGGAACTGCAACAGGCCGGCTGAATGTAATAATGAAGGGAGAAATTACCCATGAAAGGGAATCAAGAACCTATGCTGTACACCACCAACGCCACTGTGGCCGCGCTGAATCATGTACCCGGCTTTGATCCGCTGAAATTCCTGCGTCGCACAATTTCCCGCAAGACAGGGGAGGACGTGATGCGTCTGGATCTGCGGTACAAAAAGCTGTGGTTCCGGCTGGCATGCCCCACGGGGCGGCTGAAGCTCAACGCCCTGCGCATCACCGAGAAGATGGCGATTTTTGAAGCCAAGGTCTACCGTGACCGTGAGGATGCCGAGCCGTTGAGCAGCTATGTCGCCAACTGCACGCTGGATGCAACGCCCGGTGGGCTGTATGTGGAGGCCGCGCAGGAGGAAGCACTGGATACGGCGCTCTCCAATGCAGGCTTCGGCATCCAGTTTGCCGATGTGGGCAGTGAATCAGAGGAATACGGCAGTGAAGTGCCGGTGGGAGCGAAAGTAGAGATTGCAAAGCCTGTTCAGGTAAAAACGGCAGATGCCAAGCCTGTGCAGACGAAAGTAGAAGTCGCAGAACCTGTGCAGAAGCAGCCAGAAACTGTGAAGACAGCCCCGCAGGAGCCTGTCAAGGCTGACCCGCTGGATGCCATCATGGCAGACGATATGCCCGTTCCCGAACAGGTCACGGCAGAAGTTGTGGAAAAGCCCAAGACTGTTGTGCGGGAATCCGTACAGCCTGCGCAGACCCCGGCAGAGCAGCCGCAGAATGTCATTGTGCTGGAGCAGGAACCTCCCGCCGCTGCATATACTCAAAGCAGCCCTGTGGAGGAGATCCGCCGGCAGATGACCTACGAGCAGGCGCAGAACGTCATCGTTGACTGCGGTACTTGCAAGGGTTGGACGCTGGCACAGGTGGCTGACCGTCGTGCCGCCAGCCTGCGCTGGTATGTGAAAGGCTATCAGGGCGAGAACAACATTCTTCGCGCGGCGGCCGCCATCATATGGGACAGCTTGCAGGAGAAACAGGCAGGATAACCGGGAAGGAGGCCGTTTTGCATGACCTCATCTTCCGATACGTTTCCGTTTGGCATTGCCGATGTGGTAGAACTTCTGGGGCTTACCGTCCGCCGCCGTCTGCCGTCGAGCCTGTACCTGAACTGCCCCTTTTGCGGAGACCAGCGCGGGCGGCTCAACGTCAACACAGACAAAAACGTCTGGCGCTGCAATCGCTGCGGCGCGGCGGGCGGTATGCTGGCACTGTATAGCGGTCATCTGTGGTGTGCAAGATGCCGTTCTCGATTTTCTCGATAGGCAGTAGGTCGTAGAGCGTCTGCCGCTTTACCAGCTTTCCGTGGCGGTCCGCCTTACGCTGCAAAACTTGTGCGTTGTGGGGCAGGGTATTCGAATCGTCGTAGTAGACAACACGATACCGTTTGCTGATGAGCCGCAGATGCCGGTGTCGGTTGGCTTCGAGATTGCCCTGTGGCGTGGGCGTGACGATGCGGCGGCGCTTCATAAAGCGGAACCAGTGCGCCACAAACTGTGTCAGGCTGTCACCACCGATACCAACCACACCGAAAACACCCAACGGCACCGATACCGCAATAACGATCATCAGGCGGATGTTAAACGCCATCGGCAGATAAAACAGCGGTATCGCACTGCCTACGGCAAGCACAGCCGCCTCTACTGCATTGCGCAGCTTGACCGTGCCGCCGAGAATCGTGCCGGTGTCCACAAAATTCTGCGGAATAAGGTAAGCATCCCGCTCTTCGCGTGAAATTTCGACCACCTCCGATAAACGAAAAGAGCGCCCTCAAAAAAGGCGCTCTTGCGTTTCTGTTCAATTTTGACGATACTATTATAGCAGAGTCATATTGCAGCAAAAAAGACTTTTGCTGTGCGGATGTTGTGCCGATTTACTGCATTTCGGCAGATAAATTTTCAAATGTGGTTTTGTGGCATCAATGTGGCTACATGAATTGACAACCGGATGCTGTGAACGTATAATGGAGATAAGAAGAAAACTACGGCATGAAGGGAGTTTATTTTATGGAGAACATTGTTTCGGCGGCTAAAACGGATGTATTTCGCGTTCGTATCAACCCGGAAATTAAGCAGGAACTGGAATCTGTGTATGCAAAGAACGGTCTTACTCTGACCGATGCTATCAATGTGTTTTTCCAGCAGTCGCTGAACGCGGGCGGTTTTCCCTTTTCTGTGACCGAGGACAACGCGGAGATCATCAAGGCAAAGGCACTTTCCCGCCTGACAAAGCAGTTGCAGGAAGCGCAGGACGACCCGGTTTCTTACTCCGAGGATGAAGTGTATAAAATGTTCGGAGTAGAGAAATGAGGGTAAGCTATAAGAGAGCCGCGGTCAAAGACATGGAGGCGACCCGCGACTATATTGCCGGGCAGCTGAAGAACCCGAAAGCGGCCAAAAAGCTGATGACAGCGCTGCTGAAAGCAATATCCTTGCTGGCAGATAATCCTTATATGGGCGCGGCACTGGCAGAAAAGTTTGAAATCGCCACAGATGTGCGCTATTTCGTGGTGTCAAAGCAGCTGATTTTCTACCGTGTGGACGGGGAAAACGACACTGTAGAAATTCTCCGTGTGCTGGACGGCAGAACTGATTACTTGTCGGTATTGTTCGGATAAATAAAAATAAGAGGGCCGCTCCTGCGTATTGGCAGAAGCAGCCCCCCCTTGTTTTAGTGCAGATACCCTTTTGGGTTGACGTAGACACCGTCGATAATGACGCAGATATGCAGATGATTTCCGGTTACATCGCCGGTAGCACCAACCTTGGCAATGGTGTCGTACTTGTTCACCGTATCGCCAACCTGCGCCAAAAGCTGGCTGCAATGGGCATAGAGCGTACAATACCCACCGCCATGATTGATGACCAGATAATTTCCGTAGCTGACATGATACCCCGCTTTGATGACTGTGCCAGCCTCCACCGCAAGAATCGGCGTGCCGTAGGGATAGGCAATGTCCAAACCATTGTGGTTGGTGGTATCCTTGCCGGGAATACCGACATCCTCGCGTTTGCCAAAGAAAGAAGTGATGTGCTGCTCCCAGTTTGGGTCATTGAACGGATTGCCGAACCCGCCGCTGGGGGCAGGAGAATTATCATCAATAAGAGAATCGTTGATCTGCCCCAGAATCGTAATGCCTTCACGTTCTTCTATTTCGTGGAGATAGACGGTCAGGTTATGCGCATAGGCATCGGCATAGCTTTTCTGCTTGTCATCAAGCTGCCAGACCGTGTCGGCAAAGTAGTCATCGCCCACATAAGAAAGCGTGAAAATGGTGTAGGTGTGATCTTCCTGTACAGTTATGGTCTGCCCGCGCACCTCTTTCTGCACCGGCTCGGTGCGGACTTCCTCGGAGATGGTGTAGGTATAATATTCTGTCCGGTGAGCCTGTATCTGTTCAGAAAGGTTGGACAGACTGATTTTGGTATAGTCATCCTCACCTTGATAGGCGCAGTACATGGAAATGAGCTGAAAGGCGTTGTAGGAGACATGACCGCCCACGGAATCATCAATGTCGCTGTAGGTGCGGCTTGCACGCTCGGATTCTATTTCGGCAAGGGTATCCTCGTAGGCTTCCTGCAAAATATCCGATACGGCATTGCGAAGCTGGATTACATTGGCTGCAATTTCCAAATCATCATTGACCGCAGTGCTGGGCTGTGTTAGCGTACCGAAAATCGCGCCGGGCAGCATGATCAGAACCAGAACCGGCAACAGCATGACTGCAATGGCAACGACCAATACTTCCTTGCGATACTGCACCGCAGCTTCGGCAGCAGCCCCGGCGGGGCCGCCCTGCACTCCTGCCTGTGCGATTTTGGCAAGATTGGGCGCGTTACGAACTGCTGCTGAGGCCGCCTGCTGGGAATTTTGATTATCATTTTCAATCATTTAATGTCTCCGCGCCGGGGCTTTTGGCATAGCAGCAACCTTGCGCTCATCATACTGCATACGCCCGCGTTCGTCTTGAACGGTGGGCGTTTTTTCTACGCGGGTCGTGGCGTAGACCTTGTACCACTTTTCGCCGTCGCGGGAAGTCTGCTCGGTAAAATGCCCCTCCGGCTTTTCGTACTGGTGGGCATTGTACATGGCAAACTGAATCTGTCCGCGGCCGGGGACGATCTCGCGCCCCTGAATCTTGCCGCCGCCAATTTCCACATCTGTGACGCTGTTGCCCATCTGTCCCAGCAGCACGCGGTTCATAGCTGCCTGTTGGATAGAGGACGAAGTGGGAATGGTGGACTGTTCCGTAACGGCAGGACTACCGCCAGCACGCATGGCAATTTCACTGTCTCTTGTCGGGGAAACATTAACCGTGCTATCGCCCTCCAGCGCCAGCGGTGTGGCGGGGATAGGAGAGTCAATCACGGCATCGTTTTCAGCGGTTGCCGTTGCAGTGGGGATATTTTCGCCGGTGGCAGGAATGGGCATGGCCTCCGCATCGCTGGTGCCTGCAAAATAACCATTGAGCGCTTCTACAGCGCTGTCGCCTGTAATACTGCCGCCGGTCTGCCCGGTGGCAATAGACCCGATGACCTTACTGGCAAACCCACCATCTTTGCCAAGGCTATTGTGGTACATGGCACTGCCCAAGGATGCTCCGATGCCGCCGGACTGCCCACTGATGGAACTTGCGGCGCTTTGCTGCACATGACGACTTACCATGCCGGAAAGCCCGCCTGCAAAGGTATTGCTGGGGGCAGTTTTCGTATTAGTAGTGGTAGCAGCAGCTTTTGCAGCGCCCAGCCCCATAAAGGCTTTGCCGATTTCAAAACCACGAAAAGCCAGCAACGCTTCGGACAGCATTGAGCCGGGCGAACGCGAAACGCCGATGCCCAATGAATGCAGAATACCGTCCAGTTTGGTGCTGACTTTTAGAAAAGCGATAGCGCACAGCAGCCACAGGAACAGATTGCCGGATACGGCATCCTTGCCCTGTGCGCCCACGGCCGCAGCAGCCTCATCCTCGGTCAAGGCAAGAGCGGCGGGGCAGTACAGGAGGGCAAAGCTAATAGCGGTGAATTCTCGGTATCAATGTCAAACCCGGCACCGTAGCAGCGGTAAAGCTGCCACACAAGGTTCAGCAGCACCAGCCCGATAGCCGTCCAGATGAAAATCTCATACATGGCCGAGGCAGCAGGAAAGTATCTCTTGAACGTGTCCATATTACAGTCCAGCGCACCGAGTACCGATGTGGATGCCAGATCCAGCAGATTCATCACCTGCGTTGCCAACCAATCCACAATGCCGTCTAAAATGCCCAAAGGCGTTCACCTCCTTGTTGCAATTCCGCGCAGGCTTACGGATTCCAAGTGCCGCCCTGGAAGAACGGGGTGACGTAGGCCATAATGAAGCCAAGACCGTTCAGAATCGCCCAAGTGATGGCAATGCGCTTGAGCCACGCGCGGGAGTCATCCACGGTCTTGCCGTTCTTGGAAAAGTTCATCAGCAGCAGGGCAACGGCGGCACAGACAACAGCTGTGACGGTGGAGATGGAGATGATTTGCGAGTAGACATCCTGCATGATCTCGCTGGCTTTCGTCCAGACGGTGGTGCCGGTTGTGGCTGCGGCATTATTTCCGTTAGTTGCGAAAGCAGGCATCGCGGTCAGTGCGCTGCACATGGCAGCGCAAAGGGCTGCTTTTATGCGCTTATGAGAGCAAGAACGTGTGTTTTTCTTAGTCATTGAAACCTCCTGTGTGCAAAAATGCTTTAAGAATCGCCAAAAGTAGGCCATTACCATGATATCAAATTGGCTGTGCAGGAAAAAAGGGTTTGGCTATGCGGATTTATTGCGGATGTTGTGCAGGGTCAATCAGGAGTCAGCAGATTGGTGATTTTCTCGCAATCCTGGGAAGTGTAGCCCCACAAAATCGAACTGAGAACTTCGATGGCTTCATCTCGGTGGACATAGTAGGTGCGCAGAGAAATAGAGATTCCCTTGCTTTCAAGCGACTGCAAAATTGCACCCGCATTCTCGCACTGTTGCGGGGAGAGGTAGGCGTAGTACAAAATCCAGTAATAAAACTCGCCTTTCTTGTGCTTGCGCCGCATCAGGTCAATCGCGGTGTCGATGATCTGCATCATCCTCTTGCTGCGCTCCAAGGCACGGGCATAGTTTTCCAGCCGGTTGCCGCCCTTGTTGACTTCGTTATCCACAAACAGGGCGTCCGTGGACAGTCCATACTCGGCCTTGAATTCCTCCTGCAAATCGAGATCGGATACTTCCAAATTCCACATGACATCCCGGTACTTCCTCAAAAGCGTCCGTGTGTCGTGGTAATGCGGGGATACGTTGGATTTCTGTCTTTTGAATGGCATAAAAATACTCCCTGTTTTAGTTTTGTCGAAAGAATTCTTTCAATTACTAAACAGAGAGAAATTAACGATTTTGATGCACTTTCAGAAAAAATGTGTGTTTTTACAATATAAACTTTGTAATGATATACTTTTAAGACGGCGTGGCCATTAAAGCTATATTTCTGCCAACAACTGTGTGATGCAATTTTATTTATTAAAAAGCGGAAGTTCTTGTAATAGCAGACGAAAAGTCAAATGATAAATGTTTATTACAAGCAAAAGACTCGCAACAGCGGGATATTTTAACGTCCTCGATTGGTACGAGTCTTTTTATACTTACTTGTCTTCAGAAAGCTCAGAAGAGTACTTATTTATCGCAGTTCGATAAAGATTTACCTTTTCATCCTCGAAACTTACCCTATGCAATCTAATATCTTCAAATTTCTGATAGATATTTTTGTAAATAATTTGGTGTGCTGCATTATGAACAGATTCGGTGCTGTAGGGATCCATTTCAAAGGATTCTTCAGAAATCGCTATTTTCAAAAGGGTAAGCAAATCGTCCTTGCTAATCTGATCGATTGGATTTTTGCTTGCTGCACTCCCATCCAAAGAATAGAATACCCTTCCATTATCAACCATTAAGTATTTCATAAGAATTCCTCCGATCCATATAGGCTGCTTCACCAGCCTCAAGGCAATCCAACAAAACAGATTTTCGTGATATATGATTGCCTTTTAAATCAACCAAGTCCTCGCTTGAGGGATAACCCGAATACAAGTGATATTCAAGTTTTCCATCACTTAAGACCTCTTTGCAGGCATAAACGATGTAATCTGGGTGAACAGAAACACCAATTGTATTATTGTGCGTTGCAATAATTACCGGAATAGTTTTTGATATGTCTTTAAGCAGGCTATCTACTCCATCTCTAAGGAATATGTTGTCAAACGAAGACTCTGGTTCATCAAGAATCAAAATGCTGTTTTTCACTCCATCTGACAGTTCTTGAAGCAAATTATACTCGGAACGTTCTCCACCGGACGCAGGACTTCCATACTGGTTAAATACTTCATAGGTAATGTTAACGAAGTACTTATAATACTCCGATGCAGGAATATCCTTCCCTTTCAAAACTTGTAGGAATTTGTACGGATCATTGTACTCCTTAAATGCATCGGAGAAGACGGTCTTGCTTCGACTAACTTTCTGCATCGCCAGTGCACCCGAAAACGGACTACTTTGGGCAACTACTCTGTAAGAATACAAATTCTGCGCTTGAATAACACGAGGCTTCTTTATCATTTTCACCACATCATGGAAGACCTGTACCTTGTGCTGATTCATGAGGATTTGGTACAAGTCTATATCTGGCACAGCGGTTGTAGAAGAGCGGACACTTAGTTCTTTCTTTACCGATGTGATAAGACTATTTACATATGATTGTTTCCTATTAGGAACGCTGTAAATACAAGGCTTTTCGGAGCCTACGAACCACAAAAAATAATATTTGATCTATCACATTACACAAAAAGCCGTCCGGCGTTCAAATCGGGCGGCTTTTTTGCGTGGATAGACCGGAAGGAGGCGGAAAAATAATTACAGAAATTTAACCAGCAAAATTGTGCAACTTTCACGAAAAGGAGGTTAGTGAATGGCAGATGAAAAATTGAACACAGGCCCCGGTGAGGAGAAGCTCCCGGAGGCTTCCGCTCCTGTTACGGTTGACGGGCCCCAGGCTCCGGCTCCCGAACAGACTGCCGCTCCCACACCCCAGCAGGAGGGGCCTGCCCAGCCCGAGCCCGGTGATGTGGTGGTGTCCTTTGACAAAATCAATGAGCTGATGAATGAAAAGCGGCAGACAGCCCGGGCCGAGGTAGAAAAAGAGGAGGCGGCAAAAGAGCCGGAGGAGAAAACGCAGGAGGAACCTCCCGCCGCTGGGGATGGCGAACCGAAAAAGGCCCGTCGGGGCCGTCCTCCAAAAGAGGAAAAAGCGGAGCCTGCTGGCAAGGAGGCGGCGAAGCCCCGCAAGGGCCGCCCACCCAAGGCGGATAAGGCGGCCCCCGGCGAGGCCACGCCGACTAAGCGAGACAAATTGTCCCGAAGTGGGAAAAAGGCTGCGGAGGTTAAAGCTGCCCCGGAACCCGAAAAGGCCCCACCCGAAAATGCGGCTCCGGCCCCGGAACAGGCTCCGCCTGAGCCAGCCGCTCCACCCCGTCCTGTGGAGGAAGGAAAGCTGGTCTATCTGAAACTTTCCGAAATGCATCCGTTCCACACATTCCGCCCCCACCCGTTTAAGGTGCGGGACGATGCCAAAATGCAGGAAACGGTAGCGTCCATCAAGGCAAACGGCGTAATGGTTCCTGGTCTTGCCCGCCCGGAAAAGGATGGCAACGGTTATGAGATCGTGGCGGGCCATCGCCGCCATCATGGTTGTGAGCTGGCCGGGCTGGAGGAAATGCCCTTTATCGTCCGGGAAATGACTGACCACGAGGCGGTACAGGCCATGAAGGACAGCAACAAGCAGAGGGATCAGACGCTCCCCAGCGAACTGGCCGCCCTGTTGGAACTGGAAGTGGAGGACATCAAGCACCAGGGCGGGCGGCTGAAAAATGTGGCCGAGGGCGATATTGGAAAACGCTCCGTTGAGATCGTGGGCGAGGCGCACGACATGAACTATAAAAAGGTCATGCGTTATCTGCGGCTGAACTCCCTTGTGCCGGAACTGCTGGACAAGGTGGACGATAAAAAAATGGGCTTTATGCCCGCTGTGGAGATTTCCTATATCCGCCCCAAAAACCAGCGGCTGATCGCTGTTTCCATTGACGGAGAACAGGCATCCCCCTCTCTGGCCCAGGCGAAAAAGCTCCGGGAGCTGGACAAGGACGGGAAACTCAATGGTGATGTCATTGATGGCATCTTATCAGAAAAGAAAAAGGAGGATCGAGGCGTGATTATTTCTACCGCTGAACTGGAAAAGTATTTTGGCAAGGAGGCCACTCCCGCCAAAATGAAGGAGCAGATCATGACTTTGCTGGACGAGTGGAAAGAGAAACAGCCGCCCGAACTGGCGAAGGCTCCGAAAAAGATGGAGCAGGACAAGTAACCACTTCGAGACATTTTGTCCCGAGGGCCCTGCCCTCCGCATCATGGCTCTGGTGGTATATATCCCCCGTCGCCGCCTGTTTTTTCGTACAGCCGGGAGCGGGCTGTCAAGGGTGCATCGCACCGCCGTTTTACGGCGGCCTGCCCTTGACGG
>OFMD01001578.1_pt1 | contig 13673 bp, 9 predicted proteins | sample 1541211 | NCBI WGS metagenome assembly OFMD01 (sample SAMN04209231, study PRJEB22552) | human gut metagenome | biome: gut; material: feces | host: Homo sapiens | place: USA: Oklahoma | reverse complement strand
CGGAGGCGGTAGAAATTTTTGAACAGTTTCAGGATGAGTTCAATGCGACACATGATGATATTTATTTAAAGATTGATTCACCGAACGATGCAATGACAATCCTGAAAACAAGATTTATCCGCGAGGATAATCCGGATATCATCGGAATTGGCGGGGATATTAATTATTCCAATTTTCTGGATGCAGACATGCTGATGGATATTTCTGATTTTGAAGGACTGAACGATATTAAAGAGAAATATCTTGAGATGAACAAAGATCTGGAATATGTGCCGAAAGATGGTGTTTATGCCGTTCCGTATATGGCAAATGCAGCTGGAATTCTTTTTAACCGGGATATGTTTGAAGAACATGGCTGGGAGGTTCCGACCACATGGACAGAATTTACGAATCTTTGTGATCAGATCCAGTCAGAAGGAATCCAGCCATTATATTTTGGTTTTAAGGATACATGGACTACACTGGCACCGTGGAATGCAATTGCAGTAAGTCTGTGCGATTCTGATCTGACTTATCAGGTAAACAGTGGAAAAACAACTTTTGCAGAAAATTACAGAGAAGTGGCAGAAAAGGAAAAAGCGCTTCTTACATATGGACAGAAAGATCCGGTGTCTCAGGGATATAACGATGCCTGCACTGCATTCGCAAGAGGAGCATCTGCGATGTTTACAATTGGAAGCTATGCGATCTCTCAGATCAAATCTGTAAATCCGGATATGAATATTGGTTCTTTTGTATTTCCGGCAAATGAAGATGCAGATAAAAATGTGCTGAATTCCGGAAATGATCTGATGTTCTGCGTGATGAAAGATTGTAAAAATAAAGAGGCAGCTTATGAAGTGCTCAGTTATATGCTCGAAGATGAAAATGTCAAAAAATATCTGAATGCACAGAGCGCTGTTCCATGTAAAAAAGGTGATTTTGAGATTACTCCGGAGCTGGAAGAAATGCGTGATTATATCGAAAACGGTATTGTAGCGGATTATCAGGACCATCATTACCCGAGCGAAATGTCAGTAGATGCAATGATCCAGACATATCTGATGGATGACAGTGCTGATGCGACAGATACATTTATGAAACGATTTGACAAAGAATGGATTCGCTACAACAGAGATGTCGTGGCAAAAGTAAAAGCATATGAGGAGGGTAATGATCATGAATAAAAAACATGGTGCGTGGAGCAAAAATGAAAAGATATTTCTTGGCCTGCTGGCACCGATTCTGGTTCTTTTCTTCTGCTTTAATACATTACCGCTGATCAAAGGTTTTTATTACGGACTTACAAACTTCCGCGGATATGGAAGTTATGATTTTGTAGGACTGCGGAACTTTGCAGAAATTTTCCAGGATTCCCGTGTGGGTCACTCATATCTGTTTACATTTAAATATGCGTTGGTTATGACAATTGTGGTCAATCTTCTCAGCCTGATCCTGGCACTGGGACTGAACAGCAAGATCCGTGGAAAAAATGCGCTCAGAGGAATCTATTTTGTACCAAATATTCTGGGAGGTCTGGTTATCGGTTATATCTTCAGTTTCATTTTTACATATATTCTGCCAACGATCGGAGAAGTAACAGGAATTGATTTCCTGAAAACAAGTCTCCTTGGAAGTACAAAATGGGCATGGATCGCAATTGTGATCGTCGGAGCATGGCAGGGAATAGCGATGAATACGATCATTTATATTTCCGGTCTGCAGACTGTTCCGGAAGAAGTTTATGAGGCATGTATGCTGGATGGAGCATCCGGATGGAAAAAATTTAAGAGCATTACACTTCCATTGATCATGCCATTTGTAACAATCAACCTTGTCCTTTGTATGAAAAATGCACTGATGGTATTTGACCAGATCATGTCTTTGACAAAAGGCGGCCCGTCACAGAGTACAGAGTCCATTTCCTATCTGATCTACAACAATGGTATGAGTGGTGGACAATTTGGTTTCCAGAGTGCGAATGCATTTGTATTCTTTATTGTGATCGTTGCGATATCACTGTTTCAGATGAAATTCCTGGGAAGTAAGGAGGAGCAGTTATAATGAGCAGAACAAAGAAAAAAGAAGGCGCTGTTCGTGGTAAGACTACAAACAGGATTATTAATATTTTACTGGCACTTGGCTGCCTGACGGTTTTATTTCCACTGTATATGACAGTGATCATTGCATTTAAGAAGCCATCGGAAATGACAAATGATGTAGCTGGTGCACTGGCATTCCCACAGAAATGGAGTTTTGAAAACTTTGCAGAGGCAATGCGTGTAACTGATTTCTGGCATTCTCTTGGAAACAGTCTTCTTATTACCGGGGTAACTGTGGTATTATGTATATTAATACATTCACTTGCCGGTTATCTGATCGGAAGAAAGATGAAGCAGCGTAAGATATTTAAGATTTCTTACTATTACATTGTAAGTGGTATGTTTGTACCGTTTGCGGTTCTTATGATGCCGCTGGTAAAAGAAACTGCACAGCTGGGAATCGCAAACCGCTTTGGTGTTATTGTATTGTATGTTGTGTTTTTTATGCCGATGAATGTACTGCTTTATTCCGGATATCTGAATAATATCCCGATGGCACTGGAAGAGGCCGCCTGTGTGGATGGAGCCGGAGTATGGCAGACTTACTGGAAGATTATTTTTCCAAATATGAAACCGATGCATGCAACAGTAGCAGTTCTCACAGCAATGAGTACCTGGAATGACGTTATGACTCCACTGGTCATCATGTCCGGTACAGATCAGAACACACTGCCGCTGGCACAGCTGAATTTCCAGACGCAGTTCGGAACGAATTATAACCTGGCATTTGCATCTTATCTTCTGGCATTACTTCCAATTTTAATCTTTTATATCATCTGCCAGAAGCAGATTATCAATGGTGTTGTAAACGGAGCAGTAAAATAATTCTTGAAAAAGACAGAAAGGGAAAACGACAATGGCTATCAATATAAAGAATCAGATTTTTACTCTTCATACAAAAAACAGTACTTATCAGATGAAAGTGGACGAGCAGAATATGCTTATTCACACTTATTACGGAAACCGTACGGATGATACGGACTGTTCCTATCTGATTCGTATGGCAGACCGTGGATTCAGCGGAAATATCCCGGGGACTGACAGAGAGCGTGTATATTCTCTGGATTTTCTTCCGCAGGAGTTTCCGGTATATGGCGACGGAGATTATCGTGTAGATTGTCTGAAAGCAGACCTTGGAAGCGGTGTACAGGACGGGATGTTTTTCTTTGACAGCTATCAGGTAAGAGAAGGAAAATATAACATTCCGGGGCTTCCGGCATTCTTTTCTTCTGAGAAATCAGAAGGAGAGACACTGGAGATCGTTCTGAAAGATGCTGTTGAAGAAGTCTATGTACATCTTCTTTATGGAGTCTTTGAAGAGCTGGATATCATTACAAGAGCAGCAGTAGTCGAAAACCGTACAGAGGGTGATATCCAGATTTCCAGAATTATGAGTGCGTGTCTGGATCTTGGAATGGGAAAATATGATCTGATTCATTTTTATGGAAAACATGCCGGTGAGCGTCAGATGGAAAGAAACAGTCTGCCACACGGCATCACGGAGCTTCGCAGTACCCGTGGAACTTCCAGTCACCAGCATAATCCTTTTGTGATTCTTGCGGATAAAGACACTACAGAGAGTACTGGTGAGTGCTACAGTGCATCTTTTCTGTACAGTGGCGGTTTTCATGCACAGGCAGAAGTAGATCAGTTTAATCAGACAAGACTGGTCATTGGAATTGATGACTATGATTTTTCCTGGAAACTAAAAAAGGGTGAAAGCTTCAGCACACCTGAGGTATGTCTGACATACAGTGCAGATGGATTTTCAAAGCTGTCCCAGACTCTGCATCAGGCAATCGTGTCGAATCTGATCCGCAGCTGCTGGAAAGACAGAGTGCGCCCGATTCTGGTAAATAACTGGGAAGCAACCTATTTTGATTTTAACAAAGACAATCTGATTGCAATTGCAAAAGAAGCGGCAGAACTGAATCTGGATATGCTGGTACTGGATGATGGATGGTTTGGAAAAAGGGATGATGATTTCTCCGGTCTTGGCGACTGGTTTGTAAATGAGAAAAAGCTGTGCGGAACCCTTTCTGAGCTGGTGAAAGAAGTACATGATATGGGACTTTCTTTCGGGCTTTGGTTTGAGCCGGAGATGATCTCTGAGGACAGTGATCTGTATCGGGCACATCCGGACTGGGCACTGGTCATATCGGGAAGACAGCCGATCAGAAGTCGTTCCCAGCTGGTATTGGATATGTCCAGAGAAGATGTGACAGATTATCTGACAGAGCGGATCTGTGATATTGTAGAGAAAGCGGATATCCAGTATATCAAATGGGATATGAACCGTTCACTTATGGCTGCTTACAGTGCGAAGCTTCCACGTGACCGTCAGGGGGAACTGAGACATCGTTATGTGCTTGGCCTTTATAAAGTACTGGAAGCTGTGACTCAGAGATTCCCGGAACTTCTGCTGGAAGGATGCAGTGGCGGCGGTGGACGGTTTGATGCAGGTATGTTGTATTACTGTCCGCAGATCTGGTGTAGCGATAATACGGATGCGATTGAAAGACTGCGTATTCAGTACGGTACTTCCTTTGGCTATCCGATGTCTTCTGTTTCCGCACACGTATCGGTTTGCCCGAATCATCAGAATCATCGCGTGACACCATTCAAGACAAGAGGAATCTGTGCAATGCAGGGAACATTTGGATATGAACTGGATCTCAGTAAGATGACTGATGAAGAAAAGAAGATGGCGGGAGAACAGATTGCGTTCTTCAAAGAACATGGAAGACTGTTCCAGTTCGGAGATTATTACAGACTGACTTCACCATTTGAAAACAGAGACTATACTGTATGGGAATATGCGGCACAGGATGGCAGTGAGGCCTGCATGTCTGTCGTTTATACAGATATGTATGCAAATGCAGCATCTGAGATCGTGAAATGGAAAGGGCTGGATCCGAAAAAGGTTTATCAGATGCAGCTGGATGGAGAAGACGCTGGAAACTTCTCCGGCGCGGCGTTGATGCATGCCGGAATCCTGCTTCCATTACCAGAGCAAAATTATGATGCATTCCAGATTTATCTGAAGGCAGAATAGAATAAAGAAAAATTACAGAGAAAGCTCCTATGGTGTCGAAAGGCATTGTAGGGGCTTTTTATATTCTTTAAAAACCGCGAAATTGTGAATAATATACAAAAATAATTTGATAAAACCATACATAATGCATGAAATGAAAAAAGCATATTTACAAAATAAAAATTAAATGATATATTAAAAAAAACAAACAATATGAAACCGGTTGACATATGGAAAAAGTCACAATACGAAGGGAGAACAAAATGAAGAAAAAGGTAATTGCACTTGCATTAACAGCATGTATGGTACCAGTTGGTAGTAGGGTGGATGTAATGGCTGCCAAGGGAGATTCCGGGGATAAAATTACATTAAACTGGCAGAGCTATGACAGCTATGATAAATATCAGAAAGTTGTCGAAGCTTTTGAAAAGGAAAATCCGGATATTGAAATTAATTTTGAAGAAGTATCAGATTATGCAACTAAAATTTTGACAGAAGCTACAGCGGGTGACCTTCCGGATCTTATCAACTGTAATACAGGAACTACACAGATTCTTGCAAATGCCGGGGCATTACAGAAATTCGATGTAGATGCACTGAAAGCAGATACAGAATATAAATTTGATGATTTCTGGGATGCTGCAGAAAACTATTGTACATATGATGGTGACTGGTATTCACTCCCACTTGATGGAGGAAATTACGGCTGGGTTTATAATGTTGATATGTTTGACAAGTGCGGAATTGAAGTTCCGGAAGATGGATTTACATGGGATGAATTTACAGAGGCATGTAAAACATTGATGGAACACAAAGATGAACTTGGAATCGAATATCCGACAATTATCAATGATCTGTCTTCCGCAATCGATACTATGTATCCATGGATTACAGAAGCTGGTGGAAGCTACTTGAATGATGATGAAACCTGTGGATGGAATTCAGATGAAACCGTTGCGGCTTTCGAATATGTCAAGAGTCTTGTAGATGAAGGTTATGTGCCGGCAATAGAAAAACTGGGAGACGGTTATGATGCACTGATTACAAAATTTAATGCGGGTCAGATTGCTATGTGTCGTGTGGCTCTCTGGAATTCAACATATCTTCAGGACGATGTAAACTGGAAAGCAATGAATGCGCCACGTGCAAATGATGGTACACAGGCAGAAGTACTTTTCCTGAATGGTATTGGCATTTCAAGCAGCTGTGAAAACCCGGAAGCAGCAGAAAAGTTTATTAAATATCTGACCAGCGAAGAGGGGCTTGCATTATATCTTGAAGATAATACATCTCCACAGATTGCAGTAAGAAAGTCTCAGGCAGATCTTTCCGTATCTATGTTTGACGAAAACCATGATATGAAATTGTTTAATACAGGACTGAAATATGCAGGATATATTGACCTTACAGAAACATTTGCAGACCAGCAGACGATCATTGGACAGTATTTTGATGAAATCTGGCATAATGATGCTGATATCAAGAGTACGCTGGATAGCATGGCAGATCAGTTAAATGGTTTACTTGCTCAGTAACTAAGAATAAAAGGATGATATGGAAAATACTCTGTATCATCCCTTGGATTTAACTAGGAGGGATTCATGTGAGTAACGCAAAAACAGTAGTAAAACGTAAAAAAGGAGACTGGCGGATTGCTGTTTTGTTTCTGTTGCCGTCCCTGATTTTGCTGGGATTGTTTGTATTTTGGCCAATGGTAGATTCCATCCACATGTCATTTTATGACTGGAATCCATTAAAAGGTAAGATATTTACAGGATTAGAGAATTATCAAAATCTGCTGAAAGATAAACTCTGGTGGACAAGTCTGGGCAACACGATCAAGTATATCCTGATGAATGTTCCTCCAATTGTCATTTTTTCTATCATTATGTGTGAACTTGTGTTGTTTGCAAATAATAAAAGTGAAGTTATTTCGAAATTTATCAGAGGCAGTTTCTTTTTACCATGTGCACTTTCTCTGGTTGCAACCGGTGTTGCATGGAGATATCTGATGGGAACGAATTATGGTGTTATCAATAACTTCCTGAGTGTATTGGGATTCGAAAAAATTGGCTGGCTGACAGATGGCAAGATTGCACTGGGTTCTATGGCAATCGTAACAATCTGGAGATGGGCAGGATATTACATGGTTATGGTTGTTGCAGGACGTCTGGAAATTTCGCAGGAATTTTTTGAAGCGGCAGATCTGGACGGTGCAAATGCATGGCATAAATTTGTTTATATTACATTGCCTCAGCTGAAACCAGTTCTTACATATATTATTCTCATGTGCGTAATCGGTACTTTCCAGGAATTTGATCTTGTTTATACGATGACAAATGGTGGACCTGGAACAAGTACGTATTTAACTGGGCTGACATTATATAAGACTGCTTTCTCATCTTTGAAAATGGGATATTCCTGTACAATGGCAGTATTTATCTTTATTCTTTCGATTATTATTTCGGTTGTACAGTTAAAGTTGACAAGTGACAAAGATTGAGAAGGGAGAAGAGATTATGACCAGAAAATTAAGAAATAAAATTCTGGGAGACAGCTTAATCTGGGTAATTATAGCTGCATTTGTAGTGATTATGCTGTTTCCATTTGTTTATATATTATCTACTGCATTGAAATCGGATACAGATCTTGCAACAAGTGTTGGAAGAATTTTGCCGAAAGCAGCGCAATGGGAGAATTTTACAAAAGCATGGCAGCTGCTGGATTTTCCCAAGTGCTTTTTTAATTCATTTATTGTTGCGATAGCAGTGACCGCACTTACTATTTTCCTCTGTAGTTTAGCTGCATATGTATTTACGAGACTTGAGTTCAAAGGCAGAAATATTGTTTTTATTCTTTATCTGTCAACGATGATGATTCCGATTACTGTAAGACTGATTCCGTCTTATAATCTGTGTAGAAATCTCAATATGCTGGATACATATATGGGGATGATACTTCCGCAGGTAGCATGGTCCATTCCGTTTGGAACATTTCTTATGCGCCAGTTTTATATGGGAATACCGAAGCAACTGGATGAAGCAGCAAAAATTGATGGAGCAAATCATTTCCAGATATTCTGGAAGATCTTACTGCCAAATACGAAATCAAGTATGACAACATTAGGAATTTATACATTTATTTCTGCGTGGAATAATCTGATCTGGATGTTGTTATCCGTCAGAAGTGAAGGCAAATGGACAGTAACATTGGGAATAAGTTCAATCTGTGGCGCATCTGTAATCAAACAGCCGACATGGAATCTGATCATGGGTGTTATCGTGATTGGAATGATTCCTGTTCTGATTCTGTTTTTTGCATTCCAGAAATATTTTATGCAGTCTGTAGCTGCAACCGGCATTAAATAGTAAAAAGGAGATCAGTTATGAAAGGTTTAGTGGTAACAGAAGACAATAAACTGTACCTGGAAGAAAAGCTTCCGATTCCGGAGATCGGAGAGTATGAAGCACTGGTAAAAAATGAATGCTGTATGATCTGTAACGGAACGGATCTGGGAGTTATTGGAGGAAAAGTCAGAGAAGTAACGAGATATCCGGCGGTTTTAGGACACGAAGATGCAGGAAGAGTTGTTAAAATCGGCAAAAAAGTTACTTCTTTTAAAGTGGGAGATCTTGTAGTCAGGGCAGGACAACCGGATAATGAGAAATTTTCCAGCGCTTGGGGCGGATTTGCTGAATATGGAATTGTAAAAGATTATAAAGCAGCCATGGCAGACCAGGCCGATGTAAAAGATATTAATCTTGGAATTACACAGCAGGTGTGCCCGGAAGGAATGCAGGCAGAAGCTGCTTCTATGCTGATAACTTTAAAGGAAACATACAGTGCATTAAAAAGAATCGGCGTTGAAGATAAAAAGAAGATGGTCATACTCGGAGACGGACCGGTTGCGCTTGCTTTTCTAAGCTGTGCAAAACTGATGGGAATTCAGGAGATTTATGTCCTGGGAAATCACAGAGACAAGCTGGAAACAGCAGAAAAACTGGGAGCAGCAGGTACATTTCTTAACAAAGACGAAGAAGAAAAGAAAAAAGCTTCTGATCTGTTTGACAGAAAGTCCGATATCTGTATAGATACGATTGGATCAAATCAGACAATCACGCAGTGTCTGGACTATATTAAAGAGACAGGGACAATTGCTGTATATGGCTTAAAAAGCGGAGAAAATCTGAATGTACCATTACCGGAACTCAGGAATTTCAATATTCAGTATGTGCAGTGGCCGGTGCCTGAGGTAGAAGCAGAAGTACATAAGCCGGTTTGTGATGCGATTATGGATGGGAAAATAGACATCGATTTATTTGTGACACATAGATTTTCAATAGATGATTATGAAAAAGGATTTCAGGCAGTAAAAGACAGAACTGCATTGAAGGTAGTTTTAAATTTTTAAGGCAACTCAGGAGGAACGCATGATGGCAGGTTATCGATTCAATAAAGAAGAATATTTTAAAGAGACCAAAGCTGTATATTCTAATTATCCAACAGATGTTTCAAGAATGGAAAAAGAACTGGATCGCCTTCAGAAAGAAAATCCAAAGGCAAGTTCTTTTCAGAAAAAAACATGGATTTACAGAACAGCAGCCAGGGATGCTGAGGTGATTCTTTTTCCATCCAGTCCGTTTTATGCAGAAATTGATACAGGAAGAGAACAGAACAGTGTTACGGCATCGTTCCCGCCACAGCCAGGCATTGGATGTTGGCTAATGAAGCAATACCCAGATTTTGTAGATGAATATGGAGAATGGAGTGGATACTACGGAAAATATGGTGTCATGAACGGACCACAGTTTATGGATGCGGCGCATCACTATGCAAATTGTGAAACTGTGTTGAAATATGGTCTATCAGGAATAATCAGACATGCAATGATGCGTCTGGAAGAGAAAAATCTTACAGATCATCAGCAGGATTTTTTAAAATGTATGGTCGATGTATGCCGAAGTCTGCAAAAAATTTCTGAAAGATTTGCAGAAAAAGCGGAGGAAATGCTGAAAACAGAACACGATGAGGAACATGTAAAGGCACTTAAAATGATTGCTGTTACGGCACGCCGAATTCCATCTGAACCGGCAGAAACATTTTATGAAGCAATGTGTGCAATCTGGTTTACGCGTGAGATGTGCAATGCGTTAGATGGTCTTGGATTTGCTGTGATTGGCCATTTGGACAGAATCCTGATTAGTTATTATGAAAGAGATTTGAAAAATAATCGAATAACGCCGGATGAGGCGCAGGAACTGGTTGACTGTTTTGTATCAATGACAGATGCAAGATGGGATCTTGAAGCAGACCTGCCAGGGGGCACAAATGCAGATATTATTATAGGCGGATGTGATAAAAATGGCAATATTGTTTATAATGACATAAGCAGGATGATCATAAACAGTTATAAAAAATATCATTTTGCAAATCCGAAACTACAGGTGAGAATATCGGCAAAGCATCCGGATGAATTTCTGATGCAGGTTGGTGAATTGGCAGGAATGGGTCTGAATGTGCTGTCTGTCTTTAATGATGATGTGATAATTCCAGCAAATCAGAAGCAGGGAAAAAGTCTGGAAGACTGTCGACTTTATGTCGCAGGTGGCTGCCAGGAAATCTGTCTTTCTAATGAAGTCAACAGCAGAGCATATACCTATCTTAATCTTGTGCAGATGTTAAATGGATCCTTATATCCAGAGTACTGGAATGACGTATTTAAAAGGGATGGATTTAAATTTATTCCAGCTGCGAATGCGAGCGATTTTGAAGAATTCTATCATATTGTAATTGAAAATTATAGAAATGAACTGAATTTCTTTGTGAAAAAATATAACGAATATGGTTCATGGTGGAAAATAATAAATCCGTCGTTGTTCTTTTCTGCAACTATGCCATCATGTACTGAGACGGCAAAAGATGTCTCAGAAGGCGGTGCTGTCTATAATACAGATAATTTTGCTGCTGCGGGTGCAGGGACAGTAATTGATTCGTTATATGCGATAAAGAAGGCAGTATATGAAGATAAGATTACGACATTTGGTCACCTGCTTAAAGCGATGAAAGAAGACTTCAGAGATGATGAGATCCTTCGACAATATTTGCTTCATAAAGTCCCAAAATTCTGCAAGGATAAAGATGCTACAGAATTTGGAAAAAAGGTTATGGATGATCTGGCTGAATGTCTTGGAGGACAGGCAAATTACAGAGGCGGAAAATTTGAGCCGTCATTATTTGCTTTTTATTCTTATAACTGGTTTAAAAATGTAACGATTGCAACGGCCGATGGACGAAAAAGTGAAAGTGCTCTCTCACGAGGCGTTAACCCAAGTGAAAGTACAGAAAACATCAATATTGCAGCATTACTTGATGCAATAAAAACAATGGATTACACGAAATATCCGGGTGGGGCAGTTATTTATATGGACATTCCACTGATGTATAAAACTCCGCAGCCGTCATTGTTTGCAAGTGTGATGCGGGCCTTCTGTGAAAATGGCGGAAGCATTATGGATTTTAATGTTATCAGCAGGAATGCACTTTTAGAGGCACAGAAAAATCCGGAAACACATAAAAATATTGTAGTAAGAGTGTGTGGATACAGTGCATATTTCCATACATTGACTGCGGAAATGCAGAATGAGGTAATTCAGCGTACACAGAGGTAAGCGGTAAAATGAAGCAAAAATTACTGGTAAGTCAGATACAGAACTTTTCTCTGCATGACGGACCGGGAATACGGACAACTGTATTTTTACAGGGATGTAATTTGCGGTGCAAATGGTGTCACAACCCGGAGACATGGAAAAAGGAAAGTATACTGAGTTATACGGAAAATAAATGTATTGGCTGTGGTCAGTGTATTGAAATCTGTCCCTCAGGAGCACAACAGATACAAAACGGGCAGCATATTTATGAAAGAACTCTTTGTACTGTGTGTGGAAAGTGTGTGGAAATTTGCTGCACAGAAGCATTGGAAATCGTAGGAAGTTATTATTCTGTTGAAGAATTATCGGAACTTTTACTCAGAGACAGAAGACTCTATGAAATTTCAGAAGGCGGTGTTACTTTTTCTGGTGGAGAACCAATGATGCAGGCAGAGATTCTATATGATTTGTGCAGCAGACTTCAGGAAGAGCATATTTCAGTTGCTTTTGAAACAGCACTTGCTTTTCCTTGGAAAGTGATACACAGAATGACAGAATGTGCAGATCTGTTTCTTGTAGATTTTAAGATGTTTGACAATGAAAAACATAAAGAATATACAGGAACAGAAAATACCCTGATCAAAGAGAATCTGAAAAAACTGGTGAATTACAGACCGATCATGATCAGGCTTCCAATTATAAAAGGAATCAATGATGAGATAGAAAATGCTGTTGCAACAGCAGATTTTTTTGCAGCTCTTGGAAGAAACATCAAGAGTGTGGAATTTTTGCCGTATCATGATTTTGGAGTTGAAAAAGCAAAACATGTCGGAGTGAATCAGCAGATGTTTGAAGCACCTGATGAAAAACAGCTGGAGCTGTTGAAAGAAGTTTACAGAAGTAAAAAGATTGACGTAGTGGAATAAAGAAGATTGCTAACAGAAAGGAACAGAGACAGAAATGAAAAAGCATTTTCTGAAAAAGCACGAAGAAAACTGGTTGCGCATTCCTTATGAAGAGAATGCAGATCCATGTATTATAACTATTTCAGACAGTACTGGAAAAAAAGAAACTATTCAGATGAAAGTATCTAAGACAAGAGTGGACTATTGGATGGCATATCCCCTGAAAGATTTTTTCGGGGACGATATTCAGGCAGAAGGTCCGGCGAGCAGATGGATCAATGCAATAGAACTTTCTGATGATCCGGAAAAACAGAGAAGAAGAGAACTGTCTAAGTCTGTCATTCATTATATGCCGCCAACCGGATGTATCCGGGAACTGAACAGTGTAAAAAAAGCAGGAGAACAGTGGGTTTTAGATTGTGTAACCGATCCATGTTCACTGACAGGAAATGAAGAAAATCAAACAGCTATGAGACTTGTAAGCAAGGATCTGCTGCACTGGAAATCCGAGGAGAATGAGTTAGAAGAAATTGAAATCAACTGCCGGAAATCAGATAAATGGATTGGAGATGTCGAAAAACAAATAGAATTTGAAGAAGATGGAAAAATCTGGATTCTAGGTCAGACTGCGAAAAAAACGTGTGAAGGTGTTGCATCATCTAATGCAATCAGTATTCCATCCGTTTTTTCAGGAGAACAGATAAAGCCAGCTGCACAGATGGATAATCTGCGAGTGTGGGTTAGACAGTGGCATAATGAGCATATTGATAAGAAGTTTGAATTTCTTATGAGATTTCGTCAGGGACCGGATGTATGGCCGGAAGTCCGACTCCTGGCACCCGAAAATATTGTATCCGATATTCAGACAAAAGCCTGTGAAGTAGAACTGGAAATGTTTGTCGGGCAGGAAACGGAAATTGAGTTTGAGTTGTGTGGAGTAAAATGGATCTGGAAGGCATTGGATCAGACGCTGAACTGCCGGGGATATAAAATGAAAGTTCCAACA
>OFMD01001575.1_pt1 | contig 13711 bp, 8 predicted proteins | sample 1541211 | NCBI WGS metagenome assembly OFMD01 (sample SAMN04209231, study PRJEB22552) | human gut metagenome | biome: gut; material: feces | host: Homo sapiens | place: USA: Oklahoma | reverse complement strand
AAGCCATGAACGTCAGAAAACCTGTGGATTACGGCACGATGTACCGGGAATTGACCGCAATTCTTACGCAGAATCTTCCGCAGATGGATGAAGTGTATGCCATTGGCAAGGGCATTAGCCAGCGCCCGGAGAAAGGCGCAGCGGTCGCAGCCGCAGAGTACTTGCAGGCAAATTTCCCTGACCGCGTAGGCTTTTCTCCGCGCAACGTGCGCCGGATGCGCGATTTTTACAAGACCTATGAAAATGACCAAGCGCTCCTCCAGCTGGCAATGAAAATCGGCTGGACATTGAACGTTTTAATCATGGAGGCGAAGCTATCAAGACTCCAAAAGAGATTTTACATATATAAAGCCATGACAGAAAAACTTTCGAAAAAGTTATTGGAAATGGAAATCACTGATAAAAAAAGAACTGTCGACGATTCTGGCGCCATGTGTTATAATCATTATGTATCATTACAAAACTACCATGAGAGGATTGAGCATGTAATGCCAATGACTGTTAATATTGCCGGACAGGTCAGACAAATACGACTGTCAACAGCCAAAGCCTTATGGCCCTTATTTGAAACAGTTATAAACTCAATTCAATCGCTTGAGGATACTAACATAGACGAGAAGAAGATTGTTATTGAGGCGCTGCGCTCTGAAGATATTCAGCTTAAAACAGACGGATCTGGTGGCACAGTAGAGGAACTGACACATTATATTTCTTTCAATGTAACCGACAACGGAAATGGCTTCAATACAGAAAATTATCACTCTTTTACCGAAGCATACTCCCAACTAAAGGAAAAGAAAGGCTGCAAAGGCATCGGGCGCTTCTTGTGGCTAAAGGCATTTGAGGAAGCTGATGTTGACAGCGTATATTATGAGAATGGACAATGGTGGCATAGGGCATTCAAGTTTACACTTAATGGCGTGAATCCAGAACAAAATTGCACGCTAATTGACGCAAAAGATGTTACGCAAAAGACGACCGTAAGTTTAAAAGCATTCAAATACGAATATAGAAACGCTGTGCCATATGCACTGGAGAGTTTAGCGAGGAAATTGATTGAACATTGCTTGCCTTACTTTATAACAGGCACAGCACCCCAGATTATTTTGAAAGATAATCGTGGGAGTGAATATCATCTTAACGAATACTATGAAACAACATATAAGGATTCATTAAACCAAGACCATCTGGAAATTAGGGGAGAGAAATACATACTATACCATATGCTTTTATCAGAGGGGGCAGACAAGCACGAACTGCATCTTTGCGCGAATAATCGTGAAGTAAAGTCATATGCGCTTTCGACCTATATCCCAGACATGAAAAAGAAACTTTCCGATGGTGAAAACTCGTTTTATTACATCGGTTATTTGGCTGGTGACTATTTAGATAAAGCAGTCAATATGGAACGCTCTGACTTTGATTTTGCTGATGGACCGTTATTGGGCGAAGCAACAGAAGCAGAAGTTGTTGATTCTGCTGTTGGGCATGTTAGGCTATATTTGCAAAAAGATCTGCAGAAAGTAGCCGACGAAAAAAGAAAGCAGATAGATATGCTTGTCAAAACGAGAAAGCCGCAGTATCGCCTGCTACTGAATCGGAAACCAGAAGTCTATGATAAAATTCCTGCGGGTATGTCCGACGAAAAGCTAGATCTGGAACTCTATAGGCATCAACAGCAATGGGAATTCGATACGGCAAAAAAGGGACACGACATTGAAGAACGGGCCAAGAAAGCAGCGACTGACGATCCTGACTTTCAAAAGCTCTTTGATGATTACTGTGAAAGTATTACAGAACTCAGTAGAGCGAGCTTGGCAGAATATGTAGTACATAGGAAAGCTGTCATTGATCTATTTGAGCGTGCTCTCGAAACGGGTACAGATGGAAAATATAGCTTGGAGTCACGAATTCATAGTATTATATGCCCTATGCAGGCAACGTCTGATGATACAGCGCTGGATAATTTGAATTTGTGGCTGATCGATGATAGACTGGCGTACCATCATTATTTGGCCTCGGATAAGAAAATCGAATCCATTCCGCTACTGGAAAATAACACAAAGAAACGTATGGACTTGGCAGTTTTCGATGCTGCTCTATCTTATACGGCTGATCCTGAAAACATTAGTTCTATCACTATTGTGGAATTGAAACGACCGCAAAGAGATGATGGAGACAATGATCCGATACTTCAGGTTTTGAAATATGTCAAAGATATTAAGGACGGAAAAATTAGAAAAACAAATGGGCGCGGGTTGGGAGATGTGAGGCGTGTATCATTTTATTGCTATGTTATTGGCGATATGACACAATCTATGAGGGAATCTGCCGAAAGCCGCTCATTAACGGCAACGCAGGACAATGAAGGGTATTTTGGCTATAACCCGACGTATGGTGCCTATATTGAAGTGATTTCATATGATAAACTTCTCAAAAATGCGAAGCAACGCAACAGGGCATTGTTCGATAAGCTATTTGCACCAAAGGCTTCAGATTTAAAGCACCCTGAAAATTTGCAAAACAGCTAGACCTGATATATGGCTGGTTAAGAGAGGAATGCCGACAAAATAGAAAATGTGTATTATATTTTTGTCAAATACATTGCCGAGAAAGTGAAGGTACAGAGCATGAAAAATGATGCCTTTGAACTGCCTGAATCGCTCTATGAGTTTGCCCAAATTACAGATTTCCCCAAAGTAATAGAAAATCTCAGCGACTTAGCTGAAAAAGAAGATTGGACTTATCAGTACTCGCCAGATACTGACAAGACAGGATATCCGATTTTAGCCAATTATATACGGAATACATATCGTCGCTTAGCAACAGAAAAGAAAATCGCTTTTTCTAAAGATGGAAAATTTTCATGTTTTGACACTGGATTAATTTCCAGGTCACAAAATGAACCCATTTACATGATGTTTGAAGAAAATATCAACCCTAACATACCCTGCTATTGGTATTTCAAGAGATTTTTTAGATCTGGTGAGTATGATGTATCTAAGTTTCCTAAATTACCGGAGATGGCATTTTACTGTGACGATCCATCAAAACTTATCTATGATATCCGCAAAGAACTTGTTGTTAATATAGAACATATGATTTTGGATAATAAGCCCCGTTTCCCTGAGCCGTTTAACACTATGCCCGATTATCAGCTTAAACTTTATATTGATGGCTGTGTAAAAGCTGCCATTGAGAGGGTTAAGCGTAACTACAAGGTGGCAATTCCACAATACTTCTTGACAACTGGAACCATCCAATTACTCATACCTTTATGTTTGTCAAATCCCAATGTGGCTGATTTAGCCATCGTTGTTGAGGATTACGGTTCCATGTATAGAGCATCTACATGTCTTACATTAGACATGGCAATGAATAATGCACGATTATTAGCTCGCCCGGATCGTGATTGGTTGAATCCGTAAGGATTAATATAATTGATGCATTGCGGAACATAACCTTTATCGCTGCATCTTTTCCGCCAACGCAAGGCAAAAAGAAAGACAAGCGTAAGCGTGTCTTTCTTTTTGGTACGCAATCTGCATAGCAGACTGCGTTGCCTGCGGGCGGAAATTGACCGCGAAAGAAAGCCATGATGGGTTTCTTTCACGCTATCTTCTTTCCCGAAAACGTGGATTTCTGCGTTCATCTATAGTGTAGTGATCACACATCAAGCTGAACCCAAAAAGATATCAGCGCGAAAAGCCCAGAAGTTTCAACGACTTCCGGGCTTTTTTGCGCCCATTTTTAGAGGCGTGACAAAAAGATGCCAAAATGGGCTTTGGCAAATTCGATGGACCTGTACCTTTACCCAAGGCTTTTTGAGCCGCTTTTCCGAGGATTTTTCGGGAAAGCGGCTCGTTTTTGCTCTCGGCAAAACGTAGAATTTGAGCAGGCTTTTTTGTTGGTGTTGCTGGATAGACATTCCGAGTGTATGTGCCATTGTGTTGACACGGGCAAAGCCCAAAATACACTGGGAGGATTTAAAATGACAATTGAAAACGCAAGAGTGCTGCAGGAACAGTTGGCGAACGAAGCCATCGTTCAGCAGCAGAAGAACGGAAGCAAGGAGCTTGCCGATGACTGCATCCAAAGCATCGCCATCGTCGGCAAAGCGTGGGGCATTCCAGCCGACGAAACGACACGTTGGCAACACGCACAGCAGAAACAAACACGGCGTGTTGGCGGCGCTGAACCGCGAGAGAACACAGCGGACTCAGACATGCTGCACCCTGCCCCTGGCAAGGCCGTGAAGGTCATGCAGCTCGTGTGGGATATGTTTGAAACAGCACTTGATCTCGGTGATGATGCAGACCGCTATAGACTGTTTGATACAGCACACACGCTGGCAGCAGTCTATCTGCTACCCGACTGGCTTGGCGCAAAGCCTATTGTAAAGTATCACGACCTACAACCTCTGCCGCATCAATATGTTCCTGCACGATATTGACTATCCTCCTGCCTCATTGCCGCTCCCTCACTAACGAATGGTCATTAGTCATATTATATCCGCACAGCGCGAGATGTCAAAAACGGGAGATCCGGTCGAGAAAGGCAGTCACACGATCCATGATGTTGGATTGATAGAATTCGCCGGTGCCGTGGCTGCCGCCGTCGAGAATGTAGTATTCGGCGTCCACACCGTTCTGGGTCAGCAGCTCGTAAAACCGCTCGCTCTGCGCGATGGGAACCAGTGGGTCGGCGCTGCCGTGGACGATGAAAAACGGCGGCGTGCTGCGGCTGATATACCGGATGGCGCTGGCGCGCGCCGCGGCTCCGGCGGGCGCGTACGCGCCCAGAAACGCGGGAACGGTCCAGTACGCAAGCGCGCCGGGGCCGGTGACGCACGGCGCGTGCTCCAGATCGGTCAGCCCGTAAAAGTCGACGACGCCCTGTACCGCGCTGCTCTGCTCCGGCCAGTCGCCCCGGTCGAATTCGGCGATCCCGGCCGTGACGCCGCCGAGACAGGCGAGCGTGCCGCCCGCGGATTCGCCCATGAGAAAGATGCGGGCCGGGTCGACGCAGTATTCCTCCGCGTGCGCGCGCAGGAAGCGGATGGCGGTCTTCACATCCTCCAGCGCGGCGGGGAAGGCGGCTTCGTTGCTCGTGCGGTATTCCATGCTGGCGACGGTATAGCCCGCGCGGGCGAGCGTCATCAGCTCCGGCAGCCAGATCGAGCGGTCCATGACCATATACGCGCCGCCGCACAGGAACAAAACTGCCGGCTGCGGCGCATGGTGCGGCCGCTCCTTCGGAACGATCAGATCCATGTGCAGCGCACGCGCCGTCACATTGTACCAGGCGGGACGGTTGGAGTAGACGACGCCGTTGATCCAGGCGAGCGGCTCATGGTCGAGCGCGATCTGCAGATGCTGTTTCACGGATAATATCCTCCTTTAACGTTGCTGCGGCCAGTATAGCGCGCCGCCGGTGGCGTTTCAATCGGGCGGGGCGGCAAAACGGGCAAGCGGCAAATGCAGTCCCGGATTTCAAAATATTGTCCTGTTTTTGCGCCGCTGCGGGGCGGAAGGAAAACAAAGTCCAGAAAGGTAAATAATCTTTGGAAATCCGGACGCGCCGGATGCGAAAAAACGGCGCGCGCGGCGCAGGGACAAAACAAAACACAAGCGCATCGCAACGCCGTCCATTGAGACGGCGGGCAAAAGCGTGTAGAATATGTATCGTGCAGAAATACCTGCAAATAACAAAAGAGGAGAACGAACCAATGATGAAAAGAGTATTTGCTCTGCTTCTGGCGCTTGCGATGCTTTGCGCGCTGATGGTCGGCTGCGCCAAGCAGGAGACGCCTGCGGCAGAACCTTCGACGAATGACCCCGCCGCTGCCGAGACGACCACGGACGAAACGCCTGCCGCGGACGCACCCGCTGAGCAGGAAGTGCTGGAATTCTATCACGCCTACTGGCACGACGAAGCGACGTGGTATCCCGCGGTCGTGATGCGTGAGATCTATCAGGAATTTGCAGACGCGCATGCCGACGGCCCCGTCCGCTTTGAGCCGATCGCGATTGAGGATCTGACGGGCCTTTATTCCAGCGAGCTGGCCAGCGGCAGAGTGCCGGACATGATGGACTGCGCGGGCAGCGTCAAGCTCGAGGGCGCCATCGCCCAGAATCTGCTGATGGACCTCAAGCCCTACATCGACGAAAACGGCCTGGAAGCGCAGGTCGGCGCAAACTATGAGCAGAATCAGGTCGACGGCAAGATCTACACCGTCTCCATCGGCCTGGCCAGCATCGGCATGTGGGTCAACACCGACGTGCTCGAGGCCACCGGCGCGACGATGCCCGAAGAGTGGACCACCTGGGAGGCCTTTGCCGACGCGATGGAGACCGTCCGTGTCAACGGCGAGGCCATGGGCTATTACTCCTACGGCTCTGGCCAGGGCTCCATCCGCATGTTCAACGCCGCCCTTGCCGCCACGCCTGCCGGCGCGGAAATGCTCAAGGGCCCGCTGACGGCCGACGCCATCAACTCCGAGGAATTTGCGGACGCGTTCCGCACGGTCGCCACGCTTGACCAGCAGAACGGCTCTGCCAACTCCTCCGTCAACGCGAACGACTTTGCCGCCGATTTCAACAACGGCCTTTCCGCCGTGTTCATCAACGGCGTCTGGGGCGCGAGCCAGTTTGCCGGCAGCGACAACTTCGTTTCCTGCATCTACCCCAACAGCGTCGCCATTTCCAGCGCGAACACCGGCCTGTACGTCGCCAACGATCTGAGCGACGCGCAGAAGGAGCTGGCGCTCGAATTCATCAAGTATATGACGAGTGAAGAGGTCCAGTCCCGCTACTTCCTCGAGACCTCCAGCAACCCCATCAACGAGAACGTCGACATCCAGAAGCTGGCGCAGGAGTCCGGCGATCCCACGGCGCTGAAGCTGGCTGAGGCCTGCGACAAGTGCAACAAGGCCGACACCATCGTGCTTGCCATCGACGTGTGCTGGGGCAACGACGTTGGCGGCGCGCTGCAGAACAAGTTTGCCGAGTGCGCGGTCGCCGGTACCGACATTGAGGCGAAGCTGGCCGAGCTGCAGGCGGAGCTGACCGCGCTGATCGGATGATCCCCGTCCTGACGGCAGCAAACTGAATCAAACATTCGGAACGGGCAGAGAAAGCAGGATCTTGTTTTTCTCTGCCCGCTTTCTTTCAGAAAGGAACAGATATGGAACAGATTGAATTCGGAAGCAAGGTCCGTGTGCGGCTCGATCCGCAGACGATGGACATCCGGCTGGAGACGGCGTTCGGACGCTACGCCTCGCGGGCGGAATTCCGTCCGTATTTTATAGACATGGAGGGCGAGCGCGTGCCGTTTTCCGCCGCGGAGCAGCGGAGCGCCGTGCGCTGGGACTGCGGCACCGGAAGCGCGGCGCGCGTGCGCCTCGGCGGCTTCCGGACGGAGAAAAAGCGGTACGCGCTCGAGATCCTTCTGCAGATCGAGGTGCTGGAGCAGACGGGCGAGGTGCTCTTCGAGCTGATCCCGCTGCGGGAGGCGTACGGCGAGGTAAAGAAGATCTGCTGGCCGCAGCCGCTCTACGTCTGCGGAGAGGAGCGCGCGCGCGGCTTTACGGCCATGCCGATGATGCAGGGCATGCTCATCCCTGACGACTGCCCGGACGAGCTGCATCCGTTCTTGTCCACGCGCGTGTGCAGCACGGAGTGCGTCCTGCCGTTCTGGGGCAGCTACCGCGAGAGCGGGTTCCTCGCGATCATCGAAAGCTACGCCGACGCATGCCTTGACTATCACCATCTGCCGTATCAGCCCGCGCGGCTCAGCGTGCAGTGGGAGCATTCGATGGGCACGATCGGCTATCGGCGCACGCTGCGCGTGCAGCTGTTTGAGACCTGCGATCACGTGCGTCTGGCAAAGGCGTTCCGGGCCTGGACGCGGAGCGTGGAGGGGCTTGTCACGCTGGAGGAAAAGGCGGTCCGCTCGGAAAAGGTCCAGCAGCTGATCGGAAGCGCTGTCGTCAATACGCCGCCGGTGCTGTTCCACTGCGAGCCGGTCTCCTCCTACTTCAATAAAACAGACCCGGCGAAGAACCACGAGATCCATTCGTTCGACGAGATCGCGGCGGGCGTGGAAAAGCTGCGCGCGCGGGGGCTCGACCGGGCGTATTTCCACATCGACGGCTGGGGGAAAATGGGCTACGACAACCTCCATCCGGACGTGACCCCGCCCTGCCCGGAGGCCGGCGGCGCGGAGGCGATGCGCCGGATGCTGGACACGATGCGCCGCTGCGGGTATCTTTCCGGCCTGCACGACCAGTACCGCGACTACTATCTCAAGGCGGAGAGCTTTGACGAGGACAACGCGATCCGGAATTTCGACGGCTCGTTCTACCGCAACGACGAATGGCCCGGCGGCGAAGAGCGCGCGCTGTGTACCATGCTCGCGCCGGACTATATCCGCCGCAACTATGCGCGGCTTTCGGAGGCCGGGATCGAGCCGGACGGCGCGTATCTCGACTGCTTCTCCGGCATCGAGCTGGAGGAGTGCTACAACCCGATGCACCGCATGACGCGCCGCGAATGCGCGCAGAAGCGGAACGAATGCTTCGAGCTGGTGCGCAGCCAGGGCCGGATCGTCTCGTCCGAGGAGGGCTGCTATCCGTATGTGAACCATCTGGATCTGCTGCACCACGCGCCGTATGTCTATGCGTTCATGCGCGTGGCCGGCGTCGATACGCCGAACCTGATCCCTGTGCCGCTGTTTTCGCTGGTATATCACGAGTGCATCGTGATCCCCTGGTCGATGGGCTGCCGCGGCTGGGGCACGCCCGAGCGCGACTGCGGCGGTCTGCACGGCATGCTGAACGGCGGCGTGACGATGCTGGAATTTGATCCGTGCGAGGCGGAGCTGCGCATGTCGCAGGATCTGACGCGCCTGAACCGGACGGTCTGGAACCGGGAAATGACCGGCCACCGCTTCCTCGGGGACGGGACGAGCCGCCAGCAGTCGCGCTTCGCGGACGGCACGGCTGTGACGGTGGATTTTGCCGAAAACTGGTACAAAATCGAGCTTTCGGACGGCGAAACGCTCTGCGGACAGGGCCTGCCCTACGAAAAGAACGCGGAATGACGCTTTCGCTGCGCCCGGTTCTATGATAGAATAACAAAAAAGCGCCGCGCGGCGGAAAAGGAGAGCGGATCGATGCACGAATGGACGACTGTGCGGAAAAAGACGGGGCTGCGGACACAGATGATGACGCTGATGCTGATCTTGTGTACGCTGGCGCTGCTGATCCAGGGCTGTCTGCTCATTTATGCGTCGGTCCGCTTTTATTCGGAGAAGGCCTATGACGATATGGAATTCTTCCTGCAGACCTGCAACAGCAACTTCAGCAGCAAAATGCTGTATGTGGAGGGCGTGGTCAACAATCTGCGCGGCGACCCGATGATGCAGTCATTTTTCTCCGACGAGGGGTTCAACTGGGTGGAGATCCGCAGCCAGTTTGAATTCTGCACGAATATCGTCTCCGAGCAGAATCTGATCGACTCGCGCGAGCCGTTCGTGTCCGAGATCTATCTGTTCAACCGGAACGGAAATTACCTGCGGGAAAACTATTACAGTCTCCCGAACGACGAGCAGAAGGCGCACGACCGGTATTATGAGGCGCTTTTTGAAGCCTTTTCGGACGGCGAGCCGGTCATCCGCCACACGCTGACGGAGCAGACGCTATATCTGTTTGCCCCGTTCTACGACCAGAGGATGCAGGTGTGCGGGATGTTTGCCGCGGGGATCGACCGGACGGCGCTCGAGCAACTGCTCGGCGAGATCGACCGCTATGACGACGCGTTCTGTGTGCTGCTCGGCGCGGACGCCGGTCTTTCGATCCAGCACAACTGCGCACTGCCGGAAGAGAGTCTGGAGCGGTTCCTCACGCTGGAAGGCGGACTGCAGTCCTTTTCGCTGGACGGGACGCAGTATCTGCTGATGCCGGGCAGCCGCAGCTTCCATCTGCGCACGATCGCGGCCGTGCCGCAGCGGCAGGCATATTCCACGGTCGCGCCGCTGCTGCGGCTGCTGGTGTGCCTGATCGTGGTGCTGGTGCCGCTGGCGGCCGCCGCGGTGTCGGTGGCCGTGTGGAAAAGCACAAAGCCGGTGCAGGCGATGACGGACAAGATCCGGCTGTTCGGCAAGGGTGAGCTGGACGTGCAGATGGAGCCGACCGGCGTGGCGGAATATGACGAGATGGCGGCTGTTTTCAACGTGATGACAGGGAAGATCCACTCGCTGATCGGCCAGATCGCGGAGAACCAGCTTCTGGCGGCGCAGCTGCAGATCAGATACCTGCAGTCGCAGATCAATCCGCACTTCCTGTTCAACGTGCTGACCAGCATCAGTCTGGAGGCCAAGCTCGACGGCAGCGAGGAGCTGTACCAGATGACGCACGCGCTGGCGCAGCTGCTGCAGGGGAAGATCTTCCGGCAGGACAGCATCAAGATCCCGCTGCGCGAGGAGCTTGAAATCGTCCGGTATTATCTGTATTTACAGGGCCGGCGGTTTGCCGACTGGCTGAGCTATCGCTGCGAATGTGAGGACGAGCCGCTGCTGGACTGCCTGGTCCCGCGGCTGTGCGTCGAGCCGCTGGTAGAAAACGCGGTGGTGCACGGCATCGAGCCGAAGGCCGCGCCCGGCGAGATCCGTGTGCTGGTGCGGCGGGAGGGAGAGGCGCTTCTGATCGAGGTCAATGACGACGGCGTAGGCTTCCGCGCCGGAAGCGAGAGCGGAAAGCGCCATTCGCACGTCGGCTTGCACAACATTGAGCGGCTTGTGGCAAATCTCTACGGAGAAGGGTACGGACTGACGATCGAGAGCGCGGAAAACCGGGGCACGCGCGTATTGCTGCGGCTCCCGGTCGAGGAGGGGTGAACGAAATGTGGAAGGTCATGCTGGCGGACGATGAAAAATCCATCCGGACGGCGCTCGGCACGCTGATCGACTGGCAGAGCTTGGACTGCGAGGTCGTCTACATGGCGCGCAGCGGGCAGGACGTGCTCGATCACATCGGGCAGTACCGGCCGGATCTGCTGATCACGGATATCCGGATGCCCGGCGTGGACGGCGTGGAGCTCGCGAACCGCCTGTCCGGGTCGGAGCTCCCGATCCCCATCATTTTTCTGACTGCTTATACCGATTTCTCCTACGCGCAGGCGGCGGTTCGGTATTCCGTGGCCGATTATATCGTAAAGCCGAACGTGCTCGAAGAGCTTCCGCAGGCCATCCGCCGCATTCAGGAGCGCTTCGGCATGCAGCCGGCGGAGCAGCGCAGGCGCATACAGCAGGAGGTGCTGCGCGCGCTTCTGGACGACACGTTCACCGTCGAGGAGCAGCCGCGCGCCAATCTTGCGGCCTATGCGCAGCTGAAAAGCGGCGGCGGCCCGTTCCAGCTGATCGTGGTGCAGGATCTGTCCGGCCAGCTGCGCAGACTGGCGAAAACCTGCTTTGCGCAGTGGGACGCTGTGATGTTCTCCATCAGCGCGAATGAATTTGCGTTTCTGCTGCTGCGCGCGCTGCCGGAGCGCGCGCAGCTCGAGCAGGCGTGTGGCGCGCTGCTCGGCTTTTCCAGCAGTCTTCTGCAGATGGGCGCCGGCGTATGCGTCAGCGAGCCGTTTTCCTCGATCGACGCGCTGCGCGCGGCCTATGACCGGTGCAGCGGCGTTTTGTGCCGGACGTTCCGCGAGCAGGCGTTCAACCTGTTTTTCGCGGCGGACGAGGACGCGCGGCGGGACGAGGAGATCGGCTATCATCAGCAGCTCGACCGGTTTTTCGCGAGTCTGCAGGGCGGGAGCCCCGGGCAGATCGACGCGGAGCTGGAGGCGCTGCTCTCGGCGTGCGAAAAGGGAAGCATGCGCACGGTGCGCAGCGTCGGCGTGCTGATGCTGGTGCGGTGCCTGCGGATTTTGCGCGAGATCAATCCGGACTATTCGCAGATCTTCATCGATTCGGCGATCCAGGATCGGATCTATGAATTCAAAAGCATGTGGGAATTCCGCCGTCTGGCGCAGGACATGACCATGCAGATGCGCACCATTCTCTCCGACCGGCAGAACCAGACGGACTGGCTGATCACAGAGGTCAACGACTTCATCGCGCAGAATTACTGCGGCCATGTCACGCTTGCCGAGATCGCCGACAGCGTCCACGTCAACCGCAGCTATCTCAGCAGGATCTATAAGGAACGGACGGGCAAGAACGTGTTCGACGTCATCAACGCGCGGCGCGTGGAAAAGGCGAAGGAGCTGCTGCAGACGACGAACATGCGCGTGTACGAGGTCGCGCTGTTTGTCGGCTTTGAGGACGCGGCGTATTTCTCGCGCTTTTTCAAGCGCTACACCGGCGTCAGCCCGAAAAAATTCGAGTATCGCGGAGGAAACCTATGAAAAAGGGAGCGGCGCTTTTGCTGGCCGTGCTGCTATGCGTGCTCTGCGGCTGCGCGCAGCCGGTGCGCGCGCGGCAGAAAACGCAGATCACGCTGATCAACGGCTGGGGCGATTCGAGTCTGGACGGCGACCGGATCCAGGAGCTGTACGCGCGCTTTAACGAGGAAAACGACGATATCCAGCTGAATTTCCTGACGCTCGCCAACACGGAGGCCGTGGTCAAGGTGGCGGAGGACATGCTGGTCGTCGGACGGCAGCCGGATATCATCTCAGTCGGCGGCGGCGCGGCGGAGCAGCTCTACCGCTACATTGTGGAAAACGGCTGCGCGCTGGATCTGATGCCGTATCTGCAAAGCGACCCGGACTTCACAGAGGACGCCGCACCGCTGGTTTCGAGCGGCTGGGCGACGGAGGACGGACGGCTTTACAATCTCTCCGATTCCATGCTCGTCAGCGGGTACTGGTATAATGTCGATATGTTCGCGCAGGTCGGATACGACGCGCCGCCGGGAACGTGGCACGAGCTTGTGGAGCTGTGTACGGCGTTGCGGCTGAATTACCCGGCGGTCACGCCGCTGGCGCTGGATCCCTCCTCCGGACGCGCGCTGCTCGACGCGATGATCGCGGGCGGAAGCGCCGCGGGGACGCAGGCCGTCGCGGCCTATACGGCCTCGGGCTTCGATTTTTCGGATCCCTGCTTTATCGAGGGGCTTCAGACGTTCAAGACGGTCTGCCGCGTCGCCACCGGGACGGTGTTCGGCAACAACTACGCAAACTCCATCAGCGCCTTCAACAAGGGCATGGCGGCGATCCTGACCGGCGACGTGTGGGCGAAGGCGAGCATCAGCGACGAGCTGAACGTGGCGTTTGCGCCGTTCCCGGCGTATGACGGAAAGCGGGTGGCCTGCAACTCGGTGGGCATCAACTATATCATCTGCTGTCAGGACGACCCGGTCAGGCAGGAGGCGTGCGTGCGTTTTCTCAAATTCATGCTGCGCGACGACATTCAGGAGCAGCTGATGATCCGGACGGGTCAGATCCCGCTGAATCCGAACGTTTCGCTGGACTATTACCGCGAATCGTATCCGTGGCTGTATGAGGCGGCGGAGGCCGCGCGCGGCGCGCAGATCCAGATCGAGCATGAGGCGAATCTCTGGCGGAAGAACGAAAGCGCGGCCGCGTATTTTGACCGGCACATTTCAGAGTATCTGGACGGAACGCTCACCGTCTGGGAATTTGCCGCCGGCATGCAGCAGGCGGAGCAATAGCAAAGGGGTATCGTGCGGACCGCGCACGCCTTTCGG
>OFMD01001569.1_pt1 | contig 13748 bp, 13 predicted proteins | sample 1541211 | NCBI WGS metagenome assembly OFMD01 (sample SAMN04209231, study PRJEB22552) | human gut metagenome | biome: gut; material: feces | host: Homo sapiens | place: USA: Oklahoma | reverse complement strand
GCCAAGCATTCCGCACTTGACATGGAGAAGTTCCTCCGCTGCGATGTCAACGGCAACCGCGAAGTAAGCGTCGATGACGTTCAGGCTGTTGTCAGCCTGCTGCTGCGCTGATAAGTCAAAAGAGAAGCGCCCTTCAGGCGCTTCTCTTTTTCAGGCCGGTCAAAAAGCTTGCGAAAGCCGTTATGCAAGGCTCTGCGGTGAAAGCCGCGGGGCCTTTTGTCAGGACTCCATGTGCTTGCCCAGAAAGGACGCCACGGTCTGGGCCAGCTTACACTCCGTCTCCCCTGCCGGCTTGCCGTCGGGAGAGAGAAAGAGCACCGCGCCCAGCACGTCGCCGCCGCAGAGAATAGGTGCCGCCACAGCGGCCCGGAACTGCTCGTTCTCATCGCTGATGGCCACACCCTCGCCGCAGTAGAGGCCACGCTGGTCCATGACCTGCTCCAGCGCAGGGGAGACAGGCTTGCCCAGCAGTTCCTTCTTCCCCGCCCCGGCGATGGCGATGACCGCATCGCGGTCGGTAACAGCGGCGGAAAAGTCCGTGCTGCGGCTGAGGGTATCGCAGAACTGTGCGGCGAACTCCTCCAACCCGCCGATAAGGGAATACTTCTTGAAAATAACCTCGCCGTCGCGGGTGGTGTAGATCTCCAACGGGTCGCCCTCGCGGATACGCATGGTGCGGCGGATCTCCTTAGGGATGACCACGCGGCCCAGGTCGTCGATGCGGCGCACGATGCCTGTTGCTTTCATATATGAAATTCCTCCAGTCAAAGCAGATTTTACATCCGTAGTCTTTGTCCGGTGTCGGAGGAATATACATCCGCCGCATATAATCGCGGTGAGATATACTATGAATTTCGACCTTACTGAAGAAATGAAAAAACAGCTGGACTACATGATCGCCCAGCGCCGCTGCCCGCATCGACACCCCTGCGTCTCCTTCCATGATGAGGACACCCGGGACTATCTGGCCGCGGCGATCGCGGCACTTGGCTTGGACGCGCTGCGCACCTGCGGGAAAAACGGCCTGGTAACCGACCTGCGCGGCTATATCGGCAGACGGGCCATCACCTTCCGTGCCTTAACGCCGTCTCCCTGACGCCCAACGCCTTCAACTGCCACTCCACTCAGGAGTACCTGAGCATCCGTGAATGTCGGTACTTCTACGACAAGATGGTAGAGCTGCTGGAAAAAATGAAGGATATGTAATATGCAGAGGACGGCGCCCCGTGGGGCGCCGTCCTCTTTTCTTCTTTATCCGCGGCAGGCGGCCAGCTGCGCCCGCACACCGGTGATCAGCATCGTGGCATCCAGTCCGATGGCCACGCCGTCGAAGCCCTGGGCCAGCCGTGCACCGGCGGCCGCACCGTCCCCGGCAAATATCAGGCAGGGTTTGCCCGCCTGGCGGCAGGCCTGTTGTATCCGCGTCAGGGCCGCCTTGAAGCGCTGCTCCTCAAAGGCCCCAGGCAGCCCCATAGAAATAGACAGATCGAAAGGACCGATAAAGATGCCGTCCACACCATCCATCGCTGCGATATTCTCAATATCCGCCAGCGCCTCTGTCGTCTCACACTGGGGGATCACCAGCGTCTCACCGTTGAAGTGCGCCATTGTCTCCAGTACGCCGGCCGGCGTATCGGTGCCCCAACCATCCTTCCGGGACGGGCAGAACCCCCTCTGCCCCACCGGGGCGTACTTGGCGTAATCCACCACGCGCTTCACCTCCGCCGCACTGTGCACATCTGGAATAATGATCCCCTGCACGCCAACGTCCAGCAGCTTCAAGATCGCCGGGCGGCTGATCTCCCGCACCCGGGCCAGGGGCGTGATGTTTCGCCTTTCCGCGGCGCACACCAGCCGGGCGGTTGTCTCCGCCTCGATGGGGCTGTGCTCATTGTCCAGGATAGCAAAATCCAGCCCCGCACAGCCCAGACATTCCACCACGGCAGCACTGCCGGTACCCACGAATGTGCCCAGCGGCTTCTCGCCTCTGGCCAGCTTTTCCTTCAATATGTTCCGCATCTCTTGTTCTCCTGCGTTGTTTTCTATTTGTCAACCGCGGCAGCTCAATAATCCGCGTTCAGCCAGGGCTTCTGGGCACAGTACAGCAGCTGCGCCAACTGCCGCGCCTTTTCGGCGTCATCTGCGGACGCCGCACCCAGCCGCAGCAGCGCCGTCAGACCGCAGGACCCCATCAGCAGCGCCGCCAGATCCCCCTGCCGGCAGATCACCGTCACGTCCGCGGTCCCCTCTGCCACGGCCCAGCGGCCATCGGCAAAGCCGATACGCAGCTCCTCCTCCCGGTCCGCCATCTCATCCCGATAGCGGAAGGCCGCCGTCAGCGTCCCCGCCGGGAAATTCCGATAGCCGGTCCGCCGCACGAAGTCCGCCCCGTCCGTCAGCTTGAACATGGTCCCCACGGCGGAAACATTGGTCTGCAAAAAGCCGTAGTCGATGTAGTTTCCGGACACGTCCTGCGGATCGTCCAGCAGATGGTGGAAATCCTCCTCCCCTGTCCGCAGTATCACTGTCTGGGCCAGATCCTCCTGCATCCGCAGGCCGCCCAGCAGCGCCCGCAGCACTGTGCCGTTCTCATACACCAGTTCCTCCACGCTGAGCCGGTTTTGGGTATAGTTGCACGCACTGGCGCTTTCAAACCGATAGGCCGCGTAGCCTAACAGGTGTCCGCCGTCGTAATAACCCATACGGCGCACCTGAATATCCCCCCGGGCTCCGCGCAGCTCCTCGTCGAACTTCTCCACCATGCCATGGTTTCGGGCGGCAAAGCGCCGCTGGCAGTCCATCGCCTGGTCAAACTCCTCCGGCTGCAGCAGGCGCAGGTGCGCCCGCACCTCTCCGTCCAACCGCGGCAGTGCCCCGGTTGGCAGATGGTATTCATATAACTTCCCGCCAAAGCCGTAGCCCATCCGTCGGTAAAAGCCGATGTTGAACGGCAGCAGCATGGTCAGCAGCGCGCCGTTTTCCCGGGCATAACGTTCGGCATACCGTATCATATGCCGTGCTGCGCCCTTCTTCTTGTGCAGGGGGTGTACCTCCAGCGCCATCACGCCGCAGGCAGGCTGCATGACCCCAAAGAAGTTCATGGAGAACAGGATCAGCTTCATGGTGGCGATCAGTGTATCACCCTCGAACAGACCCATTGTCCTGGTCTGGATATCCTCCCGCAGCTCCGTAAGATGCTTGCTCCGGTAGTGTGCCCGGCATTCCTCGTCCAGCGTCTTGTACGCCGGATAGGAATTGAGATAGATGTCCAGATACGCCTCTATGTCCGCCTCCGTCACCGGATGGACATCCCATGCGCGGTCCGCTGTCACATTACCCATAGGTTTCTCCTTTCTCGCCGTTCCGCGGTACGTCTTTCTTCGATTATACCTTTCTCTGGCCCGTTTCGCAACAGGCAGTTGAAGCCCTCCGGCAGCTGCCGGAGGGCTCGTTTTGTTGTCCATATGCGTGCGGTCTTTTGCAGCGGGGCCGGAAGGCGCCCGGCGGTATGCGCCGGGTCCGCATTATGCCAGCTTCTCCAGGGCGTCCAGATCGCCGGCCTGCAGCAGCGGGATAGCCCGCCGCACCTGCGCCTCCGGCCAGTCCCACCACCGCAGCTTCTCCAGCCGCGCGGCGGTCTCCTCGTCATACCGCCTGCGGATGGTCCTGGCCGGCAGACCGCCCACGATGGTGTAGGGCGGCACATCCTTTGTCACCACGGCGCGGCTGCCGATGATAGCGCCGTCGCCGATGGTAACGCCCGCCAGGATCACGGCCTCATAGCCGATCCATACGTCATTGCCCACCACGATATCCCCGTGGTTATCCCAGGCGGCGGCAATGTCCTCACACGCCGTCCCCAGCCCCCACTCCTCGAACATGATGGGGAACGGGTAAGTAGACAGGCTGTTCAGCGTATGGTTGGCCGCGTTGAAGATAAACTTCGCCCCGCAGGCGATGGAGCTGTACTTTCCGATGATCAGCCGGTCATGGTTGCACTCGGGATAGTGGTACAGCACGTTGTTCCGCTGGAAGTCCCGGGGGTCATTGACAAAATCGTCATAGATGGTGTACGCCCCCACCTGTATGGCAGGATCTGTGACCACGTTCTGCAGGTACACGGTGCTGTGTCCCTGAGAGCGGGGATATATTTTCCATTCGGGTATCATAGACTCTCCTTTATTTTACAAAAGCTTCTCCCAGCGGGGCGTTCCCCATCCGGCGGTATCGAAGCACTCCCGCACAGCGCGGCACATCCACGTCAGCTTCTGCCGTATGGCGTCTGACTGGATCAGCAGCCCCGCCTCGTCCTCATGAGCCATGAAATACTCCATGATCCGCGCCCGATCCTCCTGTGCCGCCAGCTTGGCGTAGCTGTCCACAAAGTACACGCCCTCGCTGTTGTCGAACATGGTCCAGCGGGCGTCGTACCGGTCATAGTCACCGCTGTCGTTCCAATAGGTAAAGCCCGCCGGGTTCAGCGCATTCCAGTCATCCCAGTTGAAGGCGGTGTAATCGCGGGACAGTATTTCGTTCTCCGTAGCGTGCCAGATCTCGTGACAGACGGTGCCCTCCCGCATATAGTCGGCCTGCACGTCCAGTGCGATATACTGCCAGTCCGCCGTGTCATAGGTGCAGCCTACCACGCCATAGTCGCTGTCGATGTGAGCCACCAACAGGAAGCACAGCCCGCCCTCACCGGCGCGGTTGCGGAACTGGGCCAGAAAGCCCTCCGGATACAGGGCAAAGCTGCGGTCCATTGCCGTCAGCACGGCACGAATGCCGTTCAGCTCTGCTTCCGTGTCCATGGTGTCTGACAGAGTGATGGGATAGCTGCTCAGTTCTGCCGCCTCCCTGCACTGGGAGGACAGCAGTATCCGCACGCCGTATCGCTGCTCCAACACATCCGCCTGCTGCCGCGCCTCCTGTAAGCTCTCTGCCACCGGCAGGCCGTTCAGGGCACCCCAATAGGCCTGCAGCAGTGTCTCATCCACCGTCAGCGGCGACGGGACGGACACCGCTGACGCTACCGGCTCGAAGGTCAGCTGCGCCGGGTCTATAACGTACAGCCGGAAGGCGCCGTTTTCATACATGCCGCCCACCAGCAGGCCTGCCTCCGGCAGAACGCAGCAATCGTACATCTCTCCGGCGATACCGTTAGCCGTCAGGTCGCAGGCCGTGATGCTCTCCCCCACGTTATACAGCGTCGTGCGGCCCGTTCCCACACCGATCAGCTCCTCCGCATCGCCGACGGCGTACAGCACGCCTCCCGCGTCCAGAAACAGCGAAGCATCGGCGAACCAGAACGTATCGCCGCTGCCGCACAGGGCGGAATATCCCATTTTATCGTTGTCAAAGGCCAGCAGGCTCATGCCGCCCGCCGGATACAGCCCAGACAGGGATGCCGGGCGGGTACATTCCAGTGTCTGCACCGGCTCGCGATCCACCTTCTCCCCTAGGCTGCACCCGGGCAGCAGCACCAAAAAACACAGCGCTGCCAGCAGAGCCGCCGTATACGACAGCAGACTCACCAGGCCCAGCAGACACAGCTTCTGTGCCAATGTCTTATTTGTTTTCACTTCAACACCTTCTTTCCACCGGAGGAGTATACCGCCATTATCCCATGGCAGCCATTGCTTTTCCTTACATTTCCTGCGATTTTCTTGCAATTTTGCAAGACGGCCTCTTAGCGGAATAATTGATGCACTGCATTCTCCCTCTCTTCAAATTCCGGCAGCTTCTTCGGCGGACCGTAATACGCCGCCAGTGCACGGAACTCCCGTCGAAAGGCTTCCCGGAGCTCCGTCTCTGTCAGCGCCAGATGCCCGGTGTTGGCGAGGATGGCCAGTCCGTAGGAATAATACGTCATATCCCGGTGAAAGGCCCGGGCCGTGACCTCGTCATAGCCGAATTCGTCCATGACAGTCCGGATGATCTCCGGCTCCAGCACGTCCTCCTGATGGCGGCCCGGCTGGTTGTCCTCCAGGTACAGCCAGCGGAACAGCTGCTTTTCCTGGGCCGCGAACTGCACAAAGCCCATGCCGTAGCTGCTGTACCGACTATCGCGCCCCTCATGCGCCCGCAGAGATTCCCGTACCCGCTGGGTATGCTGCTCGATGGCCCGCTGGGTCAGCGCGGACTTCAACTCCTCCATATTGCGGAAGGACAGATAGATGGGCTGGGTGGAGCACCCCAGCGCCTTCGTCACACTGCGGGCGTTGATCGCCTCAAACCCGCCGATGCGGAGCACCGCCGCCGCGGCGTCGATGATGGCCTCTTTGGATATTCGTTTTGCTGCCGGCATTGTGCTCACCTCAATAATCACTATATGTTATCGATAACAATGCGTTATTATATGCCACTGTGCGGCCTTCGTCAACCGCAAAAAAACAGCACCCCACACACGGGCGAGGCGCTGTCATCCTTCTAATCCGGTTTGTTCAGCAGCACAGACACGCTGAAGCGCCCGTTTTTCGCCAGTGTCCGCAGACATAAACACGCATGATCTGACCGCCCTCCGACGATACCGGAGGGCGGTTTTACGCCGCTTGGGCTGTTTGTGAGAAAACGGTTGAGTTTTCCGTTAAAAACGTGCTATACTGAGCACACTACGCACAAAGGAGACCACACCATGCGAAAGCTTGAATGCCGCCGAGAGGCGCTGTTTCAATACCGGGGCCTGCCACCTGTTGGCATGGCCGTATCCATGGCGCTGCAGCACCTGGTGGCTATGATCGTGGGCTGCGTGACCCCAGCCATCATCATTGCCAGCGTGGCCGGACTGGCGCATGACCAGCGGGTCCTGCTGATACAGGCATCGCTGGTCATGTCCGCCGTTACCACGCTGCTGCAGCTGTTTCCCATCGGTGGGCGCTTCGGCGCGGGGCTGCCGGTGATCTTTGGTGTCAGCTTCGCTTATCTGCCCAGTATGCAGGCCATCGTCTCCGGCAGCGGCGGGTTGGCCGCTGTGTCGGGCGCTATGATCGTGGGCGGCGCGGTGGCAGCGCTGGTGGGAATCTTCATCAAGCCTATCCGCAGGCTGTTCCCGCCGGTCATTACCGGTACGGTAGTGTTCACCATCGGTCTGTCTCTGTACCCCACGGCCATCAACTATATGGCCGGCGGCACCGGCAACACATATGAAAGCGTTGTGGTGCAGCGGGGCCTGCCGGAAGCGCTGGTATACGGATCCTGGCAGAACTGGGCTATTGCGGCGTTTACACTGGCGGTGGTGCTGGTGCTGACCAATCGCGGCAGGGGCATTTTTAAGCTGGCGTCCATTTTACTGGGTATTCTGGCGGGCTACGCCGTCGCTTTTGGGGCCGGGATGGTGGATCTGTCCGGCATCGCGGGGGCCGGGTGGTTCTCTCTGCCGGAATTTCTGCCCTTTGGCGTGACATTTGAACCCTCGGCGTGCGTCGCGCTGGGGCTGCTGTTCGCCATCAACGCCATTCAGGCTATCGGCGACCTGACGGCCACCACCGTGGGCGGCATGGATCGGGAGCCCACCACGCAGGAGCTGCGGGGCGGCATCGCAGCCTATGGCGTCAGCAACATTCTGACAGCGCTGCTGGGCGGTCTTCCCACGGCGACATACTCCCAGAATGTGGGAATTGTAGCCACAAATAAAGTTGTAAATCGCAACGTTTTTGCGCTGACCGGCGCGTTTTTACTGTTTGCCGGTATCATTCCGAAATTCTCCGCCGTACTCACCACCATCCCGCAATGCGTGCTGGGCGGGGCCACGGCGGCGGTGTTTTCCACCATCGCCATGACCGGCATGAAGCTCATCGCCGCCGAGGGGCTGACCGCCCGAAACACCACGATCGTCGGGCTTTCCGCCGCACTGGGTGTGGGCATTTCCCAGGCGGCAGAGGCCCTGGCACAGTTCCCGGAGGCGGTGACGACCATCTTCGGAAAGTCCCCGGTGGTGGTGGCCACACTGATGGCCGTACTGCTCAATCTGGTGCTGCCGCGGGAGGAAAAAAGTGAGAAATAGTGCTTTCTTTTGATACATTTGCTTTACTTTTCCGGCACCCGCCCTGTACTCTTTGGTTCCCTTTTTGTGCTTTTTTTGTAAGCAAAATGCAGCAAAAATGAAGTGACGGCCCCCGGCTGACGCCGGGGGCCGCTAAGTGCCTTTTTTGCTCATCCGATCATCCCCCCGGCTGACGCCGGGGGCCGCTGAATGTCTTTTTCGTTCGCTCGATCATCCTCCCCGGCTGGTGCCGGGACCGTCACCTCCACCGTCTGGTCGGCATCGGCCGACACCGGGGCGGAATTCTGTACGGGGTCATTGGCGGATCAGCTCCACGGCGGAGATGTCCGCCGGCAGGGCGGCGGCAAAGGCCGCGCCGTCCGTCCTCTCCCCCACGATACAGCCGTAGTGGGTGGGGACGGCGATCTGCGGGCGGAGGGCGGCCGCCAGACCGGCGGCCTGGGCGGTGGTCATGGTATAGGTGCCGCCCACCGGCAGGAAGGCGACGTCACACGACACGGACCGTGCATCGGGGGTATCGTCGGTATCGCCGGCCACATAGACCCGCCGGCCCTCCAGCGTGACCACATAGCCCACCCAGCGGTTCTCGCGGGGGTGGAAGGGCTTGCCGAGGTTATAGGCGGGCACGGCGGTGAAGGGCAGGTCCTTCACGGTGTACGCCTCTCCGGGCCGCACCGGCAGCAGCTGCGCCGAGGCAAAGCCGGCCCGCAGCGCCGCCGCCACACACGTCTCCGGCAGCACCAGCACCGCGTCGGGCTTCATCACCCGGCGGATATCCTCCGGGGAGAAGTGGTCATAGTGGTCGTGGGTGACGAAGACCACGTCCGCATCGCAGGGCGCGTCCGCCACGCGGAAGGGGTCGAACCACACCGTCATCGCGCCGACATAGCGGATGCTGCTGTGGCAGTTGATGGAAAAACGGCTCAAAATGTCATCCATGGAGCACCTCCCTTTTCTGTATCGCTTTCAGTATAGCACAGGCAGCGGAAAAGGGCAAGAAAGCCGGGGCGAACCCTTGCGTTTCCGGCCAAAATATGGTAAGGTAACAGCCGTTGAGTCGTATCGTGCGGAGGTGCATACATACATGAAAGTTCTCCAGTGGTGCCGCGCCAACGCCATGCCGGTGATCGCGGTGCTGGCGGCGGCCGTTACCGCCGTGTTCGTGCCGCCGGACAGCGCCTATCTCGGGTACTACGACGTGAAGACGCTCTCATGCCTGTTCTGCATACTGGCGGTGGTGTGCGCTCTGCGGGGCGCGGAACTGTTCCCCCTGCTGGCGCAGCGGCTGGTGCGGGCGTTTCACACGGCCCGCAGCGCCGTGACGGCGCTGGTGGTCGTTACGCTTATCGGCTCCATGCTGCTGACCAACGACACGGCGCTGCTGACGTTTCTGCCCCTGAGCTGGTTCGTGCTGGAGGGCACAGGGCAGACGAAGCACACGGCGCTGACGTTCATATTGCAGAACTGCGCCGCCAATCTGGGCGGGATGCTGACGCCCTTCGGCAATCCGCAGAACCTATACCTATTTAATCATTATACGATCCCCAATGGGGAGTTCCTGACCATCATGCTGCCGCCGTTCCTGCTGTCCACGGCGCTGATCCTGGCATGCTGCCTGCTGATTCCCCAGGAGACGCTGACGGTACCGGCGCAGGAGACGCCGGTGGACAAGCGCCGGTGCATCGTGTACGGCGTACTGTTCTGCACGGCTGCGGCCATGGTGCTGCGCGGCATACCGTATTGGCTGGGGCTGGCCGCCATCACGGCGGCGCTGCTGGTGCTGGACCGCCGGGCGCTGCTGGGCGTGGACTGGGGACTGCTGGTGACGTTCGCGGCGTTTTTCACCTTCTCGGGCAATATGGCCCGGATAGAGCCGGTGCGGACACTGTTCCGGCAGCTGCTGGCCCACGGGGCCATGCCGGTGGCGGCGCTGACCAGTCAGGTCATCAGCAATGTGCCCGCGGCCATACTGCTCAGCCAGTTTACCGACGATTACCCGGCGCTGCTGGTGGGGGTGAACATCGGCGGGGCGGGGACGCTGGTGGCGTCGCTGGCCAGCCTGATCACCTTCCGGGAGTATACGAAGCACGTCAAGGGACAGACCGGACGGTTCCTGGCACTGTTCTCCGCCGTCAGCTTCGGCTTTTTGGCCGTGCTGCTGGCAGCCATGACGTTTTTGACGCAATAGACCGTGCGCCGGGGCTGCACGGGGGAAAGGAGGCCGATGGGTCATGCTCAGCAATCTGCAAGTCTGCTTTAACGCCGTGATGCCCCTGTTTCTTATTATGGGACTGGGCTACGGGGTCAAGTGTCTGGGCGGTATCCGGGTGGAGGACGTGCCCGGGCTGAACAAGATGGCGTTCCGGTTCTTCATGCCGGTAATGCTGTTCTGGAACCTGTACATCTCCTCCATCGACCAGGCGTTACAGCCGAAGCTGCTGCTGTTCGCCGTGGGGGCCACGCTGGTGATGTACGGCCTGTCCCTGGCCATCGTGCTGCCCACGGAGAAGGACTACGAAAAGCAGGGCGTGAAGATACAGGGTATGTACCGCAGCAACCTGGCCATTATCGGCCTGCCGCTGGCCACGGTGCTGGTGCCCGGGGCGGACATGGGGCCGGTGGCCATGCTGGCGGCCATCATCGTGCCGCTGTTCAACATACTGGCGGTCATCACCCTGACGGCGTTCCGGGGCGAAAGACTGCCCGCCGGAAGGCTCATCAAAATGGTGGCCACCAATCCGCTGATCCTGGGTTCCGCCGTGGGGCTGGTATTCCTGGGCACCGGCTGGAGGCTGCCTACGGCGCTGGAGTCGGCGGTGCACCAGGTGGCCGCCATGACCAGCCCGTTCATGCTGTTCCTGCTGGGGGCCTTCTTCCGGTTCAGCGGCCTGCGCCGGTACCGGAGAGACCTGATCGAGGTGTGTCTGGTGCGGCTGTTCCTGATGCCGGCGCTGCTGCTGACGGCGGCGTTTCTGATCGGCATACGGGGCGTGGGCTTCGCGGGACTGATCAGCGTGTTCGCCAGTGCCACGGCCATCGCCTCCTTCACCATGACACAGCAGATGGGCGGCGACGCGGAGCTGGCCGGGGACATCGTGGTGTCCACCAGCGCGCTGTGCATCGTGACCATGTTCGCCTGGTCGGTGCTGTTCAAGGCGCTGGGCGCATTCTGAGACAGGAAAAGATACAAGACCGACGGCTCATCAGCCGTCGGTCTTTGTGTTATCCGGTTTTTGTCCGTGCCGACGGCAGACGGCGCGGTAGATCACATAGCCCACACCCGCCACAGCGAGGGCGAGAGCGAAGGCAATGACCGCCGCCCGGTAGTTCTGCTCCCCCAGGGCGCTGCCGCCCACGGTGGAGGTGACGATGGAGGGCAGGCGGCCCACTGTGGCGATCAGCAGCCAGGTCCCCCACGGTAGGTCCGTCAGGCCCGCGAAGTAGCACAGCAGGTCCTTGGGCGTACCGGGAACGGTGAAGATCAGCCAGAACAGGGCGGTGCGCTTGGAGGAGGCGTGGAGGAGGAAATGGAGCTTTTCCAGCTTGTCCGCCGGGAAGAACACCTCCACCAGACCGCGGCCCCAGCGGCGGACCAGGGCAAAGACGGTCACGCTGCCCAGCACGGCACCGAGCAGGCACAGGGCCGTGCCCGCCCAAGCGCCGAAGGCGTAGCCCCCGGCGATCTCCAGCGGCTCGCCGGGGATAATGGCCACCAGCACCTGCAGAAACACCATGGCCGCGTAGGCCAGCGGCCCCCAGGCGCCGTGGCCGTCTACCCAGGCGCGGAACTGCTCCGGCTGGCGGGCAAAGCGGACCATGGGCCGCCCCACGAACCAGGCCAGCGCCGCCGACAGCAGGACGAATATGACGATGGCCAGTACGGACAGCGTTTTTTTCTGTTGTTCGGTCAGCGTGCGCTTCACGGGCGGCACCTCTTTTTCTTGTACTACCCGCAGGATACCACGATTTTGCGGAAATCATGTGAACGAAACGTTAAGATTTGCTTATAAAATGTCAGCCCCCGGGTTCCCGGGGGCCGATTTTACTCAGCAGAAGCGTCTATCGCGGAGAGATTTTTCGTGCTGCCGATGCCAAAGATCCGCAGACATATTGGGTATATTTCAAGGATCTTTGGCGAGGGCAGCGCGGAAAAGATCCCGCGAGAGTTATTCATGGGTATGGACGTTGATGAATTCTGCCTTCAGCTTGGAGTAGAGGATGGTCTGGCTGCTGTAGAGCCCGCAGTAGCCGGAGAGCAGGTAGCTGAGGGCGCAGGCGGCGGCAAAGTAGACCAGACCGCCGGAGCCGAAGAGCTCGATGCTGAGGATCACGGACGCGATGGGGCAGTTCACCGCGCCGCAGAATACGGACACCAGGCCGATGGCGGCGGCAAAGGCGGGCGGCAGGCCCAGCAGTCCGCCGAGGACACAGCCGAAGGTCGCGCCCACGAAGAACGAGGGCACCACCTCGCCGCCCTTGAAGCCGCAGCCGATGGTGACGGCGGTGAAGGCCAGCTTCAGCAGCCAGGCCCAGGGGTCCGCCTGGCCGGACAGGGCGCGCGCCACCACATCCATGCCCGCGCCGTTATAGTCCGTAGTACCCAGCAGCAGCGTGGCGGCTACGATCACGCAGCCGCCCGCGGCGGCACGGAGGAAGGGATCCTTCAGGACACGGGCGGCCAGGTGCTCGGTGATGTGCAGGCCGCGGCAGAAGAGGATACTCACCAGAGCGCAGCCCACAGCCAGCACCGCCACAAGGCCCAGGGTGGGCCAGGCCAGCGCCGGCATGGCCACGGTAAAGCGGGTGGGCTCCACGCCCATGAGGAGAGCGATGTAGTAGCCGGTCAGAGAGGCGGTGATGCAGGGCAGCAGCCCGGCGTAGTACAGCACGCCCACGCTGATGACCTCCAGAGCGAAGATGGTGGCCGTCAGGGGTGTGCCGAAGAGGGCGGAGAACACGCCCGCCATGCCGCAGAGGGTGGCCAGGGGCAGGTCCTTCTCCCCCAGGCGCAGCAGCGTGCCGGTGCGGTAGCCGATGCCGCCGCCGATCTGGAGCGCCGCGCCCTCACGGCCGGCGCTGCCGCCGCACAGGTGGGTGATGACCGTGGAGACGAAGATCAGCGGCACCAGAAGGGTGGGTATTTTTTTGCCGAAGTGGACGGACTCGATGACGGCGTTGGTGCCCGCGCCCTCCAGCCGGCACAGCCTGTACAGCAGGGCGATGACCACGCCGCCCAGGGGCAGCAGGTACAAAATCCAAGGGTGGGCCAGGCGGACGTTGGTGGCACAGTCGACGCCCAGATGGAACAGCGCGCCCACGAAGCCGCCCACGCCGCCCACCAGTGCGCCCACCGCCAGCCATTTCAGCAGGGCAGTGACGTACAGACTGTAGTGTGTGATGCGCTCCTTTACCTTCTCCATGGCCGTGCCGCCTCCTGTAACGTTCTCTTTGCAGACGATTATTCTACCATCTATGCGGGAGTGTGTCAAACCCTGTCGGATAAACTTTCAGCAGGGCTGAAAAATTTTCAGTTTATCTGACTTTTTTTCATTTTTCCTGTTGATTATGCCGCGGTGTTGCCGTATACTATATATTACCAAACGCAAAAGGCACAAGGAAGACCCAACAATATACAAATAGGAGGAAAACCACATGAAATACGGTCGTACTTTTAATTTCTCCGCCGGTCCCGCCATGATGCCGGAGCCCGTGCTGGAGGAGATCCGCGACGAGATGATGAACTACCGCG
>OFMD01001565.1_pt1 | contig 13787 bp, 17 predicted proteins | sample 1541211 | NCBI WGS metagenome assembly OFMD01 (sample SAMN04209231, study PRJEB22552) | human gut metagenome | biome: gut; material: feces | host: Homo sapiens | place: USA: Oklahoma | reverse complement strand
AAAACCATTGACGCCCCAGCCCAAAAAGACAAGAAAGCGAAGCGCCGGGATGAAGCCCGATAACAAGGCGGGCGGCCCCTGGCTCTATGCCCTGGGGCTGATCCCGGTCATTTGGTTTGCCCTTCTGATTGCACCGTCTGTTTCCGGTGGACTTGCGGAGATTATGAACGGCCTGCCTACGGCAATGAATACCCCTTTCAAAATCGTATGGTGTGAGGACAGTGTAAAAACTGTCCTTATTTTTATTGCCGGCTACGGGCTGGGGATCGGGATTTATCTCTCATCTCGGCGCAATTATCGGAGGGGCGAGGAACACGGCTCCGCCAAATGGGGCGATCCGTGGGCCGTAAATAAAAAGTACCAGGATAAAAACCCCTTTCAAAACCGTATTTTCACTCAGCATGTCCGCATGGGACTGGACGGGAAAAAACACCGCCGAACGCTCAATACTCTGGTATGCGGCGGCAGCGGCGCGGGCAAAAGCAGGTTCTACGCGAAGCCCAACTTGCTTCAAGCGTCCAATGTTTCTTACTTTGTACTGGACTGCAAGGGCGAACTGCTCCGGGACTGCGGCGGCCTGCTGGAACGGATGGGCTATGAGATTAAAGTGGTGGATTTGCTGAACATGGAAAAAAGCCATTGCTATAATCCATTTGCCTATCTGAAGAACGACAACGATGTACAGAAAATGGTCACAAACTTGTTCAAATCCACCACACCGAAAGGAAGCCAGTCAAACGACCCTTTCTGGGATACGGCGGCTTCCATGCTCCTGTTGTCACTGGTGTTCTACCTTTGGTACGAAGCGCCGGAGGATGAAAAAAACTTCTCAATGGTGATGGAGATGTTAAGAGCCGGCGAGGTACGGGAGGACGACGACTCCTACCAATCCCCGCTGGACGAACTATTCGAGCGTTTGGAAATGCGCAATCCTGACCATATCGCGGTGAAATATTATAAAGATTACCGATCAGGCAGCGCGAAAACCTTAAAATCCATCCAGATCACCCTTGCTGCGAGACTGGAAAAGTTCAATTTATCCAGTGTGGCTGCGCTTACCGCCACTGATGAGCTGGATTTAGCGTCTCTCGGTGAAAAAAAGGTTGCGCTGTTTGCACTTATCCCTGACAACGACAGCAGTTTCAATTTTTTGGTGAGCCTTCTCTACGCCAGCACCTTTCAGGAGCTGTTTTACAGCGCCGACCGAGTGCATGGAGGCAGCTTACCCGTGCCTGTGCATTTTTTGATGGATGAATTTGCGAACGTCAGTTTACCGGATGATTTCGATAAATTACTGGCTACCATGCGCTCCCGAAATATTTCCGTGTCCATCATTATCCAGAACATTGCGCAGCTAAAGGCGCTGTACGAGAAGCAATGGGAATCTATCATGGGCAACTGCGACGAATTCCTGTATTTGGGCGGAAACGAATCGTCCACCCACAAGCTCATCTCCGAAAGCTATCTGGGTAAAAGCACCCTCTGGCTGGACACCTACGGCAAGAGTACCGGGCATTCCGGCAGCTACTCCACTAACAATCAGATCACTGGACGTGAGTTAATGACCCCAGACGAGGTGCGTATGCTGGATAACCGTCTGGCTCTGCTCTTTATTCGTGGAGAACCGCCGCTGATGGACGAAAAGTACGATTTGCTGAAACATCCCAATGTCAAATACACCACTGACGGCGGCGCGCCGGCCTATGCCCATGGTGGAACAGAAAACGCCGTGGCGGATATGGTCTTTGGCTATCTCGCCCCCGGCGACCTTGAAAAAATCAAGGAGCCGGACGCACATTGCGAACTTCTGTCCGACGAGGACATGGAGAAAATTTTTCAATTCAAGGAGGAAAAGCAAAATGAAACTGTTTAACAAAAATAGCAACAAGAACAATGAAACCAGCCGTCTGCCCATGGGAAAAAAGAGCAAGAGCGCCTTTGCCGTGTATGCCGCGCTGGTGCTGATGTTTGGCTGCTTCACCACCACGGCCTTTGCCGCCAGCGACCCGTTGACTGTCATCAACAATCTCAGTGACTTTATCTTCGGCCTGATCCGCGCCATTGGTATGATTCTGCTGGGCTTCGGCGTGGTACAGATCGGTCTTTCGCTGAAAAGCCATGACCCCAGCCAGCGTGCCAATGGGTTTCTCACTTTGGCAGGCGGCGTCGTGATTACCTTCGCCAAGGAGATTTTGACCTTAATTACCGGCTGATTTTCTATCAGCGGAAAGGAGTATGCTTTGAAGTTGACCTGTGAGTGCTATATCCACTCTTTGAAACAAGGCGGAACAAATCGGCTGGGTGAAGCCACTATCCTCAGACGCCTGGGAGACAACGACTATCTGGCAGAGTATAACGGTATAAAATGCCATGCGGTATTCAATCCCTTTGTAGGGCGTTATTTTGTAGACGATGTATATGGCATTATCCGTAACCCGCCGGAACGCGGCGAAAGATAAAGCAAGAATACGGCAGTGCGGGGGCGGGCCGGTTGCGGCCTGCCCCTATTCTGTCGGAAAGGAGGTCTCAGAATGTCTGATAACTGGATTGTTCAGAACTTGCAAAATGCACTTGACACCTGGAATAAGTACCTGTCAGAAATCTGGCAGCTCATCACCCAAAGCCCGGAACAATTTAAGGGCGGCTCTTTTTGGGGCGTTATTGTCAATATCCATGATGCAGTACGGGCTATTGGTCTGGCACTTTTGGTGCTGTTCTTTGTCATCGGGATTGTAAAAACCTGCGGCAGCTTTGCCGAGGTGAAAAAGCCGGAACACGCACTGAAACTCTTTGTCCGGTTCGCGATTGCCAAAGGGGTTGTAACCTACGGATTGGAGTTGATGATGGCTGTCTTTAATATCGTACAGGGACTTATCTCTACAATTATGAACGCGGCGGGCTTTGGAACTGCACAACAAACCGTTCTCCCACAGGAAATCGTCACAGCGGTAGAAAGCTGCGGCTTTTTTGAATCTATCCCTTTGTGGGCGGTAACGCTCATCGGCGGGCTGTTCATCACCGTTCTCAGTTTCATCATGATTATGACTGTCTACGGGCGGTTTTTTAAGCTCTACTTGTACACTGCCATTGCGCCCGTGCCCTTGTCCACCTTTGCCGGAGAGCCTTCTCAAAATGTGGGCAAGAGCTTCATTAAATCGTATGCCGCTGTGTGTCTGGAAGGTGCCATCATTGTATTGGCCTGCATTATTTTCTCATTGTTTGCAGCGTCACCGCCAGCCATTGATCCTAATGCAGCAGCAGTCACACAAGTCTGGAGTTATGTAGGCGAGCTGTTGTTTAACATGTTGGTACTCGTGGGATCCGTCAAAATGGCTGACCGCGTGGTGCGCGAGATGATGGGGTTATAAATCTATAAAAAGGAGGAAAAAGCAATGCGTTATCAAACTTATGTGCTGCACTTAATTGATGGAACCGCCATCCAAATGGCAGAGGAATATGACCTGCCCGCAGAAAAAGGAATTGTAGGACACTTTTCCAAAGCAGCCCCGGATGAGATTTTTACCGTGGGCGATCCTCTGCTGGGCTTTGCTTATATTCCAAAAAGAAATATTGTCTACCTGCAAACCGGTGACGTAATTGAGAGGTGAACTGCGTATGGAAGTTAAGATCAACCGGGAAATCCGTAACTACACGGAAAGTATGTTTTTTGGGCTGTCCATGCGACAGTTCATCTTTTCGGTACTGGCCTGCGGCGTAGCTGTGGGTCTTTACTTTCTTCTGCGTCCGTATTTTGGCGTGGAAACCCTGTCATGGGTGTGCATTTTAGGGGCGGCCCCCTTTGCCATGCTCGGATTTATCACCTATCACGGTATGACAGCAGAACAAACTATTTGGGCATGGCTGCGCTCGGAAATGCTGGAACCCAGGGAATTGAAGTTCGAGGACAGCAACTATTACTACGCTGCGCTGAAAGATGTGATAGAAGGTTTACAAAACGGGCGACCTGTAAAACGGCTGCCCAAAGAACCAAAACATTCCCATAAGCGGAAGGAGGAAAAACATGATTAAAACGCTGAAAACCATGTCCAAACAGGAAAAAGAACGCTATACCGTCCCACGAAAGGTACAGGATGTGATCCCCGTCCGCCGTATCTGGCAGGACGGTATTTTTTTGACTGGGAACCGTTTCTCAAAAACCTACCGCTTTGCAGATATAAACTATTTAGTTGCCAGCCGCGAGGACAAAGAGAGTATGTTCCTGACCTATTCGGAGCTGCTGAACTCCCTGGATTCCGGCGCGGTGACAAAGATTACCGTAAATAATCGCCGGCAGAACCGCACCACTTTTGAAAATTCCATTCTTATGCCCTTGCAGGGAGATTTTAGGGACGAGTACCGCCGGGAGTACAATCAAATGCTGCTGGACAAGGCAACCGGAGCAAATGGTATTATCCAGGAAAAATATATTACCATTTCTGTGGTAAAGAAAGACATTGAGGAAGCACGTGCTTACTTTTCCCGTGTAGGAGCCGATTTGATTTCCCACTTTGCGGCCCTGGGCTCCAAGTGTGTGGAATTGGACGCGACCGAGCGGCTGCGCATCCTTCATGACTTCTATCGTCAGGGCGAGGAGGCTGAGTTTCGGTTTAATGCCCACGAGATGATGAAGCGCGGCCACGACTTCCGTGATTATATCTGCCCGGACGGGATCGAAAAAAACAGCGACTATCTGAAGCTGGGGGATAAATACTGCCGCGTCCTGTTCCTAAAAGATTACGCTTCCTATATTAAAGATAGCATGGTCACGGAACTCACGGATTTTAACCGCAATATGATGTTGTCGATTGATGTGGTTCCCATTCCCACCGATGAGGCCGTCCGTGAGGTAGAAAACCGGCTGTTGGGTGTGGAAACGAACATCACCAACTGGCAGCGCCGCCAGAATGCCAACAACAACTTCTCTGCGGTGGTGCCCTATGACATGGAATTGCAGCGCAAAGAGAGCAAGGAGTTCCTGGACGACCTTACTACCCGCGATCAGCGAATGATGTTTGCTGTCATTACCTTGGCCATCACTGCGGACACAAAGGAACAGCTCGACAGCGACACCGAAGCGGTGCTCTCTGTTGCCCGAAAGCACATGTGCCAGCTTGCCGTACTCAAATTCCAGCAGCTTGATGGGCTTAGTACCACGCTGCCTATCGGGGCGCGCAAAATCAACGCTTTCCGAACCCTCACTACCGAAAGCCTGGCTGTGTTTATTCCCTTTAAGGTACAGGAAATCCAGGACAAGGGCGGGATTTATTTTGGCGAAAATGCGATTTCCCACAATCTGATCCTGTGTAACAAGGCCAATCTCCTGAATCAGTCGGCTTTTTACCTGGGTGTTCCCGGCGCAGGAAAATCTTTCGCAGTAAAAGAATTGATAGCCTTCCTCATGCTCCACCCGGACTATGAAAATGATGATATTTTAATCTGCGATCCAGAGGGAGAATTTGGCGCATTGGTTAAGGCTTTGGGCCGAGAAAAGGCTACCGTCGCCCACCTGGTAGCAGGTGGCAAAGACCGCTTAAACGCCATGTATATGGTAGAGGGTTACGGCGAACAAAACCCCATTGTGGAGAAGTCACAGTTTGTTATGTCCCTCATCGAACAGATCGACAAGCGTGGTGTGGGGCCGCAGCATAAATCCATCATTGACCGCTGTACGGCTTTGGTCTACCCGGAAGCAGAAAAAGCCGGGCGTGCAGCCACCCTCTGCGATCTGCGCCAAAAACTACTGGAGCAGCCGGAGGAAAAAGCCAAAGAGATCGCCCTTTCCCTGGAACTTTACACCACCGGCTCCCTGGACATCTTCGGACGGGACAGTACGGTGGATTTGAACAAACCCTATGTGGTGTTTGATATTCATGGCCTGGGTGAACAGCTAAAGCCTGCTGGTTCCCTTGTTATCACAGATACCATTTTGAACAGAGTTACGCTCAACTGGAAACGGGGCAAGCGAACCCATGTGTTTATCGACGAATTCCATGTAATGTTTGAAAACGAGCAAAGCGGTATTTTCTTCAACAGCGCATGGCGGCAGTTCAGAAAGCGCGGGGCCTATCCCACCGCTATCACGCAAAACGTGGAATACCTGCTGGACTCCGTGCAGGCGAGCACCATGCTCTCCAACTCCGAGTTTCTTGTGATGCTGAGCCAAGCCGCGTCCGACCGGGAAAAACTGGCGAAACTCCTCAATATCTCCAATGAGCAGATGAGCTATGTGACCAATGCAAATGCCGGCTGCGGCCTCATCCGCTATGGCAGCGCCCTTGTGCCTTTCGTCAACCGCTTCCCCCGTGATACCCGGCTCTATGCCCTGATGACCACCAAGCCCGGTGAAGGCGTATTCGGCAGAGAGGAGGTACTGGCATGAACAATATTCGGTTTGTTTCCCCGGAGCACCGGGCTTTCTTTTGGGATATGCTGAGCGAAGCGCGAAGGGACGATTGCTACCACCGTGCTTTTTTCTATGTTATGGGAATCACCACGGAGACAAGAGCAAACATTCGCCGGATGTTTGATTTCAAGCAGGATTGTATTGAACCGGAGGGTATGCACGGCGGCTGGCAGACCAGCGGCACCGTCCGGGTGTGCCGCCTGGCCTTTAACCTCTGGAATGGTTATACCGAACCGGAGAACAGCAACGCTTTTTCCCCGGAGGACTTATTCTGCTGTGAATTTGCCCCCTATTTCATGGAAGGTGTGAAAATTCGTTACCCGGAATATTGCCGGGAACTGCCGTCCGCCAAAAAGCCGGCAGCTCCGGCCCGATGAGAATGTAGACAGGAGGAATACAAGATGGCAGATTTGGCCTATACCCTGCGGGAACATCCGCAGATCATTGAACTCTTTACCGTGCTCGAACAGAATGGACTTCACCAGCAAAAGGATGAAGTACAGGCTCTGGTGGGTTATATCGACGGGATGGAAGAAAAACTGTCTCAAATGATGGAAGAAATGAAGGAAATGCGGCTTGAGGTAAGCAAGCTCCATGACAAAGGTATCGGAGCCAGATGCACCCAGCTTGTAAAAACAGCAGAAAGCAAAATCCAGCAAGCCGGATCCATGATTTGCACCGCCAAGACAAACCTGATCTTCTCTGCCGGGCACATGGTACAAACCTTTAAGGAAAAAGGACGTTCCGCTCTGCGCCATGCGGTACAGGCACTGCGTATCCCAGCCGTGCTTTCCCGAATGGAACATGGCTTTTCCCATGCGGGCAAGGCCATGGAGCAGTGTGCGGAAAAATTGGATATGGTTCGGGAGGAACTGCACCAGGCAGGTACGCACATGAAAAACGCCGGGCGGGCCTTTGCCGGGAAAGAAACACAAAAAGCCCCGGAGTTGGAAGCCGACAAAGGCGTACTTGCCAAACTGCGGGGGCTTTTTTTATCCTGCGGTAAAACCTTTTCCGATATGGAACGAGGCGCGGGACGGCTTGCTGAAAAAGCAAGCGGTGAAAAATCTTCCGTGAAAGCAGAGCTGCGCGGAATAAAACCGGCCCAAACCGGGAAGCAGCGCCATAAACCCGGTAAAGAACTGACACGATAAAAGATGGAGGGAAAAATGAGTAACCAACTGAAATGCAGACTGATGATTGCAGGGGCGGCCTTTTGCGCTGCCCTTTTCCTTTTTTCCGGCTTCATGTTCTGTCGGGAATATCTCGATCAGAAGCAGAGTGCCGAAGCCTTTGCAGAAGTAGCCGAACTGGTAAAGGATGAGCCGGAACTGTCTGCTCTGGAACCGGAAGGCGGACAAGAACCGGTACAGGCAGATGTAACCGCCTTTGAGAAGTATGCCGATGTGTATGCCCAGAACAGCGATTTGGTGGGCTGGGTTTCCATCCCCGGCACCCGGATTGATTATCCCGTTATGCAGACCAAAGACAACCCCGACTTTTATCTGAAGCACGCCTTTGATAAATCGTACAGCAGTTACGGTGTTCCCTATGTGCAGGAAAACTGCGACATTGGCATTTCCGATAACCTGGTTCTGTATGGCCACCACATGAACAACGGCTCCATGTTCTCCGACCTTTGCAAATATGAGAGCGAGGACTTCTATCAGGAGCATAAAATCATTCATTTCGATACGCTGGAGAGCTTCGGAGAGTATGAGGTGGTTGCCGCCTTTAAGACGGTAGCGTACTCCGAGGAAGGGTTCAAGTATTACCATTTTGTCCGGGCGGAGAACGCTGAGCAGTTTGACAAGTATATCGCAGAGTGCAAGGAATTGGCGCTCTATGACACCGGCGTAACTGCTGAATACGGGGATATGCTCATCACCCTTTCCACCTGCGAATACTCACGGGCAAACGGGCGGATGGTTGTGGTAGCAAAACTGCTTGACGAATAAGGGCAGCCCCGCCCTGAAAGGAGGTGAAGCCTATGGGCAAGGGCATTAAAACAAGGATTACCGAAAAAGGCATTAAGTCGATTGATAAAGCTGCGGTTGCTTCAGAGCGGATGAAAGAGGCATATATCCGCACCAAGGATAAGGCTGACCACAGCCTGTATGCAGAGGAAAGTTCTCCTGGTGAATATGCGTCGGATCGTGTATCTTCCGGCGTGGAGGGCATGACTTATGAAACTGCCCATCAATTTGACAAACAGGGGCGCAAAGGGGTCAAAGCTACCAAGGAAAATATTTCCAAGCTAAAAGAGAATATCCAAAAGCGCAAAGACGCAGCCCAACAACCTAAAAAACAAGCAGAAAAACAGGCCGTAAGGCGAACAAGGCAAGCGGCAGATCGGCTTTCGGAGCCTGTGCGAACCATCCGGCAGGAACACGGAGCCGTCAAGACCCTGGAGCGGGGAAAAAAGACCATTAAGACCGTGGATCGGAGTCGCAAGACCATTAAGCAGGCATCCTCTACTGCCAAGGGAACGGTGAAAACTGCCAGCAAATCGATTAAGACAGCAGAAACCACCGCGAAAGCAAGTATCAAAACAACCCAGCAGGCGGCAAAAGCTGCCCAACGGACAGCACAGGCTACGGCCAGAGCTGCCAGGGCTGCTGCCCAAGCGGCCCGTGCTGCGGCCAAAGCAACCATAGCCGCAACAAAAGCTGCCGTAAAGGCTACCATCGCAGCGGTCAAAGCCATTATTGCCGCCACAAAAGCCCTGATTGCCGCCATCGCTGCCGGGGGCTGGATCGCTGTATTGGTGATTATCATTATTTGTCTGATCGGGCTGCTTGTTGGTTCTTGCTTTGGAATCTTCTTTTCCGGCGAAGATAACGGATCAGGCTATACCATGCAGAATGTGGTACAGGAGATCAACGACGATTATCAGCAACAGATCGACACCACAAAAGCAAATCTTTCCTACGATGTACTGGAAATGTCCGGTTCCCGCGCTGTCTGGCCCGAAGTGCTTGCCGTCTATGCCGTCAAAACGACAACCGACCCGGATAACGCACAGGAAGTCGCCACGATTGACGACAGCAAAAAAGCCATTCTCAAAGATATTTTCTGGCAGATGAACGAGATAAGTTCCCGAACCGAAACCAAGACCGAAACGGTTATCACCGAAACCGATGACGGCCATGGAAATATCGTGGAGACGGAAACCACCGTTACCCAAACCTACCTGTATATCACCGTCAGCCATAAGACCGCCGATGAGATGGCGGAGCAGTATGGCTTTGACGATGACCAACGGGAGCAGCTTGCCGAATTACTTTCAGAGGAGAACCGCAGTATGTGGAGTGCTGTCCTTTACGGTATTTACACCGAGGACGGGGCTATCGTCTCCGTGGCGCTCTCCCAAGTCGGGAATGTGGGCGGCGAGCCGTACTGGAGCTGGTATGGATTTAACAGCCGCGTGGAATGGTGTGCGACGTTTGTTTCCTGGTGTGCCAACGAATGTGGGTATATCGACACCGGAGTGATCCCTAAATACGCAGGCTGCGTCAACGGTGTGAACTGGTTTAAGGAGCGTGGGCAATGGCTGGATAACAGTGCCGAGCCTACTCCCGGTATGATTATCTTCTTCGATTGGGACGACGAAAACGGACAGGACGGGCAATCTGACCATACAGGAATTGTTGAGAAAGTGGAAAACGGCAGAGTTTACACGGTTGAAGGCAACTCCGGCGATTCTGTCCGGCAGAACAGTTATCCTGTGGGATATTACGAAATCCTCGGCTATGGTGTTCCACAGTATTAAAAAGACACCGCCCCTCAACGGGCGGTGTCCCATACATACTTATTGATTCTTGTATCTTTCCATTTCAAGCAACATCTTATACAAATGTTCCTGCTCGGATTTGCTTTTTGCTGCGACCAGCTCATAGCATTTCATCGGATAACTGTCAGCACTGTCCTCTCCAATTTTCTCAAATAGTTTCGACAGCGATACGCCCATTGCAGAGGCAATCTTTTCGATACTGTCAAGGGTAGCGTTCTTTTCTCCACGCTCAACCTGTCCGATGTAGGTAGGATGGCAGCCGGAAAGCTCTGCAAGTTTCTCCTGGCTCAGCCCTTTTTCCGTTCTGCAATTTCGGACACGCTGCCCGATTATTTTTGTAAGTTCACTCATGATCCCAACTCCTGAATATAGTCTATAAATATTCTTTCCCACAATCCACAGACTATTGATATTTATTGTTGACTTTGCTATACTATAAATATTATAATTAGGATTTTTGTGCTTATAGGCTACTTGACGGGTGGGCGATTTAGCATGAGAAAAAACGGCTTGTTTTACAGAATATAAAAAAATAGCGCCCGGACAACAGAACTTTGTTGCCGAACGCTTAAAAACACGGTGGAATCCTTTGTTTCAGAATGGTATCGCTGCTTTAGTGCGGGCGATACATTTGGATTTATACATTGGCAGCGCAAAGTGCTCTGCATCTGAAAAAGCGATACCCAATATTGGAGCTGCCCTGTAAAACATAGATTTATGCTATTCAAAAGAATATGAATGTAACCGATGTTGCACAAGGTTTCTATAAAATGAAATAGCCAGGGGGAGAAAAAATGACCACTAAACAAATTATTCGTAGAATCGCAAGAGAAAACAATACTACGCCAAAGCAAGTAGAGGAAGAAATGAAAGAGGCTATTCGTGCAGGAATGGCTTCTAATGATCCGCAGGCTCAAGCACTATGGAAACAAATAGCACCTGATGGTAAAGAGCCATCTATAGAGACTTTCCTAAAGTTTTGCGTTGATAGAATACATAACCAAAACAAACCATAATGCGGCTTGATTTACCTTTTTGCTCCCATCATGATAACTTGCAAAAGCAAAATAAGACAGCCGCTTGCAACAATGCAGGCGGCTTGATTACATGACTCATTTATTTTTGCAACCCTTTTGCAAGGGAAATAAGATTGTCAAGCTGATCGTTACTCAACGATTTAGCGATTTCAAATAATTCGTTTGCTTTTGTAGGGTTGGTTGACTTGGTGTCAAAGAAGTCTTTTGGCTCTACTTCGAGATACTCGCATATATAAAAGAAGTTCATCATAGAAGGAAGATTAACTCCATTCTCGATATTGTTAATGTAACCAGCACTTTGGCCGATTGAAAGGCTCATATCTCGTGCTGAAACACCTTTATTTATGCGCAGCTCCGTCAGCCTTTTGATAAAATCTTCTTTTTCCATAGTCTCACCACCTTCTTGTGTATAATTCTACTAAACAAAACGACATTTCTATTCGGTTTGATTAGTTATTTTTGTTGACATATCTATTATAATTAGATACAATTATTCTAACTATACATTTTGATTAGATGTGATGATATGAGAGATCAAACAGCTTGCTTTACGGGACACAGAAAAATAGCGCCCGGTCAACAGAACCTTGTTGCCGGGCGCTTAATAAACACGATAGAATCCTTAATTTCAGAAGGGTATCGCTACTTTGGTGCGGGCGGCGCATTAGGATTTGATACGATAGCGGCACAATGTATCCTACATCTGAAAAAGCAATACCCACATATTAAATTGATATTGGTGCTGCCCTGTAAAACACAAACACAGAGCTGGGACAGCGAAGATATAGCTATCTATGAGCAGATCAAGAAGCAGGCAGATAAGGTGGTCTATACCTCAAAAGAATACACACGGGATTGTATGTTTAGGCGTAACCGTCATTTGGTAGATAACAGCAGCGTATGTATCGCCTACCTGACTCAAAATAAAGGCGGCACGGCATATACCGTGGATTATGCGAGGAAAAAAGGGTTCGGATTATCAATCTGGCGGATTGAAAGCAAGAGAAAATTACAAAAAAGTTTCAGGAAATTTACAATTTAGTGCCGTAAAGCCTTGAAAGAAAGCAACTTTTGTGATATGATAAATATGTATAACTATATGTAAAGTGAGGTCTTGACAATGGATAAGAAAAGGAGGACAATGCTTATAAGCAAGCAAGCAAGCAAGCAAGCAAGCAAGCAAGCAAGCAAGCAAGCACAGCATAACTGCGCCCTTTTTCCTTGTCAAGAGTACAATCGCATATTTTTCAAAGGCGTATTCCGCCCGTTTTTATACGGATGGGGTACGCCTTTTTGTGTTGCCTGATAAACAGTACAATTTTTTTCTCATAGAATTTACCGCTTAGTCAATCAAAAAAAGCAGGAGGTGAATTATATTGCAAGAAAAAGGGATCCCGGAAAGGCGTACAGCATTTCTGGAAACCTGCTTTGATACTTTTTGTGAAAACGGATTGGAAAACACGAGTTTGAAAATGCTTGCAGATGCTTGTGGGGTTACCAATGGGAGCTTACTTTATTATTTTGAAAGTAAGGATAATCTTGTAATCGAAGCCACCGCTCACTGTATGGCAACGGTGGAAAATGACTTTATGGCACAGGCCCCCACCAGTTTTGCGGACATCGAACGTTTCTTGCGGGAAATGCCTTATCTCACCGCAAAGCTCCACGGGGCAAAATACCGCTTTATGTATCAGGTGTATGCAAGCCCAAAGTACCGGGAATACGGCAAGGAATTTTTCAAAGGTGTTAATATCAGGTATCACAATTATGCCGAACTGCTTTCCGGCAAACTGGGGATGCCCGCAGATTTTATCCAGGGCATGACCTATCTGTTTGTCCGTGCCTGTGTTCATTTTGCTCTGTTTGAGGACGAGGACTATCTACAGTTACAGTTAAATGCAATTCGTACTTCCCTGCGGGCATTTATTGCCACAAAAACCGGGAGTGAAGATTGGAAAGCAGGTGATGCCCATGAGTAAAGTCAATCGCTATGAATATGAGGGGAAGGTAATAGAGATTCCCCTGCGATGGGATGAACACTCAAAGAAAGAAATCGAGGATTACAGTTTGTTTATAGAACAATCCCCGATCTACACCCCGGAGGGGCGTCCCATTCTTCTGACGATTGAGGACGCCTGTCCTCACGCCGTCATGGTAGATGATGATCCCGCAAGTATTGACTGCGGTTCCTGCGTCTACTTCCGGTAGTCAGCCGAATCAATTCTGGGTGTCTGCCACAATGAAAAAATGCGCTGTGTTTCGGCAAAGCAAAGGAACACAAGTTCAAACGAGGAGGAAACATTATGAAAAAACGATTTTTAAGCCTGCTCTGCGTGTTGGCCCTCTGCCTGGGGCTGCTGCCCGTCACGGCACTGGCGGTGGGAGGTGCGCCTAGTCAGCTTTATGTTGGAGATCAGCAGGTTAGCAGTGGCAATGATATCACCTACTGGACCACGGATGAGGGTGGGAATCTGACACAATCCGCAGATAACCAGAGTTGGAATGTCAAATACGACCCAACCAGCGCCACCCTGACCCTAAGCGGGGCGACGAT
>OFMD01001555.1_pt1 | contig 13847 bp, 8 predicted proteins | sample 1541211 | NCBI WGS metagenome assembly OFMD01 (sample SAMN04209231, study PRJEB22552) | human gut metagenome | biome: gut; material: feces | host: Homo sapiens | place: USA: Oklahoma | reverse complement strand
TCGGCCAGGTTCTCAATATCCTCCACACGCCTCCATGGCTTTCGAAAGAGAGATTTGCACTCATTGATCGTGACCCGGATAAGCCATCGACGAAGATGTTCCCAGCTTTCAAATTGCGCATCGCTTTTGAGTAACTTCAGAAAGACGTCTTGAGCGACATCGTCGGCATCGGCACGATCGCGCAGGTACGTCAATGCGATTCGAAACACGACATCCCGGTGATCTTCGACCGCCTGTCTAAAAGCTTGTTCTTCCATAATCACCTCCCGGTGACGTTAATGGTTCTCGATGAGGCCCTCACCATAGATACGCTTTGACCGAACGAAATGTTTCAAATTCAAGCAGGAATAACCTACCAAAAAAACCCTGCCCCTTATTGGCAAGGGATCGACGGAACGCAACAGGTTGAGCATACGCAAGCGAGCGGCCCCCAGAGCGTACAAGGTGGCATGAAAAAGGCAGGGCATTGACCTTTTGGTCATGCCCTGCCTTTTGAATGACAGATTGTAGCTCTGGGGGCCGCGCAGCGACGGAGATCGCCGCCGTTCGTTAGAACGGCGGAACTAGTTACTCCTCGTCGTTGTCCTTGGCCTCTTCGGCGTCGTCGGTGTCCACGAGCTGGTTGAGCAGCTCGTCGAGGGAAGCCATGTCCTCGTTGATGGCACCGTTGGCGGGAGCCTTCTTGTCGTCGATCGGGGCGCCCAGGAGCTCCTCGTCGGCGTCGGCGTGATGCGTCGGCGCAGCGGAGGTGCCCAGCAGGATGTCGTCCGGACCGTCGGGGCTAAAGACCATCTGCAGCAGCTGCGAGAGGTCTTCCTCGTCGGCAACGTCGTCGTTGTTCTCGAGGATGTAGAGCAGGTCGTGGGCCTCCAGGCCGTCACGGAGCTCCTCGATCGCCTTGGCACCGATACCATCGATGCGCAGCAGATCCTCCTCGGACTTGCCGACCAGGTCGCCGACCGTCTCGATGCCGACCTCACTGAACTTGTTGGTCCAGCGCTGCGACACGCCCAGGTCGTCGAACAGGTACAGGCGAGCCTTCTCGGCGGAGATGGTGTGGCCGTTGCGGGTGAACGAACCGTCAGCACCACCAAACTCGTCGTAGCCGGCCCAGTCGAGCTGCTGCGGGAGCTGCTCGTCCAGGTCCTTGAGCTCCACAGGAGCCCACTCGGGCAGCGACTTGGCGTTGGGCGAAGCCGGGCCGTCGATGTCCACGTAGCCGTCGGCCGTACGATACGTCAGCTTGGCGTTGGCGTACGGCTTGAGGCCGGTACCAGCCGGGATCTTCTTACCGACGATAACGTTGGACTTAAGGTCGAGCAGGTGATCGACCTTGCCCTCGATGGCAGCCTCGGTAAGGACGCCGGCGGTACGGATGAACGAAGCGCTCGACAGCCAGGAGTCGATGTTGGACGCGACCTTGAGCGTACCCAGGATGACGGGCTCGGCCACGGGAGCCTGACCGCCCAGACGGGCAACGCGCTCGACCTCGTCGGCGAACTCGTAGCGGTCGACGTACTGACCAAGCAGGTACTTGGAGTCGCCGGGGTTGGTGATCTGAACGCGACGCAGCATCTGACGTGCGAGCACCTCGATGTGCTTGTCGTTCAGGTCAACGCCCTGGCTGGTGTAGACGTCCTTGACGCTCTCGACGAAGGTGTGCATCGTCGACTCGATGTCGGTCAGCTTGCGCAGGTTGCGGAAGTTGACGAAGCCCTTGGTGATCTGGTCGCCGGCGCGAACCTCGCAGCCGTCCTCGATCTCGGGCATAAAGCGCACCGAAGCGGGGACGCGACGCTCGTCGAGGACACGGGTGTGATCCTCGGAGTCGGTGAGCGTCAGCACGTACTCGGACTTCTCGGGCTTAATCGAGAGGTGACCGGAGTACGGAGCCAGCTCAGCCTCGCGACCCAGGATCTTCTCGTTGACGTTGCCGACGATATCGAACATACGGCTGACCGTAGGCAGACCCTGCGTAATATCGTCGACGCCAGCGACGCCGCCGGAGTGAATGGTACGCATCGTAAGCTGCGTACCGGGCTCGCCGATGGACTGGGCGGCAATAATGCCGACCGCGGTACCGATGGCGACCGGACGACGGGTGGAAAGATCCCAGCCGTAGCACTTCTGGCACACGCCGTACTTGGAGCGGCAGGTGAGCAGCGCGCGAAGCTTGACCTTCTTGAGGCCCGCATCGACCATCTTCTGGATGTCGGCGACCTTCTCGATGTAGCCGTCCTGCTCAAAGAGCACGGTGCCATCGGGAGCCACGACGTCCTCAATGAAGCAACGGCCAACGAGGTCGGTGTTGAGGTCGGTGGTGCCGGGGATGATGAGGTTGTAGGTAACGCCCTCGTGCGTACCGCAGTCCTCCTCGCGGACGATGACGTCCTGGGCCACGTCGACCAGACGACGGGTCAGGTAACCAGAGTCCGAGGTGTGGGATGCGGTATCGACCAGGCCCTTACGGGCGCCGTAGGTCGAAATGAAGTACTCGAGCGGCAGCAGGCCCTCGCGGAAGTTCGCCTTAATGGGAAGGTCGATCGTCTCGCCGGACATGTCTGCCATCAGGCCACGCATGCCGCCGAGCTGACGCAGCTGGGTCTTAGAACCACGGGCGCCGGAGTCGGCCATCATGTACAGCGGGTTCTCCTCGTCGAACATGTCGAGCATGAGCGCTGCGACCTTATCGGTACAAGCGGTCCACTCGTTAACGACTTCGATGTGGCGCTCCGTCTCGTTGATGAAGCCCTCCTCGAAGTACTCGTTGATCTGGTCGACGTTGGCCTGGGCGCGGTCGAGCAGCTCCTGCTTCTCGGCAGGGATGAGAGCGTCCCACACCGAGATGGTGAGGCCGGCGCGGGTAGCGTAATGGAAGCCGGAGTACTTGATGGCGTCGAGGATCGGGCCGACCTTGGCCTCGGGGTAACGATCGCAGCAGTCCGCAACCAGCTTGGCCACATCGCCCTTGACCATCTTGTAGTTCATGAACTCATAGTCTTCGGGCAGGCACTGGCGGTTGAAGATGATGCGGCCGATAGAGGTCTCGAAGCGCGCGGTCTTGTTGCCGGTGACGTCGTAGTCGACAAACTCGTTCTTGCCGTTCTTGACGCGGAAGATACGGGTGCCGTCCTCGTTGATGACGTTGGCATCGGCAGCGGACACGCGGACCTGGATCTTGGCCTGCATGTCGACCTCGGAGCGGCAGTCATAGGCGTGCAGCGCGTCGTCAAAGCTCGAGAACACGTGGTTCTCGCCCGGCAGACCCTCGCGAACCTGGGTGAGGTAGTACACACCGATGATCATGTCCTGCGAAGGGATGTTGACCGGCTTGCCGGATGCCGGCGAGCGCAGGTTGTTCGCAGAGAGCATGAGCACGCGGGCCTCGGCCTGAGCCTGGCTGGACAGCGGCACGTGGACAGACATCTGGTCGCCGTCGAAGTCGGCGTTGAAGGGCGAGCAGACCAGCGGGTGCAGGTGGATAGCCTTGCCCTCGACCAGCACCGGCTCAAAGGCCTGGATGGACAGACGGTGCAGGGTCGGTGCACGGTTGAGCAGCACGACGCGGCCGTCGATGACCTCTTCGAGGATATCCCACACAAAGGTGGCACCGCGGTCGATAGCGCGCTTGGCGCCCTTGATGTTCTCGACCTTGCCAAGCTCGACCAGGCGCTTCATGACGAAGGGCTTGAAGAGCTCCAGCGCCATGGTCTTGGGCAGACCGCACTGGTGCAGCAGCAGCTTGGGGTCGGTAACGATGACCGAACGGCCGGAGTAGTCGACACGCTTGCCCAGCAGGTTCTGACGGAAACGGCCCTGCTTGCCCTTGAGGGCCTCGGCGAGCGACTTGAGCGGGCGACCGCCACGGCCAGAGACCGGGCGACCACGACGGCCGTTGTCGAACAGGGCGTCCACGGACTCCTGGAGCATGCGCTTCTCGTTGTTCACGATGATCGCAGGGGCGTCCAGGTCGAGCAGGCGCTTGAGTCGGTTGTTACGGTTGATCACGCGACGATACAGGTCGTTGAGGTCGGACGCGGCGAAGCGGCCGCCGTCGAGCTGGACCATCGGGCGCAGATCGGGCGGAATGACCGGGATGACATCCAGGATCATGTTCGCGGGGCTGTTGCCGCCCTTCAGGAAGGCGTCAACGACCTCAAGGCGCTTGACGGCCTTCTCGCGCTTCTGCTTCTGGGAATCCTCGTCGGCGATGATGGCCTTGAGCTTCTCGGCCTCGGAGGGGAGGTCGATGGCAGCGAGCAGGTCGCGGACGGCCTCGGCACCCATGCCTCCCTTGAAGTACATGGAGTAGTAGCGAGTCATCTCGCGGAACAGCGGCTCATCGGAAATGAGGTCGCGCTCGCTGAGCTTCATGAAGGCGTTGAAGGCGTCCGTGCGGAGCTGCTTCTCGTCCTTGCACTCTTCCTCGATGTCGACGATGCCAGAGGCGATCTCCTCGGGGGTCAGCGGCTCCTCGTCGGAGAACTCGTCAAAGTTCTCGGGGTTGCCCTGCTCCTTGAGTGACTCGATCTGGCGAGCGCACTCGGCATCGATCTCTTCCAGATCGGCGGCGAGCTCCTCGCGCAGGTCGTCGGCGTCGGCCTCGCGAGCCTCGTAGTCGACCTCGGTGATGATGTAGCTGGCAAAGTACAGAACCTTCTCGAGGTCCTTGGACTTGATGTCGAGCATACGGCTCATCGGGAAGCTCGTGGGGCTCTTGAAGTACCAGATGTGGGACACGGGAGCAGCGAGCTCGATGTGGCCCATGCGGTCGCGACGCACCTTGGCCGAAGTGACCTCGACGCCGCAGCGCTCGCAGACGATGCCCTTAAAGCGGATGCCCTTGTACTTGCCGCAGGAGCACTCCCAGTCCTTGGCGGGACCGAAGATCTTCTCGCAGAACAGGCCGTCCTTCTCGGGCTTGAGGGTACGGTAATTGATGGTCTCCGGCTTCTTGACCTCACCGTGCGACCAGGAACGGATCTGGTCGGCGGAGGCAAGGGAGATCTTTACCGAGTCAAAATCAGTAGCTTCGAAATCTGCCACAGTCAACTACTCCTTATCAGTGGTCGTGGCGGCGACAGCCTCGGGTGCCTCGGCGGTCTCGGCATCCTCGGCCTCGACGTCGGCGTCAACGCCGGCGAGCGCTGCCAGGTCGTCGAGAGCGGAGGTCTCCTCGGCGGTCACAGGGGCGGAGGCGTCCTCGTCGGCATCGTGCATGGGCTCGATGTCCAGTGCGAGGGAGCGGATCTCCTTGACGAGAACCTTGAAGGACTCGGGGATACCCGGGACAGGAACGTTCTCGCCCTTGACGATGGACTCGTAGGTCTTGACGCGGCCCACGGTATCGTCGGACTTGACGGTCAGGATCTCCTGCAGGACGTTGGAAGCACCGTATGCGTACAGTGCCCAAACTTCCATCTCGCCGAAGCGCTGGCCGCCGAACTGGGCCTTGCCGCCCAGAGGCTGCTGGGTAACCAGGCTGTAGGGGCCGGTCGAACGGGCGTGGATCTTGTCGTCGACCATGTGGCCGAGCTTGAGGATGTAGGACGTACCCACGGTAATGGGCTCACGGAACTCCTCGCCGGTGCGGCCGTCGAACAGACGGGTCTTGCCGCGCTCGTCAAGCTGGGTGACGAACTCGGGGCGCATGTGATCGCCAAAGGCAGCGGTGGCCTTGTTGAGCATGTTCTTGTTAGCACGACGGATGACCTCGGCGATCTCGTCCTCCTTGGCGCCGTCGAAGACGGGCGTCGCGGTGAAGAACGGACCGGGGACGTACTTGTCGGAGTCGGCCTGCTCGGTATCCCAACCGCAGGCAGCAGCCCAGCCAAGGTGGCACTCGAGCAGCTGGCCGACGTTCATACGCGAAGGAACGCCCAGCGGGTTGAGGATAACGTCGATCGGGGTACCGTCAGCCATGTAGGGCATGTCCTCGACCGGCAGAACGTTACAAATAACACCCTTGTTGCCGTGGCGGCCGGCAATCTTATCGCCCTGCTGGATCTTACGACGCTGGGCGACGTAGACGCGCACCTGCTCGTTGACGCCGGGGGCCAGGTCGTCGCCGTTCTCGCGGCTAAAGCGGACGACGTCGATGACGCGGCCGTAAGCGCCGTGAGGCATCTTAAGGGAGGTGTCGCGGACATCGTGGGCCTTGGCACCGAAGATAGCGCGCAGCAGGCGCTCCTCGGCGGTCAGAGCGCTCTCGCCCTTGGGGGTAACCTTGCCGACCAGGATGTCGCCAGGGCCGACCTCGGCGCCGATGCGGATGATGCCGTCCTCGTCGAGGTTGGCAAGCATGTCCTCGGAGAGGTTCGGGATCTCGCGGGTGATCTCCTCGGGGCCGAGCTTGGTGTCGCGGGCATCGATCTCGTGACGGGTGATGTTGATGGTCGTCAGCAGGTCCTCGGCCACCAGGCGCTCGGACACGACGATACCGTCCTCGTAGTTAAAGCCTTCCCACGGCATATAGGCCACGGTGAGGTTTTGGCCCAGTGCGAGCTCGCCATGATCGGTCGAGGGACCGTCGGCCAGAGGCTCGCCCTGCTCAACAGTGTCACCGACGCGCACGAGCGGACGGTGGTTGATGCAGGTGGACTGGTTGGAGCGCTGGTACTTGGCCAGGTGATACTCGTCCATGCCGCCGGCATGCTTGACGATGATCTTGGCGGCGTCGGCAAAGATGACCTCGCCGGCGTTCTTGGCCAGGGTGACCTCGCCGGAGTCCAGAGCGGCGCGACGCTCCATGCCGGTACCGACATAGGGAGCGGCGGGGTGAACCAGCGGCACGGCCTGACGCTGCATGTTAGCGCCCATCAGCGTACGCTTGGCGTCGTCGTGCTCCAGGAACGGAATCAGCGTTGCTGCGACGGAGAGCATCTGACGCGGCGAGACGTCCATGTAGTCGACGTCCTCGACAGGCACGTCGGCGGGAGCGCCGAAGGAGCCGTCGAAGTCGCGGGTACGGGCGATCACGGTGTGCGGACGGACGATCTTGCCCTCGGCATCGGTCGTGATGAACTCGTTGGTCTTGGGATCGAGCGGCGTGTTGGCCGGCGCGATGACGTGCTTCTCTTCCTCGTCAGCGGTCATCCAGTCGATCTGGTCGGTGGCAACGCCGTTCTCGACGCGACGGAACGGGGCCTCGATGAAGCCATACTCGTTGACGCGGGCGTAGAGGGCGAGCGAGCCGATCAGGCCGATGTTGGGGCCTTCGGGGGTCTCGATCGGGCACATGCGGCTGTAGTGCGAATTGTGAACGTCGCGGACGGCCGTCGGCACGTTGGTGCGGCGGCTGGAGCCGGACTTGTGGCCGGCAAGACCACCAGGGCCGAGTGCGGACAGACGGCGCTTGTGGGTCAGACCGGTCAGGGGGTTCGCCTGGTCCATGAACTGCGAGAGCTGCGAGGAACCGAAGAACTCCTTGATGGAGGCCACGATCGGGCGGATGTTGATGAGCGACTGCGGGGTGATCTCGTCGATGTCCTGGGAGCTCATGCGCTCGCGGACGACGCGCTCCATACGGCTCATGCCGATACGGAACTGGTTGGCGACGAGCTCGCCGACGGTACGGATGCGGCGGTTGCCAAAGTGGTCGATGTCATCGACCTTGAAGCCCTGCTCGCCGGCAGCGAGGGACAGGAGGTAGCGCAGCGTCGCGACGATATCCTCGTCGGTGAGCACCGTGACCTCTTCCTCGGTGGTGAGGTTGAGCTTCTTGTTGACCTTGTAACGACCGACGCGGGCCAGGTCGTAGCGCTGCGGGTTAAAGAGCAGACCCTCGAGCAGGCTGCGGGAAGCGTCCACGGTGGGAGGCTCGCCCGGGCGCAGACGACGGTAGATCTCGATGAGGGCGTCCTCGCGAGTGAGGGCGGTGTCGCGCTCCAGGGTGCGCTTGATCACATCGGAGTTGCCGAGCAGCTCAATGATGTCGTCGTTGGTGACGGCGATGCCAAGGGCGCGCAGGAACATCGTGGCGCTCTGCTTGCGCTTACGGTCGATGGAGACCATGAGCTGGTCGCGCTTGTCGACCTCAAACTCAAGCCAGGCACCGCGGGACGGAATGATCTGGGCCTTGTAGATCTGCTTGCCCGAATCCATCTCGGAGCTGTAGTACACGCCCGGGGAGCGGACGAGCTGCGAGACGACGATACGCTCGGTACCGTTGATGATGAAGGTGCCCTGATCGGTCATCATGGGGAAATCGCCCATGAAGACGAGCTGCTCCTTGATCTCGCCGGTCTCCTTGTTGGTGAGACGGACGTCGGTCAGAAGCGGAGCCTGATAGGTCATATCCTTCTCGCGGCACTCCTCGACGGTGTGTGCGGGGTCGCCGAACTGATGCTCGCCGAAGGTAACCTCGAGAACATGGTTCTGGCTCTGGATGGGGCTGGATTCCTTGAACGCCTCACGAAGGCCCTCGTCCTTAAAACGCTCAAAGGATTCCCTTTGAACAGAGATAAGGTTGGGGAGCTCCATGGCCTCCGGGATTTTCCCGAAGCTGACGCGCTTGCGCTCAGTGGCAGTGTATGCGTAGGTCACCAGGTTTTTCCTCCTTCACGGAAATGCTCGGTGGGTTGGCGAGGCATAGCTTCGCCAGTTATCGCAACCTAATAGTTTATCAGGTACCGACCGTTGGGCAAGAAAAGCCTTGACGCGATTAAGTTTTTGGAGTAGCAAAGTTTTTCGACAGAAAAGGCGCAGGTAGATGGATGTGTATCGAACACCTGTTCATATATTTTCTGTGAACGAGACTGTTGATGCGGGACGCTGAACGGCGGAATGGCGGCAAGGGTTGATCAGGCGGAAACTGCGTCCCGTTTTGAGGCTTCAAACTGGGTCGTACTTTCCGGTTGAGCCCTGTTCGGGAAAACGTATCCCGTTCTGAGCCGAAATTCTGGGATGCGCTTTCCGCTAGGGGTCCCAAACGGAAAGCGCATCCCAGAATTCGGCCAAATAGTGGGACGCGCTTTCCGGAGTCAAGCTGCGGCTCGCATAAAATAACGGGTGCAGACCGAAGTCCGCACCCGTACATGTCGATGCCCAAAGGCTTATTTGCGCATCAAGCCGCCGCGTTCGTCGATGGCGTCCCAGAAGGCGCCGGCAAAGCGGGGATCGCTTGCGGCCATGAGGGCGTTGGTGGCCATCCAGCCAGACGGGGTGCCGGTATCGTAGCCCGAGAGCGGGTCGATGACGACGGCGTACATGGCCTCGCGGTCGAGCGAGCGGGCCATGGCGTCGGTGAGCTGGATCTCGCCGCCCTTGCCGGCCTGCTGATCGGCCAGCAGGTCCATGACCAGCGGGCTCAGCAGATAACGGCCGACGATGTACAGGTTGGACGGAGCCGCCTCGGGAGCAGGCTTCTCGACCAGACCGCCGATGCGCCAAACGGCACCGGGCTCGTCGTCGGCAGCATTCTCGAAGCCCTCGAGCGAGCCAACGCGATCGCCGGCGATAACGCCGTAGCGGCTGACTTCCTCGGGCGAGCAAGCAGCGACGGCGATAACCGAAGCGCCACCGTGCTCTTTGGAAACGGCGAGCATCTTGTCGCAGATGTCACGGTTAGGCACAACGTAGTCGCCCAGAAGAACCAGGAAGTTCTCCCCTGCCACAGCGTCGGCGGCAGAGCGAATGGCGTGGCCAAGGCCCTTGGGCTCGTACTGATAACGGAAGTCGACCGGCATACCACCAGCATGGGCGACGGCGTCGGCGTAGGCGTCCTTGCCACGCTCACGAAGCAGGTTCTCGAGCGAGCGATCGGGCTGGAAGTAGCTCAGCAACTCGGGCTTGCCAGGAGAGGTGACGATAATAGCATCGTCGACCTCATCGGGGTCGAGCGCCTCCTCAACGACGTACTGGATGACCGGCTTGTCGAGCACCGGCAGCATCTCTTTGGGCGTGCACTTAGTGCCAGGCAGAAAACGCGTGCCAAGACCGGCGGCGGGGATGATTGCCTTCATGTTATTCAAGGATCCTTTCGCAGGCGCAGAATGCGCCCTGTGCGTGCGGCACAGCGGCCGCAGACCAAATTGCGATACCGAAGTATCTTACCGCCGGAGACATACGTCGCCGTAAGGCAAACGCAATTCTTCAGCAGGTCAACGCAAATTATTGCTCGAATGGTGCAATTTTACGCCCCAGCGGTAACGGGATTGGCACGGCAAAGACAGCGGTGTTCTGCATGCCGAGCAATAGAAATGAGGGGACAAAAACAAAAAAGACGGGGCTCGCAATGCGAACCCCGTCTGCAAAGAAATCTGGCGAGAGAGCCTGATTACTTGAGGGTGACAGCAGCGCCAGCAGCCTCGAGCTTCTCCTTGGCAGCCTCGGCGTCCTCCTTCTTGGCACCCTCGAGAACAGCCTTGGGAGCGCCCTCGACGACCTCCTTGGCCTCCTTCAGGCCAAGGTTGGTGAGCTCACGGACGGCCTTGATGACCTGGATCTTGTTGTCGCCGAAGCCCTCGAGCACGACGTCAAACTCGGTCTTCTCCTCGGCCTCAGCAGCGCCAGCAGCGGGAGCGGCGACAACAGCGGCAGGAGCAGCGGCGGAAACGCCGAAGGTGTCCTCGATAGCCTTGACGAGCTCGGAAGCCTCGAGAAGGGTCATTTCCTTAAGAGCATCGATGATCTCATCGGTGGTAAGCTTAGCCATTTCTAAGTCCTTTCGGTTTCCGTGCGGATGCACGGAGATCAGTTAAAACACGGCGCGAATGCGCCAGGGGTGCGGCGTTGACGCCGCGGGTGAAAACAGCGACTAGGCTGCCTTCTGCTCGGAGACCTGCTGGATCGAACGAGCGAGACCAGAGGAAACGCCGTTGACGCAGACAGCGATGTCGCGAGCGAAACCGGAGATGAGACCGGCGATCTGGCCGAGAAGCTGATCCTTGGTGGGCAGCTCGGCGATAGCCTTAACATCATCAGCGGAAACGGCCTTGCCGTCGGAGATACCGCCCTTGATCTCAAGGACACCCTTGGACTTAGCGGAGAAGTCCTTAAGGGTCTTAGCGGCCTCGACCGGCTCGGTCTCGTAGAACACATAAGCGACGGGGCCGGCGAGGATCTCGTCGAGCTCGGGCTGCTCCTGGTTCTTGAGAGCGATCTTGACCAGGTTGTTCTTGTAGACCTTCATCTCGGCGCCGCACTCGCGAAGCTGATGACGTAGCTCCTGAGCCTGCTTAACCGTCAGACCGTTGTAGTTGACGACGAACAGACCGGCGTTCTCGGCGATACGGGACTCGATCTCTGCAACCTTGTCGATTTTGTACTGCTGGGGCATGAATTACACCTCCTCGAATTCTTTCCGGGCACGGTCCGCCACAAGGACGTGACGGGGGCATGTCCAAAAAGAAAGCCCCCGCGCTGCATGAGCGACGGGGGCGAGAAGACATATCTACTCGACCACCTCGGCTGGCGGGATATCCCATTAAGCTCGCGGGCGATGCCCGTTTGCACCGGCTGTCTCTGGCAGCGGATTCGTGCGTGAACCGAAAGTATTATGGCGGGGACCCCGGCGTCGGTCAACGGAAAACCGGGCTGCACACAATTCCACCATCCGGCACGCGCCGCCGAAGGCCAGGCGCAAGGTTTTCGCTCGGTCAAGTCCTGGCTCGCACGAAGAGCACATTAAGTGCTCTTCGGCTCGTGCGGAATCTACGAAAACCTTGCGCCTGGCCTTTGGCGGCGCGGCCTGCGTCAACTATGGGGCAGCCCGGTTTTCCGTTGGCTGACGCCCCCACGCATAACCCTTATGTCGGTGGGCTGATGTGTTGCATCCCTGAGGGCTACAAGGTTGAAATGAAGGTGGACAGGCGGCGGAGCCCTTCGTCCAGATTTTTGTCGGAAACGCAGTAGCTTAAGCGGACGTGGCCTTCGGTGCCGAAGCAGTCGCCCGGGACTAGGGCTACGTTTGCCTCTTTGATGGCTTTGATGCAGAAGGCTTCGCTGGTTAGTCCGAACTTTTTGATGCTCGGGAAAGTGTAGAAGGCTCCTGCGGGCTCTACTGCGTCGAGGCCCATAGCGTTTAAGGCTGCGAGCACGCGTTTGCGGCGGGCTCGGTAGACTTTGAGCATGGGGGTTGGGTCGACGGTCAGGGCTCGCGCTGCTGCGTCCATCTCAAATGAAACGGCACTCGATACTAGGTATTGGTGTGCTTTTGCGATCTCGGCGATGACGGGGGCTGCCGCTGCGAGCCAACCCAAGCGCCAGCCGGTCATGGCCCAGGGCTTGGAGAAACTCTCGATGGTCACTGTCTGCTCGCGCAGCTCCGGGTGTCGCTGGGCGAAGCGCTCGTAGCCGTCCACATAGACGAGGCGGTTGTATACGTCGTCGCAGACTACGTAGATGCCCGCCTGCTCCGCCACGCGCGCCACGGCGTCGAGCGATGCCGCGTTGAGAATGCAGCCCGTGGGATTGTTGGGCGAGCAGATGACGATGGCCTTGGTCGCCGGGGTCACACAGGCGCGAAGCGCTTCCTCGTCAATCTGGAATTGCGTAGGCTCCGTATCCAAAAAGACCGCCTGGGCGTGGTTGGCCACGACGATGCTCTCGTACAGGCCAAAGGCCGGCGTGGGGATGATGACCTCGTCGCCGGGGTTGAGCATGGCCATAAATGTTGCCGACAGGGCCTCGGTCGCGCCGTCGGCCAGGATGACCTCGTCTGCCGAAAACGCAAGGCCCGCGTCGCCCATATATGCGGACAGTGCCTCACGCAGGGCGGGGCGGCCGTTGTTGGGCGGATAGTGCGTGTCATCACGGTCCAGCGCGGCGATCACCTCGGCGCTAATCACGTCGGGCGTGGAAAAATCAGGCTCGCCGAGCGCAAGCGCAATGCATCCCGGATGCTGGGCGGCGAGCGCGTTGATTCGGCGGATGCCGGAGGGCTTGAGCGTGGCAAGCGAGGTATTCATGGGCAGACGCATGGCGTTCCTTTCGTAAGGGTTGCACTAGGATAGCGCGGCGGAGCGCCACCAGACGGTGTAACCTAAACGGAAACCAACCGGAAAGGAGGCGGCATGGAGACGACCGCACGCGGCGATGTACCAAAAACGTTGCAAACCATTGCGTATATCAGCATTCCCAATAGCGCCGATCTTGAGTTTTTGCTCTGGGACCTGCAGGATGCCATCGCTGCCTATGCTCAGCTTTCTGGTACCGCGCTCCCCCGCCCGATCGATTTGGAGGCGGATGATGCCGGTGCAGTCGATGGCATGGTGCTCGCTGTTGATGATGCATTTGATGATGAGGCTATGATCGCTGTCGAGGAGATACTCGATCGCTTTAAGAATACAGACGCGCGCGTCTATGTCGTCGTTCAGGTCCTGTCCAAAAACACCAAGCAGGCGGACGAAGCCCTCGACCGCCTATACCGGGCATGTATTCTACGTGACCTGCCATGGTGCGACGGCGTTGTCATCCGTGCCGGCAGCGGCATCGCAGCGCTTCGCCACTCCCCGCGTATGGGCCTCTTGCGTCGGCCATTTTCGGAAGCGATAGATAAGCTTGTGGGCGCTGTGCGCATGGGCTGCTCCATTGAACATGCGCAGCTGCTTGGCGGTGGCAATGCCGGTAGCGTCGATGCCGACGGCATGGTGCGCGTCAAGCCCGCGCTGCCCGCACCGATCTGGCATGCCATCATGAAACGCCTCGGCACCCGCGCCCAGTCAGATATCTAAATTACAGAGCGCCCCAATCAACGGCCTCGCGCCAGCGCTCGATAAGGCGTTCCAGGCGCCATGCCGCATTGGCGGGACTTGTCGACGGTAGAACGATGGCGGGCAGCCCGGTGCGTTCTTGTAGATAGCGCTTGTAGAGCCGGCCAGCTGTACCACCGTTGCATATCACCTGCT